>ERZ778513.35-NODE-35-length-127337-cov-16.036478_pt1 | contig 127337 bp, 101 predicted proteins | sample MGYA00510345_ERZ778513 | MGnify/ENA primary metagenome ERZ778513 (study PRJEB29527, sample SAMN07138966) | mouse gut metagenome | material: feces | host: mouse | place: China:Nanjing | collected 2016-01-25 ... | reverse complement strand
CAAAATATCTATGACATTGCCAAACAATTAGTTGGCGATTAACTGAGTATCCCTATTTAGTGAGATATCTGTCAGAATTTGAATGCAGTGCCGACAAAAACCGTATGGGTGATATAGTTGTCATTGTCGGGAAGACCATGCATGTTGTCGGGATAGCCGGAGTAAAGCGCGAAGTCGGAGATGCCATATCCTATTGTCAGAATGAAGCGGTCGAGCTGCATGTTTATGCCGGCTTTCATGTCCCAGCAGCAGTAGCGGGCATTACGGCTTCCGCTTGCTCCGGGCGACAGTATCATGCCGGGTTCGGCAAAAATATAAAATCCGGCATCCTGGCTTTTCCAATTGACAAGGCGTTGTGTGCGTAGCACTAAAGCAGGATTGAATTTGAACCGGGCGGTGTAATTGTCGTCATACGTGGTATAAGCATAGTCCTCGTCATCCCAATATTCCAGCGGCTTGATTTCTCCCGCCATGCCAAGTCCGATTTTCACGCCTACATATTGCACCGGGAAATAAGCCGCATGCAACTGCCAGCTGTATCCGTCATTGTCGAGCCCGGCAATAATTCCGGATTCCCAGTGACGGTAGCCGTCATCAGTCATATTGCTTTGTGCTATGGCGTCGTCATATCCTGATATCGAAAGGATTAGCAGCGCCATAACGCGAAGCATAACGGTTATATCGCGGTACCGACGAGTCTGCATGAGGCGTTACATCTCGTTGATGTGGTTGACGAGCCATTGACCTATTTCCTTGGTGCCGTAAGCGGTGTGGCCTTCAACCTGTATTTCCGGCGTGCGGATATATGCGGCCAGGGCATCGTCGACGGCTTTGCGGATGAGGGCGCCTTCCTCCCTGAGATTGAAGTATTCGAACAGCATTGCGACGGAGAGCACCTGAGCCATAGGGTTGGCTATGTTCAGACCCTTGGCCTGAGGCCATGAGCCGTGGATCGGTTCGAACACGGGAGTGTGTTCGCCGGTCGATGCGGAGGGAAGGAGTCCCATCGAACCTGAGATGACACTGCCCTCGTCGGTGAGTATGTCGCCGAAGGTGTTTTCAGTCACCATTACATCGAAAAATGCAGGCTCAGTAATCATCTTCATGGCCGCGTTGTCTACGAACATATAGTCGGTCGTGACATCAGGATATTGCGGTTCCATCTCTTTTGCGATCTTGCGCCAGAGGCGGCTTGAGGCCAAAACGTTGGCTTTGTCAACCACGGTGAGGTGGTTGCGACGGCGGCGTGCATATTCGAATGCCATACGGAGTATGCGCTCTATTTCCTCGCGGGTGTAGGCGTTGGTGTCGAACGCGCGGTTGTCATCCTGATATTTTTCGCCGAAGTACATGCCGCCCGTAAGTTCGCGGATGCAGATGAAGTCGGCATCCTTTATTATTTCAGCCTTGAGGGGCGATTTGTGGATTAGTGCCGGGAAAATCTGCACGGGACGTATGTTGGCAAACAGTCCGAGTTTCTTGCGCATGGCGAGAAGGCCTTGCTCGGGGCGAACTTTCGCTGTCGGGTCGTTGTCATATTTTGGGTCGCCGATTGCAGAGAACAGCACTGCATCGGCGTCCATGCATGCACGGAATGTCGATTCGGGGAACGGGTCACCGAATTCATCGATGGCCGCTGCGCCTACAGGAGCGTATGTATAGGTCACTTTGTGTCCCATTTTCTCGCATACGGCTGTCATTACGTCAACACCTACTTTTGAGATTTCAGGCCCGATGCCGTCGCCGGGCAATACTGCTATTTTAAAATCCATATCGGGTAGTCAGTTATTTGTTTTCGTATTCCAAAATTTTATCACGGTTGCTGAGCAGGTAGTCGATGTCGTCGAGTCCGTTGAGCAGACAGTGCTTTTTGTAGGGATTGATATCGAAATGCTCGGAGACGCCAGTGGCAAGGTTGGTGATTGTCTGCGACGGCAGGTCGACAGATATCTGTGTGGCAGGATTGTTTTCTATCGTCTCAAACAGCGAGGTAAGAAACGGTTCGGTCACCACGACAGGGAGCACGAAGTTGTTGAGCTCGTTGTTTTTGTGAATGTCGGCAAAGAATGTCGACACGACCACACGAAATCCATAATCAGCTATAGCCCAGGCAGCGTGTTCGCGTGAAGAGCCGCAGCCGAAGTTTTTGCCGGCGACCAATATCTGTCCGCTGTAGCGCGGATTGTTTAACGGAAATGATGCGATGGGGTTGCCTTTGTCGTCAAACCTCCAGTCGCGGAAAAGATTTTCACCGAAACCTTCGCGGGAAGTCGCTTTAAGGAAGCGTGCCGGAATAATCTGGTCTGTATCGATATTTTCAATAGGCAGAGGCACGCATGTCGATGTGACGTTGTTGAATTTCTGTTTCATCAGAGGAGATTTAACGGGTTGGTAATAACGCCAGTCACGGCGGCTGCGGCTGCTGTGAGCGGACTTGCGAGCACTGTACGTGCACCGGGCCCCTGACGTCCCTCGAAGTTGCGGTTGGAAGTGGAAACGGCGAGACATCCGGCAGGCACTTTGTCATCATTCATGGCAAGGCATGCAGAGCATCCGGGCTGACGTATCTCAAATCCGGCGTCAGTGATTATCCGGTCGAGACCTTCTTCCTTTATCTGATTGAGCACTTCCCATGAGCCGGGCACGAGCCAAGCGGTGACTTCGGTGTGCTTTTTACGTCCTTTCACTATGGATGCGAACTGTCGGAAGTCATCGAGACGACCGTTGGTGCAGCTTCCGAGAAATACGTAGTCGACTTTTGTGCCTTCGATTGAATTGCCTGATGTGAAGCCCATGTAGGCGAGAGATTTCTCAAAAGAGACTTTTTCCTGCTCGTCGACGCCATCGGCACATGCCGGAACCGCTTCGTCGATTGCTATGCCCATGCCGGGGTTTGTGCCGTAAGTGACACGCGGCTTTATGTCGGCTGCGTCAAATCTCACTTCCTTGTCAAAGACGGCATCATCGCCTGAGGGGAGAGTGCGCCAGTAAGCCACGGCTTTGTCCCACTCTTCGCCTTGCGGGGCGTAGGGGCGACTTTTGCAGTATTCAAATGTCACTTCGTCGGGGGCAATAAGTCCGCCGCGTGCTCCCATCTCGATTGACATGTTGCACAGGGTCATGCGGCCTTCCATCGACAGCGCGCGTATGGCTTCTCCGGCATATTCAACAAAATATCCGGTGGCTCCGCCCGTAGTCATTTTCGCTATGATATAGAGTGCGATATCTTTTGCCGTGACACCTTTGCCAAGCTGACCGTCGACAGTTATGCGCATGGTCTTTGGCTTTGCCTGAAGTATGCACTGCGAGGCGAGCACCATTTCCACTTCAGAGGTGCCGATGCCGAAAGCTACGGCACCGAAAGCTCCATGTGTCGAGGTGTGGCTGTCGCCGCACACTATTGTGTAGCCAGGTAGCGTCAACCCGTTTTCCGGGCCGATGACATGAATGATGCCGTTTTTCGGATGGCCGAGAGGAAAGAGAGTGAGGCCGAACTCTTCAGCGTTGGCTGTCAGCTGCTCGACCTGATGGCGTGACACGGCATCTGCAATCGGTTTGTCCTGATCGTGAGTGGGCACGTTGTGGTCGGGAGAACAGAAAGTGCGCTCGGGGCGGAATACTTTCAAACCGCGGTTGCGCAGGCCGTCGAATGCCTGAGGACTTGTAACCTCGTGGCAATAGTGTCGGTCGATATAGAGCTGGGTCGGGCCGTTGTCGACTTTTGTCACGACGTGGCTGTCCCAGATTTTGTCAAATAAAGTATTCATTGTATGATGAATTATACATGACCGGATTGCGGTCGCAAGTGGTTAACGCACGAATTTGTTGATGGCATCGATAAATGCTTCGGCCGATGCGCTGACGATGTCGGTGTTGGCTGAGAAACCGTAGTAATGGTTGCCGTCGTATTCGACAGTCATGTGCACTTTGCCGACATCGTTGCTGCCTTTGTTGATTGCCTGAATAAGGAACTCCTTTACAAGCATCTGGCGGCTGATGATGCGTTTGATTGCAGAGATGGCTGCATCTACAGGGCCGTTGCCTGAGGCGCATGCCTCGAATTTCTCACCGGCGATGTCAAGGCCGATGCTTGCCACCGACTTGATGCCGACGCCTGAAGTAACCTGCAGGAAGTCGAGTTTGATACGGTGTCCTTTCTTGTGTTGTCCGGCAAGCATGAGCACGTCGTCATCATTGATTTCTTTCTTTTTGTCGGCAAGGCGTAGAAACGCTTCGTAAGCTTTGTCGAGAGCCTCTTTGTCAAGCTCGATGCCGAGCACGTGAAGTCTGTGTTTGAGTGCGGCACGGCCTGAGCGGGCTGTAAGCACGATGGAATTTTCGTCTACGCCCACCACTTTGGGGTCGATGATTTCGTAGCTTTCGCGGTTTTTAAGCACTCCGTCCTGATGTATGCCCGAAGAGTGTGCGAATGCATTGCGTCCGACAATCGCCTTGTTGGGCTGCACCGGCATGTTCATCAGCGAGGACACCATGCGCGAGGTGTTGTAGATTTTTGTGGTGTTGAGATTGGTGGTGATGCCGAGTTCCTTGTGTGAGTAGCAAATCATTGCGATTTCCTCGAGAGAGGTGTTGCCGGCGCGTTCACCGATGCCGTTGATGGTTACTTCGGCCTGACGCGCTCCGTTGATTACGCCTGATATTGTATTGGCGGTGGCCATGCCGAGGTCGTTGTGGCAATGTGTGGCAATGGTGACTTTGTCGATGCCGTCGACATGGTCGACGAGATATTTTATTTTTTCTCCGAACTCGGAGGGGAGACAGTAGCCGGTGGTGTCGGGAATATTTATGACAGTGGCTCCGGCCTTGATTACGGCCTCAACGACGCGGGCGAGATATTCATTGTCAGTGCGTCCGGCGTCTTCGGCATAGAACTGCACATCCTCGACAAAACGTTTTGCATAGGCCACGGCCTTTACCGCACGCTCGATTATCTCTTCACGGGTGGAGTTGAACTTATATTTTATATGAGGGTCTGATGTGCCGATACCGGTGTGTATGCGTTTGTGTTTGGCATATTTCAGAGCCTCTGCCGCGACTTCTATATCCTTTTCGACGGCTCTGGTCAGAGCGCATATCGTGGGCCACGTAACGGCTTTTGAGATTTCAACTACGGAGTTGAAGTCTCCGGGGCTTGAGACCGGAAATCCGGCTTCAATCACGTCGACGCCAAGCTCTTCAAGCGCTTTGGCGACTTCAATCTTTTCTACGGTGTTAAGCTGGCAGCCTGGCACTTGCTCGCCGTCACGGAGTGTGGTATCGAAAATGTAAAGACGATTGCTCATATATCAATATTTGAATTATCGTTTGGAAACCTAAATACAACAATTTGTAAATTTCTCACAAAGATACTATCAAATATTTACATTTTCAAACTTTTTTATGGAAAATTGCGCCAAAACGAAGTTGAAGTGCTGGCAAATATAAAAATGGTCAACTAATGAAGCATGACCTCATATAGAAATCAGGTTGTAAATGCCAGTTTCTTTAAAATCAGAATGATGCTCCGATGCGGATTGATGCGTAGTGGAGGTCTTTGAAGCGGGTGTTTACTCCGTCAAGATTGCCGTCGGACAGGGGCATGTATTCGTAGCCGAGAGAGAAGTTGCTGCTGAATGTGCGTGAATGAGCAAGGGTGAAGCCAAGAGCAATCCCTCCGATAAAATTGCGCTGATATACGTCGGTATATAGGTTGTTGAACCCTACGCCGCCTTTTATTTCAAGATATAGGAAACTTGGAGACTTGGTGAAACTTGTGCGGAGCATCGCGTAGACCGGATAGCTGCGCGACGAGTTGCTGACCATCATGCGGATGCCTGCTCCTATGCCTGCAAATCTCAGATAGTCACCTTTATATCCGAAAAATGCGTCAATGTCGATGGCGGTCATGTCTTGCCCTGTCATGTCAATGGAACTTCCCAAAGAGGCTCCCCATGTGAAATGTCTGACAAACGGGGTGTCGGGTATCTGCTTGGCCAAGTCGGCAGTCGTGTCGGCAGTGGATCCGGAAGTGCTTTGCGTCTCAGTTGTGGTGCTGATAACAACGGTTGTGACGTTGTCTCGTGCCGGCGATGCCAAATATCCTAACAGTAGCGATGATGTGATGAAGATTGTTCTGGCAAATCCTGTCATTGTCATTCTGATTTTCGCAGTTCGAGACATGCCCACCTGTCGCGGGAACTTACTCTGAGAAATTCGAGTTTGTATGTCTGTGCTTGCTCAAGGAGCATGTTGACATCGTCCTCGTAAAATCCGCTCAGTAATATTGAAGCTCCGGGCTTCATGGCTTCGGCATATTTGCCCATGTCGTTGAGTATGATGTTGCGGTTGATATTGGCGATGAAGATGTCGGCCTTTGGCAGTCCTTCAAGTGAATCGGCGTCGCCTAATATGACATTGATTTCAGGGTGATTGTTGAGCCGGACATTTTCTACGGCATTGGTCTGTGCGAAAGGGTCAATCTCTATGGCGTTAATCGGTGAGGCGCCTTTCATCGCGGCAAGTATGGCAAGAATGCCTGTGCCTGTGCCCATGTCGATGACTGACCGGCCGTTAAGGTCGGTATGGAGCAGGCGATAGATTATCAGTGAGGTTGTGGCGTGATGCCCGGTGCCGAAAGCCATTTTCGGGTCAATCACTATATCGTATTCACATTTTGGTATGTCGGTATGGAAACTTGAGTGAATCACGCAGCGGTCATCGACTACTATCGGCTTGAAGTAATTGCGCTCCCATTCGGCATTCCAGTCCTTTCCTTCGATTTTCTTTGTCGAGACTTCAAATTTGTAGCCCGGCAGTGGAAATGTATCGATTGTCAGATCGAGTTTTCCCTTGTCGAAAAGTTCTTTTTTTATGTATGCAGTGGTGCCTTCCGCGTCAGGGACGAAACTTTCATAACCTATGTCGCACAGCAGTGAGGCAAGGATGTCGGTGGCGGTCTCATCACACGGACTGATGTTTATGCGGGTTTCGATGTAGTCGTTCATTATTGCAGTCGTTAGTATTAAACTATTATGACAAGCAGCTGTCCAAATAATTCTGAACAGTTACTTACGTATGCAAATTTAATGTTATTTTTTGTTTCTGCGGAATAAATTCGAGACTTTCTTGACGATTTTATAGGTTTTCAGTCCATATTCGGCGGCTCCCACGATATCGGTGGCGGAGGCAAAGAAATTTCGGGCCTTTTCGTCGGTGCGCGGGTCGGCGGAGAACATGTCTCTGATGCGCTCTTTTTCGATGTCAATGCGAATTGCCGTGGTGGCGCGGAGTATGCGCAGCTGCTCCATGTCATATCCTTTCCAGTTGCTATTCTTCTTCATTGTCGTTTTCATTTAAATTGTTAGGAGTGTCAGGTGCGTCAAGTATTATCTTTGACAGAAACCGTGCAATCGGATTGATGATAATGGTGCGTTTAAAAATAATCATCAGAATGATAAGCAGCAGATAAAAACCGCCTACTATCAGATAGGCCCATGTTGTAGCCATGTGCTGAGACAGGGCTTCGATGACTCCGTAAGAGACAAATGCCAGCGATATTATGACAAAGAGCAGGCAGACAAATGCGATTGCTATGGCGGCGAGTAACTGCGTGAGCACTTCGGCAAGCGATAGCTTGCCTGAGTGGATATAGAGTTTTGCTATACGTTGAAACGGAGCGAAGTATCCTTTGAAAGCTTCCATAAATATTTATAGACTAAAAACCGGAGCCACTGTCAGAGAGGTGGTGATGGATACCACCCTCCGGCGGCGGCTCCGGATTGATTATCATTTATAGCCGAGTCATTATTGTGTCTGTTTTATTATTTTTATGTAAGGCAGACGGCAATAGTTCGGCCGGTGGTTGAAACGGATGTGAATGTTTATTTCTGTGCTTCAAGTTCGTCGGCGATTTCATCGACGATTTTATCAAATTTGTCTTTACGCAATTTGATGCCGTGGTCACGAAGATATTGTGCGATCTGTGCTCTTGTCTCACAACCTTTCTTGGGCGCGAATAACAAACCGATAGCTGCTCCTGCAAGAGCTCCACCAAATGCTGCAATAGCGATACTCAAACCTTTCATAGTCATAATAATTTTAGATTAGACATATATGTGTTTTTATGAATTTCAAACAACAGGCAAACCTTTCACTAAAAACAGGTTGTCAAGATCAGTTATCAGAAAGATTAATCTGTCATATCTTCAAAACAGATGTCGACGCAAAATAGTTGAGGAAAGGTTTGAAAAAATGTGGAATTTTATCAGTTCACAGGAATGTCGAGTCAAAATGTCGGTAGTATAATGTCATAAACTTGGACGGCCAATTTCCAGAACCCTATCTTCAAGCTCTTTGCGATTGCCCAACGCTTTGTTACGGGTTTTGACGCGATAGTTGTAGATGGTAGTGACGGAGTATCGGAGGAACTGCGCGATTTTCACGCTGTCGGTTATTCCTAATCTTATCAGTGCGAAAACACGCAGTTCAGTATTGAGCTGACCTTCTTTTTTCAATATAATCTGACTGTCGGGAGAGAGCAGCCGGTTGAAGTCGGCGACAAATGTCGGAAAGAGTTTCAGGAAAGTTGTGTCAAAATTACGGTAAAACAACTTGAGCTCGTCGTCAAGCATATCTGTTGACTTCAGTGTTTTTTTCAGTTCTTCGGTTTTGCCGAGTGAAATCAGTTTGTTCAGGTTTTTTCTATAGGCGTCGAATTTCTCAATATAGAGGGAACATTGGTCCATGTATTGGGCGATATATTCCTCTTTGATCATTGAATTGTCTGCTATGGCGTGGTTGGCATCTGTCAGACGGTTATTAAGATCGCGTAGTTCGGCATTGAGTTGTTTTAGCCGATTGTTGGCGTCAGTAGCCTGCCGATGTGCGTTTGATGTTTTTTTCATCTGCTTCAATACCCAAAGTATGGCGATGACAAGAAATATCGCAAGAATGCTTATTATCACGATGGAGATGCGTTGTTTTTCTTTCTGATGCTGAATTTCGTGGACATAAGCGGCGTTGACAATCGGGAATATGTCATTGATTTCAAGAATGCGCTGGCGGGCATTGCACAGTTTGGCGTCATCCATCGCAATGCGGAGGAATTCGTGAGCATTATCAATGTCACCTTCTTCAAACAAAAGGACTGCAAGCTGCCGGAGCGAAACATATTCGCGGACGGAAGCCTTGAGGTCGGCAATTGATGATATGAGCAGGTTTTCTTTTTGTTTTTCAGTGTTGCCGAGTCCATGATATGCGTAAGCGAGAGTATTTGCAAGGATTGCTCTGTCGTGGGTGGTATATTGGTTGTTTGCCAGATAATCCTCGAGAATTTCCACTGCTTTGCCATATTCGTTATTCCTGCAATATTTATCCGACATGTCGACAATATAGGACAATGAGGCGGGTGGACATAATGACAGCAAAGAGTCCTGATATGTCTCGAATATTGCAAGATTTCTATCTTTGTCCTCTTTTCTTACAGCGAAATCAATCAGATATGCCGCAATAGTGCGTCTGATGTAATAGTAATATGGCAAAAGGTATTGAGGAACGGAATCGTGGGGAATTGAGTCGACAATATCGAGAGCTTCTTTGTACATGCCTATGCTGCCGAGAACGTTTGCTGTGTTGAGCCGGGCATTTGTAATGAACTCAGGGTTGCCGGTCTTGAAAGCCAGGATTTCTCGTTGCCGGCAATATTCAAATGCAGAGTCGGTATTGTATGGGCGGAATTCATCAAGCAGATCTCCCAGAGCGTAGAAGCGTGCGCTGTCATCGGAGGCCGCCGCAAGAGCATTTCTCAATTTGTTCAGATGGTTCTCTTTTTGTGAGAGGTAAATATCTCTGTTAAGAATTGTCTTGTGGAGCTCCGACATAAGGGAGTCGTTTTTTGTATGCGCTGATGTGTGTGCGGCGGTAGCCGTCAACAAAAGCAATATTATCCAATAGGTCTGTAGTTTGTTTAGCATCATACACAAATATAGTGATTTTTTTCAAAAGCAGAACGATTTTTTTGGGTGCGTCAGCTTTTTGGTATGCATGAATTGCTTCAGAAGCGTTTTTATGCTCGTTTTGCGGGGCTTGTAATACTACTTCTATTTAGGTGTTTGTGTGTGTTATATTATTGAATATTAGTGATATATAGTTTTTTAAAATGCAAAACAGCTACTTATTTGCTACTGATGTATTTTTTTGTGCGATTTTAGCATAAGTCTGTATTTATCTTTGTGAAAAAGATTTCAGTGCGCAATTGAATCTAATCCATCACAAACTAATCAAAAATTGTAACGTATGCTTAATTTTACCAAACTGACGGCTTCGGCCTTTGTAATGTTATCAGCGGCATTCGGTGCCTCTGCAGTAGACCATCTGAATATTATCGGTAGTGCGACTCCGGGCGGCTGGAGTGTGCTTGACGGAATACTGATGCCTCCGGTGGCTGACAGCGAGAATGTGTTCAGCTGCATCGGTTATCTCAAGGCTGATGAGGAATTCAAGTTTACCTGCGGCAAGGATTTCTCCGATTCAAACAAGGAATACCGCAATGCCTCGACAGATCCGTATGAGATATCAAATCTTGTGCAGGGTGGCAATGACTACAAATTCAAGGTGACAGAGAGTGCCAACTATAAAGTGGTGTGCGATCTTAATGACATGACGGTGTCGGTGACCAAGGCCGAATATCAGGAAAATCCTATCCGTTTCAACGCTCTTTTCATGGTGGGCAATGCTACGTCAGGCGGTTGGAATATCGTTGACGGCACACGTCTGGAGTGGGGCGGAGAGAGCGATCCGTTCAAATTTACATGGACAGGCGAATTGAATGAAGGCGAGTTTAAAATCGATTCAAACAGTTATAACGGAGACTGGGCCGGTCCGTGGTTTTTCGCAGGCCTTGACGAGGATGGCAATATCGATTATTCGAAGATTGTCGCCGACGGAACCGGCGACCGTAAATGGCAGATTGCCGAGTCAGGCAGATATAATGTCGATATTGATCTGCTTAAGGGCTCGATAGCAATAACCAAGGCGCCTCTTGACGGCATTGAGGATATCGTTGATGAAAATGAATGCACTCCGGTCTATTATAACCTGCAGGGTATTCAAGTAGCCAATCCTTCTAACGGTATTTTCATCAAGAAAGCCGGCAATAAAGTTACAAAAGTAATATTATAATTTCATCCAAATATTTATCATGAAGAATAAACTAACCTTTTTTTATCTCTTGTCATTTATCTTTTTGGGCGCGATAACGCTCAAAGGCGAGACCAAGGGCAACCCTAAGGCCGATCCGGGTGCTGTGGTGACAAGTGGTAACGCACGATTCACTGTGCTTACACCGGAAATGATACGTATCGAATACAGTGACAAAGGAGTATTTGAGGATCGCGCTACGTTCACTGTCGTTAACCGTCAACTTGCCGTGCCGCAATACAAGACATCGGAAGATGAGACATTCCTGTATCTTGAGACCGCTAAGCTGAAGATGAAATACCGCAAAGGGTCAAATCCCAAGACTCTTCCGGCGTCGTCGTCAAACCTGTCAATCACTATAGACCATAACGGACGAGAAGTGCTGTGGTATCCCGGCAAACCGGATCCCATGAACCTTAAGGGAACTTGCCGAACGCTTGACGGCAGCAATGGCCAGAACAAACGTTCGGAAATGGAGGATGGTCTGATTTCGCGCTCCGGCTGGGCAGTAATCGATGACTCATGGACTTCAGCAAGAGCAGACGGCAGCCGTTCGTTTGCATTGGAGGCAGATGAAAATCTCGGATACGACTGGTGGTCAGACCGCAATGATCCGCACGCGATGGATATCTACTTCCTCGGTTATGGCAGCAATTACAAAAAAGCGCTGTCAGACTATACTTCGATTGCCGGTAAAATACCATTGCCTCCGGCATACGTATTCGGCTACTGGTATAGCAAATACTCTTCATATTCGGCTGACGATTACCGTGATATCATGAATAACCTGTCGTCAAACGATATACCGACCGATGTCATGATCCTTGATATGGACTGGCACTGGAACGGAAGCGAGGGCAGCATGTCGGGCGGTCGTGGCGGATGGACAGGATGGTCATGGAATACCAACCTTATACCTGACCCCGTGGGGCTCCTGAAGGAGATGCATGACCGTAATTTCAAGGTAGCGCTTAACCTGCACCCGGCCGACGGCGTGAACAGTGTGGAGTCGCCTGAATTCTTTACCGCCATGAATGAGGATCTCAGAGGCAAGTATAATGTGAATGCATCTTCGGGCAAGACAATTCCCTGGTATCTTGATTATACTGATTTTACTGATTCGTTCTTCCGCACAATTATCCGCGAGCATGAAAGTGAAGGCGTGGATTTCTGGTGGCTTGACTGGCAGCAGCATCTTACGAGCCCTTATACGAACGGTCTGGGTCAGACATTCTGGTGCAACCACGTGTTCTATAACGATATGGCCGCCAACCGTCCTGACCGTCGTCCGGTAATTTTCCACCGCTGGGGAGGTCTCGGAAGCCACAGATATCAGATCGGATTTTCAGGAGACGCGCTCATCAATTTCCCCACACTTGCCTTCCAGCCTTATTTTACGGCTACAGCGTCGAATGTAGGTTACGGCTATTGGGGACATGACCTTGGCGGACATGCGTTTACCGATGAAAAGACTGTCAATGACCCCGAGCTTGTGCTCCGCTGGATACAGTTCGGTGTGTTTACCCCGATATTCAGAACGCATGCCACGAATGACTCGCGCATCGAGCGCCGCATTTGGATGTTCCCCAACTTCCCCGATATGCTTGAGGCAGTGAAATTACGCTACTCATTGTTCCCGTATATCTACACTATGGCCCGTGAGGCATACGACACAGGTATCTCGCTCTGCCGTCCGCTTTATTATGAATATCCGGAAGTCGAGGAAGCGTACGCTTATGAGGAGGAATATTTCTTCGGCAGCGACATCCTTGTAGCTCCTATTGTGGAGGCATCGGAAAACGGCGTATGCACCAAGACTATATGGTTCCCCGAAGGAAACTGGTGGAGTGTTGCCACAAACGAGCTCATCGAAGGTCCGTGCACTATGACAATGGAGTTCTCTAAAACAGATATTCCTTATTTCTACCGTGAAGGTTCTATCGTTCCCTTAAATCCCGCGAGTGTGAAAAATGTCACTGAGCATCCCGAGCATCTTGTCATCAATGTTGTGAGCGGCAAAGAGGGTAAAGGAAAGCTCTATGAGGATGAGGGCGACAACTCCGACTATGATGTGGCATACGCAACAACAGCTTTCACGCAGACACTTAACGGCAACAAGCGCACGCTCGTAATCAATCCGCGAGAGGGTAACTCAAGCAATCTGCCCGCAATGAGGTCGTATACTGTGAATGTGTATAACTCGAATGCGCCGCAGGCGGTTATTGTAAACGGTGATGCCATCACCCAATACAGCTATTCACCCGAAAGCAAATGCACTACGGTGGAAATTCCGGTTAATGCGTGCGCTTCGGCTGTGACTGTAGAAATCGAGGAAGCAGCTGCGGGGATAGCCGGCGTCATGGTGAACAGCACGAAAATCTACTATGACAAATCTTCTGACACGCTCACGGCTGAGTTCGGACAGAATAAAAATAATGTGGAATTCGCAATGTTCAATATGTCGGGCTCTGAGTGTCTCAACCACAAATATCAGAACATCTCGCGTTTTTCCGAAAAGCTGTCGATGCTGTCTTCGCCCCAGATGTATGTCTGCAAGATAATTGCCGATAATCAAGTAACAGTTGAAAAGATCTCAAAATGAACATAGCCATGAAGAAAATATTATCATTACTGACTGTATTTTTCTGCAGTCTGCCAGTTTTCGCCGGCATGTCGAATTCGATTGAATATAATCAATTGTATATAGTGGGCACTGCCGTAAAGGGGGGATGGAACCTGAGCGCTACGCCAATGGGCAAGATTGACCGCGGCGTTTTCACATGGACCGGTACGCTTACGGCCGGCGAGCCGTTCAAATTCATGAACTCTACCGACGGCTGGCACAAGCATATCGTTGCCACAACCAAGGATGAACTGATCAAGGAAGGGGAGATACACCATCTTGACTTCTATGCCAACTGGCAGCTTCCCGATATGTATGACAATAAATTCCAGGTAAGTGAAACCGCCGACTATCTCATGACAGTCGACCTGCGTAGCATGTGCGTGACCCTGGTCAAGGCGCCGGCTGCCACGACTTACCCCGACAAGTATTATATCACGGGCTCGGCGCTTGACAATAAGGTCATCGAACTTCCGAAAATCGAAGATTTCGAATTCAAATACAGCATGACGTGCAAACCGGGCAATGTCATATTGATGGACACGCCCGAAAGGGGTGAGAATACCCGCTATTTCGTGCCGATGTTTGAAGATGTCGACCTGTCGTTCGGCAAAGGTTACGCTGCTAACATGGGCGTTACAACCGACCCTGCGGCCAAAGGCTGGAGTGTGTCGGCTGCCGGTGACTATATCGTGTATATTTCATGCAGCGACAACAAATATCAGGGCAAGAAGCATGCACCACGCAAATATGTCTATATAGTGGGCGGTTGCTGTGAACTGCCGTGGAACTATTGGGATGAAAGCAACAACTGCTTCTCTCCCAATCCCGAGAATGCCAATGAACTGGTGTGGGAAGGCGAGCTCGCCAACGGTGTGGACGGAACTCCGGAGCCGGATCAGTTTAAGATACTCACCGAAAAAAGTTGGACAGAGGAGAACTACCATCCCTACATACAGGGTACTTTGGCAGAAGGAACGACTCCGATACGTACTACTGACGGTGGCGATACGAAGTGGAAAATCGCGAAAGATGGCAATTACCGTATAACTATCGATACTTTCAGGGAGACAATGACGACAGAGTATCTTTCCCCGACACAGGAGCCGACTTCGACTGACGGTAACGGTGACGGATTGGCCGGAGTGGACTCTGCCGCTATTGACGGCATCGAGCTGTCAAGCGACAATCACCGGGTAGAGTTGATAAACTCACCCGAGCCGGTTGATGTCAAGGTTGTAAATCTTGCAGGGAGTGTAATCGCCCATAAGGAAGGTATATCGAAAGGTGTTGTGGCAGATAATCTTTCAACCGGCATATATGTGGTGTCGGTAACCGGAATGTCGGTCAATAAATCATACAAAGTAAGAATTTAAGTTTTACCTGATAAGCAAATCATAAGCAACCGATAGGTTTTGAGGTTTCTATGATTTGCTTATCATTCATCAAAATATTATCCATGAAACACAGAATTTTCCCTTTAATCCTTACAGGATTGGGGTTGATGGCGTCAGTCAGCGCTACAGCCAAAGATGTGTATGCTTACACTCCGAATGGCGAAGTCTTAGGAAAGGCTACCGAGATAAAGCGTATCGAGTTTGCCAACGGAAAGATGTCGCTTGTGCCTGAAATAGGTGAAAAGACGGAAATCGCATTGTCAGATTTAGGATATTTTGCCTTTAAACCGTTAGAGTCTAGCGGTGTATCTGTAATAGAGAATGCCGATGTGACTGTGAGTATATCCGGGAATATACTGTCAGTGACAAGTGCCTCGGAAATTACGGAAATCAGAATATACAATCTGCGAGGAGAGTTGACCGGACAATCAGCTCCGGCAGCAAGCATGGCAACAATGACCGTCAATACTCCCGGTCTGTATATTGTGGCAGTGGAAGCCGGCGGCATAACACAAATCTATAAAATAGTCAGATAACCATGAAAAAGTATAAGACCATATCATTGCTCGCCATGGGCGCAGCCGCATTATCAATCTATGCGGCCGATTTTCTGTATTTCCATCGTAATGGCGAAGTAGTTCAGACAATAGCTGCAGATGATGCCGACCGCATAGTGAAAGAAAGCGACAATATGATGAATGTCGTTGATGCGTCAGGCGCAACTGTTTATTCTTTCTCAGGCGAAGAGATTGATTCAATTACCTTCACATTGCCGATGCCAAAGGCCGATCTGCTTGATGTCGTGTTTAATGCAGACGGAACCGCGAAGGATGTGTCTCCGATGAATTTCAGCGTGGAGCGCGGCGGAGAGGCAACAACCGAATGGAGCGACCGATATAACAGATATGTAGCAAGATTGTCAGACAACAAGTGGGGCAACGGAGATGTGGCAGAGCAGTTCTACCGCATCGATTACAGCGACAATCAGGCGTTTATGGACGCGCTTGCCGACGGGCATACGCTCGAGGTGCTGTTCATGCCGGAGTATGAGACACTTCCCGACAGCGAGGCCAAGGTGTTTGCATCACATGAGGCCGGTGGTACGGGCATCATGTTAAAAGGGTCGTGGAGCGGGCCGAACGGGCTGAATGCTCTGACATTCCTTCCGAATGTGTCGACTGGCACAAACAGTTCATGGCAGTGGGCAGCGAGTGATGTCGTGCCGGCGTCAAACAGCTACTATCATGTAGTCGGAGTATGGAACAAGGAAGCCAAGAAGGCAGATATCTATATCAACGGAGAGTTGAATAACGAGATAGATATCAGCGGCAGCAATTATATCCAGACAAAGGAAGGCGCGAGATTTTTCTGTATCGGCGGAGACGCGTGTGTGCCCGGCGGAAACAAGACAACCGGGGTTCAGAACGGTATCAACGGCCGAATAGTTCTTGCCCGCATATATGACGATGCGCTTACGGCAGAGCAGGCCGAGCTTCTTTACAAGGCTGTAGATGTAACAGAACCGAGTCAGATGCCTAAGGCCGACTTGCTTGATGTCGTGTTTAATGCCGACGGAACCGCGAAAGATGTGTCGCCGATGGGATTCAATGTAGAACGCGGTGGCGAGGCTACGACCCAGTGGAACGAGGATTTCAACCGTTATGCTGCAAGATTGACAGACAACAAGTGGGGCAACAGTGATGTGGCAGAGCAATTCTATCGTATAGACTACAGCGATAATCAGGCATTCAAAGATGCGCTTGCCGACGGACATACGCTTGAGGTGATGTTTATGCCGGAATATACCGGCAGTCTGCAAAATGTGGAGGCAAAGATATTTGCATCACATGAAGCGGGCGGCACAGGGGTTATGGTTAAGGCATCGTGGAGCGGGCCGAACGGGCTCAATTCACTTACATTCCTTCCGAATGTGTCGACCGGCACCAACAGTTCATGGCAATGGGCAGCAAGTGACGTGGTGCCTGAGCCATACGCATATTACCATATTGTCGGCGTGTGGGACAAGGATGTGCAGAAGGCAAGAATTTATGTTAATGGAAAGCTTAATAATGAAATCAGCATCAGCGGCAGCAACTTTATTCATGCGAAGGAGGGCGCAAATTTCTTCTGTATCGGCGGAGACGCATGTGTTACGGGTGGAAACAAGACAACCGGCGTGCAGAATGGCATCAACGGACAAATCGTATTGGCCCGCATATATGACGATGCGCTGACTTCAGAGCAGGCAGAACGTCTCTATAAAGATGTAGAGGAAGGTGTGGCGGCTACGCACCCTGTTATTGAAAACATCACTATGCTTAAGAATGTGCAGGTTAAAGCCGGTGCGGTATATCCGATTTACGGTCAGGGATTTGAGGAAGGTGATGAGTTTGTTTTTGAGAGCGGAGCTACACGTTGGGAACTTCCGGCCGAGATCGGCAAAGATTGTGCCACCGTTGTTCTGCCGGACGATGTGAAGAGCGGCACATTCAATGTATTGCTCAAGCGCGGCGAACGGATACAGCCTCTGGGCTCGGTGGACTTCCTCAAAGTACGCAATTTTGAAAGCAGAGCACATATAGTATCTCACCGCGGTTACTGGTCGAAAGAAGGAGCTGCGAGAAATTCACGTGCCGCTCTGCGTAACGCAATCGAGCTTAAGACATACGGTGCTGAAACAGATATCTGGTTTACTAAGGATAATGTTCTCGTTGTCAACCATGATCCGTCGATTGACGGAGTCACCATACAGGATTCCAATTATGATGCGATAAAGGACAAAAAGCTGTCGAACGGCGAGACAATACCTACCTTTGACGATTATCTCGAGATACTCAAGGAGAGCGATTACTGCAAGCTGATTGTTGAAATCAAGACGCATTCCAGCGAAGCGCGCACGATAGAGGCTGCAATGGCGGCGGTTGATGCAATCAAGGCTGCCGGGCTGGAGGATATGGCTGAATATATTGCTTTCGACTACGCTACATGCAAGGCTCTGGCAGAGAAATATCCCGAATATATGGTTCAGTTCCTGTGTGACAATGCATCACAGGTGCGTACGCCTGCCCAGCTCAACAGTGACGGGAGAATCTCGATTGACTATAATGGCGCGATGCTCAACGCCAATCCGAGATTCATCGACGATGCTCATAAACTCGGCCTTATTGTCAATGTGTGGACAATAAATTCAAACGAAGAAATCGGAGAGTGGATCAACAAAGGTGTAGATATGATAACTACCGACACGCCCGATGTCGGCATGAAATATGTCGAGTATTACAAGGCAAATATGTAAACCTCAATATCTAAAATCTAGTAGGAGGTAAACACTAATCGCAGGTGTTTATCTCCTACTTTCGTGTTTACCGCTCCCTCACACCACCGTACGTGCCGTTCGGCATACCGCAACGGCGAAGTTGGGTCGAGCAGGTCGATTTCCTCAATCTGCGAGCGGTCGCTGACCGCCTTTCGCCAGTTGGCGTAAAGGATTTTGGGAATACGACCGTGGCTGTCGGCAGGTTTGAAGCGACAATAACAGGCTTCCGGTCGATGAGCTGAATGTTGTCGCCGTCCCACGGAATGTATGAGAGCGTATAATCTATGATGGTCGGCACAATATCCACGTCCTCCTTGAATACGGAGGCCAAATTGACGGTAAAAGCGGCGCGGGCTTCATAGCCGGCAGCGTTTCTATGCTTGGAAGCATAGCGACGTTGTCGATAACAACGGAGTTATAATTAAGAAAGTCCATAACTTGTGGTTGTTTTCCACAAAGTTATGGACCGTATAAGGTGAGCGAAAAGACGCAGTTCCTATGGAATGTAAATTTTCTTATAGCGATTTGAATTATCTAAAAGTATATTTATTCCTTTAAATGGTTTATTTGATGAGTTACCATTCAAATCATAATAAATCAGAGCAGGAGATGTTTTATCGGTAAAAACATCTTCTATTCCAGAAAAGTCTTTTTCTAATATAGTCTTAAATTTGTTCCAATATTCACTTTGCCTATAAACATCAATACATCCCACAGGCACATATAATATTACTTCTTCATATCTTGAATAATCTATTTCAGAACCACCATATATAGCGGACATATTTCTAAAGAAATCGCCATCAGTTGATGGTGGAATTTCACGATTTACAGAAATATATTTTAATGCTGGACAATTTGTAAAGCAGTTCTTTAATACATAATTTGTCGAAGACCCGAATTCAACAAATTCAAGGTTTACACAATTTAAGAATACCTCATCATGAACTGAGGCATCTATAAAGGCTTCGTGCAGATTTGTACAATCCGAGAAAGCCTGAGTTGCCACAAAGCTTACATTGGAAGGAACGGTAATAGATTTTAATCCAGTACACTTTTCAAAGGCATTCCATTCGATTGTCGTAATTGACGAAGGTAGTTCTACTGAAGTCATTTGCGAACAGTTGGAGAATGCAAATTGCCCAATCCGTTTAACCGTAGGTGTATACGTCTTTCTGTTTTTTATGTATTTTACTTGAGAAGGAATAACAAGATTCCCTCTCACATAATACTCGTTTTTACTTGGGGTGCGATCCAAATATGTTACTTCACATTCGTATACTGAACCCAAGAGATTGTAGGCCACATTATAATACACAAAATCCATAGCAGAAATGCGTATAGTAAAAAGCAGCATAAAGAGTAATGTTATTTTGAGTCTCATATTGAAAGTTTTGCGTAAAGGTACAAAATAAATTTTTTGTATGCAAAGGCTAAAGAAAAACTCCAAGGTCGTTGACGCTGAAAATCAACATGAAAATCAGCGCATCGCGGATTTTGCGGCACTCGCCGTAGGAAAGTATCTTCACGTTGCGCCGACCTCCGTAAAAATTGTATCGCAGAGAGATGCAGTTACGGAGTTCGAGTATAGAGCCGTCGTTGGGTCGAGCAGATCGATTTCCTCAATATCAGCGCGAGCGGATATTGATTTGCGCCAGTAGGCGTAAAGGATTTTTGACCTTTGCGGTGGTTTCGGTGGTGCAATATTGCAGCCCCGAACCGTAGCAGACTTCGGCGTTGAACCTTTAGCTCGCCGACTAAATGGTCGGCAGACATTGGCAGGTTGCCAGTGTTTCTTTCTACGCTTAGCTACGAAAGCGGTCAAAGACCGATAACGTCTTTCTCGACGAGCGCGAGCAAGTCGAACGGCATCTGATTATCTCCCATTCGGTCGATGAGCTGAAGGTTGTCGCCACCCCACGGAATGTATGAGAGCGTATCATCTACGATGGTCGGCACAATACCCACGTCCTCCTTGAACACGGACGCCGAGTTGACGGTAAAAGCAGCACGGGCTTCATAGCCCGGCAGCGTTTCTATGCTTGGAAGCATAGCGACGTTGTCGATAACAACGGAGTTGAAATTAAGGTCGGAAAAAGATAAGTCCATAACTTGCTGAATTTTCAGCGAAGTTATGGACCTTATGACGGTTGCGAAAAGACGCTTATTGGAGCTTATCGAACAATAATCTTGCAGGTCTCTAATGTGTGGCCTTTATCTGTGACGGTGATTAGATAGATTCCGGATGAAAGACTCTCTGTGGGCACAGAAATCTGTGTGGCGTCTGCTTCTACATTAAGGCTCATGACTGTCGAGCCGTTAAGAGCATTGACTCTGATGGTGCGTTCGCTTGTAGATGCCGGCAAATCCACAACTATAGGAGTGCCTTTTGACGCAGGATTTGGCCGAGCGGCAATATGATTTTCTTCCTTGATGACCTTTGCGACACTTCCGGTAGACTTATCTATGCGATAAAATCTCACGGTTTGCACATAGCGCCCTTGTTCATCATGCCAGTTATAATTGACCTGTGCGAGAATACTGTTGTCTGATTTAAAGAACTCAACAGTTGGTTTCCCCTCGGCATTGTCGGGCATCGGGAATGTGTAAAGCACCTGATTATTCTCGTTAACAACCTCCAGGCCGGTGTAATGTACTCCGTATAATGTACGTTTATAGTCCGTTTCTCCGTCTCCGTCACGGTCTGTATTGGTAATGCCAAAAAGATATGCTTCAGGAGACTGTGGATCATCCGTTACAGGGTTAAAACTGCTCTCGCCGCCTTCGGCAACCTCCGCTTTGAAGCGAACGTATTCGAATGCTTCGTCGTCATTGAAGAATGTTTGGGAGAACGGCAGGTAAACTCCACCGTTCCAATCATTCAGTTTTGCAACATCATTGCAACGAGGAGTGCAAAAATTGCTGATAGGAACTTCTTCCCACGAGCGAACACTCCATTTGCCATTGTAAGTAGGGGTTTGAGTGGAGTAAAAGTAGGAGAATCCCCACTTTCCTGAAGGCTCAAGGTAGGCATTTATGGTCTTGAGATATTCCTCGAACTGATACAGTCCATTACCCTTTTTAAAGGGTATACTGATATATATGGCATTATCCTCGACCTTGGTGCCATTTTGCAATATGGCAAGAGTCAGGGTCGGGTCTGAATACCGCAATGTCTCGAAGATGTAATTGATAAAAGCATCCTTGCGGGCTTCCATATCCGATGTGGACGGTATGCCATCAGCTTCATTTATTGTAAATCTGTCCTCCTTAATCACACGAGATTTTTCCTGGGTTCCGGTCGAGGCTCTTTCCTCAAACCTGCAATATGGGCGAAGAATGGGGAAATTGAATGATTTGAGAGGTTGAAGCTCAAAATCGAAAATTTCAGCTGTATATTTCGTGCCGTCGTCTTTATATCCGTATTCGTCTTCAGAGAAATAGATAGCAGCTTCGCCATTTTTCATGTACTGTCCGGGGATGAAACGTGTGTCTGCTCCGTTCATCTCTTTTACCAACGTTTGAGCTGAAACCGTAAATGCCCCGGCTATAGCAGCCGCGATTGTTATTACGAAAGATTTAATCATTGTATTGTTTTTATGTTTAGGCAAAGTTAACTATAATTTTCTGATCAGCTCTCAACAAATGTTGAGAATTTCAATTGATTACAGAAAAAACGCGCAATCGTTTACTCGGAAGATGCAGCGTATCGCGGATTTTACGGCAGTCGCCGGAGGAAAGTATCTTGACGTTGCGCCTGCCTCCGTAAAAATTGTATCGCAGGGATATACAATTTCGGAGTTCGAGGATGCTTCCATCAGACTTCCAAACGTGTATGTCTATGGGGTCGCCACTATTCAATTGTGGCGAGCGGTTGAAATATGTATTTTACCCGTTAGATTATGCCCGTGTAGTGCGAACTAAAATAAAAGCGGCCGGTTTTTCCGGCCGCTTTATTTCTTCCGTCATTGATATGTCGGCGGGATACGGTGCGTCAGCAGACGCCCTGTTCCATCATAGCGTTTGCGACTTTCATGAAGCCAGCGATATTCGCGCCTTTCATATAGTTGACATATCCGTCGGGTTCTTCACCGTATTTGACGCACTGGCGGTGTATGTCATTCATGATGCCGTGGAGGCGCTGGTCGACTTCTTCCTCGCTCCATTGCAGGTGCATGGCGTTCTGGCTCATTTCAAGACCGGAGGTTGCCACTCCGCCGGCGTTCACAGCTTTGCCGGGAGCATAGGTGATGCGGTGTTCAATGAGAGCGTCGATAGCTTCGGGTGTGCAGCCCATGTTAGATACTTCTGCCACGAGCATTACGTTGTTGGCGATAAGTTGCTTGGCATCGTCGCCGTTAAGCTCGTTTTGTGTGGCGCAGGGGAGTGCGATATCCACTTTCTGTTCCCATGGCTTTTTGCCGGGGAAGAATTTGGCGTTGGGATATTTTTCGATATATGGCTCTACGATGTCTTCGCCGGTGGCACGCAGTTCGAGCATGGTGTCAATTTTTTCACCGCTTATACCGTCAGGGTCATAGATATATCCGTCGGGGCCTGAGATAGTGACGACTTTCGCACCAAGCTCTGTGGCTTTGAGAGCAGCGCCCCATGCCACGTTGCCGAAACCGGATATGGCTACGGTCTTTCCTTCAAGGGTCTCGCCTTTGCGGGCAAGGACATCCTGAACGAAGTAAAGAGCGCCGAATCCGGTAGCTTCGGGACGTATGCGAGAGCCGCCGAAGTCGAGACCTTTGCCGGTGAATGTGCCGGTGTGCTCGTTGACGAGACGTTTGTACATGCCGTACATATATCCGACTTCACGGCCACCTACGCCGATGTCGCCAGCCGGTACGTCGCGGTCGGGGCCGAGATTTTTCCATAATCCGAGGATAAATGCCTGACAGAAACGCATAATCTCGCGGTCGCTCTTGCCTCGTGGAGAGAAGTCAGAACCACCTTTTGCACCGCCCATCGGGAGAGTGGTGAGTGCATTTTTGAAGGTCTGTTCAAATCCGAGGAATTTAAGGATTGAGAGGTTGACGGATGCGTGGAAACGGATGCCTCCTTTATACGGACCGATAGCGTTGTTGAACTGAACGCGGTAGCCGATATTGTTTTGTACGTCGCCTTTGTCGTCGAGCCATGTGACACGGAAAGTCACGATACGGTCGGGCTCAACCATACGCTCTATGATTTTGTTTTTCTCAAATTCGGGGTGCCGGTTATAGACGTCCTGTACAGAAAGAAGTACTTCTTTCACTGCCTGTAAATACTCTTTTTCGCCAGGGTGTTTAGCCTCAAGGTTGCTGATGATGGTATTGATGTCCATGATTTCTATAAATTAGGTTAATGTATATAGAAAAATATATGTCGGTAAGTAAAGCCGGCGTAGTTTCCGCCGGTTTGATATATGCAAATATAACGTTTTAATTTTGAGGTTTGCAAAAGATTTCAAAGAAATTTTTTATGTCAAAAAACATAGCTGAAATCAATAATTTTGATTTTTGGCAAGATATTTGCAACAATGTTTGTTATCTTTGCATAAACATGAATTTTGTATGGCAGAAAACGAAATTTTAAGTAAAAAAGAATTATTTGACAGAATGCTTTCGCAAGGCAGACTTCACGAGGCGATTACGATGCTCAAATCGATTTCGGAGAAGAAGATGCTTTGGGAAGTGACAGATCGCATCACGCGGGTGGAGGAGGCTTACCGCTATATGCTGCGTTATGCGATGGAGGGTGTGGAAGATCCGCACCGCGATGTCATATATAATAATATAAAGAATGATCTGCGGATGCTGTATGACAGGCTTACGCGACTTGTAAACATACAGTCGAGTGCGACGCTGTATTATACGACACTCAGAGCCGGTAATGTGCCGGCAGTTGCTGATGCCTGCAGCAGCTATAGAAAGCTGTTGCACGGAAATGATGCGTTTTCGATTGCGGCAGGAGTGTCGCAGGGAGTAACGGCAGTTGAACTTGAGTCGGCGGAAACAGCATTGTTTGAAAGTGTATGGGTGAATTTTCCATATTCGGGAGATGACGAGAATGCATTGAATGCGCTTATAGGTGATGCGTCAATACCCGCTCATGTCAAAATACTTGTAATCTCGGCGCTTATGCTTGGAAGTATGGAATTTTTTGACTGTAGGCGTGCTTTAGTGCTTGCGAATGTGTATGCGTCGGAGGTATCTGACGAGCAGATGCGAATGACTGCGCTGACGGCTTTGCTGCTGTCGCTATATGTGAACCGAGGCAAGGAATTTCCTCCGGAGCTATTGGCAAGAATATCCGTTTTGCGAGATATGGCTTCGTGGCGGCAGGATATAAAGACAGTGTATCTGGAACTTATTCGCACGCGTGATACCGAGCGGATAACCACTAAACTCCGAGATGAGATCGTGCCAGAGATGATAAAGATGAAACCTGAGATTGACAAACGCATAAAAGCGGATTTCGAACAGGGAGTCGACCCGTCGGAACTTGAAGAAAATCCGGAATGGCAGGATTTTTTGGAGTCATCAGGCATTGCCGACAGGATGAAGGAACTCTCAGAGATACAGGAAGAGGGTGGAGATGTGCTGATGGGAACATTTTCGCAGTTGAAATCGTATCCGTTTTTCTACAACCCGGCGAACTGGTTCCGTCCGTTTTATGCCGACAGCTCGGTTGTGGCACAACTTGGCGATGACACCAATGTGCTCGGCGAGTTGATTGCTCAGTCGTTTTTCATGTGTGACAGCGACAAATATTCTTTTGTGCTGGCATTTGCCTCAATGCCGGAGGCTCAGCGCAATATGATGATCTCGCAGATAAAGGCACAGAATATTAATGCTGCCGAGATACAGAATGCATCGCTCAATCTGTCGACTGATACCCGCAAGAATGTTGTAAACAAATATGTGCAAAATCTGTACAGGTTTTTCAGGCTGTTCCGTCGTCGCGGTGATTTTAAAGATCCGTTTGCGTCAGAGATAAATCTGATAGATGTAAAGCCGCTGCAGTCAGATTTTCTTGAAGACTCGACTCTGCAACTTGTGGGTGAGTTTTATTTCAAGCATCAGTATTACAAGGAGGCATTCGGTGTGTTCAAACTCAGGGAGGCTCATATATTCCCTGATGCCACGCTCTATCAAAAGTTGGGATATTGTAAGCAACGTCTGGGCGATACGGAAGGTGCGATTAAATATTATGAGCAATCAGAGTTGCTGACGGGCAACAGCCTGTGGACAACAAAACGGCTTGCCGCGGCTCACAAGCAAATGGGCAACTTTAAAGAGGCGCTTGACTATTATAACCGTCTTGATGTAATGCAGCCGGATAAATTCGCCACAACTTTGAATATAGGACAGTGTCAGATGGCGCTCGGGCAATATGCGGAGGCTTCGAAGGCGTTTTATAAAGCCCAGTATCTTGACGAGAGGTCAGAGAAACCGATGAGGTTGCTGGCCTGGTCGTTGCTGATGCAGAAAGATCTCGATGCGTCGCAGGACATATACGACAAGATATTGAATACGATGACAACGCAACCTCTCGACTATCTGAACAGAGGTCATGTGGCGCTTGTAAAGGGAGATTTTCGTTCAGCCATCAGTTATTACAATAAGTTCGTTTCTGTTTCTCCCGGAGGGTGGGCTGATTTTATCCAAGAAATGTCGGATGACCGCAGTCATCTTGTGGGGCTGGGTGTCGATGAAGGAATTTTACCCCTGGTGACTGATGCTGCAAGATATGCCAATCTATAACTAACAATTTAATACAGAACAATCATGGTAATACAAAGATTACAGACTTTATTCCTATTCATTGCTGCAGTGCTTATTGCATTATTTTCATTGACTCCGTTTGCGACGGTGGCAGAATTTTCGGCGGATTTATGTCCGAAGGATTTTCCGGTATTCTTTATCCTGAATATCCTTATAGCTGTGCTCCTGTTGCTTGCGATATTCATGTACCGCAATCTTAAGTTGCAGAAGAAAGTCACGTTGCTGTCAATGGTGCTTATATGTTGTTCGGCTGTCACTGGCGGTTTTCTGCTTTACGGCCCGAATGCTCCTGATGGTGCTGTGAAACTGATATGGGCCGGAGGTGTGCTGCTGCTTGTCGGTGCACTTGTATTCGCAATTCTTGCCTATCGTGGCATCGGCAAGGATCAACGGACGTTATCTTCTTACGACCGAATAAGATAATTGCGTTTAAAAGATAAATAGATCATATAAATTGTTGATTTAAATCTTTATATTATCAGCGGCGCTTTTGCGCCGCTGATAATATAAAATAACTGTTACCGGCTTACTTGTCAAAAAGGCGCTGCGTGATCATTCACGCAGCGCCTTTTTTGATATCTTGTCAGTTTTTATTGTCCGAGATATGTTTTCAAGAGACGGCTTTTCTGGCCTTTGAGACGACGTATGGCTTTTTCTTTGATCTGTCGCACACGTTCGCGGGTGAGGTCGAATTTAGCCCCGATTTCTTCAAGCGTCATTTCCTGACAGCCAATGCCGAAGAACATGCGCAGGATGTCGCTTTCGCGTTCGTGAAGCTGTTTTAGCGCGCGGTCAACTTCTTTTGAGAGAGATTCCTGATTGAGGAATGAGTCGGCGGAAGGGGAGTCGTCATTGGGGATGACGTCAAGGAGGCTGTTGTCCTCGCCGTCGGCAAACGGCGCGTCAACCGATACGTGTCGACCCGAGACTTTCAGGGTGTCGGCGATTTTGTCGACGGGCACATCAAGTGTTTCAGCTAGCTCTTCGGGAGAGGGGCGACGTTCGTTTTCCTGCTCGAATTTTGACAGGGCCTTGCTTATCTTGTTGAGAGATCCGACCTGGTTGAGGGGGAGGCGCACAATTCGCGATTGCTCGGCAAGAGCCTGAAGGATAGACTGGCGTATCCACCACACGGCGTAGGAGATGAACTTGAAGCCACGGGTTTCGTCAAATTTCTGAGCTGCTTTTATAAGCCCCACATTGCCTTCATTTATAAGATCGGGCAGGCTGAGGCCCTGATTCTGGTATTGTTTGGCTACCGATACCACGAAACGAAGGTTTGCGCGTGTGAGTTTGTCGAGTGCGTGCTGACGCTCAGCCTCGCTTCCGTTGCGAATCATCTGAGCGAGTTCAACTTCCTCTTCGACAGTTATCAACTCTTCGCGTCCGATCTCCTGAAGGTATTTGTCAAGAGATGCACTTTCGCGATTGGTAATCGATTTGGTAATCTTCAGTTGTCTCATATTCTATCGATAGTTTTTACAAACTGCAAATTTATAAAATAATAATGAAATCATAACAATTGAAACTATAAAAATAACGCAGCTATTTACCAAATATTACATTTTTAACAAAAGTTGTTATAAATGCAGGCGATTTGCACGTATAAGCGGTGATCGTTATTCTGCATTGCAATCAAGCCTTGGCAGAAAGCAGCCGCACGGCATGGCTCCGGGGGGAGCTTATACCGTGCGGCAGTATAATATGTGTTTGTGTGATATCAGCGACTTGTCATTTGTATCTTGCCCATCTCAGCAGTTCTTTCAGATTCGGTTTTTTGCCGTACATGAAAATGCCGACACGGTAAATCTTGGCGGTAAACCAGATTATAGCCACAATTGAAGCATAGAGGATGGCAAGCGATGTGAAAATCTCGCCGGCAGGCACGCCGGAGGGTATGCGTGACATCATAATCATGGGTGCAGTAAACGGAATCATTGACAGGAGTGTGGCGAGTGAAGAGTCGGGGTTTTGTCCGATTGTCATTGCGAACATAAGCCCGACAATCACGGGAACGATGCAGAATACCTGTAGTTGCGCGCCATCCTGCGCGTTGTCGACAGATGCGCCTATGGCGGCATAGAGCGATGCGTAGAGCATAAAACCTCCGATGAGGAACAATACAAGATAGCCGAATATAGAGAATATGTAGTTCAGGGAGCTCAGCATGGCCAATACCTGAAGGACTCCGAGGTCGGTTGTGGCATCGGCGGGATTCAATGTTCCGGCGCGGAGAGCGTCAAGTTCGGCAAACATCTGTCCTCCGACAATGCCCGGCAAAACAAAACTGATAAATCCGGCAATCAGCAATGCCCAGATTATGACCTGCGTTATGGCTACAGCTCCGATGCCGATTATTTTTCCAAGCATAAGGTGCGTCGGTTTGATTGATGTGACGATAATCTCGAGCACGCGGTTGTTTTTCTCCTCGATTATGCTCATCATAACAAGCTGTCCGTAAATGATGATGAACATATAAAGAATAAATGCCATCGCGATGCCGACGAGATAGCTTGTCATTGAGCTTGAAGAGGACTCGTTGCCGTCATCATCTATTTTATGGGTGCTGATTACGACATCGGCTTCGACTTCGCCAAGCACCTGTTTCAGGTTACCGAGCTGCAGGTCGTCAAGACGCCGGGCTTCTATCGCGTTCTTGATGTCGTCTCTAATCAGGGATTCGGTCTCAATGGAGCCACCGCCACGATGAAATAGCGAAACAGAGGCCGGGTTTTCAATTATATCATCTCCGATTACAATGAATGAGCTGACATCAGTGTCGGCTTTGATAGAATCGACCGGAGCTGACGAAAATATGTATGGTAAAGAATGGTGCTCGAGAAGATAAGGGGTTATTTTCCCGGAGTTGTCAATGACTGCGACTGTCGGAGTCTCGCTTCCGATGCCGCTGAGTAGAGCCGGGGCAAACATCAGAGCCAGAAAGACTACCGGCATCAGCAAAGTGGTGACGATAAATCCTTTTTTGCGTACACGCTGGGTGTATTCGCGACTTATTACGAGTAAAATATTGTTCATGATCGGCGATTGTTGTTTTCAACTGATGTTATAAAAATCTCGTCCATTGACGGCAGGTCGGCAGAGAATGCGCTTAGAGCCACGGTGTCGTTTGCGGTCGCGATAATGTCGTGGAGTGATGATCCCTGAGCAAAACGGAGTGTGAGGTGGTTAGTGCCGTCGTCGGTTGTTTCGGAACTGATGTTAGAGACTACACTGTCGCCAAAGGCTTTGAGCAGTGAGTCAGGGTTACCGTTGAATGAGAAGCGGTAGCGGTCGGAGCCAAATAGCCGGCGTATTTCATTGACGTTGCCTGTCAGAATGTTGTGTGATTTGTTTATCAGGGTTATCTCATCGCAGAGGGTCTCGACCGAGGCCATGTTGTGGGTGGAGAATATAATTGTGGCTCCGTTTTTGCGGAGTTCGAGTATCTCGTCTTTGAGCAGCTTGGCATTTATCGGGTCGAAGCCGGAGAATGGTTCGTCGAAAATAAGCAACTTTGGCTTATGAAGCACGGTGATTATGAACTGGACTTTCTGAGCCATTCCTTTTGACAGCTCTTCGACTTTTTTATTCCACCATTCGGAAATGCCGAATTTGTCAAACCAATAGTGGAGTTGCTGAGACGCATCGTGCTTTGACATGCCTTTGAGGCGAGCAAAGAACATTGCCTGTTCGCCGACTTTCATTTTTTTGTAGAGGCCTCGTTCCTCAGGCAGATAACCGATAGAGTTGACATCAGCCTGAGTAAGCCGGTGTCCGCAGAAACTGACGGTACCGGAGTCGGGTGCGGTGATGTGGTTGATTATGCGGAGCAATGTTGTTTTTCCGGCTCCGTTGGGCCCGAGAAGTCCGTAGATAGATCCTTCGGGAACCGACAGCGACACGTCGTCGAGGGCTTTGTGACCTACATATTGTTTTGATACGTGGTCAACTTTTACTATATCCATTGTAATATCAATATATTGGTTTTATTCTAATAAGTAATAAAAGTTATTGCGTATATTATGGCAAAAATTCATATATAATACGCAAATATAGACAATTTGTAACAAATAAAATGCCGGCGACGGATATTTTTTTCCATTGCCGGCATTTTGACCTGATTGATATGAGGATTTTTATTGAGCGATGTCAACCGCGTAATAGACTTTGCGCGGAGAGCCGGGGTATACTCCGGAAATGAACATGACGTGGTCATATTCGTCGCTTGACACGATGGCATCATAAAGTTTCTTCATGTCGTCGGCTGACTTTACATAGACGTTGTTGACATCAACAATAATGAAGCCGTCGCGAATGCCGGCGTTTTTGAATTTGCCGTCGGTGATGCCGGTGACCTGAAGACCTGACGGGATGCGGAGCTTTGTCAGAGTGTCATCGTCGACGCTTTTGAAGCTGCATCCTAATGTGCTGACGTCGTTGCGTGCTGTTATTCCGCTGTCGCCTTTGGCGTTTTTCAGCGTCACATCTATTGTCAGCGGGTTATTGTCTCGGATTATAGACAGAGTCACGGTGTCGCCGGGACGGTGCTTGGCAATCTCCTCCTGGAGTTGTCCGGTTGTGGTGGTCGGATTTCCGTTGATGGAAGTGATGACATCGTTAGGTTTCACGCCTGCTTCGGCGGCGCTGCTGCCGTCCACTACTTCAGCGACGAAGATGCCTGCGGCTACGGCCGAGATATTGTTTTCTTTAGCAACCTGCGGATTGAGTTCGGTAAATGACACGCCGAGGAGCGCACGCTGCACGGTGCCGTATTTCTCTATATCGTCTACAATTTTGCTGACAATCGAGGTGGGTATGGCAAAAGAGTTTCCGGCATAGTTTCCTGTCTGCGAATATATAGCGGTGTTGATGCCGACGAGTTCGCCGTTGAGATTGACAAGCGCGCCTCCGGAGTTACCGGGGTTTACTGCTGCATCAGTCTGGATGTATGACTCTACGCTCTGGCGTGAACGATAGCCTGTGGTGGATGATATGTTGCGAGCTTTGGCGCTGACTATGCCGGCAGTGACTGTCGAAGTGAACCCGAAAGGATTACCTACGGCAAGCACCCATTCGCCGACACGAAGGTTTTCGGAGTCGCCCATTGTGATAGCCTGAAGATTGTCGGCATCTATTTTGATGAGCGCGAGGTCGGTGGTGGCGTCAGTGCCGACAACGGTTGCGTCAAACGAGCGGTTGTCGTTGAGCGTCACTTCGAGGCGGTCGGCTCCGTCAATGACATGGTTATTGGTGATAATCAATCCATCGCTGTCGATTATTACGCCTGATCCGAGTCCACTCTGTCGCATCTGTGGTTCTTCTTTGCTTTCTTCATTCTCTTTGATGCGCGGGCGCTGCTGGCGAGGCTGACTCGGCCCGAAGAAAAATTCGAAGAAGGGATCGCCTTCAAAAGGATTGAAGCCGCCGATCTCTTGCGAGCGTCTTTGCCGGGCAGGCTTGACATAGCTCTTGATAGACACAACGGAATTGACCGTAGCTTCGGCCGCGCGTGTGAAATCAACGTTTTCAAATGCCGATGCTGTTGTAGTCGCGCCGACAAGCATTGCCGGGACGAATATTTTCCTTGAAAAATCTTTCAAATTCATTGCAATAAAAATTTTTGATAAATCGTTGATGAATTAGTCTGTGCAAATATAACGATGAATTTGTAAGATTATTAACAAAAACAAGTGCGGTTAAACTTATTTAATAATACGCAGCTTTGTTTTAAATCAAATTTTATTAAATTTGTGTAATCTGTCATAAATGAGGAAGTCAGTAAAAATACTGTTAGAAATTCTGTGCGTAGCGGTGTTTGCGGCAGGGTTGTCGGCATGTCACACTTCAAAGAAAACAGTCAGGGGAAGTGGAGGCGTGCCGGTGCGCGCGGTCGATTATGGGGAAATGAGATCGGATGTCAAATCCCGCCATTACGATATACCTCAGATAGGCGCTCTGATTGATGAAGCGGCCCGGTGGCTTGGAGTGCCGTACAAGTATGCAGGCAATGACAAGAAAGGAGTGGATTGCTCTGGCCTGACATCTCAGGTGTTTTTAAAGATACTAAATGAGAAGCTGCCCCGCAGTTCGCGGGAACAACAGCAGTGGTGTGCGAATGTGAAGAAGGAAAATCTTCAACCTGGTGACCTTGTGTTTTTTGCAACCGGGTCAGACCGCAAACGTGTAAGCCATGTCGGCATTTATATCGGCAACGGGGATATCATACATGCATCTTCATCACGCGGTGTCATAATAAGTAATCTTTGGGAAAATTACTATCTTAAGCGCTATCATTCATCCGGTCGCCCGGATGTGATAAACAAACTGTATGCTTCTGCCGGAAAGAACAAGGGGAAAAGTAAGGCTGACAAGTTAAAAAAAGCAGGCGAAACAATAGCTAATGAGAAAGTGACGTCAACTCCGGCAGTGGAGGTTATATCGATATCGGTAGACAAATTGATCGAGTTACATGTAGATTCGATAGCCTCAGTTGTTAATGACCATAGTGGAGCATGTCCTGTCAGGTCGGCGTCTTCGGTCATAGAGCCGCAGGTTACGCAAATTTCCAATGAAGAGCCTACGGATACGGTGTTCAGCCAGTTTTTTGACTGATGAAAATTTTCTTGTAGGCAGTGTCTGTTTATTTGGAAAAAGTGTAACTTTGCAATCCCAAAAACTGGTTTTCAAACAGAAATTTCTACAAAGGTAAGATGAAACGGGGATTGTTTGCACTTTCATTAGGCACATTCGGGCTCGGAATCACAGAATATGTGATGATGAGTATTTTGCCTGATTTGGCGAAGGGGCTTGATGTGTCAATAGTTCAGGCGGGGTATCTGATTTCGGCATACGCGCTTGGAGTATGCGTCGGCGCTCCGCTGTTTGCGGTATTTTTGCGTAATGTCTCCCTGAAGAGAGGATTGTTGCTGCTGATGGTGGCATACATTGTCGGCAATCTTGCTTTTGCCGTAAGTCCAGGTTATATTACAGCTTTGGCAGGCCGGTTTATTGCTGGCCTGCCGCATGGTGCGTATTTCGGGACTGGTGCTCTTGTTGCAAGCCGTATTGTTCCGGTAGAAAAAGCCACCTCGGCAGTTGCAATGATGGTTATGGGCATGACGGTGGCTAATCTTGCCGGCATACCGATAGGCAGTCTGATCGGAAATATGCTTAACTGGCGGTATATTTTTATTTTTACGACGGTGTGGGGTGTGTTGACATTTATTATGCTTCACAAGTGGGTTCCTGACATCGGGAGTCTGCCTAAAAGCAATATCAAATCACAATTCCGGTTTCTGAAATCGATATTGCCGTGGTTGCTTGTGGTGACGACCATGCTTTGCAACGGTGGAATATTCTGTATGTACAGCTATGTGTCGCCTCTGATGAGTGAAGCCGGAATGGGGGCAAGTATGATGCCGTTGCTGATGGTGTTGGTCGGCGCGGGTATGTGTCTTGGGAATTATTATGGTGGTAAAATGGGCGACAGATACACACCTTCGAGGACGGTGCAATATATTGCGGTTACGATGGTGGCAGCGCTTCTGTTTATATTCATCGCAGCTTCTAATGAGTTTCTGACAGCCGGAGGTGTGGTGCTGGCGGCAACATGTCTTTTTGCTGTATCTCCGCCGATGCAGCTGCTGTTGATCAAGTATTCTCCGGGAGGCGAACTTATGGGAGGCGCAATGGTGCAGATGGCATTTAATTTCGGCAATGCCCTTGGGGCATACTTCGGAGGTTTCCCGATAGCTGCCGGATATAATGCAGGGTGTTCTGCTCTGGTCGGTGCTGCATTCGCACTTGTCGGCACAGGTTTTATAATATATTTCAGATCAAGAGTCAAGTCAAAATCACGAATGTCGATTTAAACAGCCGGCAAACAAACGAAGTCCTGCCTCTGCGGTTAACTGAGACCCGAGGCAGGACTTCGTTTGTTTACAAATTATTTTTTATGTAATCGACCATTGACTGTGGGTTTTTGCAGCCGAATACATATTTGTCTCCATTTTTCATGATGAGAATAAAGCAGTCGGATGCTCTTCCGTAAGAGGCTTTATACCAGCCTATGTCATTTTCACGAAAAGTGCCCCAGTATCCGAAATATCCGCCGGATGCCAGTATCCTTACAGCTCCCATCGTCGGTTGAAATAGTTCCACATGTTCTATTTCACTCAGTTGTATTATGGTGCCGCTTAACAGACTTGATACTTTTATGAAGTGAGTATTCGCCGAAACATATATCGGGGCGTAGATGGCACTGAACAACAATATTACAATCAATAAGCCAAGTATGCATAGGAATGCAGGTCGTTCGTCAAAAGTTGCAATGCATGCCGCTATAAATATACCCGTTATAATTGTAGTTAATGTAATTGAGAATTTGCTGAGTCTTACCCTTGATTTCATAATTCTTTACTGATGGAAAAGAAAAAGACCTGCCGAGAGCGGAATTGCTCCCCCGAGGCAGGTCTTTGCAAGCTGAGATTCGGGTTTATATCGTTGCTATTGTCTGTCGCTTTATTATATAAGTCTATAAGGACTGAATTTGTTTATGGCGACAGACAAATATATGCCCGGGGAAATCAGTTCGGTTTATCAGTGGCGGTCTTTATAGCCCTGGTGCTCATATTTGAGTGTCAATGTGGGCTGGTCGCACACTTCTGCCGGACCGAAATACTGGATGGGGCCGGGGTAGATGTAATCTGTGTTGTAGGCCCAGTCGTCGCGCATTGCAGCGAATTTCTGGAAAGGCGCGTCGTCAAGACGGACAAGGGCTTTTTGAATTACGGGTTTCATTTCACCGTGACGACGTTCCATGTTCATCATCATTGTGATAGGTATACCGCCGGGAATCCACTGTACGGCAGGCTTGGTGAGTTTGCGGACAGAAGAAATGTAGCCGGTAACACCTGCGTTGATAAGGCAAGAAGCGTTGAAACCGAGCGCATAGCAGTAGTCTGCGTCAAAGTTAGAGGGGTCGGCGCAACGACCTTCATATCCGAAGAAATGGTGGAGGGCTGCGAACTTACCGGTGTAGTTTCCTTCCTCTGCCATTTTGGCGAGACGCTTGCCTACCATTTCGCTGAGGAGTTTCTCTGTCTCGATGAGTGAAACCTGAACGTTGCCGTGGGGGTCGCGGTCGAGTGAGAGCTGACGGGCTACGCCTTCAGGAAGCGATGCGTAGATTGCGGCATTCTCGGCAGAGAGGTGGTCGATGATGTACTGACACTGGTCAGCTGCATCAACGGCGGCAAATTCGTCAGCGTTCTTGGCGAGCAGGTCGTTGAGCTCGGCGATGAGCTTCTTCACTGCGGGAATGAATTCGATGAGACCTTCGGGAATGAGAACTGTACCGAAGTTGTTGCCACGTGCGGCACGTTCGGCAACGATGCCTGCGATGTAGTTGACAACGTCGTCGAGCGACATGTTTTTGGCTTCAACCTCTTCTGAGATGATGCAGACGTTGGGCTGGGTCTGGAGTGCGCATTCGAGTGCGATGTGAGATGCCGAGCGACCCATCAGTTTGATGAAGTGCCAGTATTTCTTTGCCGAGTTGCAGTCGCGCTGTATGTTGCCAATTACTTCTGAGTAAACTTTTGTTGCGGTGTCAAAACCGAATGAAGTTTCGATAACGTCGTTTTTGAGGTCGCCGTCAATTGTCTTGGGGCAGCCGATTACCTGCACGCCTGCTCCAATTTCTTTGTAATATTCGGCGAGAATAGCGGCATTGGTGTTAGAGTCGTCACCTCCGATTATCACGATGGCCGAGATATTGAGCTCTCGAAGGATTTCAAGACCTTTGTCAAACTGCTCTTTCTTTTCGAGTTTGGTGCGGCCTGAACCGATGATGTCGAAGCCGCCGGTGTTGCGGAATTCGTTTATGGTTTCTGCAGTAAGCTCTACATACTGGTGGTCAACAAGACCGCCGGGGCCCATAAGGAAGCCGTAGAGACGGCTGTCGCGATTGATTTTCTTGATACCGTCGAACAGACCGGAGATGACATTGTGTCCGCCGGGAGCCTGTCCGCCAGAGAGGATTACACCCACGTTGACCGGCTTGCGAGCGGCGGGAGCGGGATCTTTCTCGAATTTAAGTTCGGGAAGTCCGTAAGTGTTGGGGAAAAGTTTTTTGATTTCATCCTGGTCGGCAACTGAATTTGTGGGCTGACCTTCTACTGCTTTGACCGCTCCGGTCAATACAATCGGCAACTTGGGCTGGTATGTTGCGCGAGCTTTTTGCAGAGCACTTTTTTCCATTTTTTATTTTTTGATAGTTAGAAATAATTTGCGTTGGAAACTTTCCACAAAGTTACAAATAAAATGGCAGAAAGCTATCGGATTGGCAATAAAAATATTGCCAATCCGATAAGATTTAATATTTTTTTTGATGCGCTGTGTTCAACTAAAAAAAACTGTGTTTCTGCCTGATGATATCATGTCAGGCATGTGCAGGTCTGGCTATTGAAATCAGAAGTCTGTCAATGTCAAGATATTTTTGCGACAATTCGAGGATTTGCGGTGTGCTGAGAGAATTGATAACCTCAAGTTGCTTTTCGAAATAGTTTTCGGGAGTTCCGGTATGGAATTGCGAGATATGTAGATCCATTATCGAGAATGGCGTGTCGAGTGTTGCCGCAAGCGAAGTCATAGCGTTGTTTTTGACGATGAAAAGTTCGTCGTCAGGCATTGGCTGCTCGCGCAGACGTATCAGTTCATGTCTTACTTCATTGATTACTGCATCGATATATTGCGTGGCTGTTTCGGTCATTATGGATATTACGCCACCTTCACGATATCCGAGAAGGTTGGCTTGAATTCCGTAAGTGTAGCCTTTGTCCTCGCGAATATTGGCCATAAGGCGACTGCCGAAATATCCGCCAAGCGCCATTATGACAAGACGCAGAGCGATATAGTCGGGATGGTTACGGTCGATTGTCGGTATGGAAATAGCTAATGCGGCCTGATGCTCGGCATCAACGTCAATTACAAATGTGTGACTGCCTGGAAGCGGCTGCATGTCGATTATGTTCTGATCTGCTGCTGGGGCATTATAGTCAAGCCGGCCGAAAAAGTCGGAGACCGCAGGCAATACCTCTTCCAGATTGCCTGCGATAAACAGGCGTGGAGCCGGCGTGAATGCCTGACGATAAGCTGCCTGTATGTCATCTGTTGACAATGCGTCTATTCCCTCTGCGTCAATCATGCGGTTGATGGGGTGGCTTGCTCCGAACACCAACTTTTTGTCATTTCTGGATGCCATGTATGACACATTTTTTTGAGATAGCAGATAGCGTGATTTATGCTTGTCGCGCAATGTGATGAACGCTTTTTCCTGGAACGACGGTTTTGTCAGAATCTCACCAAGCAATGGCAGCAGTTTTGCGGTTGACTTGTTGAGTGACCACAAATTGACGGAGACGTTGTGCGAAAGCGCATCGCATTTAAGCCATGCGCCATGATAGTCAAGTGTTTCGGAAATTGTGCTCCCGGAAAATGATGCTGTGCCTTCGCGCAGCAGTTGCACTGCGAGCTGTAGTGAATCGGGGATGGCAGCTTCCATCAGTCCGGATCCGAAGCTGACTGTTATGCGGTTGATTGGCTGGTCGCCTGCATCAAGTGCGTAGAGTTGCAGTCCGTTGGGCAGAGTGGTGACGCTTGGGTATGGTATGGAAAGTCGTTTAAAACCTTTAACAACAGGCTCTTTTTTACGGTCAATCAAGCAATTCATGGCAAATCAGTCAAGGAGATTATTGTCAGAAGCAAACTTAATTGCAGCTTCGAGGTCTGTCGGAGTGTCAATGCCGATTGTCGGCCGGTCGGTTATGGCGACTTTTATATTGTATCCGTTGTCAAGCCATCTCAGTTGTTCGAGCGATTCAGCTATCTCATGGGTGGAACGGGGTAGTGCGGTTACTTCCGCAAGTACATTTCGGCGGTAGGCATATATTCCCACATGTGAATAGAATGTGGTTTTGCCAAGCCATTCCGTCCATTCAGCGCCTCTTACGTATGGTATTATAGAACGGGAGAAATACAAAGCCTGCATTCTTTCGGAAAATGTGACCTTGACAAGATTCGGGTCAAACAGAGCCTCAAAACCTTTCTGCGGATCAAATTTGCGCGCCAATGTTGCGATGTGTGAATTATCGTCGTCAAAGCATGATTTCAACAGGGTTATCTGCTCAGGGCTTATGAACGGTTCGTCGCCTTGCACGTTTATGATGACATCAGATTTGCATCCGATTGCTTCTACAGCTTCGTTTATACGGTCGGTGCCGCTTTGATGGTCGGGTGATGTCATGACTACTTTGGCGCCTGTACGCAAACATTCGTCATAGATGCGATTGTCGTCGGTGGCAACCCAGACATCGTCAACGGCTTTTTTGACCTGACGATATACGCGGCTCACCATGCTGTGATCTCCGATTTGCGCGAGCGGCTTGCCGGGAAAGCGGGTGGAGGCATATCTGGCGGGTATTACTGCGGTAAATGTGAGATTGTTCATTTCTTCAGTCTTATGAATGTCGGTATCATGCAGAATCCGATAAACAAATATACGTAATAAGTAAATATTCTCCAAATTATGGCGAGCAACATCATTATCGGGCCATATACTATATCGGAGTAATATGTCTTGAACAGCATTTCACTTACTCCGCTTCCTCCAGGTGTAGGAGTAAATGTAAGGAGTGCCCACACAATGAACTGACGCCCCAATACGGTAAGCTGGTCGGCTTCTGGAATAAAGGCAAGCATCAGCGCATTGACTACGGCAAAACGTGACAACCATGACACTATTGTGGCTGCGACCGGAGCCAGCCACCATCTTTTGGGCTTGCTTTTCAGTTCAGACGAAGCCTCTGTCAGGTTGTCGCCCAATTCGTCAACTGCTTTTCGCCAACGGCGCAGAAACGGCAGTGAGAAAATCTTTGACAGTAAACCGGCAATAATGTGCGGAGATTTAAATATGCCGACATACAGACCAATGGCGATTACACAAATTATGCCATAAACCACCCAAAACAACACTTGTAGGTCATGGGCGGCAGCTCCTTGTGTAAATCCGAATAATTCGGAAGGGGAAATCAAGAGAAAGAGTAGCGGAGAAAACAACATGAAGAAACCTTCGTCAAGCATCAGTGTTGTCAGGGTTATAGCTGTGGCTCGTCCAAGTTTTATGCCCTCGCGCCCCATGAATATCATGGATAATGCGCTCCCGCCAACAGATGTAGGTGTTATCGCCGAAGTGAACTCGCACAACATAGTGACTTTTGTTGCAGATTTCCATGACAGGCGTTTATCTGACAGCGTCAGAAAACGCCATGCCAAACCGAAGTCGCGACCGAATAGAGCAAGCAATGCAAATGAGAGCCCTAATGCTACCTGAGGCGTAAATCGGATGTCTTTGAGTGTGTCAATATCGAACTCGCGGCCAAAAAGCCACACAACTACCGCTATCCCGATTGCTACCGGAATAATGATTTTAAGCAGGAGTTTGCTTTGGCTGTCCAATACCATAGTCAATCAAATATCATTCGCTCTATATTTAGAGGCTGAGGGCTGCCAGTATTTCTGCTGTGGCTACTGCCGGCTCCGGATTGTCAAGAATCTGTCGGGACATGGCAAATCCACTGACACCGGCTTGCTTTAATCGGTTCAAATCAGCCATGTCAATGTTTGCACCTTTTGCCACTATATGAATATCGAATCCTTGTCCGCGAACTTCGGATATTGTCTGTTTTATGTCATCGATTGTATTCCCACGGTCCAGGTCAAGCACTGCATAGTCAATGTCAAGACCTTTCAGGGCAAGAATTTCAGCCGCTGAGTCTGTGTCAATGCCGATTACAGCATGAGGTCCGAGCAGTTCTCGTGCTTCGGTCGGTTTTATGTCCGTTTTTTTTAGATGAACACCATGAATGCGCATCTCTTGAGCCAGTTCGGCATCAGATTCTACCATCAGAAATACTCCATTCTCCTCGCAAAGCGGCTTTAATTCCATGAGAATATCTTTCATGGATGTTCCCTCGGGAAGTTGTTCGGATACCTGTATCCACTGACATCCACCCTCTATTACCATCTGAGCTTCTTCGGTGATGGTATACTTATCTGATTTCGCTGTTATGAACTGGAGCATATTTCTGTAGTTTTATGGTTTTCTCAATGGCTGTTAAACAAAAAAGCCGCCTAAAAAGTTAGACGGCTATTTTTCTTGGGGTGAAATATGGGTTTCGAACCCATGACCTTCGGAACCACAATCCGACGCTCTAACCAGCTGAGCTAATTTCACCATCTAAATATATCGACCTTCTTTCTTTATCAGCTATTGCTGCTGATGATTTCCGGTTTCAACGCTGCAAAGGTACGAATATTTTTTTAACCTGCAATACTTTTTGTCGATTTTTTTAACTTTAAATGTAAAAATAATTCGCAGACCAAGCGATGGGTTGTTTTATTTCGCAGGTTTATAGCTTGTTGCATTTTTGTTGTATTTGTCAAATATATTATTGGCTGAAGATACAAAAGCATTTCTGCCGGTTATGACAGATGTCGGGAACGGTGTTGCTGATATTGAGCTATCTGAGCGAGGTATTGTTGCGGTAACATCAAATGCCTCATGGTCGGCTGGGTAAAGCTTGAATGTAGAGCCACGCCCCGATGGTGGAACCGTATACACGAGCTGATAGTTCAATTCATCGACATAGGCGGTGCCTATGGAGTCACGACGTAAGGTCACACGTGAAATTGCTCCTCCGCGGGTATCCCGGGTTTTCATATTGGATATGAAGTTGCCCAAAGAATAGAATAATGCGGTTTTACGCCCCGTGACAGGGTTGTCAAGAAGCTCCATTGGCTGAATGACATGTGGATGCCCTCCAAATATTATATCGACACCTTTGTCGCACAGCCATTTTGCCAATTCTTTCTGGCTACTGTTAGGCAGAAGCTTGTATTCATCTCCCCAGTGCACTGCTACGCACAATATCTCTGCGCCCGCTTTGCGTGTCGCGGCGATATCATCAGCCATTACCTGCTTATCGATGTAGTCGACAATGACATCGCCTTGAATGGAAATGCCGTTTGTGCCGTAGGTATAATTAAGAAATCCGACTTTAAATCCTTTTATGTTAATCACAAGGGGGATTTCTTGGCTTCTCGATTCGGCATTGCTGTATGTGCCGATGTGGGGTATTGCAATAGAATCGAGTATGCTGACAGTCCGTTTCAGACCACGGTCACGAGCATCAAGAGTATGGTTGTTGGCTGTAAGCAGCAGGTCAAATCCGGCTTCAACAAGAGCCTCGGCGTAACTGTCAGGCGCGCTGAAACAGGGATATCCACGATATGGTGGTCCGCCTAAAGGAGTCTCCAGATTAACTACCGCAAAATCGGCATCACTTATGATGCTCCTGACCGGTTCGAAGCATTCCGTATAGCTGTATCTTCCGTCTCCACAATATGCGGCATCAAGCTGTGCCTTATGCTGCATAGCATCGCCGGCAAACAGAAGTACCGCCTCTGATTGCATCATCAAGGCAATCATGGCTTTTGACAGACCGGCAAACAGAGGCAGAGGCATAACGGAGCCGTGCGTTAGTCATTGAACAGATTGCCGTCAGCTGCAAGAAGAGTATTCTTCATGAGTGATGCGATTGTCATCGGGCCTACGCCACCGGGCACAGGGGTTATGTAGGCACATTTGGGGGCTACATTTTCGAAATCAACGTCACCGCACAAGCGGAATCCGCTTTTCTTCGATGCATCCGGAACGCGAGTTGTGCCGACATCAATTATTGTAGCGCCGTCTTTAACCATGTCAGCGGTCACAAATCCGGGTTGTCCCAAAGCAGCTATGATTATATCAGCTGAACGACATATTTCTTTGATATTCGGAGTGGCGGAATGGCATACGGTCACAGTGGCGTTGCCCGGATATCCTTTCTGCATCATCAGTGTAGCCACAGGTTTGCCTACAATATTGCTTCGACCGAGCACCACGCAATGCTTTCCTTTTGTAGGGATTTCATAGCGGGCAAGCAGTTCGAGAATTCCTGCCGGTGTCGCGGAGTGAAAGCAGGGGAGTCCTATCGACTGCCGACCGACGTTGATAGGATGAAAACCGTCCACGTCCTTTCGATAATCGATAGCCTCGATTACTTTTTGTTCGGAGATGTGTTTCGGAAGCGGCAACTGAACGATGAAACCGTCAATTTCAGGGTCATTGTTTAATGAATGGACTATTGAAAGCAATTCATCTTCGGTAACGTCGGCTTCACGGCGAATAAGTGTAGATGTGAAACCGCAGGCCTCACACGCCTTTACCTTATTGGCGACGTAAGTCTCCGAACCGCCGTCGTGTCCGACTAACACGGCTGCGAGGTGAGGCCTGCGCCTGCCGGCTGCTATCATGGTTTCTACCTGTGCAGCGATTTCTTCTTTAAGCTGCTGTGAAATCTTTTTACCGTCAATTAATTGCATGAGAAATATCCGTTTGAATGGTTTTGGGAAATTTTGATTTGCTGTCAGCGTCCGCGGCGCATCTGTCGCATGGCATTCATAGCTTTGAGCGGATTTTTGGATGTGGCCGCTTTCATCATTTTCTGTGTCTGTTCGAATTGAGTCAGAAGGCGGTTGACTTCCTGAAGCGTTGTACCTGAGCCTTTAGCGATGCGCTTGCGGCGACTTCCGTTTATTATGGCTGGAGTCTGGCGTTCGGCCGCAGTCATTGAGCCGATTATCGCTTCGACACTTTTAAAAGCGTTGTCATCGATATCCATATCTTTTATCTGCTTGCCGACGCCCGGTATCATAGATGCGAGATCTTTCAGGTTGCCCATTTTTTTAATCTGCTGTATCTGGGCAAGGAAGTCATTGAAGTTGAATTGGTTTTTAGCGATTTTACGCTGTAGCTCAATGGCCTGTTTTTCGTCAAATTGCTGCTGTGCTTTTTCCACAAGCGACACGATATCGCCCATGCCGAGAATACGGTCGGCCATACGCGACGGGTGGAAAAGATCGACAGCGTCGAGCTTTTCTCCGGTTCCGACAAATTTGATGGGCTTTGTAACGACTGTACGAATGGAAAGAGCTGCACCACCACGAGTGTCACCGTCAAGTTTTGTTAGTACAACTCCGTCAAAATCGAGGCGGTCGTTGAATTCCTTTGCAGTGTTGACGGCGTCCTGTCCGGTCATGGAGTCTACCACAAACAGAGTTTCCTGTGGTTTGATGGCCTTCTTGATGGCCGCAATCTCATTCATCATCTGCTCGTCGACAGCCAGACGTCCGGCGGTGTCGACTATTACCAAATCAAGATGATTGAGTTTTGCGTATTTTATAGCGTTTTCCGCAATTTCTACCGGATTTTTATTACCATCTTCCGTATATACGGGCACATCAATCTGTCCGGCAAGCACTTTGAGCTGTTCAATAGCAGCAGGACGGTATACGTCGCAAGCTACAAGAAGCGGACGTTTGCCTTTTTCACTTTTGAGCTTTCTGGCGAGTTTTCCCGAAAATGTAGTTTTACCGGAGCCTTGCAGACCCGACATGAGTATCACAGTCGGATTTCCGGAGAGGTTGACCTGTGCGGTTTCGCCGCCCATAAGCGCAGCAAGCTCGTCATGCACGATTTTTACCATAAGCTCCTGCGGCTTGATGGCGTTGATAACGTTCTGACCTATGGCTTTGGCTTTGACCGTGTCGGTAAATGTCTTTGCGACTTTGTAGTTGACGTCGGCGTCAAGGAGCGCACGGCGCACATCTTTCAAGGTCTCTGCAACGTTTATCTCGGAAATCTTTCCTTGACCCTTGAGTATTTTAAAACTCCGTTCAAGTTTCTCGCTTAGATTTTCAAACATATATATTGGATGGTAAGTAACTGTTTAAATTTATTTTACTTTATCAATCTATTGGTGGCGGTGTCGGGAAATATTACTGTAGGCTTGAAATCCGGGGCCTCATCTATAGGGACTATGGCGTATGCCATTATTATGACAATGTCGCCCGGCTGCACCCTGCGTGCCGCGGCACCGTTAAGACATATTACACCGGAGCCACGTTCTCCTTTTATAGTGTAGGTGTCAAAGCGCTCACCATTGTTGTTGTTGACTATATATACCCGCTCTCCTTCAAATATATTGGCGGCTTCCATCAGCTCTTCGTCAATTGTTATACTGCCGATGTAGTCGAGGCGAGCCTCTGTCACGGTAACGCGATGAATTTTCGATTTGACGAGTTGAACCTGAACCATTATTTGATGTTATATTTAATGTTATCGATAAGGCGGACGTCGCCAAGGTATACAGTAACACATCCTACCGCTACTCCGTCAGAAACTTCACTCCAGTCAGCTATCGGCTGCATCGTCAAAGGGTCGACTATCTGATAATATTCGACTTCCATTTCATCGTATGCGTTGATTCTGTCAGTTACAGATTTTATTGTCTGCTCGACAGTCATAGATGATGCTTTAGCTACGCTTGATTTAAGTATGGCATGAATGGAAGGTGCGATTTCACGCTGATGCGGAGTAAGCCGTACATTTCGTGAACTCATCGCAAGTCCGTCGTTTTCGCGTTTGATTGGACATGCTATTATTTCAAGGTTGTCAAAGCCATCAATCTCCGCCATTTTACGGATAACTGCAATCTGTTGGAAATCCTTTTCTCCGAAATATGCCCGATGTGGAGCGGTCATCGCAAAAAGACGACTTACTATCTGAGCTACGCCGTTGAAATGTCCCGGACGCATCGCTCCTTCCATCACTTCAGCTACCGGTCCGAGATCAAAAACTCGGGTGTCTTCTTCCGGATAGATTTCTTCGACTGAAGGTATAAATGCATAATCGACTCCGGCAGCTTCAAGCTTGGCGCAATCAGCCTCTTCCGTACGCGGATATGTGCGAAGATCTTCGGGGTTGTTGAATTGGGTCGGATTTACAAAAACGCTTACCACGACAATGTCATTTTCTTTACGCGCGCGGTCAATAAGCGAGACATGTCCGGCATGGAGCGCGCCCATGGTCGGAACAAGACCAATCGTCTTGCCTTCTTCACGAGCCCGGGCACAAAGCTCCGAAATATCATTGACTTTTCTTACTATCTCCATTTTATATGTATTTATAAATACGAGTGCAAAGGTAATAAACAATCTGCAATTGGCAATCCCATAAGCTGAAAAATATATCTGACGTTATGCTTTTATTCATGATAAATCTTTAACTTTACGGAAAAATATATTGACTGACTCAAATTTATTGACCAATGGATTTGCAATTTTCCTCTTCATTGCTTGAAAATGCAGTAACAGAACTGTCGCGACTACCCGGGGTAGGGCGCAAAACCGCTTTGCGTCTTGCCTTACATCTATTGCGGCAGGAGGAAAGTGCAAGCGAGAAACTTGGAGAATCCATAATAAAGCTTCGCAAAGAGATCAGATATTGCTCGGTGTGCCATAATATATCCGAAACCGAAATATGTCCGATATGCGCATCACCTGCACGTGACTCGAAAGTGGTATGTGTCGTTGAAAACATCAATGATGTTATGATATTCGAGCGTACCGGCCAATACAGGGGGCTTTATCATGTGCTTAACGGTCTCATATCGCCGATGGACGGAATAGGTCCGGATCAGCTGGAAATCGCCTCGCTTGTATCCCGAATCAAAAACAATGATATTGAAGAGGTAATTCTTGCATTGAGTGCGACAATGGAAGGGGACACAACAAATTATTATATATACAGACTTCTCGGGCAGACAGGGGTAAAGATAACCCAGCTTGCGCGGGGTGTGGCTATAGGTAACGAAATCGAGTATACTGACGAGGTTACACTTGGCCGCTCGCTTGTCAACCGCACGTTGTTCGCCGATTCTTTCAAACGATAATTTTAACATACGAAGAGCGGAGGTTGAAAAAATTCCGCTCTTCGTATGTTATTGCTCGGTCATGATTTCTCCCGTAAGAAGCCGTTGAAGGATATAAGCATCGGCATAACTTTCTCCTTGCCGGGACCACGATCGCAGTTTCCCCGAGATTTTAAATTTACAACTCTGAAACAACGCAATGCTTGGAGTGTTGTCTACTGAGATTGTGGCATACAGTTGATGCATGCCAAGGCGCCGGTAGCAATATCGGCATAGAAGTGCGAGCGCACTGTGTGCATATCCTCGAGACTGATGTGCGACATCAACCATGATACCCACACCGGCACGCCGGTTTACTGCATCAAAGTCGTATAGATCAATCATTCCCACCGGTGTGTCGGCGCCAACCGGCACAATCATGAGCCGAAGTTGCTGCGACCTGAATATATCTCCATCATAATTGTTGATATAATCAATAAGCAATTTCCGTGAAAAAGGAGCGATATTATTGCCATAATGCCAAAGCGACGTATCGTTTTCCCAAAGGTAGAGCATATCGAGATCTTCAATCTCGAGTGCTCTAAGTCGTATGAAATTGTCTGAAAGCATTTCAACTGACAAAAATTCGCGACAGCTTATAAATCATTTTCCACGAGATATGCTTCTGCGTCAAGCGCCGCTCTGCAACCCATTCCGGCTGCAGATATTGCCTGCTGGTAACGGGGGTCGGCCACATCGCCTGCCGCAAACACTCCATCAACACTTGTTGCTGATGTATTGCCCTTGAGTATGATGTAACCTTCGGAATCAAGTTCGAGCGAGGTGCCGAAAACCTGGGTGTTGGGTGTATGGCCTATGGCAAGGAAGAATCCGTCAATAGCGATATCAAATATCTGTTCCATCTCCGTCCCCTTGTTCTCAACAAGTTTCGCGCCTTCAAGCACTTCATCTCCGAACAGCCCCAAAGTGTTGCAATTGAACAGTACGGTTATGTTTTCTTTTTTCAAAACCCGCTGCTGCATCACTTTTGACGCACGTAATGCAGGCTTTCTGACTATGAGGAATACTTTCTTGGCAATATTGCTGAGATAAAGCGCTTCCTCGCACGCAGAGTCTCCGCCACCGACAACGGCGACATTCTTTCCACGATAAAAAAATCCGTCGCACGTAGCGCAAGCCGATACTCCCATCCCCATGTATTTCTGCTCGTCCGGTAGACCGAGATAGCGCGCGGATGCTCCTGTGGCAATAATTACCGTATGTGCATAATATTTATCTGCGCCGTTGACTGTAACCTCAAACGGACGTTTCGAGAAATCCACTTCAGTGACACTCCCGGATTTTATATCAGCTCCAAATCTGAGCGCCTGGCGGCGAAGGTCGTCCATGAGAGTCGGACCGCTGACACCTTCAGGATATCCGGGAAAATTTTCCACCTCTGAAGTTGTTGTCAACTGTCCTCCGGGCTGAATGCCCTCGAAGAGGATAGGGAAGAGGTTGGCGCGGGATGCATATATCGCGGCAGTGTATCCGGCAGGTCCGGCTCCTATGATAAGACATTTTGAAATTTCCATGATGTGTTGGTATATGAGGGTTTTATATTTTACAATAACTGTCTGCTTAACGGAGATCTATGATTTCGTATCCTGGATAATCTTTGGCGGATACAGAGAAACGTGCGGAGGGAATGTCGGCATTTGTCTTTATATCACCTATAGATACATTGAGTACAGTGCCGTCATCAAGGGTGATTGTCATGTGCTGCGGCATTTTTGATGCCGCTCCGAATGTAATGGTGATTGTCCTGATTGAAGAATCGACACTTTTAGGAGTGAGCTGCATTTTGACAATGGAGTTGTCAGATTGCAGCATTTTAAGATTATAATCACGGTTATAACTTTTGATTATCGAGAAAGGATTAACCTGTGCGATTTCATCCGCTGTAGGTTCGAATATCGATATTTCGCGGTCAGCGGCAGAAACCGTCCATTGTGTGGCTCCGTCATATATAGTGGAATTTGACGAGGTGGTGACTGCGAAACATGAGCCTTTCACAGCTATTGTGCCAGTGATGTTCTGTTGTCCGGCACTTGATATTCTGAACGATGCAGTAATCGATTTTGAAGATGTAATCTTATCGGATGCTTCTTTCATGAATGCGGAAGCATTAATCGCAGCACCTGCATAATTCACTCCTATCGCAAACAGGAGCAATATGAATATGGCTTTAATTTTCATAAGGTTTCGGGAATGTTATGGTTTTATTATTAAGACATCGGCACAGACAAAAGGTTGCACCAATAGTCTTTAATAAACGTTAAAGTGAGTCGAGCATCATCTCCAGCTGAGTCGGGTCGACCAAAACCGTACGCGGTTTTCCGCCTTGCGCCGGGCCGACAATTCCGGCGGCCTCAAGCTGGTCCATGATTTTTCCAGCGCGATTATATCCGATAGAATACTTGCGCTGGATGTTTGATGTCGAGGCTGTGTTTCCCTGAACTACAAGTCGGGCAATTTCATCAAATAACGCATCACGTTCGGCAAGCGAACCGGCAGGTATCTCCCCGGCTTCCGATGGCGGCTCTGGAAGAAGGTACGCGTGGTCAAATCCTATTTGGTCGTCAATATGATGGCATATAGCATCGACCTCATCGGTATCAATAAACGCGCATTGCACACGCTCAACGACGCCCCCGGTAGATATAAGCATATCTCCTCGCCCGATAAGCTGATTGGCGCCGGGAGAGTCGAGTATGGTGCGTGAGTCAACCATCTGGCTTACACGGAAACCTATACGGCCGGGGAAGTTGGCTTTGATTATACCTGTAATGACGTTTGTTGACGGGCGTTGCGTTGCGATAATCATGTGCATGCCCACAGCACGAGCCTTCTGGGCAATACGTGCAATCGGGGTTTCCACAGCTTTTCCGGCCATCATTATCAGATCTGCAAACTCATCAACAATCATCACTATATATGGCATATATCGATGACCTTTTTCCGGGTTGAGACGACGGTTGACAAACTTCTCGTTATATTCTATTACAGAACGGCAGCCGGCGTCTTTAAGCAACGAGTATCTGGAATCCATCTCCACACATAGAGAGTTTAGTGTGTCAACCACCTTATTGGGGTCAGTGACTACCGGTTCCTCTTCATTCGGGAGTTTTGCCAGATAATGCTTTTCCAATCGAGCATAGAGGCTGAATTCAACCATTTTCGGATCGACAAGCACAAATTTCAGCTCAGACGGGTGGCGTTTGTATAGTAGAGATGCTATTATTGTGTTCAGTCCGACCGATTTACCCTGGCCGGTAGCTCCGGCCACAAGCAGGTGCGGCATTTTTGTGAGGTCAGCTATGTACACATCGTTTGAAATGGTAGCTCCCAATGCCATAGGCAGCGGATATTTGCATTCCTGAAACGCTCTTGACCCGAGAATTGAGCGGATTGATACAGTCTGCGGATCTTTGTTGGGGACCTCAATGCCTATCGTTCCTTTCCCCGGTATAGGCGCTATTATGCGTATTCCTAAAGCAGCAAGGCTCATTGCGATGTCATCTTCAAGGCGCTTTATACGGGCAATCCTGACCCCCTCTGCAGGTACTATTTCATATAAAGTGACTGTCGGGCCTACAGTGGCCTCAATTTTCACAATTTGAATGCCGTAGTCGTTCAGCGTTTTTGTGATACGCTCTTTGTTCTCTTCCTGTTCTGACAGATCCACAGAATTGGTTTTGCGCGGACGGTCATGGAGCAGGTTAAGCGGCGGCATACGGTAGCGAGACAATTCGGCCCGCGGGTCATACGGTCCCTGTATCTCTACGGCACGGTTGACATTCTGGACCTGTTCGATTTCCGTGGCGGCATTTATTTCAAAGCCAGGAGTTGATACGGCACTGTCAGCATTTTCTGATGCTTCATGTTTTTCAGTTCCAAACCTGTGCTCGGTGACCGGGAGCAGTGTTTCTATCGGATTCTCTGTTCCCGTTGCCTCTTGCTCTTCGGTCTGGATTGCGTTGCGTTGCGTTTCAGCCGTGTATCTGTCATCATTTTCAAGAGCGGTGGCCGATTCTATATTATCAAAACTATGACGTTGCGGATTTGTATGAGGCGTTTCTTCGGCTTCGGAATTTTTCTTTTCAATATTTTCTTCTACCACGACATTTATCGGACCGACGGAAAGGGCATTATCCATTACCTCCTGAACATAAGTCCGGCGATCGTCGTCATGAATTTTCTTCGCCTGCACCAGGCGGATTTTTTCGCGTGACTTCTGATAAAAGCGTGTGAGTTCGGTTATGTATATAGTCACGAGAACAGCGACCAGCATACAACTGACAATAAAGGCGCCGATCCATCCCACACGCGAAATAAGCAAAATATTTATATATCGCCCGTGATATCCGCCCGGAGGTATATCTGCAGATGAATTGACCGATAGCAATCCAAGTACAAAAGATATGGTAATGGCGAATATCAGAGACTTGAACGTTAGCGACCAGAAATTTATCTTCTTCATTCCGAGCAATCCGAGCCCAAGGATTACCATGTAGATGATAAGCACAACTGATCCGAGCCCAAGACCTTCTACGAAAAGATGGTGCGAGGCTCTGGCTCCGACCGGGCCGGCTATATTTTCAACTGATTCAGGCGATTGAGACATCTGTTCAATTGTCTGATTGAGAATTTCGCTCTGATCTGCTCCACTGTGCTTTAAAAACGAGAGTGCAGCCACCGACAGGTATGCGGCAAGAAGTATCAATGCAATTCCCGTTACGTATTTTACCTTGCGGCTCGTGAAAAATGCAATCGGCTGAGATATGAAGCGCGGCAAGCCGGATTCGGCTTCGTCACGCGACGACAGATTGGGCTTTTTTCGCTTGCGGCGATTGTTATTATCATTGTCACGTGATGTCGCAGCATAGTCAGAATCGGAGCCTGCGCGTCTGTCACGCGTCCTGTTGTCCGGCTCAAAATCTGCCCCCGAATATGTATAGTCGTTCATTATGTGTATACGTATGAAATTTTCGTAAAATCTTTGTGTTTCCTGACAAAGTTACGAAAATAACATGTATTTTCAGGCTTTGCAATATAATATTTTGTGAAAAATCACAAAGATTTCAGCAAATCTATGGTGTGGCTCGGGTTGTTGCTTTTGAAGATGTAGCTTCCGGCTACAAGTATATCGGCTCCGGCCTCTGCAAGACGATGTCCTGTTTCCTCGTTTACACCGCCGTCAACTTCTATCATGGCTTTCGATCCTGATTTCCGTATAAGTTCTCTCAGCTGCTGCGCCTTTTTTATAGAGTTTGCGATGAACTTCTGTCCGCCAAAACCGGGATTGACTGACATTAGAAGCACCATGTCAAGATCGGCAATGACATCTTCAAGCATCATCACAGGTGTTGACGGATTAAGCGTCACGGCGGCTTTCATGCCGGCGCTCTTGATGGCTTGGATCGTACGGTCAAGATGCACGCATGCCTCCTGATGCACATTCATAATAGCCGCACCGGTATCTCGTACCTGACTTATATAGTTTTGCGGATTTACAATCATGAGATGCACGTCCAATGGTTTTGATGCTATTTTTGCAACGGCCTCGATTACTGGAAATCCGAATGAAATGTTCGGAACAAAGACACCGTCCATAACATCAAGATGTATCATATCGGCGTTCGACCGGTTTAGCATCTCGACTTCATCGTTTAGACGACCGAAATCGGCTGACAGTAGGGATGGTGATATTAACATGCTATAACTGCTTTATGCTAAAGGAAATATTAATGATATAAATTTGGGATATTACTGTGGTTATAAGCCGGTTTTTGTCTTTTTTGCCGTCAGCGCCTTATATATCATATAGAGGATACAGATGCCGAGCAGGCAAAGGCCTCCGATAGTCAGATATCCGTTGTATTTTTCTACAGTTGCATAGAGCGCCTCGCGTTTTACTGCTGTAAACAGCCATACGCCGAGTCCGGCAAGTATGCAGTTCCACACAAAAGCTCCCAGCGAAGTGAAAGCACAGAATTTCGCTATATTCATGCGTGATAGTCCTGCAGGAATGGATATCAATTGACGTACGGCTGGTATAAGTCGTCCGATAAAAGTGGCTACCGGACCATGCTTGTCAAAATAAGCCTCCGATTTCTTCACCTTTTCTTCAGTGATAAGGAAGAAATGTCCGACGCGGCTGTTGGCAAAACTGTATACAATGGGGCGTCCGAGCCATAATGACAGATAATAGTTCACGAGTGCACCTACCAGAGCGCCGGCAGTAGCGGCGAGAACGATGAGAATGACGATGCCGATATTTATTGTTCCGGCAGTTCCAAGCATGAAATATACTGCTGGGGGGACAACTGCTTCAGATGGGAAAGGAATAAAAGAGCTTTCAACAGCCATAAGCAGAAAAACAAACAGATAGCCGGCATGGGCATCAACAAAGTTGATTATATCCAAGGCATTGAAGCCTATTGATAAGGGTATGGTTAATTCCTCCATATACGGTTGAAATAATGTTGTTGTGAAAAATTTATGCAAATGTAGGATTTTTTTTTAACATTTCTACTGTATTCAATCTGTGCTTTAGGACTTGTTCACGTAATTTATGACAAATATAGTCGGTCTGTCAGTCGCAAAGGTTTAGTCCGGAAAGCATGGATCGATAAATCTCTGCTTTTTTTGTCAGAGGCATCGGATATGCCCGTGATGTGGAAGGCATACGATATATTTTCAGATTTCTTCCTGCAATTTCGGCTTCAATGAATGAGCCGGTCCCTGGCACTTCTGTATTCGTGATCTCCGCCACGACCCGTGCGGCTTTCTCTCCTGTAGTGGCAACGGCGATGCATTCCGGCATCTGTTCAAGAGTTTCTGCAAGAGGTATCGGTTTTATTATATCAAGATACTTATCAGATGCATTACCTTTAAGACGCACCACTTCCAATCCGGTATCACCCATGGCGATATGCCGTGTTTCAAGCAATTTTTTGATTTTTTCCAAATCAAAAGTTTTGAGATGAGGCAGATATAAACTATCTTTGTCATTAAAGTATATGATACCCATAACTCTCCAGAAGTCATTTATAGGATTTGGATAGAAAAATGGCATCGACCATCTGTGCTGACCGGGAGGGAATGTGCCCATTATCAGAATGCGTGCACCTTTAGGGATGAAAGGAGGCCACGGATGCCTCTCTGTTGTAATTGTATTATTATTCATAGCGTAAAATTAGTCAACTATTTTGAAAATTAAACGTTTTTAAATTAAAAACGTTGCTTTAACAAATCGTTTTATTAATATTTAAATTATGAGAAAGTATTTAGCGGAAGGCGTCGGCACAATGTTTCTTGTGCTCCTCGCATGCGGAAGCGCAGTTCTCGCCGGCCCGGCGATCGGGGTGCTTGGCATTGGCCTATGTTTCGGTCTGGTGCTTATTTGTCTGTGTTACTGTATAGGTAACATTTCCGGTTGCCATGTCAATCCGGCGGTGTCGCTGGCAGTGTGGTTAAGCGGACGAATGAGTGGAAAAGAGTGTGTCGGATATGTGATTTCGCAGTTGATTGGCGCTGCCGTAGGCGGAGCGTTCCTGTATCTGCTTTACAAATCAGGCGATGGTTATAACTTTGGCGGTATCACTGGAGAGAATTCACTTGCCACCAATGTGCTTCAGCCCGGTGCTACTTCAGGTATGGCACTTATCACGGAGGCATTGCTCACATTCTTCTTCGTGATGATTGTGCTTGGTGCTACTGACGCAAAAGTCGGCGCAGGCAAATTCGCAGGTCTTGCTATCGGTATCGGTCTCGGACTGGTAAATATTGTCGGCATTCCCGTGGATAACTGCTCGGTCAATCCTGCACGTTCTTTCGGTCCGGCCGTATTCAGCCCTGGTGCCTTCGGTGATTTCTGGATTATGGTTGTAGGCCCCTGTATCGGTGCTATTGTAGCTGTGCTCTGCTGGAAGGCGGTATCCGGCTATATTAACAAGCAGGCCGTAGAGGGCTAATTCATAAAACGGGCAAGATTTCTGTTAGGCAGATGTCTTGCCCATTTTCTATCCAAACCGATTGATATTACGCTTGAATCGGTTAACGTTACTTGTAATAACCCACAATTGCCATAAGTTATGAAAGACCTGGATAACACACTTTTTAATATCGACATATCTACATTGACCCCCCGAGAGGGCTCCCTTCTTGTCGCAGAACCGTTTCTTTCAGATGAATATTTCAATCATGCCGTCATAACTCTGATTGATTATGAACCCGGGGTCAATTCAATGGGCATTGTCATGAACCGTACTTCAGGATATACGCTTGGTCAGATGATTGAGGGATTTGATGATGATATCGAAATCCCGGTTTACATCGGGGGCCCTATGTCGCGCAACCGTATGTTTTATATTCACAGGTTAGGCCAGTTGTTCTCAGGGTCAGTAGAGATTATGCCGGGATTATGGATCGGTGGTGACTATGAGCAGGTTTTGCAATACGTGCGCGAAGGCTATCCGGCCGACGATCTGATACGTTTCTTTGTCGGATATAGCGGATGGGATGCCGGTCAGCTTGAAGAAGAGATCAAACAACATGTCTGGGCTGTCACTTCTCCAATGGTACCGGAGCAGATGCTGTCGGGATGTGATGACGGCTATTGGCATAAGGTAGTAAGAAAAATGGGCGCAAGATACCGTGGCTGGCAGATGCAGCCGATGTTTCCTGCCGCAAATTGAAAAAATGACTGTATCAGGCAACATTTCATGTGCTCTTATTGTTAAAATATCATAACGAAATGTATGCCAACATGAAGCGTCTGATTTTAGCAATATTTACAATATCGGCTGTTTTTTGTCTGCAGTCATGTCATAATTCGGTATGGGACGAAATGCCTGCTCCGATTTCAGAATTTGTTTCAAGATACTTTCCTGAACAGGATGTTACGGAGTTCGGAAGTACAGATGACGGATATCTTGTGCGGCTGCGTAATAGTGCGGCAATCACATTCAACAATAATTATTACTGGCTGTCAATAAACGGTTATGGCGGGACGTTGCCGCAGATGCTGCTTTTCGATGAATTTCCGCCTGCGCTTTATGAGCATCTTCAGGCAATGGAAGAGTTGAATAATGTATATGCCGTCAGCCGAGATCATAGAAGTTATTTTGTCAGATTGCTTGACTCCGACATCAGCTACGATATTGCTACCGGCGATATTACCCGTAAGAATTGACCGTGGTCAGTTTGAATGAACAAATCGGAACTTAGCGTTCTGTATAGGAAAGACAAGCGACATTATTGCTCCTTCAATTGTCGCGTATGGCGTAAGGTCGTCAATCCTTTTCCCTGCGCTGTCAATCCATTGCAGATTATAGGTGTCGACAAACGGAGTTGGAATGAGGTGGCCTTTAAGTGCTCCTGTGCACCATCTGTGTGGTTCAATTTCTGCTCCTGACATGTATATGATATCATAACCTCCGGTCTCTGACGGCAGCAGTGCCACTTTATATCGCCCTCCTTTAACCGCTATGTCTGTCTCTACATCTTCGTCAAAATATTCCCATATCGAGCATCTGACGTCATTACATTCGCGCAAGGCTTCACGTATGGCGCATTCGTCAGCATAAATCTGAGGAATTTCAGGTTTCGGAATATATAAATATGAATGTCTGTTAACTACGATATCATATTCCGATGTCACAGATGCTTTATCAACAAAACCATGATAATCAACTTTCCCGACAATATCCAGCATTCCGTCTCCGACAGCAATTGTGATTTCTTTTCCGTTGAGTTGAGCGCGTAAATATATCGGTGATCGTGTAATCGGAAGTTGCCTGCCGAAATCCTTGCTCCAAAGCATCTGGCCATCCATGCTCATCGTTATCTCAATGCTTTCGTCATGGTCGAAATCATATCTGTTACGCTCGACTTTGCGTGTGTTGAATGCAATGGAATGTTCCTCAGTCTCAAGTATCAGCGTCCAGTCTGTCTTGCCGGTAACTGCAGGGTGAATTCCTACTTCAATGCGCTGGCACTCCACATCTGCACCGTCGCAGTTGAAACTGAATATATCGCCTTGTTTCAATTCTATTGGATTTATCACGACCATACCGTCGTAATCTCCGATATACGCTTTTGAGATGACAGGACAGCATGTTATCCAGACAAACATAATCACACGAACCATCGTGGAAATATGGCTCGGGATACGATTGTATGTATTGCAGTGTCTAATCATGTAGGCCAATTATATTTCTGACACTTTGAGTGAACTCATCATCAGATAATTCCGCCGAAAGCCAATGTATAGCATATCCACGTCGCTCCATACCCCTGAACCATGTCATCTGACGTTTGGCAAACTGATGTATCGCAATTTCCAGTTTTGACACCATTTCATCGTATGACAAAATTCCGGTCACGTATTCTGTTATATACTTGTATTCAAGTCCGTAGTATATAAGGTCGTCCGGCGAGATTCCTGATGCAATAAGTCCTTTGATTTCGTCAACCATTCCCTCTTTGAGCCGTTGGTGGAGTCTGCGGGTTATTTTCTGACGTCGCAGTTCACGGTCGATGTCAACACCTATAACTATTGCATCAATGGGCGAGGGGACTGTTTCGCCAGACAGCTCCGGATGCTCGGCATAATATGATTGTATTTCAATCGCACGTATAGCTCGCTTTGCGGTGTCTACATCTGTCACATTATGAAGCCGTTTCATTGATGACAGTATTTTAGTGAGCTCTTCAAGTGATTTTCCTTCCAGTTCCGCACGCAGGGCTTTGTTCTCGGGAACATCCGGCAATCTCAATCCGTTCAGTAATGATTCAATATAAAGACCTGTGCCGCCGCATACTATTGGCCTGCGTCCCTGGCTACGGATGTCTGATATAGCATTACCCGCATCTTTAAGGAAACGGTGAAGGTTGTATTTCTCCCCTGCATCAGCAATATCTATAAGATGATATCGTATGCTCCCATATTCATTCAAATCCTTTCCGGTGCCGATTGTCATGCCTTTGTATACCTGACGCGAATCTCCGCTTATAATTTCTCCGTCAAGATCTTCAGCCACCGCCACCGCACGATGTGTCTTGCCCGATGCTGTCGGGCCGATTATCGCTATTACGGGATCTTGTCTATGTGTTTCATTTTGGTCCATAATCCGCTTATTCACCTAAACCTTTGGTAATTTTATGCCATAGCCTGCGCAGACGGTAGAACGGTCTGTCCTCGTTGATTTCCGCAACATAAAGCCAGTTGGAGTCATTATAATCGACATCCCATGTGGGCATATCCTTAAGGCGGAAAGTCGGCTTGTAATGCTTGATTTCATAAAGTCTGTGGCCGTGTCTGTCATACGCCTTCCATGCCATTGTAATGGTATATATACGGCTTAATTCGGCCGCAAGAGCCATTGCCACGAGTCCCTCCCTGATCATTTCGTTTGTTTCCTGAAGAGAAAACCACTGTCCCTTGAGGGTATCGGCAGTCTTTTCCGCATCGTTGACAAAGGCCACGAAATGGAACATATTGTTATACATGCCGGGGTCGCAACTTTTGAAAATAAGGCGTGTTTCAGCATCCGGCACTTCTGACGCGTCAATGAAATAGTTGTGCGCTTCAAGATTGGTGATTGTCTCTTTAAACGGGAGCGACACTTTCAGCGGCACGTCAATCTTAAGTTCATCGGAAAATATAGCGTCGCTAGTCGGCTCCGGTATATTAAGCAGGATTCTGTCATTGCATATCACGAGATAACGTATGGTTGTTCCCTGACGCTCTATAACTTTGGCTGTGGCGTTGTTCTGACAGTAATATACCCATAAAGTATAGTAACGGGCACCGAAATATATCAGAGAAAGAACATAGCACATCAACGGACACAATATAAAGAAATAGCTGTCAGACTTGTTGATATTTATATTTACATAAAAAAACAAATAGTAAGTCCAGGTTGTGACGGCAAGTGCCAGCGACAGCCAGAAGAGAAATTTTACCTGTATCTTTGATTCGCGGTTATACAGCATGCCTATCAGACCGCGGTCAATAGCCTCTCCGAGGCGGTTGTGACACGAGCGACATGATCGAGGATTGTTCCCACGGAATATGTTGAAGATGCATACAATGACAGCAACAACCGATATATCAAGCACCGGGAGCAATGGGTTTGCGAGGTTGATAGGCTGACCGATTATCCCGTTTACGTCGCTGTGAGTCTTGTAAAACATATCCGCCAGCATGACCGCAGCACTTATGATAAGTATGACTTGCACAAGATGTGGCATACGGAAACATGTCAGTGACGGCTGAATACGGTTACGGCGGTCAAGAATGGTCAGTATGCCGGCCAATAGTAGTGGCACTGCCGGCAATATACGAGCAGAAACCAAAGGGGTGATTAATATCGGCAAGGCAAGAAAGCCTACCGATACGGCCCAATTCGCCCATAGGGAGAATATGCCTTGTGCAAGAGTTTGTCGACGTTGATATGAGTGAAACATTTATAACGACATTTTTATCATGGCAATTTGTGGTGCCATATTAAAACTGTAACAATACTTTATTTGTAACTTCCGATTCAGATGCTTACAGATTCTTCATGAAGAAGTCAATCATTTTGCCGTATACCACGGCTCTTGCATTACATCCGTTGATTGAATGATTCATGTTCGGGAAAAGCAGCATGTCACACAGAGTGCCATCAGACTGGAGTCGTGACACATACTCCATTGTGTTAGCCATGTGAACGTTGTCATCTGCTGTGCCGCTCATAATCAAAAGCGCGCAGTCTACTCCGGCAGTTTTTAGTAAAGGAGCTGAGTCATTATACCCATCCTCATTGGCACGCGGAGTGAGCATGTACCGTTCGGCATAAACGGTATCATAATACCTCCAGTCAGTTACAGGAGCGATGGCAACGGCAGCCTTGTATGGATTTCCAAGAGCTGAAATCGCCATGAGCGTCTCATATCCGCCGTAACTCCATCCGCATATGCCGATACGGTCAGCATCGACGTATGGAAGTGATGCCATATATTTTGCCGCATTAATTTGGTCTACAGTTTCGTAATAACCGAGATTACGGTAGACGCATGTCTCAAATTCACGTCCGCGGCTTCCGGTGCCTCGACCATCCACACATGCCACAATAAATCCATTCTTGGCTGCAAAATACTGCCAGTCGAAGCTCCAGCGATTGAGAACTTCCTGTGAGCCCGGGCCACTGTATTGCCACATTATGACCGGATACTTTTGTGCCTGTTTAAAATCTGGCGGTAATATTATATATCCGTTAAGTTCGTTGCCGTCAGAATTTACTGTAATGAATTTTTTCTCGGGCAGGGTAGAGTAGCGTGACTTGAAATTCTCATTGTTGCCAAGTTCGCGCATCACTTTGCCGTTTGAACCGAGCAGAGTATAGTGAGGTGGCGTCATTGCGTCTGATACGGTCAATACCATAGAGTTGCAGCCGGGAGTGAATTCGGCAGAAGAAAAAGTTCCGGCAGGAGATAAATCTGTAATCTTCCCTTTGATATCTATTTTGCTCACTACGCGGTTAAGCGGACCTGAAGCTGTTGACTGGAAATATACATTTCCGGCTTTGTCAATTCCATAGCATTGCTTGACATCATAGTCGCCGGATGTAATCTGGCGCAGTTGCGCTCCGGCAAGGCTGTATTCATAAAGATGATTGAAGCCGGAACGAGCTGAATTTATGATTACTGATTTATCAGTAATGACTATATTTTCGTAAGTCAAGGGGGCTATCCACGCTTTTGACTCCTCCACATAAAGAGACTTGACTACAGTTGATTTCGGATTGACGCTGTATATTTCCATGCGGTTCTGGTCTCTGTTGAGTGTCGTAACCAGCAACTGTTCTGCCGTAGCGGCATATTCAATACGTGGGATATATTCAATTTCACTATCTGGCAAAGTGATATCTTTTGTCTTGCGTGTAGAGATGTCATAGCTGTGCAGCGTGACAGTAGAATTGTTGGCTCCGGCTACCGGATATTTATATGACAGTTGGCCGGGATAGAGTGCATAATCGTTTTTAGGGTCGCAGGTGCCCTGATAAAGCGCTATGTTGTAGAGCGGCACGTATGTCTCGTCAAAACTGACGTATGAGAGAGTCTCGCTGTCCGGAGCCCATGCCAGAGTCGAAGTGGTCGAGAATTCTTCTTCGTAGGTCCAGTCGGTTGCGCCATTGATTACGGAATTAATTACACCGTTTGTGGTTACAGCAACTTCAGTATCGTAATCGAGCTTCTTTATATATATATTATTGTCAGATACAAATGCTACCGATCTGCCGTCAGGAGAAAATTGTGGAATTTGTTGATAGCCATGTTCCTTTGACAGGGGTTTCAATATATTGCGTTTGATTTCAAAAACATAATATCGGGCCTTATATGAACGGCGATATACCATTTCCTTGTCAATGGAAATCAATAGTTTTGTTCCGTCAGGGCTGATCGAAAAACTTTCAAAACTGTTGATAGACGCTTCACGGGTTTTTGATGCATTAAACACAGTCTCAATTTCTTTACCCGATGCCAGATCATATTTTATTATGCGGGTATTGTCTGCGCTTGGTGCAAGATATGTCAGCCCGTCAGGCATAAATGTCATGTCAGGCGACGTTGCCAATCTGTTGGCAGGATAAACATACGGAGCTATATCACTGACTATCGAATTTTTGCCCAAGCTGTCGGTCGGGATAGCAAGTGCTGTAAGAGAAAGAGTTGCAAGTATATTGACATTTATTTTCATAATCTATGAATTGGTCTTTTAACCGTTTGTTTTTCTTTAAAACATTCTTGAAAAATCGGTATTCCCATTTTCTTAAGGCTTACCACAACAGCATTTGAGCCGGATTATTAGGCTCATCACGATGATGGGGCGCCTGATATCCGAACTCCGAGTCTGAAACGCCGCCGGGGCGTGCGTTAGTCCCTTCCGGAGGGGTCGGGACCAACCAGTTTGTGTCATCAAGCGATTGGTCGATAGATGATATCTGCGGCGACTTTTTGCGCTTTTGGCGTGATTGGGTTTCCGGAGATTTGCGCAGACGCTCGATTTCCTCCCGCAACAATGCCTCCGAGGCAGCCTGAAGCTGGAGGTTATTGTCAATGGTGGCTTTGAGAGAAGCTATCTCTGTGTCTTTTTGGTCAATCAGCGATTCCTTTTCTGAAAGTGTCTTAGTCGCTAAGTCGAGCTCACTGTCTTTTTCCTTGATCTGTTGTTGCAGTTCAGCTATTCTGTTTTGACGCGCCTCATTGATTTCATCAATTTTAACGAGCGATTCTTCAAATGCAGTCAATGATGTCCGTGATTCTTCGACTTCATCCTTCGCTTCCTGAAGTTCTTTCCTGGCCTGAGTAAGAGATTCCTGCAATTGGGTAATCATAGCATCGCGTGCTGATATCTCTTCTGCTGAACTGTCAGCTACAGGCTGACTGATGCTGAGCGCCTCTTTGGCGGAACGTAGCTCATCAGTGAGTTGTTGCACTTTGACTGATTCGTTGTGCAGTTCGCTGTTTACACGTTGCAATTCAACAAGAGCACTCTCAAGGTTTTCATGCACGGAGTCAAGTTCAGCCTGCTTACGGTCAGAGAGTTCTGTCACTTCCTGCAACCGGAGTCCAAGATCCGATACCCCGGCGGCAGACGCTTCAAGTGCGTCAAATTTCGATTGCAGCTCTTTGCATTGTGCCTCCTTTTCAGCAAGCGCCAGTTTGGCAGACGAAGCCTTATGATTGAGGTCGTTGATCATTGCGTCAGAAATTTCACATTTCTTTTTCAATACTACGATGTCATTAGCCAGAATATTGCGTTCGCGTGTAAGTGTCTCCTTTTGGGCAGTGAGATCGTCAACACTGTCTTTCAGCGAATTCAGTTGATTGATTGTGTTATTGTCAATTGTTTTGGACGTATTTTCCTTCAGCGTCTTTATCTCATTTCTGAGCATGTCATTATCATTGCGTAAAGTTTCAATGTCTCCATCTTGAATTGACATGGCCCGGAGTTTGTTGACGAGACTTTTGTTCTCAAGTTCGAATTGTTCCTTTTCCGCATGAAATGCATCTATCTGCTTTTCGAGATCATGTACACGTTCACTCAGAGCCCTTTTCTGACGTTCGGCCGATAGTTTCTGCTCTTTCCATTCTGCACTTGCATCTTCAATTTTTTTTGCTTTTTCACGAAGGGTCTCTATTTCACGCCTAAGAGAAATCTGTCCGTTTTCCAATTTTATTTTCACACGGGTGTCAGCTTCTTTATCAAGTTGAGCCACATATTCTCTCATTGAACTGTCGAGAGCATCATGAATATAACGAGCCTGCTTGTCAGGGTCAACGCATTCGCGCAAGAACGGCGGCAGTGACTCGTTGAATATCTCAACTACTTTATTAAATATGGCATCCGGACAAGTATGCTCAACAACGTCTGTTATCGCTGTCTGAGAGTTGGCAGACACATCGCAATGCGATGCGTTGTGATTGTCCGGAATATCGACTGATGACGGTTGCTGCTTCCGTTGAGCCAGTGGCGTAACGGTTGCATCGCGTTGCAGCAATTCGTTCTCGTCTATTTCGTATTCGTCGTTTGAAAAACCGAATACTGATTTTATTTTTCCTAAAAAAGCCATGGCAGATTAAATGTTTTTCTTGACGACACCGACGCCTTTCCGTCCGTTGATGCCAATTGTGAGAGAATTAGGGAATTCGACAATTCGGATATACTCACTTTCGTAAGTCGCAGGGAGAGAATTAAGGTAGTCAATGTCATATATGCCGTCGTTTGACGATGGGTTGATTGTGAAATAACCCACTCCGAATGATGTGAGATTCTGGAAGAAGTGAGTCCCTTGACTCGGCTCAATTCTATAATTGCTCATAGACGCCTCGACAATGAGTTTGGCATTAGATATATGAGGCCACTTGACCGGAATGCCGAGCGCGGTATCTGATGAACCCCAACGCCCCGGTCCGATAAGTACATATCCCTTTTGCTCTTTTGTGAAGTCGCGGTTTAACTGCTCGATCTCTTCCGCTATTTTCTGGTTGTTGATTGACGAGAAATTGTCCGGACGGACATAAACTATAGTCGACACGTTCTCGATATTGCCATGTCCGAGAGCGGTATTGCTCTTGAGTATGAGCTGATTGTCAGGGATTTCAAGTATCGTATCATCGACGAGTTCTTTCCTGTCGATGATAGGCCTTATCTGCAGCCAGTATATTTTGCCTTTTGTATTTCCAGAATGGTCAACGACTCCGGCAAATTCAATTTCAATCGGTCTCTGCATTTTATCCTGACCGGTAACAAGCATGAAATCAATGGCTTCTGCAAGAGGAAAGACCTTGTGCTGCAGCATATTGGCAAAAGTGACAACTTTGCGGCCAAAACCGATGTCGGTGTCTCTTATCACCTGATCCTGAGGGTCAAATGTCGAGACGAGATACTTCAAAGCGATGGTATCGGCGAATTTCTGCACTCTTATGTTCTCTATATTGAATCCGTCGTCGACGCGGAAATCATCGTCAGCCTCATTCATGTTGATTGCGTAGAGTCGGGTCTGAGTATCGCGCAGTGCAAGGTCAAGTTCCGATGTCTGAAGCACTTTGTCAGGATGGCGCGGTGAGAAGCGGAGACTCAGACCTCCATCTACGATATATTTACCGAGCCCGACCGCAATTTCCGCCACTCCGTCTTCTGGTTGTTCGTCATTGATAGGGTAGTAGTTGAGCGAACGGCCTACGCCGGAGAATGACGGGAAATAATATCCGTTGGTTTCCTCTCCGACAACTTCCTGTATTATCACGGCCATTTTCTCCTGGTCGATGACATTGGATGTTGCCGTCATGTATGCTTTTGAGTCGCGATAGAATACCGATGCATATACGCTTTTTATAGCATCCGAGAGCAGTTTGAGCATGCGGTATTTATCATCGACATTAGGTATCATATAAGTGGAATATATTCCGGCAAATGGCTGATAGTGCGAGTCCTCTAGCAGACTTGACGATCTTATGGCAAGAGGACGGTCGACAACCTCGAACAATGACATGAAATCTTCAATCAGTCTCTCTGGAAGGCGTGCCTGCAGGAAGTATCTTAGTATCTCGTCATCGTTTCGATCACTTAAAGCTATAGCATATAGATCGTTTGTGCTCATAAATTCGTCGAAGATGTCAGTACACAAAACGACCGTGCGCGGTATTGAAATAGTAATTCCATCGAAGTTGTCACATACCGGATTGGCTTTTATGATAGAATCAATGAACGCCAGGCCGCGACCTTTGCCGCCAAGAGAGCCTTGACCGATGCGGGCAAAATTGGAATAATAGTCAAATCTGTCTTTCCTGAACACTGCAACTACGCCGCGGTTTTTCATCTTGCGATACTTGACAATCAGGTCGAAAAACAACTGCTTTACGGCAGGAGCTTCGTCAATCGATGTAAATCTGTGCGCTTTGATGATTTCCGCAATTGGGAACATGGCTCTGGAATATAGCCACCGTGATATGTCGTTGTGTGAGGCATGCATGTAGAGAGATTCGGCCGGCACTTTTTTGATATGCTTCTGCATGTCATTCAACGACTTTATCCGCATAATCTCTTCCCCTGTTTCGGGATTTCTGAATACGAAATCGCCAAATCCGAAGTTGTCTGTAATCGCTTTCCCGAGGTCGACAGGAAGTTTTTTTGAATTCTTATCAAGGAAGATGCCATTAAAATCGTCAACGCTGTCGCGCAATTCGCTTTGAGTCGATTCAATTATAATGGGCAGATATGGGTCGCGTTTGTGAAACTCGCGGGCGAGTTTTAAGCCGGCAGTGGCATCTTTTACGCCATCGTGCATGAATGACACATCAGAAATGACCCCGAGAATATGTTCGCTGTATTTTTCATACAAACTCATCGCTTCTTCATAGTCGCGTGCAAGCATCACTTTCGGACGTCCGCGCATACGTAACATCTGTTCATGTTCGTTTAGGGCTTCTGTCGAAAACACCATCGACTGCCTGAGCAGATATTTGTAAAGATGCGGAAGTATCGAGGAATAAAATCTCACGGAGTCCTCGACAAGCAATATCATCTGCACGCCGACATCAAGAATGTCAGCGTCAGCATTCATTCTGTCCTCAAGCAGTTTTATGATTGCCAAAAGAAGTTCTACATTGCCAAGCCATGAGAAAACATAGTCTATGCCGGTGAAATCTTCGTGCGATAATCTGCGTGACACCTCTTTTGAGAAAGGCGTAAGCACAACGAACGGAATGTCGGGATAATTCTCTTTTATAACGCGTGCGCCGATAAAAGTCTCTGATATATCCACACCGGGCATTGCGATTATAAGGTCGTAATGCTTTTCAGAAAGCGCATCCTGAGCCTCATTGATGTGTGACACAAGTGTGACGCGTGGGGGAGAACTTAGGTTAAGAGCTACATATTCAAAATACAACTGCTCTTCCACACGTCCGTCATCTTCCATCATAAACGCATCGTATGGCGATGCGATGAGCAGCACGTTGAAGATGCGGCGTTGCATGAGCCGCTGAAATTCGGTATCCTTAAGATATAACTGGCTAAGCGATTTCTCGTTCATTGGGCTAATATTCAGAAATATAGCAATCGACGGCAGAAACAATCCTCCCGAAAGGCAATTCCTGCAGTCTATTATATTGCGATTTAATTTTCAAATTTACGAAATATATTCAAAATTCGCCCTATAATAATTTAAAAATATTGTTTAATTGAAATTGCACGTCGAAAAAACGTAAAAATAAAGTAATGATATATGCTATATCGGGGATTTTTTATAAATTTGTCGTCGCAAATATAATAATTATCACAAAACATAAATAAGTTTATGGCAACTACTGCTGACTTTAAAAACGGAATGTGCCTCGATATAGACGGCAATTATTTCTTCATTGTAGAATTCCTTCACGTAAAGCCCGGCAAAGGTCCGGCTTTCGTCCGCACTAAATTGAAAAACGTCCGCACCGGCCGAGTCCTTGACAAAACCTGGAACTCCGGAGTAAAGGTAGATGAGGTTCGCATCGAGCGTCGACCCTATCAGTATCTATACAAAGACGAGATGGGTTACAACTTCATGCACACCGAGACATTCGAGCAGGTCGCACTTCCCGGTGAAAGCATTGATGGCGTTCAGTTCCTCAAAGAGGGAGATATCTGCGAGGCTATGGTACAGGCTGCAACTGATGAAATCCTCACTTGCGAGATGCCCACGAGTGTTGTGCTCGAAGTTACCTATACCGAGCCGGGCCTCAAAGGTGACACTGCAACCAACACCCTTAAACCCGCAACAGTGGAGACCGGAGCGGAAGTTCGCGTTCCATTGTTCATCAACACTGGCGACAAAGTGAAAATTGACACTCGCGACGGTTCATACGTAGAGCGTGTAAAATAATCAATTTCCTCATAAAAATAATACGGAAGTCTCGATATTCAAGGCTTCCGTATTATTTTTTGAACATTGTCGATTATCGTGTCGGGGTGAACAGATAATCGTAGTTGTTCAGCAACTCATCAAAGCGCGGGTCATTGCGCAACGGCGCCACCGATAGATTGGCTACGTCATAGTGCTTCCAGTCATAGAGATTGGCATAACCACGTTCAAGAGCCTTCTGCATGCAATCAAAGGCTTTATCGACATCTCCGGTCTGACTGTAAAGCGCAGCCGCGATATAATGTATGCGCCCGTCAATATCAGCCGGACGGCTTTCAAGAATACCGTCAATCCACACTCGAGCCTGATCGTTTTGCCCCATAAGGTTAAGGGCAAATCCGAGATAGGAGTTGTAATCGGAGTCTTCATAATCGAGCGAGATACAACGGGAAAGAAAACCGATGGCATCAGATTGCTGTTTCAGCTTATCCTCCATTATCCATGCTCTTATTATATAGTTGACCGGACTCTCGGGATTATTTATGATAAGTTCACCAAACTGATTAGAGGCAAGCGCATAATCTCCATCGGCAAGCGAGCACAATGCCGATTGGGTCAGTGCGGCTTGATTGTCCGACTCAAGCAATGCACGCTCGGCATACAATTTTGCCAGTTCCGTATTCCCAAGTGCGAGATAAATCTTTGAACTGGTCAGATAATATGCTCCCTTGCGTGACGAGCCTAATGCGATGTTTATCTGATCAAGCGCTGACGTGCAGTCGCAAATCGAGTAATAGCATTCGGCGAGTCTGGCATGTATGCCATGGTAATTATATAGTTTCTTTTCAATAATCGTATTATAATCGGCGATTGCTGACACATAGCGATAATGTGCCTGGGCAATCATCGCACGGATATAGTAGTAAACTCCAACATCAGGTGCCTGCGTTATAGCATTGCTTAGTCCAGAAATTACCGCATTGTAATCACTATTAGCCATATTCACTATTTCTGCAATTGCCTTGCTGTTATTTTTGTCGACCGCAATTGCAAGTATCATATCGTCGACTGCGCCATTGTTGTTGCCCATTAGCCGGCGCACGGATGCACGGCGCAGATATGCCTCGCTTTCGGCAGGATAAAATGCGACAGCTTCATCCACATATTCATTGGCGAGCCCGAGGTTGTTTTCTTTTACTGCCACGCGGGCAAGTCCGATAAGCGATTCAAGTGAGCGGTTATGTATGCGGTTTAGTCGTGTGAAATCTTCTTTTGCGCTTGCATATTTGCCGAGTTCATACTCGAGATTGGCTTTCTGATAAAGCAGAGCATACGATGTCGGTTCATATTCAAGAGCTTTGATTATATCAGCCAATGCATCTTCAGGCCGTTCGGTCATAATATATATGTTGGCGCGCAATGCATATTCCTGCGACAGCAGGTCGCAATCGTCAGTCGGGGTATATCTTATGGCATTGTCAATATCCGATAATGCTCTCAGATATTGATTCTGTCCATAATAAAGATGTGCACGCCGGAAGTATACATTATAGTTCGTTGCATCTTCCTGGAGCTCCTCATTATATACTTTCTCCACGGCATTGATTACCTCTTGAGACTTGGATGTCTGCAGCGATTGTGCGTCAATCAGTCCGGGGACAATCAGAATGGATGATGAAAGCAACAGTTTTGAAAATGTATTCATCGTTATTCGTTCAGAAATTATTGATGGTTGATCGTATTGCCGACAAACGTTCGAGCAGACCGGGCAATAGGTCGAGACGCAGCATATTGGCTCCGTCGCTTTTTGCTACTGATGGATTGGGATGTGTTTCAATGAATAGTCCGTCAGCTCCTACAGCTATGGCTGCACGGGCTATAGTCTCTATCATGTCAGGTCGACCACCGGTCACACCCTCAGTCTGGTTTGGTTGCTGTAACGAGTGGGTCACATCGACTATTACAGGACAATCGAATTTCTGCATCTCAGGAACTCCTCTGAAATCAACAATCAGATCCTGATAACCGAAAGTGGTACCCCGTTCTGTTATTGCAACATTGCAATTTCCGGCATCTCTCACTTTTGCAACTGCATGTTTCATCGCTCCCGGCGCAAGAAATTGTCCCTTCTTGATATTTACCATCTTGCCGGTATTGGCAGCAGCAATCAGAAGATCAGTCTGGCGGCACAGGAATGCCGGGATTTGGAGTATGTCCACAAAAGAAGCTGCAAGTGCGGCTTCTTCCGGCTGATGAATGTCCGTTACTGTAGGAATACTAAAGGTTTTACGAACTTTGTCAAGCACCTCAAGAGCCTTCATGTCACCTATTCCGGTAAATGAATCGAGTCGAGACCTGTTGGCTTTTCGGTATGAACCTTTGAATACATACGGAATATTGAGCCGGTCGGTGACTTCCTTGATTTGTCCGGCAATATCCATTGCCATCTGTTCTCCCTCTATCACGCATGGCCCGGCAAGCAGAAAGAAATTACCTGTCGGAGATGAATGTAAGTATTGGTTTATATCTGTCATATCTTTGACTTTTAATTATATTCGGAAATGATTGGCTTTTGGAAATTCAAAGGTGAAGCTGGTTTATGGCATGAATGGTCTGACACGCTGTCAAGGCGGCTGTTTCGGTGCGTAACCGACAGTCGCCAAGGCTTACAGGATTAAAGCCCGAATCGATAGTCGCTTTTATTTCCTGAGGAGAAAAGTCACCTTCCGGGCCTATTAATATAACCGTATCCCTTTCCGGTTTTATCTCTTTTGCGAGGGTACGGCGTGGTATCTCAGGGTCGCAGTATGCAACAAATCTGTCGGCGGCGCTATCTCTTAATTCCTCAATGAAAGATTTAAGAGGCGTCATTTCATCAATTTGTGGCAGACGGGTCTTTAGTGACTGTTTCATTGCCGAAACAGCGATCTTTTCTATGCGTTCGCGCTTGATTTCTTTCCGTTCTGAATGCATACACAAGAGCGGGACAAAGCGGTTGATGCCGATTTCGACAAGCTTTTCAACAAGCCATTCCATGCGGTCAAGATGTTTTGTCGGCGCGACTGCGATTGTGATATTCCCTGTCCATGGATTGGATATATCGTCACATTCTATTACTTCGACAAGTGTATGCTTGGAGTGAGGGTCGAGTACACGGCATTTCAATCTATGCCCCTGACCGTCTATCACATCGATAATGTCGCCTTGCTGCTTGCGCAATACTCTTATGCAATGTTGCGAGTCGCTTTCAGGCAACAGGGGATTTGTCAATATGTCAGGGGCATAAAACTGTATCATGTCATTTTATTGTTTTTATATATTCACAATATAATCGCTATTTTATCATGCCGTCAGGTGCATCAAGATCTTCCTCTATAACATCTGTCGACACCGATGATTCATTCGGATTATGTTTGTATTTGAAAACAAGAAGGAACAATACACTTACGACAAGTGCGTATGCCGCAAATATAAGCCACGATGTATGCCACCCCTCGACTTTTTCGGCCGGCGTTGCGGCGCAGGTAACATAATTGTCAATTACAGCCTGAGCAGCCAGCACACCGATGGTAGCGCCAAGTCCGTTTGTCATAATCATAAACAGTCCCTGTGCGCTTGAACGCATTGACGGATTTGTTTTACGGTCAACATAAAGCGAACCTGAAACATTAAAGAAATCAAACGCGATACCATATACAATCATTGAGAGAACAAATAGCCATACGCCGTCGCCGGGATTACCTATTCCGAAAAAGCCAAAACGGAATACCCATGCGAACATTGACATTGCCATAACGACTTTGATGCCATAACGGCGTAAGAAAAAAGGAATCAGTAATATGCACAGGGTTTCACTCATCTGTGACAGAGATATAATGGCGTTGGCATTATTGGCGCCCCATGTCGAAGAATATTCCTGAATCTCGGCAAATCCTTTGATAAATGGATTTGCAAAACCGTTTGTAATCTGGAGAGATACGCCGAGGAACATCGAGAAGATGAAAAACAATGCCATCTGCTTGTCCTTGAAAAGCTTGAAGGCATCAAGCCCAAGCGTCTGTACAAATGATTTCTTTCCTGCTGACTTGTTAATCGGACATTTTGTAAGAGTCAGCGCATAAAAAGCCAGAATTATGCTTAATACGCCTGATGTGAAAAGTTGATTGTAGGTGTTTTGAAATCCGGTAAAGTTGACAAAAAGCATCGCACAGATAAATCCGACAGTGCCAAACACTCGTATGGGCGGAAAATGCTTTATAGTGTCAAGATTGTATTTGTTTAATGTTGTATAGGCTATAGAATTAGCAAGGCCTATTGTCGGCATATAAAATCCGACGGAGATTGAATACAGGACGAAAAGCGGGCCGAACTGGATGTCATCACCTGATGTGGCGGCATAAAATCCGGCACCTATCATAAATGCACCTGCAATAAAGTGGCAAATGCTAAGCATTCGCTGAGCCTGGATATATTTATCCGCAATGATGCCGATAACTGCGGGCATAAAAAGAGAGACTATGCCTTGAATTGCATAAAAAATTCCAATATTGCTCTCCATCCCTTTATTCCAAAGAAATGTTCCAAGCGATGTCAGATATGCTCCCCAGACAGCAAATTCAAGATAGTTCATTGCTGCCAATTTGACTTTAACTATAGCTCCGGTTTTCATTACTTTTGATTTATTAGTTCGTTTTTATGGTATTTGATTATATTTATCGTTAAATATTATCCGATTAGACTGCTTCTGATATCACTTTTTTTGACTCTTTTTGTTTATGATATTCTGAATTTTTGCAGCTTCCTCATACTCCTCGTTGTCTATATGCTTCGCGAGTAGAGCTTCAAGTTCCTCTATGGCATAGTTTTCAATCTTTGGCTCTGCATTTATTGCATTGTCATCACTGTCAGAGCGCAGGGTTGCGGTATCTGAATCAAGCACAAAACCGGTCGCAGTCAGAATTTCAGACGTGGTGTATATCGGAGATTTTGTTCGGATTGCAATGGCAATAGCATCTGATGTGCGTGAATCAAGCACAATTTGCCTGTCGCCATCGCTGAATGTCAATTCAGAATAAAAAATGCCGTCCTCAAATTTATATATATATACTTGCAGCAACTTGATGCCGAAAGCATGCGTAAAACTTTCGAACAGGTCGTGTGTCATAGGACGAGGGGGTATTATACCTTCAAGCTCTATGGCAATAGACTGGGCTTCTGGCGCTCCTATTACAACTGGGATGCGATATGGCCCGTCAATCTGGCCAAGAATAAGTGCGTACGCACCTGATTGTATTTGCGAGTAAGTGAGCCCTACTACTTTAAGCCTTATTTTTTCTTTCATTGTCATAATAATGAAACGTCATTGGGCATATTTGTGTTGACACAGATACCTCAAGTGAAACTTTGTCCGGTTATGATGCCGCTTCCATAGCAAATTTTACTGTCGGGTGAATATATCACGCCGAATTGACCGGGTGCTATACCCTGAACTTTTCGCTCTGACTTGATGAGATATTCGTCGTCATTGATGCGATGCAGTGTGGCATTGAAAAATTCCGGCATGTGACGGTTTTTGAATGTTACTGCTATTTCATTGACATCATCACCCCACGGCTTGCCGGATATGAAGTGCATCTGATTCATGTGGATACTATTGCCATATTGCTTTTGTGTATCATATCCGTTGCTCACATAAATCACATTGTCACGTATGTTTTTCTTTACGACATACCAGGGCCCGCCGCTCAGTCCAAGCCCCTTGCGCTGGCCGATGGTGTGAAACCAATATCCGCGGTGAGTCCCGATTTTCCGACCTGTCTCAAGTTCGACAATCGCACCCGGCTTTTCTCCGAGATGTCGTTTTATAAAATCATTATAGTCAATTTTTCCCAGAAAACAGATGCCCTGCGAATCCTTTCTATAAGCATTCGGCATTTTGGTTTCTACTGCGATTTCCCTTACGCGTGATTTTGGAATATCTCCGATAGGAAATATTATGTGCTCAAGCTGCTTGTATGTGATGCGGGCAAGGAAATCGGTCTGATCCTTAACCGGATCGACAGCAGTCGCAAGCCACTTTTTGCCGTCGCGCATAATCGTTGTGGCATAGTGGCCGGTAGCGGTCAGATCGAATTCATGCCCCCAGCGCTCTTCAAAGAATCCGAATTTTATCATCTTGTTACACATAATGTCAGGATTGGGGGTCAATCCGTCGCGCACGGCATTAAGCGCATACTCCATTACATTCTCCCAATATTCATTATGCAGAGATACCACATCAAACGGAAGATTATATTTGCGTGCTATGTAACGGCACATTTCGATATCTTCCTCTGCCGAACAATCGCCTTCTCCGTTGTCCAGGCCTATGCGGATGTAGAACAGATGCAGGTTGTGACCCTGTTCAAGTAGAGTATGTACGGCGACGGCGCTGTCAACGCCTCCTGAAATCAATACTGCTATATTCATGTGTCAGCGTGTCATTTTTGAATTGGCTATATGAAATGCCTCAAGAAGGTTGTCGGGATTGAGTGATTTTGATAAAATGACCCCGTCAGGATTGAGATAATACAATGTGGGTGTCGACCGCAAGTCATATATTTCATCAATATCTGCCGTAGCTCCCACAATCCAGCGTGGATTGTAGGCTGACACCTCCTGTGCCCATTCCGAGGAATAGCTGTCGGGATATATGCTGACAATACGGAGCAACCCGTCATCAAGAAGCTGATTGATATTGTGGTCAGCTGAAAGACGTATACGCGTCATCCTGCATTCATCACACTCCGGATCGTTGACAAACAGCAGTACATGTGCTCCGCGGGTCGAACTCAACTGCGCTGTGCTCCCGTCTCGCAATGTGTATTTTAGCTCCGGTGCGGTACGTCCGACTTGTGTCTGCTCTACGACCTTGGCCTCATGTGCGAGTCTGGCTTTCTTGGTTTTTGATATTTTCTTGTTGTTTACCACTGCATTGGCAAACGGTAGAAACACTTCGTCAGAGGTGAAATCGGCCTCTCCGTTATAAACTGCATCTTCGGCAAGCTCAGCGAGCGTAAGCAGATGCTCCGGCGATTTCTCGTACGACGAAATAAGCCGGGCTATTGATTCGTGCACAGTCGACGCATCCGCATAGGGCAAAAATGACACGTAGTCCATAAATGCGGACTTGAATGCTTCACGATTTAGAATGGCGCTTTGCAGATTGCATCTGTCCCAGAAATGATTTACAAGATATGATGCTCGCTCCTGAAGGGTGACGAGTTCTTCAGGCGGTTCCGGATATGCGAAAAGCTTGCCGGAGGTATTATTTTGCGCCTGACATATTATACTGCCAAAAAGGCAGAGTGTCGTTATTGCTTTGCGAAGTTTCATTTTTGTAGAAATAGTTGTCAATCATATTGCCAATAAGCATTTTGATATTTATCGGCTAAAGTTATATGCAAAGTTAATGTAAGTTTGGTTGACTTCAAAACATTACGGCATATAGTTTGTTAAAGAAATAAAAGAGATTTCATTTATATACTTTTTATTCATTGGTATTATAATCAAACTTCATTATATATGAATTTCAACAGTTTCACTATCAAATCGCAGGAAGCCATTCAGAAAGCGGTAGAGATGACGCGTGCCGCCGGTCAGCAGCAGATTGAGCCGGTGCATCTACTGAAAGGCATAATGGCAGAGGGGGAGTCGCTCATCAATTTTATCTTCCAGAAGATTGGAGCAAATCCCGCGAATGTCACGCGTCTTGTCGACGAAGAGATCGCCCGTCAGCCCAAAGTCAGCGGAGGCGAGCCATATCTCAGCCGTACGTCTAATGATGTTTTGCAAAAATCACTGGATATTGCCAAGAAGCAGGGCGACGAATATGTTACACTCGAAGCTATGCTGTTAGCTTTATTTGCTATTAATTCTCCGGCGTCTTCAATATTGAAAGATGCTGGCCTGACAGAGAAAGAACTTGAAGCCGCTGTTGCAGAGCTTCGTAAGGGAAAGAAAGCTACAGATCAGAGTGCGGAAGACACATATAATGCGCTTGGAAAATATGCAATCAACCTGAATGAGCGTGCCCGCGCAGGCAAGCTTGATCCAGTAATCGGACGTGATGATGAGATACGACGAGTGCTTCAGATATTGTCGCGCAGAACAAAAAACAATCCTATGCTTATCGGAGAACCGGGCACGGGAAAAACGGCTATTGCCGAAGGTCTTGCACAGCGCATCGTGCGAGGCGACGTGCCGGAAAATTTGCGCTCAAAGCAGATTTTCTCCCTTGATATGGGTTCATTAGTCGCGGGGGCAAAGTATAAGGGCGAATTCGAGGAACGACTGAAGGCTATTGTCAACGAAGTGACTCAGAGCGACGGAGAGATAATATTGTTTATTGATGAAATACATACGCTTGTCGGCGCAGGCAAAGGTGAGGGCGCGATGGATGCCGCTAATATTCTCAAGCCGGCATTGGCACGAGGCGAACTCCGTTCAATCGGTGCTACTACCCTTGATGAGTATCAGAAGTATTTTGAGAAAGACAAGGCACTTGAACGTCGATTCCAGAAAGTAATGGTCAATGAGCCTGATGAAATGAGCGCGATATCGATATTGCGCGGACTGAAAGAACGCTACGAGAACCACCACCACGTACGCATCCGCGATGAGGCTGTAGTGGCGGCAGTGCAACTTTCTGAGCGATATATCACAGACCGTTTCCTTCCGGACAAGGCTATTGACTTGGTGGATGAGGCTGCCTCGAAACTTAGGCTGGAGATTGACTCTGTGCCGCAGGCGCTTGACGAGATTACCCGATTGATAGCCCAGAAAGAAATTGAAAGGGAGGCTATCAAACGTGAAGGCGACAAAGCCAAGGTAAAGGATCTCGAAAAGGAAATCGCCACACTCAAAGAGGAGGAAAAAGAATATACCGCAAAATGGAAAGCGGAAAAAGACCTCATAAACCGCATTCAGCAGAACAAGGTGGATATCGAGCAGCTGAATTTTGAGGCCGACAAAGCCGAACGCGAAGGTGATTATGCAAAGGTCGCCGAAATCCGATATTCGAAAGTCCAGCAAAAAGAACAGGAAAACAAGGATATCCAGGAACAACTCAAAATGATGCAGGGGGAAAAGGCCCTGATTAAAGAGGAGGTGGATGCGGAAGATATTGCAGACGTGGTTTCCCGATGGACCGGCATCCCTGTCAACAAGATGGTGCAGAGTGAAAAGGAGAAACTGTTGCATCTTGAGGCGGAACTCCATAATAGGGTCGTGGGTCAGAACGAAGCTATACAGGCAATAGCTGACGCAGTACGTCGCTCACGCGCCGGCCTTAACGATCCGCGCCGTCCTATAGGCTCATTCATATTCCTCGGCACAACCGGTGTCGGTAAGACAGAGCTTGCCAAAGCATTGGCTGAATATCTGTTTGACGACGAGAATATGATGACCCGAATAGATATGAGCGAATATCAGGAAAAGCATGCGGTGTCAAGACTTGTAGGAGCGCCTCCCGGATATGTAGGATATGACGAAGGCGGCCAACTGACCGAGGCTGTACGTCGCAAACCTTACTCGGTAGTGCTGTTTGATGAAATCGAAAAAGCACACCCTGACGTGTTCAATATTCTTCTGCAGGTGCTTGATGACGGGCGTCTGACCGACAACAAAGGCCGAATGGTCAATTTCAAGAACACGATTATCATCATGACTTCCAATATGGGTTCCAATGTAATACGTGAAAACTTTTCAAAGATGACTCCTGAAAACAAGGATGTGACCGTCGAAAAGACCAAAGAGGAAGTGCTTGAAATGTTGAAGCAGACAATCCGGCCTGAATTCCTCAATCGAATAGATGAGATTATAATGTTCACTCCGCTCAATGAAAATGAGATAGAGGAAATCGTCGGACTACAGATAAAATCAATACAGAAAATGCTCGCCACATCTGGCATAACGCTCGAAGTCACGCCGCAGGCATTGCATTATCTTGCTGAAGAGGGATATGATCCCGAATTTGGTGCACGTCCTGTCAAACGTGTCATTCACAGAGTCGTTCTCAACCGGCTGTCGAAAGATATCCTGGCGCAAAAGGTAGATAAAGACAAGCCTATTGTCATAGATGTCAAAGATGATGAGCTGGTGTTCAAGAACTGATAGTTACGCGAATTATTCTGAAGCCGCGTTTTTAAACAACGACGCGGCTTCATGACTTTTAAGGATAAATATAAACACGTTAAAACTATGAAAAAGCTACTTTACCTATTAATTCTGGCATTACCTCTTGTTGTGATGAATTCATGCGATGATGACGACGATGTTCCCAATGTCTCACTGTCAGCAACGATAGATGGAGCCACCCGTGTCGACAATACTTTATATGTAGTCTCCGGTGAAACACTTGATATTGAATCAATCAATATAATTGACAATACTAAAAAAGGTGCTGTCATCGGCTCGGCAAGTTATTTCTGGGATTATTACCGACTTGGAGGTACGATTGTAGCCCCATACGGAATGGAGATTGACACCGATGATATTCCGTTGGGCAATCATCTGTTGCAAATCAAAGTAAGCATATATGCAGTAGATTATTCGCCATGTATCGGATATATGGAGTATCCTGTCAAGATTGTCGCTTCAGAAGATGATATCCCTACTGACGGCGAAATCGAACCGTCGCCTACATTAAATCTTGTAGTCACTACAGATGATGATGCCGACTGATGATTGCTTTTTATAAAACCGGCCCTCTCGCCTTAAATAAACCGATAGGCGAGGGGGCTTTGCGATTGGAGATATCAAAGCGAAAGGTAGCAGTATGAATCATGACAAGGCATGCCGAAAACAAGAAAAATTATTTTTATGAAATTATTTTTTAAAAAAAATGTTGCAAAAATTTTGTCAGAATAAAAAATGTTACTACCTTTGTAGTGTCGAAAGCGAAGGCTTAGCTAAATGGCGATTTAGTGTAGTGGCCTAGCACGCCACCCTCTCACGGTGGAGACCCGGGTTCGATTCCCGGATTCGCTACTCGGCTGAAGCAGTTGTCAATTTGGCAGCTGCTTTTTTTATTTCATAAAAATCTTAACTGTATATACATTATTGATATGGCGGTACTGTTGCAAGTTGACAAACTTACAAAAAGTGTAGGTGACCGGTTGCTATTCGGAGATGTAACTTTTGGAGTCAATGAAGGTGACAAGATTGGCATAATAGCAAAGAATGGCACAGGCAAATCTACATTACTTCGCATAATAGCAGGAAAAGAAGCTGCTGACTCGGGAAGTGTGGTGCTGCGGACAGATATCAATATCGCCATCCTGGAGCAGACTCCTGTATTTGATGGTGACCCTACGGCTATTGAAGCATGCATCGACCACACTACAACGCGCGGAAGTCTTATTCTAAGCTACGAGCAGGCTCTCGCTGACGACGACTCCGAAAAACTGCAGGAGCTGATACCGCAAATTGATCAATTGCAAGCATGGGATTTGGAGGACAATGTGCGTCAGATGCTCACTCAGTTACATATTACAGATTTCAATCAGCGCATATCTACCATGTCGGGCGGACAGCGCAAGCGCGTGGCATTGTGCCGTCTGCTTCTTGACAAGCCTGATGTCATTATTCTTGACGAGCCGACCAACCACCTTGATATCGCCACGATTGAATGGCTCGAAAGCTATTTGCATCATCAGCGAGTCACACTCATTATGGTCACTCATGACAGATATTTCCTTGATACCGTATGTGACAAGATTATAGAGATTGACCGGCAACAGATTTTTACATATAACGGCAACTACGACTACTACCTGCGGCGGCGTCAGGAGCGTATCGAAGCGATGGCTGCCGAGCTGGCAAAGGTAAAAAACATTTTGCGACGTGAGACCGAGTGGATGCGACGCCAGCCGCAGGCTCGTGCCGGCAAGGCGAAATACCGTATTGATGCCTATTATGATTTGAAAGAACGTTCGCGGATTGATCTCACTGAAAAGCAGGTAAATCTTAATGTTGATGCGTCATATATCGGTTCAAAAATATTTGAGGCAAAAAATGTGACTAAACGATTTGGTGACAAAGTAATTCTTGATGGCTTTAATTACACGTTTGCCCGCTACGAAAAAGTTGGTATAATAGGGGAGAACGGGGTTGGTAAATCCACGTTTATAAAGTTGTTGCAAGGATTGATTATGCCTGATAGCGGCCGCTTCGATGTTGGTGAAACCGTGCGTTTCGGTTATTATAGTCAGGACGGGATTAATTTTGATTCTGAGAAAAAGGTAATTGATGCCGTTACGGAGATAGCTGAGGATATTGTGGTCAACAATAAGCTGCACTTCTCTCCTATGCAGTTTCTGCAGCATTTCCTCTTCACCCCGGCCGACCAGCAGAAATATATTTATACGCTTTCAGGCGGCGAGCGAGCACGACTGCATCTCGCCGTGGTGCTCATGCAGTCACCTAATTTTCTTATACTCGACGAGCCGACAAACGACCTTGACATCGTAACGCTCGGTATTCTCGAAAACTATCTTGAGGATTTTGGCGGATGCCTCATCATTGTTTCTCATGACCGTTTTTTTCTCGACTCCACGGTCGACCATCTCTTTGTCATGGAGGGTGATGGCAAGGTCAAAGATTTCCCGGGTACATATACCGAGTATCGCCGTAGCAAAGAGGAAGAACGCCAGCGTCAACAGAAGGACAAACAGGCTGAAGCCATGCCTGTGCAGGTACGTCTACGAGCCGAGCGCCCACGCAAACTATCATTCAAAGAACGCAAAGAGTTTGAATCACTGACAGCTGAAATAGCAACTTTAGAGGAAGAGAAAACACACCTTGAAAAGGTATTCTCCGGCACGGCCGAAGGCGATATCAACGAAGCCTCGCGCCGTTATGATGAAGTCAAAAACCTCATTGACGAAAAAGAACTGCGTTGGCTTGAACTTTCTGAACTTGAGTGACAGCAAGTTTCAATATATTACATCGGCGGCCATCTGCTATATTGATAGACTGGATGACCGCCGATGTTATTTGATACTATCGTGGAATATCGCTACTTGATAAGATATTGCGAGGAGATTGACTGATATTCATGTACACGGCGTATTGTATCGGCAAACATGCGAGCGATTGACAGAACGGTAACTTTGCTGCAGTCTTTGTTGAAAGGAATTGAGTTTGTGAAAATCATTTCGGTCAGTCCGCTTTCATTTACGCGTTGGCTTGCCGGATCGCTCATGATTGCGTGAGAAGCGAGAGCCCTTACCGACTTGGCGCCCTCTGACAGCATCAGGTCAGCGGCCTTTGTGATTGTTCCCGCCGTATCCACCATATCGTCCACGAGAATTACATTCTTGTCTTTTACATCACCGATTACGGTCATGGTGGCTACGACATTTGCTTTCGCACGCTGTTTATGACAGAGCACCAGAGGCACATTGAGGTATTTGGCATAGTTGTTGGCGCGTTTGGCTCCACCTACGTCAGGTGTGGCAATCACCATATTCTCAAGATTGAGAGACTGGATGTAGGGAATAAAAACAGATGAACCGTAGAGGTGGTCGACGGGAACATCGAAAAATCCTTGAATCTGGTCGGCGTGCAAATCCATTGTGATTACACGGTTGACTCCGGCAGCTGTGAGCAGATTTGCCACAAGTTTTGCGGCTATTGATACGCGGGGCTTGTCCTTGCGGTCCTGGCGTGCCCAGCCGAAATAAGGCATTACAGCTATAACTGAGCGGGCTGATGCTCGTTTGGCGGCGTCAATCATAAGTAACAGCTCCATAAGATTGTCGCTGTTTGGGAAAGTCGATTGCACAAGATAGACTTCGTGGCCACGGATTGACTCTTCAAACGATACCTCAAATTCTCCGTCAGCAAAGTGCTGGATGTTCATTTGACCGAGTTCTACGCCAAGCTCCTTACAGATTTCTTCTGCCATATAACGGGAGTTGGTACCGGAAAAAACCTTGAACGGGGGAAGTGATTTTGTACTCATTGGATTTTTTATTGAGAATGATTGATTTAATATTGTCGGATAAAATTCAAATTCAAGAATGGTTCTGATTTGTCTTGTTTTTACGTTTCTTCAGTCGGGGAGCGACGTTCTTATGCTCAATCTTCCATATCACAGCATTATATGGAGCGTCCAGATATGTCTTGAACGGGGCGTCTGAAGCAAATGCCTTCTCGGCGGAAATGCCTGAGAGCAATTCTGTAGCCTTGACAATGCCCTGAGGCATGTCGAGCAAATCAAATGCGTGTTGTGGAATGTTGATTTCGACCTCAGATGCTTTCTGGTCAAAATTTACCACAATAAGAAGGGTCACATCGTCATAACTGCGTAGAAACGCATAATGCCGGTGAGGATTAAATTTCGGGTTGACGTAATTTACGTATGTCACATCAAAGAAACGCCCCATAGAAAGAGCTTTCTCATTATTACACATGCGCAATATCTTTCTGTAGTCGTCGTGCAACTGTTTCTCTTCGTCTGAGAGCATCCTGCCGTCACATTTGCCACGGTTACGCCAACGGCGCAATATGGAGAGTGACCAGAAGTCAAATATTGTGGTTCGTCCGTCCTGACCGCTGTAGCCTTCCGCGTCAAGAGCCTTCTCGCCGAGTTCCTGACCCATATATATCATATATGGCCCGGTTGAAATCATTGTGCTTACAATCATTGACGGGAACACCAGTCTCGCATCATTGGCATATTGCGGCGAAGCAAAACGCTGCTCATCGTGGTTTTCCTGGAAATTGAGCATCTTGTCGGAAATCCCCTCAACAGTCTGCCAACACGATGTTATATTGGCCGCCGACACGTTGTGGCATTGTATGCCGCGCAACGTATCGTAGAGATTGACTTTGTCATACAGATAGTCAAAGCCGCCTATATTAATGAAATCACGATAGAGATGTATGTCATATATTTCGGCAATGAAAATAATGTCGGGATAGCGCTCTTTCACATTGGCGATAGCCCATTGCCAGAACTCAAGAGGCACCATGTGTGCCATGTCGCATCTGAATCCGTCGACTCCCCTTGAGGCCCAGTAACGTAATATATGCAGCATCTTGAACCATACCGGAGGGATTGGATTGAAGTGATGCGAATGGTTGCCATAGTCAATCCCATAATTGAGCTTAACCGTCTCATACCAGTCATACTGGTTGGGAAATGCGTTGAAACAGTCATTGCCCGACGCTTTTGCCGGAAACTCCACATACGCGTCATCGCCTTCCCCAAGATCAATTGACGGAGAGAACTGCTGGCGGGTTATGTAATAGAAATCATTCGTAGGGGAGAAGAACATCGTGTGGTCATCATCCGCGCCAAGATCCTTTATGCCCGACGGCTTAGCGTCAGAATAATACTGACGCCCCACATGATTGGGTACAAAGTCGATTATTACCTTCATTCCCGCGTCATGCGTACGTTTGACAAGTGCGTCAAACTCGTCAAGACGATGCTCTACGTCAACTGCGATATCCGGATCGATATCATAATAATCTGTAATGGCGTATGGTGAGCCTGCTTTGCCTTTTATAACATGACGGTTGTGGCGCGATATGCCGTATGCTGTATAATCCACATCGTGAGCATGCTCGATGACTCCGGTATACCATACGTGAGTGGCACCGAGATCCTTTATGCTTCTCAGCGTGGTCGGAGTGATATCGTTCATTTTGCCAGACCCGTTCTGTTCGATTGTTCCGTTAGGTACGCAATTCGCGTTATCGTTGGCAAACAGACGCGGAAGCATCTGATATATGATTGGCTTGGTTTTCATTTAATAATCTGATTTGTTTTGTATTGGTCGGATAACGGCCAAGATTTTAAGGCGCTTTTTGCAGCGGCATATCCTCTTATATAAACCTGCTGTATTTCTTTAAGATTAAAAACTTTATATGATGCAATCTCCGGAGTTTCCACCGCGAGGTCGCATAATTTCATGTCATCTTTGACATTTGCTCTAAGCATCAGGTGATATGTGCGAAGCGCTATGTCCATCACGCTGTTCCTTGTATTGCGGTCAGGTAACGGACTGCAGTTGACCCCTATCAGACAATCGCATTTGTCTCTCAGCATCCATGACGGCATATTGCGCAAGACACCTCCGTCCACATATCTGACACCTCCGATTTCTACCGGCCGGAATAATATCGGGATACTGCATGATGCCGCGACAGCCTCGACAATATCTCCTTTATCAAATATCGTGGCGGTGCCGTGATCCAGATCTGTCGCGCCAATATATAAAGGTATGGGTAACTCGCCGATGTCAGAATAATCGCCGAGAGCATGTCTCAGGAAACCTTTAAACTTGTCAATTTTGAAAAATCCACCCCCTTTGACCGTAAGTTCACAGAAATCACGAAATTTGGCATCTGTAAACAATTTTATCATTTTAGACAACGGAACCCCCGCTGCATATAGAGCCGCCACTATCGCACCGGCACTTACCCCGGCTATGATGTCTGGGCGGATACCGTTCTCCTCCAATGCCTTAAGCGCTCCTACGTGGGCAAAACCTCTTGCTCCACCTCCGCTCAATGCAATGCCTATCCGATAGGGTTTGGGACTGGTTAATGTCATCGGTCTCTGATATTTTTTGCAAATTTACATTTTTATTTTCATATTTTCAGCCAATATTCAGTTAAAATGGGCAATATTCATTGCAAATATTTTTGTAAATTTGCGGACTGATAACCGACAAACCGGTTGTCCGGTTTATTTTATATCCGGATTAGGATAACTTATTAGTTTATACACATCATTTTATAGCAATGGAAGAATTAGCCACGAAGTATAATCCTTCGGAAGTGGAGGATAAATGGTATGACTATTGGATGACTCACGAACTGTTTCGCTCGGTGCCTGACGCACGCGAGCCCTACACGATAGTAATACCCCCTCCAAACGTTACAGGCGTGCTCCACATGGGACACATGCTCAACAATACTATTCAGGATATCCTTACACGTCGCGCCAGAATGGAAGGCAAAAATGCACTGTGGGTGCCTGGCACCGACCATGCTTCTATTGCTACCGAAGCAAAAGTCGTGGCGAAACTGGCCTCTGAAGGTATTAAGAAAAGCGACCTCACCCGCGAAGAGTTTCTTAAGCATGCATGGGCATGGACTGAAAAGCATGGCGGAATTATCCTGCAGCAGCTCCGCAAACTCGGCGCATCATGCGACTGGAGCCGAACAGCCTTTACAATGGACGAGCTTCGTTCGAAAAGCGTCATAAAAGTATTTGTCGACCTGTTCAACAAAGGACTTATCTATCGTGGAGTGCGTATGGTCAACTGGGATCCGGCAGCACAGACCGCCCTGTCTGATGAAGAAGTGATTTATCAGGACGAACATTCAAAACTTTTCTATCTGCGCTATAAAGTAGTCGGAGAGGACAACAAATACATCATCGTAGCCACTACTCGACCAGAAACCATACTTGGTGATACCGCAGTATGTGTCAATCCCAACGACGAACGTTATTCCTGGCTCAAAGGAAAACGCGTCATCGTGCCTCTTGTTGGAAGAGAAGTGCCGATAATCATGGACGAATATGTCGAGATGGAATTCGGTACGGGCTGCCTTAAAGTAACTCCGGCTCACGATGTCAATGACTACATGCTCGGAGAAAAATACAACCTGCCATCAATTGACATCTTCAACGACAACGGCACGATATCCGAAGCCGGAGGCATGTATGTAGGCAAAGATCGTTTCGACGTGCGTAAAGAGATTATTGATGACCTCAAAAAAGCCGACCTCGTGGAAAAAATCGAGGACTACGATAATAAGGTGGGATATTCCGAGCGCACGAAAGTAGTCATCGAGCCAAAACTCTCCATGCAGTGGTTCCTTAAAATGGATAAACTCACTGTTCCGGCACTCAATGCGGTAATGGACGATGACATCAGGTTCTTCCCGTCAAAATTCAAAAACACCTACCGTCACTGGATGACCGACACCAAAGACTGGTGCATATCCCGTCAGCTATGGTGGGGGCACAATATCCCCGCATGGTATCTTCCTGAAGGCGGATATGTGGTGGCCGAAACTGAAGAAGAGGCTTTGAGTCTGGCACGTGAAAAAAGCGGAAACAGCGACCTGCAGCTCAGCGACCTGCGTCGCGACGAAGACTGTCTCGACACTTGGTTCAGCTCATGGCTATGGCCGATAACCCTGTTTAACGGCATTTTGGATTCCGACAACGAGGAACTCAGATATTATTATCCGACCTCCGACCTCGTTACCGGCCCCGACATCATATTCTTCTGGGTAGCGCGAATGATTATCGCCGGATATGAGTTCATCGACGAAAAACCGTTCAAGAATGTATATTTTACCGGAATTGTCCGCGACAAAATCGGACGGAAGATGTCTAAGCAGTTGGGTAATTCGCCCGATCCGCTCGACCTTATCGCCACCTATGGTGCTGACGGCGTTCGCATGGGCATGATGATGTCAGCGCCGGCAGGCAACGATATCATGTTCGATGACAAGTTGTGTGAGAACGGACGAAACTTCTGTAACAAGATATGGAATGCATTCCGCCTTGTCAAGGGATGGGATGTTGCCGAATGCGACCGGCCGGAAAGCTCGCGTATGGCGGCAGAATGGTTTGAAGCAAAATTGTCTGCGACCATTGCGGATGTCAATGACCTCTTCACTAAATTCCGTCTGTCAGAGGCCCTGACCGCCATATACAAATTGTTCTGGGACGAATTTTCTTCTTGGTATCTCGAAATGATAAAGCCCGCCTACGGACAGCCTATTGACAAAGTGACATACGAGGCAACACTCGGCTACTTTGACTCATTGCTTCGTCTGCTTCACCCCTTCATGCCATTTATTACTGAAGAGCTCTGGCAACATCTCGCCCAACGTCGCGAGGGAGAGTCAATAATGTACGCCTCTATGCCTCAGTCAGGAGATGGCAATGAAAATATCCTCGCACTTATGGAGACAACAAAAGAAGTGATTACCGGGGTGCGTGGCGTGCGCGCTGCTAAAAACATCCCGATGAAGGATATGCTGACACTCAACGTGATTGCCGACAATGCAGGCATGTCTGTCAGCCTCGTAAAAAAACTTGCCAATGTCGAGACTGTCAATTATAGTGCCGCAAAAGATGCTGCAGCGGTAAGCTTCATGGTAGGCACTACGGAGTTTAACATTCCTCTGTCAGGCAAAATTGATACCACTGCCGAGATTGAACGGCTTCGTAAGGAAGAAGCTTATCTTGAAGGATTCCTTGCGAGCGTAATGAAAAAACTTTCCAATGAACGCTTTGTCAGCAATGCTCCGGCTGCCGTAGTCGAAAGCGAGAAAAAGAAACAGGCCGATGCCGAAAGTAAACTCGCTAATATTCGTGCATCTATCGCGGCTCTTTCATAATAGCCGATTGCGATAACATAAAAACAAGAGGGAAATGTACGCCGGATAACGGCGCTATCATTTCCCTCTTGTTTTTATTGATTGGTGCTGAATTACATCTTTATCGGCTTTTCATTGAAATAAATATCTACGAGACGTTCAAACTGCGGTGTCTCCTTAAACCGGGCTATCCATACATTAAGACTGTCAAGCAACTGTGGTTTGTCTGGTGCGACAGCCCACGACTGAAACTGATTGAATGAAAGAGTTAGAGATATGTCAAGCTGGGGGTAATCTTTTGCGATACTGCTGGCTGTCTGCTCATTGACCACGACATTCTTTAGTTGGCCGATTGCCGTCAGCAGCATCATCTGTTCCGGGCCATAATGTTTGTCCTGAAATACATATATAGTATCACCGAGTTCTCTTGACAGGTTTCTTAGCCTTGACATGAATGGAGACTGCGCTGCGATATATACAGTGTCTCCCCGGAGATCTGACTGCGTGCGTATAGGAGGGAGGCCGGTTATTGAATCGGTCAGCTGCACAAGCGTCTGCCGATCTGCATATATGGGGTCGGTAAACAGATATTTGTCTCGTAGTTCTGTAGTAATCGGGATGTCGGAGATGACTATGTCGAATTTGCCGCTGTCAAGCTCGGAAAGCGCATTTGTCACCTGTGTGAACCCCTCGATTTTGAGAGCCAGATGTTCCTTCTGCGCCATTTGACGTATCATGTCATAATAGAAGCCCCCCAAAGTATCCCCATGTGTAGATACTCCTATAGGTGAAATTTGTATGGCTATTTTCAGCGAATCTCGCGCCGTGCCTGACGGTGAAGCGTCTCCGCCGGAACCTCGCCCGGCAAGATTGCGTGTAAAAACCATGATAAGTAATACCCCCACAAGCAATGCGAGATATACAAACACATGACCCTTCTTTAATTTCAGACGTTCCATATATCAGATAATTGAATATAGCCAGCTGGTGTCCGCGAAAAGTGTCGACACTTTTTTCGGCACACCGTGATTATAATGATTAAGTATATGCTCAAAATTAGTTATTGTACTGGATTATGAAGTACGTGGATTAAATTTTGCATTCGGCTGATGGCGTTATGGGATTCCATAGAAACTGAAGCCGGATTCGAAAGTTCGCCTCATAATTTATGAGTCAATGCATTAAATAATTTCGAACACATACTTATAACAATATTATAGTGTCTTTAGTTGGCGAAATCAATCGACAGCCCCAGTTGGAAACGGCGTGGGTTAAGCGGATAGCCCGGCATTGAGAACCAATTGTCTCCGCCAAACAATCCCTGGTTGACATGCGAGAACATCACATAGAAACGGGTCTTGCTCAGTTTGAAATTCATGTATGCGTTTACAAACGGATAATTGCCGCATTCGGCTTCCCGTTGGTTATAAAACGACATTGTCGCCGGCTGATATGCCACGCTCTTGTATCTGGTATAATAGTCACAATCCACGCCAAACTGCACATCAAGCACATTAGCAACCTTGAATTTTATAAACATATTGGAATATACAGCCAGCTTCGGTAACGGCACCACGTAATCATCAGAAGATGTCTGATACGTAAGACGGTTCTGCCAGTTGAATATTCCGAATTCAAAATTCTGCTCCAGCGAAGCACTGAACACCTGCACACTCGATCCGCATTGTGTCGGCAATGCCTGTTCGTTGAAGTATACAAGATTTTGCACATTTTCTACCCCTGCGCTTATCGTGGTTGAGGTGCGTGGCAGATTGATGCGTCCTCCTGCACGCAGGCGTCTGGTCTTGCCGAAATCATTATCCCATGCGAAGTGGTTGCCGATGAAATGTTTCAGAAGATAAGGCACATTCGTATTGGAAAAATCTCCGTAGGCAGTCACATTGAGGGTGTCTCCGAAGAGAGGTATATGTGTATAGATATTTCCGTTAAGCGATACTTCTCCCGCGGCTTCTCCGATTATGCCAATGCGGCCTGTAGCGTCGTAGTTGAGTATCCGTCCCTGTCGGCGTGTCAGCTGCGCGCCCACCCAGACGTAATTCTCCCCATTGGTTGTCGGTATATTTGCAAAAGGCAGCGGGGTTAGAGTTTCTGGAAGAGGCTGAGCCCGGTCGACAGTATCTGCTGTTTGGGTGTAATGTCTGTATTCGTGAGTAATAAATGCGGCAAGTCCGGCTTTTGCATATTTGTGGAAGCCTTCAAGGAGACTTACTCCGAAAGTGTTGCGTATCGTGTGATATTTTGTCTGGTCGTTTGTTTCGAGCGGATTGAGATAGGTGTTTTCCCAGAATTCTCTCGCTTCATTGGCATTCTGATTTCGGAATGTGTGTCTTGCATTCTTGTAATCAAGCGTCCATGTGAAACTCGACACCGGCACATACTCCTGTTTTACACTGTCTCCGTCAAGCACATCTTTATAGAAACCGAGTTTGTAGCGTGAGTTAAGATAAACCTGAGTTCCTGCCACTCGGTTATGGGCATTGCTCAGACGAGTCGGAATAGTTTTGTAGTCAACCGATGTCGAGCCGCCCTGTATCTCTGCCGGGTCTGTAATATAGCGGTCATCGGTTATTCCGCCGTTCTCTTTGTTTACGGCATTATAATGTTGCAGAAATCCCTGAAATTCAAAGCGGTCTCCGATATACGAACCTGAAAGACCCCACGAAAGGTGTTTTGTCGCCTGATAGTTATACGACCCTTTTGAATAGAGGTAGTCAAGCATCGCACCGACTTGTGCGCGTGAATTGATATTGCCGGAGAAATCAGCTTTCAGTCGATCCTGAGCGGTCTCTTTGCCTCCGCCGAAGTTATATGACGCAAGCGTCATCGGTATGCGCGTGTTATAAAAACGCTGGGTGGCAGCCGACGGTATCCACGCCTGTAATGCATCTCTGAAAAAGAAATCTGAGGCGGCATCCCGCTCGAAATATATCAGATTGTATCCCTCGCCGCCGAGATTGCCGGTTGTGGCATACGCTATACTGCGTTCTGAGGGCACCGACCTCTGTCCATAATTGAGAAAACAAGTATCGACCTCGGCTTCTACACGTTCTCCTAATGGAGATATTATGCGCCATGACGATATCTTCTGCGAGACTTGAGACGATTTCTTTGCCGTCGGTTCCTGAGCTGAAAGCGACGAAGTGCTGATTATACCTGATAGGAATATTATGGATATCCGTTTCATCATGTTATTTCTATATACTTTTGCTTCCGATGTATGTCCGGCATGCTTCGGAAATGCCGCATTTGAATGTTCTGCTGCCGGGTAATTCCGGAGCTAAAAGTTCGTTGATATTCTTTAACGCCACTTCAAGTTCCTCATTCTTATCGGCAAATTCCAGATAGTCTGTGACAGTTTTGCCAATGCCTTTATATAATGTTTCGGAGAAATAAAGCAATTGTTCCATCTGAAGTGCCCTCCTGATTATATGGCGGTATAACTCATGACGATAAAGTATGTCGGGGTGAAAACTTCCGAATTCTTTCACAAGCTTCTTTATTACCGATATTCTGGCTTTTGACCGGCTCCATTTCGACTTTGCGAATTCCTTGTCTATCGCTTTCTGATATTTTTCAAAAAGTTTTTTTGAATTAGGATCAAGAAAAAAATCAAAATAATCCTTTACATCCTTGCGGGCTGCATACAAGTCGAGAACTACTTCGATGAGTTGCTCTTTCGTATAGCCTGATAGTTCCTTTTTCAGTGAGGTTTTCGACATGGATATGCTGCATAATCCGTTTTACATCACAAAATAACAAAAAGTTGGGCATATATACAAAAAAGCTGCCGTCTTTTACCTCGACGGCAGCTCCTTTATATAGGAATTATCAGATCTGATAATTCTTTACTCTTCCGATTTGTCAGATGACGCAAGGAGTGACGGATTTGTATAATCCACGCCTTTCAGCCATTTGTCGAGCCAGCGGAAGAATACTCGCTGCCAAAGTATCGCATTCTGGGGCTTGAGTATCCAGTGGTTTTCGTCAGGGAAAACAACCATCTCGGCCGGAACACCACGCAGACGGGCTGCGTTGAATGCCATCATGCCCTGTGATGCCAGAATACGGAAATCATACTCTCCGTGGGTCACAAGTATCGGAGTATCCCATTTGTCAATAAATTTATGGGGCGACGATGCAAATGTTCTCTGGGCTGCTGCATTGTCCTTTTCCCAATATGCTCCGCCCATATCCCAGTTGGCGAACCACATCTCCTCGGTCTCAAGATACTGCGACTCGATATTGAAGATACCGGCATGCGCTATAAGGCAGGCAAAGCGGCCGTCGTGGTTGCCGGCAAGCCAGTAGACTGAGAAGCCGCCGTAGCTTGCTCCGACTGCACCGATGTGGTCGGCGTCGACATACGGCTTTTCTTTCATGAAATCAACGGCCGAAAGATAATCCTTCATGTTTTGTCCAGGGTAATCTTTTGATATCTGGGCATTCCACTCTGTTCCGAAGCCGGGCAGACCGCGGCGGTTGGGTGCAATTACTATATAACCGTTCGCGGCCATAAGGGCGAGGTTCCAGCGGTAGCTCCAGAACTGGCTTACTGCCTGCTGCGGCCCTCCCTGGCAATAAAGTATAGCAGGATATTTCTTGTTGGGGTCGAAGTTTTGCGGATACACTACCCATGTTGTCATTTCTTTGCCGTCAGTAGTGGGAATGAGAACTTTCTCTACCGTAGGCATTGTCAACTGACCGAATATATCTTTATTGACATTGGTAAGCTGACGCACCTGACCGTTTTCAACCACACAGAGCTCATTGGGCTGCAACATCGAATGGCGCATAGTGACAAGTGTATTCTCATTGACCGGACACAATGCAGCGTAATCAAACAGCCCTGCATTATCCATAACCGGATTGATTTCTCTGGTTGCTATGTCCACATTAAATATCGGCTCTTCACCCATGTATGGTGCAGTGAAATAGATGCTCTTGCCATCCTTGGCCCATGCGATAAGGTCGGCGGAGAAATCCCAGTCTGAAGTCAGATCTGTTTTTTCTCCGGAAGTTGTGTCAAGAATGAAGATGCGGTTCTTATCGCTTTCGTAGCCGTCATGCTCCATGCTGAGCCATGCCACATATCGTCCGTCAGGAGAATATACCGGGGCGGTATCATAACCCATCATCCCCTCTGTCAGATTTTTCGTCTTCTTTGTGTCGAGATCATAAAGGTAAAGATCGCTATTGGTCGACAGCGAGTAGTCCATGCCGGTTTTCTTGCGGCTTACATAAATCAGTTGTTTTGAATCAGGTGACCATGTAAAAGATTCCGAGCCTCCAAACGGACGCATCGGAGCCTCAAACGGCTCATCCTGCATGATATCGGAAACATTGGAGACTGTGTTGCCGTCAAAATCGCCGATGAAGGGGTGGGGAATTTCTGTAACCCATTCGTCCCAATGCTTGTACATCAGGTCATCGATAATGCGGGCATTGGCTTTGGGCAGGTCAGGATAGACATCAGCCGGCGTACGGTCGTATTTCACACGTCCGATCATAACTACTTTCTTCTCGTCAGCAGAAAAAAGAAATCCTTCAATACCACCTTCCACATTGCTGACTTTGGTTTTCTCTTTCCCATCTGCACTCATTACATAGAGTTGAGTAGCTTTGCCGTCAGATGCAAGGTAGGCTATTTTGTTACCGTTGTCAATCCATACAGCCGCGTTTTCAGACTCAGCCGTGCGTGTCAGACGTTGTGGCTCTCCACCTTTGATGTCGACTACATAAAGTTCGTTGTTGCTTTTGTTTTGCTCCACACTTTCGTATGAGATACCGAAAAGCACCTTGCTTCCGTCGGGCGAAACCTGCGGATTGCTTACTCGTCCCAATGCCTCAAGAGCATCGATTGAGAACACGCCGTCGGCCGATTGAAATTCGGGCCTTTCGATGATATTCTCTTCAGGCGAACTGCATCCGGTCGCACCTGCTATCAGAGCGGTCATTGCAATTGTTGTTAATGTTTTGTTCATGATTTTTAATTAGAATTACTTTTTGTTATATCTGTTTCTGTTTTGTCTGTCAGTCCTATAGCTTTTCTTATCCAGTTTGTCGTCGTGTCTGAATGACTGGGGATTTTGCATGACATTACGGTTTCGTGCCTGTGGTATTCCTTTGGGGTACAGCATGGCAAGCAGATCTTCTCGGTGCAGCGACTTCAGTGAGTTGACAATATCACGATGATAATTTTTGTCATACCAGAAGAAATATTTACGCTGCGCAAGTTTCTGCTCGGCGTTATGTGCCGTATAGACTTTTTCTCCTGTATAAGGATGTAGTCCTGTATAGTAAATCTCAGTAGAAAGAGTCATTGGAGTGGGGGTGAAGTCCTGTACCTGCTCAAGATGCATGTTCAGCCGTTGCGTTTTCACAGCAAGCTCAGCCATGTCAACCTCTTTGCACCCCGGATGCGATGAAATAAAATAAGGTATCAGTTGCTGGTTCAGACCATGCTTTGCATTCACCCGGTTAAATATGTCGCGGAACTCATAATACAATTCAAAAACAGGTTTCCGCATCATATTGAGCACTTGAGGCTCGGTATGCTCTGGCGCGACTTTGAGCCGTCCGGACACATGCCGTGCTATCAGCTCTTCGTTATATCTGGCATTAATATTGTCAATACGCTTGTCTCCGGTGCGGTGCATCGACAGATCATACCTGACACCGCTGCCCACAAAACTCTTTTTCACTCCGGGCAATGCATCGACAGCATGATACACGTCAAGCAGTTTGCTGTGATCCGTATTCAGATTTGGACAGACCTTAGGATGAAGACATGATGGACGCAAACATTTCTCACATATCCGCTCATCGCGGCCACGCATTGCATACATATTGGCCGACGGACCTCCAAGATCACTGATATAACCCTTGAAATCCGGCATATTGATTACCGCTTTTGCTTCTTTGACTATAGACTCTTTCGATCTTGACGCGATAAATTTGCCCTGATGCGCGGAAATCGTACAAAACGAACACCCGCCGAAACATCCGCGATGCATATTTATTGAATGTTTTATCATTTCGTAAGCCGGTATTGTCTTGCCCTTATATCGCGGATGGGGCAGACGCGTATATGGAAGATCAAATGAGGCATCAATCTCATTTGTTGTCATTGGAGGGTACATCGGATTGACTTTCACTACTCGGCTGTCATCAGTCTGCTGCCATAGAATCGCTCCGTGGCGACGGTTGCTCTGTTGCTCTATATGCTTGAAGTTTTCTGCCTGACAACGTTTCGACTTCGACACTTCACGCCAACTGTGTAATATTATATTATCGGCATCTGCAACCGGCATTTCATCTTTAGATAGAAGTATTGCCGTCTGCGGCAAATCTTTAAGGTCTCCAATCTCCGCACCTGACGCAAGTTTGTCGGCAAGCTCGACAATCCCTTTCTCTCCCATGCCATACATAAGCATATCTGCCGGAGCATCCACGAGAATTGATTGCCGCAACGCATCCTGCCAATAGTCATAATGCGAAAGTCTGCGCATCGACGCCTCTATGCCGCCTATCACTACCGGAACGGTATTTCCATATAACTCACGCAAAATCTTTGTGTAGACAATAGTTGGATAATCCGGTCTCATTCCCGCTTTCCCTCCGGGGGTATATGCGTCATCCGACCGACGGCGGCGGTTGGCGGTATAATGGTTGACCATAGAGTCCATCGCTCCGGCAGATACACCGAAAAACAAACGCGGTCTCCCAAGTTTGCGGAAGTCTCGCAGGTCATCACGCCAGTTTGGTTGTGGCACGATAGCCACTTTATAGCCGTGAGCCTGAAGCACACGGCCGAGCACAGCAGCGCCAAATGACGGATGGTCAACGTAAGCGTCTCCCGAAAAGAGTATGACATCAAGCTGCTCCCAGCCCAATGCCTCCACTTCTTTTGCAGAGGTCGGAAGAAAGGCCGGAGCTGATTTTTTATTATCTGATATTGGCAATGCCATTTCCAAATTCTGATTGTTATATTTTTTTTGAGAGAAATTGATTTTATTGCTATTCAGCCGGCAGCTCATTTATTGACACTGTCGGCAAGCAACTCCTCCAGTTTGATTATCTCGTCGCGCAGGCGGGCAGCCTCTATAAATTCCATGTTTTTTGCCGCCTTGCGCATAGCCGAACGTTGCTTGTCGATATGTGCCTGCAGTTCGACGTCCGACATATACGGAAGCACCGGATCTGCCGCGATGTTGGCCGGAGTTGACTTATATTCGCTCTCGTATGGTATCGGCTGACGTGTCTGCATTGACGGCTGTGCCACATCTGCCTCATCCGCTTCAAATCCGATAAGGGCATTGCGGGCCTTTACAATCGCCCTGGGTGTTATGCCGTGTTTCTCGTTGTAGGCAAGCTGAATCGAGCGTCTGCGGTTTGTCTCGTCAATCGTAAGCTGCATTGAGTCTGTTACCTTATCGGCATACATTATTACCGCACCGTTAAGATTGCGGGCAGCACGACCTACGGTCTGTGTCAGTGACCGGTGCGAACGCAAGAATCCTTCTTTGTCTGCATCAAGAATTGCCACCAACGACACTTCCGGTAAGTCAAGTCCCTCACGGAGAAGATTGACTCCGATCAGCACATCATATACTCCGGCTCGCAGGTCATCGAGTATTTTTATGCGGTCCATTGTGTCGACATCTGAGTGGATATAGGCTGCCTTGATATCAAGTTTGCCGAAATAATCATTCAATTCTTCTGCCATTCGCTTGGTGAGAGTGGTGACGAGCACACGTTCGCCAAGCTCTCTGCGACGGTCGATTTCCATTATCAGATCATCAATCTGATTGAGCGTCGGCCTCACGGATATCGTCGGGTCGAGGAGCCCCGTCGGACGTATTATCTGCTCTACAACCACACCTTCGCTCCTTATCAGCTCATAGTCGGCCGGAGTAGCGCTGACATATATTACTTGCGGTGTGAGCGACTCAAATTCCTCAAACCGCAGCGGGCGGTTGTCAATCGCCGAAGGTAATCTGAACCCGTAATCCACAAGCGTGCATTTGCGGGAAAGGTCACCGCCGGCCATTGCCCGTATCTGCGGAAGCGTTACGTGGCTTTCATCTATGACCGTAAGAAAATCGTCCGGAAAATAATCTAAAAGACAGAATGGTCGCACGCCCGGCTCTCGCCCGTCAAAATAACGGCTGTAGTTCTCGATACCGGGGCAATGCCCCACCTCGCGTATCATCTCTATATCGTAACTCGTGCGTTCATATAGCCGCTTGGCTTCAAGAGGCTTCCCCTCCTGATTGAACATATCGACGCATCGCCCGAGATCAAGTTCCATTTCGGCCAAAGCTGACGCCTGACGCTCCTTGGTGGTGACAAAAATATTCGCAGGGTAAATCTTGAAACTGTCATGAGCGCCGAGCGACACGCCGTCAATCGGGTGCAACGTCTGTATCGATTCTATTTCGTCGCCCCAAAATACAATCCGCAGCACAATTTCCTCGTATGCCAGACGGATATCTACAGTATCTCCCTTGACCCGGAATGTGCCTCGCGATAGCTCCACTTCATTGCGCGAATACAGCGCCTCTGTAAGACGGCGCAGAAACGCGTTGCGGGCTATTTTTTGACCTGCCTTGACATCAATGACATTGCTATGAAAATCCTCAGGGTTGCCGATACCATAAAGACATGACACCGACGACACCACAATTACATCTCGACGACCCGATAGCAGGGCAGAGGTTGTGGCGAGTCTAAGACGGTCAATCTCATCATTTATCATCAGATCCTTCTCAATATATTTGTCAACCGACGGAATATACGCTTCGGGCTGATAATAATCGTAATATGAAACAAAATACTGTACCGAGTTTTCAGGAAAAAATGTTTTGAACTCACTGTACAACTGTGCGGCAAGCGTCTTGTTGTGGCTTAGTATCAGGGTCGGCTTATTGACGCGTTCTATTAGATTGGCTATGGTGAAAGTCTTGCCGGAGCCTGTCACGCCCAGCAATGTCTGCGCCGGCAGATTATCGATTATCCCCCTGGCCAGCTGTTCGATGGCCTGAGGTTGATCGCCGGTAGGCTTATATTTGGAATTAAGCTTAAAATTCATCTACAATTGGAAATGTTTCAACTTACAAATATACGAAATTTTCGGCCCGGATCCAAATAAATCAATATCAAATTTTGTGTGATTTTTATGCGTGTTTCGCTCGATCTGAGCTTTGTTAAAATCCTGATTCAGTCAATGTTCAGACTCTGGCAAGTGTAATTAATACCGGATTTCTCTATAAATGTTAAAATCATGAAAGATTAAATAGATAAAATTAACATCAAAATTCACATTCGCAACGTTATTATTATATAACTTTGTAAAAACGATAGAATAACACCTGACATTCAATAGCAGTTTCTTGTAGTTTTCTTTGGGAAATACGAGACGGCGTGAGAGGTAGGTGCAGTTATGAATTTAAATAGTAAACATATAATTAATACGGCCCACATGAGCACAATACCCAACAAAATGGTCAACATTCGTGAGTTAAACGATTTGGTCGCAAGCAAAAACGACTTTGTCAAGCTTATTACAAAAGGGATGGATCAGACAATTGTCGGTCAGAAACATCTTATAGAATCACTGCTTATCGCTCTTCTTTCCAATGGCCACGTCCTGCTGGAAGGTGTGCCGGGTTTGGCGAAAACCCTTGCCATAAAGACCCTTGCCCAGCTTATCGACGCGAAATACAGCCGCATACAGTTTACACCTGACCTCCTTCCTGCCGACGTGCTTGGCACGATGATTTACTCAGTGCAGAAAGAGACATTTCAGATTAAGCGCGGCCCCATTTTCGCCAACTTCGTACTTGCCGATGAAATAAACCGTGCTCCGGCCAAGGTTCAGTCGGCGTTGCTCGAATCGATGCAGGAACGCCAGGTGACCATCGGTGACACCACATTCCCCCTTGATGAGCCATTCCTCGTGATGGCGACACAGAACCCCATCGAGCAGGAGGGTACATATCCGCTTCCCGAAGCACAGGTTGACCGTTTCCTTTTGAAAGTGGTAATCGGTTACCCCTCGCGCGAGGAGGAACGGTTGATTATCCGTCAGAATATCTCAAATGAAAAGCCTCAGATAGTGCCGCTCGTGCGACCGCAGGAAATTATCGAGGCGCAGAAAATTGTCGAGATGATATATGTCGACGAAAAGATTGAGAAATATATCATAGATATCGTTTTCGCTACACGTTATCCCAAGGAAGCCGGACTTGCCGATCTTTCCAACATAATAGCCTTCGGCGCATCTCCACGTGCTTCGATTTCGCTTGCAAAAGCAGCCAGAGCCTATGCGTTCCTCCACAATAGAGGATACGTGATTCCGGAGGATGTGCGTGCCGTGTGTCACGATGTGATGCGTCATCGTATCGGACTTACATACGAGGCTGAAGCAAATAATATCACCGCCGACGAAATTATCTCAAACATACTCGACAAGGTCGAAGTGCCCTGATTTCTCTGCTTCCAGCTGACTGCGGCAACGATTTTAGAGGTTGCTTGTATCCGAGTGGAAAAAATATAAAATTGAAAGCGAAGCAGCACGGCCATTTTCTGCCTTGCTCGACCGCAGCACTTTGACTACAAAATTATGGACGCTAACGAACTCCTTAAAAAGGTAAGACGAATAGAGATAAAGACACGAGGGCTCTCCCGCAATATTTTCGCGGGAGAGTATCACTCCGCTTTCAAGGGACGAGGCATGACATTCTCCGAAGTCAGAGAATATCAGTATGGCGATGACATTCGCGACATCGACTGGAATGTTACCGCGCGCCATAATCATCCTTACGTGAAAGTCTATGAAGAGGAGCGCGAGATGACCGTCATGTTGCTCATCGACGTATCCTCGAGTCGCTATTTCGGTGCAGTAGGAGAGGAGAAAAGGCAGATGATAGCTGAAATTGCGGCTACCATTGCGTTTTCCGCTATACAGAATAACGATAAGGCGGGCGTGATTTTCTTTTCCGACAAAATTGAGAAATTCATACCTCCGAAGAAAGGACGAAAGCATATATTGCTGATAATCCGAGAGCTTCTCGATTTCACACCCGACAGTCAGGGCACCGACCTGTCAGTCGTGCTGAGATATTTCTCCGACGCTCTCAAAAAGCGTTGCACAACGTTCCTTATGTCTGACTATATCGATCCACACGACTATTCAAAGGCATTGAGCGTGGCTGCAAACCGACACGACATCTATGGTATTCAGGTCTACGACAAGCGCGACAGCAAACTGCCCGACGTCGGTCTTATGCGAATTTCCGACCTCGAGACCGGCGCTGACCGATGGATCAACACCTCATCGAAAAAAGTACGGCAGGCTTTTGAAAAATGGTGGTATTGCCGCCAGCAGACTATGGTCGAGACCTTGCGCAAAAGCAGAGTCGACTTCGTGTCCGTAACTACCGATGAAGATTATGTCGCCCCGCTTATGAGCCTGTTTAAAAAACGCAGTTTAAGGTAGCGACGGCGATAATCACTATTATTACAAGTTGTGATATGCGACATATAGCGATAAATAAAAAAATAATTGCATTCGGACTGATGGCTTCGGCAGCTGTCGCAATGTCTGCCGCTCGTCCCGTTGTAAAGATGAGTGTTGACTCCTCTTCAATATTGATGGGATATACTGTCGACCTGCGCCTTACAGTCAATGATGCTGATGCCTCCGACATGTCGGAGCTTATCATACGTCCTGACTCCGCTGCATCTGCACAGGAAAACAATTCCGGTTCAGGTATACTGCAGATGACTCCGGGCGTGGAAGTGGTTGAAGGATTCGAAAAGCCCACCGTCAACAGAACCACTCGGGCTGATGGCAGCAGTGTGCTCGAATCTGTAATAAAGATACAGTCGTTCGATTCCGGAAATTACATTATTCCTCCGGTCATTTATACCAACGGACATGACACCGTGCTTTCCAACAGTGTGGCGCTCCGTGTATATCCTGTCGACACGATAACAGCCCAAAGTGACCTGAAGCCATTGAGCACAATATTACCGCCGTATAAGCGTAAACTTGTTGACTATCTGCCTGACTGGCTTGTCGACAACTGGATATACATCCTGATAGCCCTGATAATCATTGTAGGTGGAGTATGCGCATATCTAATCCTCACCAAGAAGGTTAAAATCAATATCATTCCTCAGAAGAAACCTGAGCCTCCGTATGAAGTGGCCGTAGCCAAGCTCGCACGCCTTCGTGAGGAACAACTCTGCGAGCAGGGTCTGCAGAAAGAATATTACACCCGCCTTACCGATATCCTGCGCGAATATCTCGACCGTCGCTTCGGTATCAATGCAATGGAGATGACTTCGACCCAGATTCGCCGCGCTCTCGCTGAGTCGCGTGATGAGATAATGTCAAAACAGCTTGTGGAGCAAGTGCTGGAAATTGCCGACTTCGTAAAATTCGCAAAAGCTCAGCCGCTTGGCGATGACAACGTCAAAGCATTTGAAGCCGCGCGCCGTTTTGTCGAGGATACACGGCCGGTGGAAATTACTGATGAAAAATCCAAGGATGACAACGCAACAGATGCCGAGCTTTCCGTAGATAAAACTGACACTCCACAGTCTTGACCTGTAATCCGTTAAAATGAATATAACTGAATAAAACATGCAGTTGGCTTATCCTAAAATATTATGGTTGTTTCTGATATACATTCCGCTTATAGCATGGTATATTCTCAAACAACGCAATTCATATCCGGCGATGAAGATTTCATCGTTGACTCCGTTTGCCGGGCTGCCGCGTTCATTCAAGGCAACCTGCCGACACATATTGTTCGCGTTTCAGCTTCTCGCACTCGGGTGCATAATTGTGGCACTCGCCAGGCCTCAGACTCACGACCATTGGCGCAAATCATCGGTCGACGGCACTGATATTGTTCTTGCCATGGACATCTCAGGGTCAATGCTTGCCCATGACTATTACAATGGTAAGCCTGAAAAGAAAAACCGCATGGAGGCTGCGAAAGAAGTCGCAACTCGTTTTATCTCTAACCGGCAGAACGACAACATCGGTGTTGTCATATTTGCCGGAGAAGCTCTTACCGGAGTCCCCATGACAGTTGACAAAGCCACGTTGATAAATTATCTCAGCACCGTGCGAGAAGGAATGCTGGCTGACGGCACGGCAATAGGCGATGGCCTCGCCACTGCCATCAATCGCATCAAATCGGGCAAAGCAAAGAGCAAAAGTATAATTTTGCTGACCGACGGCACCAACAACTCGGGTATGGTAGCGCCTCTGACTGCCGCGGAAATAGCAAAAGAACTCGGCATAAAAGTATACACAATCGGTATCGGAGCCAACGGCACGGCTGACTTCCCGCAGATTGACTATTTCGGCCGTGTCTCTTATGTGCCGTCTCCTGTCGTAATTGATGAAGCTACCCTACAGCAGATTGCAGCTCTCACCGACGGCAAATATTTCCGTGCTACAGACCAGAAAGTTTTAAATAACATATTTGAAGAAATTGACCGGCTCGAGACAACAAGTATAGATGTAAACCATTTCACTCACACAGAAGACAATTACGAACTGCTTGTGTGGATTGCGCTTGGCTTGATTCTCGCGCAAGTGCTGCTCCGTCACACATATTTGCGTTCAATTCCCTAATATCTACTGACTCATGGACTTCGCTAATCCTAAAATATTATATCTGCTGGCGGCGCTGCCTGTTTTGCTCGCGCTCTATCTGCTGGCACGCTATTCGCGCAGACGCAAACTCGCCCGTTACGGTAACCCCGAGACGCTTGCGCCTTTGATGCCCGAAGCCTCAAAATATAAGCCTGCGATAAAAATTACCTTGCAGATGCTTGCTCTGGCATCGCTTATCATAGCGCTTGCCCGGCCGCGTCATGGAGAGCGGGAAGTGGCGGAAACGCGTGAAGGCATAGAAATAATGATTGCCGTCGACGTGTCGCGCTCAATGCTTGCGTCTTCCACTGACGACGCAAAAGGCATATCGCGCCTTGACCGCGCCAAATATCTTTTCACCAGACTTATAAACAACCTTGAGAATGATAAAGTCGGACTTGTGGTATTTGCCGGAAACTCTTCGTTGCAGCTTCCTATCACCAATGATTTCGTATCGGCAAAAATATATATCAAAGACCTGTCTACATCAATGATCAACGAACAGGGCACCGACATAGGCGCGGCCATCGACATGGCTCTTCAGGGATTTTCGTCAGATGAGGATGTAAATAAAGCAATAATACTTCTGACTGATGCCGAGGACCACGAAGAGCAGGCCGTGGCAATGGCTGACAAAGCTCGTCAGGCCGGCGTGCAGGTCAATGTAATCGGTGTCGGCACAGCGAAAGGCGCGCTTATACCGGTTGATGGCAGTTCGTCTGAATTCCTCAAAGATGAGAACGGCACTCCGGTCACTACTCGATTTAACGCCGAGTCTGCCAAAATGATTGCACAGAGCGGAAACGGCAATTATATCAATGGCAATGACGCTGACGCCGACAAACAAATGATCGATCTGCTCGGACAGATTGACAAAGCGACACTCGGGTCAGTCAAATATAAGGCATCAGCCGAACGTTTCTACATATTTCTGTGGATAGCTTTCGCACTTATAATAACCGATATTTTTGTTCTCGACCGTAAAATCGGTTGGCTGAGTAAAATTAACTTCTTTAGCAAGTCAGTAAAATGAAACGCCTTTTTATATCAATCATATTAGTATTATTGTGCGCCTCAGCTTCAGTTGAACTGATGGCCTCCGAACCGGAGACAACCCGCAAGGAGCGCAATATGATATTGAAAGCAAATGAAGCTTTCAATGAAAAAGACTATGAAAAAGCCATCGAACTTTACAACATGGCGCTTGAAATTAATCCTGCGAGTGAGCGGGCTAAGTACAATCTTGCCGTAGCTATGGTAAAGAGGGCTGACGAAATAGGGGGAGCCGGAGGCAACCAACAAAGCATAAGCCCTGCGTCTCCAAATGCCGCCGACTCGCTCAGCGTCGGACTCAAGCAAAGCGCCAACAAAATCTTCAACGAGCTTTATGCCGGAAGCACCGACTTGCCGACAAGAGAAATGTCTGTCTACAATTCAGGCAATATACTTTTCAGCGAAAACGAGCTTTCCCAATGCATCGAACAATATAAAAGAGCCTTACGCCTCAATCCTGCCAACGACAACGCCCGGCACAATCTTCGGGTAGCTCAGCTGCGTATGCAACAGCAACAGCAGAATCAAGACAATCAGGATAACCAACAGCAGGAGGACGAGAAAGACCAAAAGGAGCAAGAACAGGAACAGCAACAGCAGCCGCAGCCGCAACAACCTCAGCCGCAGCAACCTCAGCAGTCAAACTCGGAGAATATACTTAACGCAGCGCAACAGAATGAATCAAAGACGCGGCAGCGTCTTGAAAAACAACAGGTGCCGGTTGCGCCAAGGTATCACAACAAACCGTGGTAATACAATACAGTTTTTAGTAAATAATAATTATCAGCCTGATAATGAAACGTTTTAGCTTTTTATTACTATATATATGCCTGACAGTCCTCGGTGTGGCGGCGCAAGTGTCATTCACCGTCATTCCTCCACGCAATGTCATAGCAGGTCAGCGTTTTCAGGTCGTATACCGACTCACAAACGGACAGGCCGGAAATCCAACTGTAGGAGAAATCAAGGGGTGTCAGCTTCTCTACGGTCCCTCGCGTTCGACAACTCAGTCATATCAGATTATAAATGGAGTCTCGACCTCCAATTCTACAATTGACTATACTTATGTCTATCGAGCGGATAACGCAGGCACATTCACTATTCCGGCGGCAACAATCGACGTTGACGGCAAAAAATTTCACACTGGCGAGACTACTTTCTCTGTGCTGCCGGCCGACAACAGCACCTCCTCCGGACAACCGACAGCACGTCCCGGCGATATCTCAACTCAGACACCTGATCAAAAAATAACCGGCAATGACATTTTTGTCAGAGCCACACTCAATAAGTCGTCAGTCTATGAGCAGGAAGCTGTCGAATGCACGTTGAAGCTATATACAAAATATGACGGCATTTCGTCATTCGCCCAGACCACGCCTGAGTCATACGAAGGATTTCTTATCGAAGAGGTCGATCTGAAAAATAATCCGGTAGATATCGAGCACTACAATGGCCAGAATTATAGGGTAGTGGTGCTTAGAAAATATATCATATTCCCGCAGAAATCAGGCAAACTGACACTCAAGACGGGAGCATACGATGTAGTCGTACAGCAATATGAACGCATCGACAACGGTTACTTCTACATGACCCGGCCTGTCGAACGCAATGTCAAACTCGCATCAAGCGATGTGACAATCAATGTAAAACCGCTGCCGACTCCGGCTCCGGTCGGTTTCAATGGAGCTGTAGGCAAATTTGATGTGAAAGGCAATCTGTCCTCACACGAGTTGCGCACCAACGAGGCCGCGTCGCTTAAATACACAATATCCGGCACCGGCAATATAAAATACATCAAAGCGCCGTCAGTCGCATTCCCGGATGAGTTCCAGCAGTATTCGCCGTCGCAGAATGTCGAAGCCAGAATCTCCGGTTCCAACGTCACAGGCAAGATGGATGTAGAGTATACTTTTGTGCCTGAAGTTGTCGGAGATTTTGAAATCAAGGCATCTCCGTTTGTCTACTTCGACCCGTCAAAAAATGAGTATGTCACAATACCTCTGCCGTCATACGACATAAGCGTGGCCAAAGGAGTCGGCTCGGGAAGCCAGGATTCTGATCAGCAGACAGTTAAAATCAAGAATACTGATATCAGGCATATAAAGACCGGAGACAAAGATCTTTCACACAACCATACGTTGTATGCAAAGACATTATTGTACTGGATGGTATATCCTGTGCTGGTTCTGTTGCTTGTGGTGATAACTATGATAGCGGTCAAGCGCCACAAAGCGAATGCAGATGTTACAGCAACGCGCAGGTCTAAAGCCGGCAAAATGGCAAAAAAACGTCTTGCGGCTGCAGCTGCCCTGATGAAGAAAAACGACAGCTCGGCATTCTACGATGCGGTGCTTAAAGCATTATGGGGATATATAGGAGACAAACTCAGCATCCCGGCATCGGCTCTGACAAGAAGCAATGTAAGCGAGGAACTGATGCGATATGGTGCCGACGAAGACACTGTCGCGCACATCATAGGAGTGCTTGACGAGTGCGAAATGGCGCGATATACACCCGAATCGCTCAATCGACCGCTGCAAGAGGTTTACGACTCGGCTTTCAGCGCCATGAATGAGCTCCAATCAGTAAGTAAATCGGTAAAATAAATCCATTGCAATGAAATCTATATACAGGATATTGATATCACTGAGTCTTCTGGTCGCCGCAATTCCGGTTAACGCGATAGAAAACGAACCGGCCAACGACCGTTCAGCGACCGTTCAGCGAAACAACGCCGACTCAATCGCAGCATCAGAGTCGGCTACAGACCTCGACCGTATGGCTGATGAAGCATACATGCGTGGCGCTCCGCAGGATTACATCGAGGCTATCCGGCTTTACAATATGGCGATAGAGAAAGACGGCAGCTCAGCCGCCATATACTATAACCTCGGCAACGCCTACTACAGAGCGGATTCTCTGGCAAAAGCCATTATATGCTACGAACGGGCTTTGCGTCTAAATCCAACCGACAAGGATATCCGTGCAAATCTCGAATTTGTCAACGGTAAAATAATTGACGCGCAACCGACCGGAGGCATTAGCAATATCATTGTGGAGAAATCCATGCAGATGCTTTCACCCAACGGCTGGGCGGTAGTATCGATTGTGCTGTTTGTTGCAGTATTGTTGTTGACCGCCGGGTATATTTTCAGCCGGAACATACGCCTGAGGAAAGTTTTTTTCTTTATAGCTCTCATATTGTTTATTGTAAATGTCATCTGCATCATCATAACGATAAATGCATCGTCAGTGGCAGGAGACAATAATGAGGCTATAGTCACTGCAACGTCAACGCAATTATCAACATCACCGTCCACTCCGCTTGATGAATCTCAGAAAGCCATGCTACTGCACGAAGGGAGTAAGGTGAGAGTGATACGCGAGCTGTCCACTCCAAATGACCCACGGGTCAAAAAGTGGATTGAAGTAGAAGTCGCAGGCGACAACAGAGCCTGGATTGATGCTGAAGCGATTGAAAAGATATAATCACGTAAAAGAGCGGAATCACTATGATTTTGCTCTTTTTTAATGATAATAAAAGTTTTATTCGCAGCAAAATTAACAGCCGTGACTAAAATATGTCGTAAAACATAAAAATCTATTCCAACTTTTTTTGGCAAATTCAGATTATATTAATAATTTAGAGCGTAAATAAAATATACGATTTGTTTAACAGCATCTGCTGCTCTGAAACATATAGAAATATTTACTAATTAAAATTTAAATATCATGACTAAAACAATCACATTCAATGAACTTCGCCGTCTCAAAGACAGTTTGCCTGACGGCGCGACACATCGTATTGCTGATAAACTCAATATTACGGTTCAGACCGTCAGGAATTATTTCGGTGGCGTTAACTACGAATTCGGAAAAAACTGTGGCGTACATATCGAGCCTGGTCCCGACGGAGGCATAGTTGTCCTCGATGACACTACTATATATGACATGGCTGTAGAAATACTGCAAGAGCAAGAAAATAACTGATTTTACGACTACAAATTTATCAAAGCGAAAGACATTAATGTCTGCGACAATCTGCCGATATGGAAGAGGATAGATTAATAACCGTAGCCATCCATACTTATGACCACGCTGTCGCGCTCAAGAATATGCTTGAGCGCGAAGGTGTGTCAGCTGTGTTACATAATGTGAACCTATCCACTCCGGTAGTGTCATCGGGTGTTCGCGTGAGGATTAAGGAAGCAGACCTTCCGCAGGCACTCCGCATTATTGAGAACTCCGAAATTTTTGCCGCTGAAAAGGATTGTGCGAAATCTTCAACAAATTCCGAACCGGTAATTCTGGTGCCGGTCGATTTCTCCGATTATTCGATGAAGGCTGCTGTAATGGCGTTTGATATCGCTTACAGACACAAAGCGCACATAATGCTCCTGCACTCCTTTATAAATCCGGCGTTGTCAAAACGCGTGCAGCTTACCGACTCGTTTTCATTTGAACTTGCCGAGAGCCAGGAAGTAGGCAATGCGCTTATGAGAGCTGCACGAATTACAATGGATTTGTTTGAGTCACAACTGAGAGAGCGCATTAAAAACGGAGAGATACCTCCGGTCAAATTCAGTAATCTCATAACTGAGGGAGTTCCTGAAGATGTAATCAACGAAACAGCGAAATCCGTATCACCTATATTGATTGTGATGGGTACTCGCGGCGCCGAGAGAAAAGAAGAGGAACTAATCGGGAGCGTCACTGCAGAGGTGCTTGATTCCTGCAAATTTCCGGTGTTCAGTATCCCGGAAAATATCACTCTTGAACATATCTCCGATATTTCCCACCTGCTTTTCTTCAGTAACCTCGAGCAGGAAGATTTACTGGCACTTGAAGCAATATACAGGCTGTTCAAGAATGCTCCGATTGAGATCACCATAGTGCATATTCCGGGGAAAAAAGAACTGTCATCCAGTGACCGTCGGGCAATAAAATCACTTGTAGAATATTGCCGTAACCACTACCCGTCATTTACTTTTAATTCTGACGAACTGTCACTTGGCAATCTCGGCAATGATTACCGTCGTATCGCACGGGAGCATCAGGTAAATCTTGTGGCACTTCCAAATAAGAAACGTAATGTGTTTTTCCGCTTCTTTAATCCGAGTCTCGCCCATAAGTTGCTATTGCATGCCGACATCTCAATGCTCGTAATTCCTGTATAAATTATAGGCACGAGCATGGCAATACGCCTTACCACGGAAATATAGACTCGCGACAGCATGCCGACGACCACGATTATTTTTTGTGACCGGATATCTCTTGTGATTTTTTAAGAGCTTTATTGATGCTGTTTCTGTCTTTGGCATCAATGTCATATTTATCAACATCCGGAATGCGAACACGTGTGCCTGACTCGACTTTGTCGGGATTTGAAATCACATCTCTGTTTTCTTCGTAGATATACACCCAGAATTCATAAGAACCGAAGTGCTTTCTTGAGAGTTGCGCCAAAGTTGTAGTAACAGTATCGTAAACGACGCTATCCTTTTTCTCCGTTTTTTCAGTCTCCGTATTTTCCGCTGTAGCAATTTCAGGCTGGACAGCAATCGTATCAATAGGAGCAATAGGTGATATATCCCCCAATTCATCAGCCACTTCCTGTTCATTTTCTCGTATCGGCTCATTCGTCTCTGCTTTTGCCCGCGGATCTATAGCGAGGTATGTAGCCGTAGCGCCAATAACAGCACCGACAGCCATTCCACATACAAAAGCCCATAACGGGCGTCGACGCTTGGGGGAGCATTCCGTTTCATCATCTGTACATATCTCGTCATCAGCTCCGTCATTGACAGTCAATTCGTCATTTTCGTGCATTTCGACATTCTCGGAAAGAAGCGCCTTGGAAGCCAATTCCGGATCCGTGGTCTCGTCTGCACTTTCATCATTAGGACAAAGAGTGGTGTCAGAGAATGTTTCTACCGGTATTTCTGTCGTTTCTGCGATACTATTGACTTCGATATCCTCGACATAGCTATCGTCATCAGATACGGTCGGGGTCTCAGATGGTTCTTCAACAATATCTTCCTCTTTAACAACAGTCGGGTCATTATCTTCTTCTGACAGCATATCATCTGTAATGTCATCGTCAAGAGGTTCCGGTTCGAAACATTCAAACGGAGCATTTACATCTGCGGCAAAAGCATGGTCGGGAGTAAATTCTACATTTCCGGCTTCATCTGCAGAAAATTTACCAAGGCCTTTGATTGAGACCTCATTCGAGTCTTTGAGAGTATCAGCAACCGTCTTGAACATTTCTGCGACAAAACGTTCGCAGAAATCAGCGGTATAGCCCGACTGACGTGCAAGCATCCCTGCGAATGTGGATATGGCTACTGTCTGTTTCATTGCTGGTTACCGATTGATTTTGTCAATATTGTGCCCGGAGTGAATTTAGCTGTGATTGACGGTGGGAAAAGCATCCGTTGACCTGATTTTTCGTCAACACCGATATACTCGTCGCGCTTTTCTGTCCCGAATGTTCCGAACGCAGGAATTGCCAACATGTCGTCTTGAGAGAGTACCTCAGTAATCATAGATATCGCAGACGCGACAAGCTGTTGTGTCTCTTTATAATTTAATGTGGCGCGACGCGACAGCCGCGTAATATATTGCTTATTGTCCATATTTCGGTCAAAAATTTTACAAAAATAAACAGAATATTTCTTTTCTAAGGTAAAAAAGTATACCTTTGTACCGCAGTTAACATATTTTATAGGGGTGCTTATCTATGAGCTGAGATCATACCCTTAGAACCTGATCCGGATAATACCGGCGTAGAGAATAAAAAAATGGAAAAATTGTCAATTCTGACGATTGCTGCAATGGCTGGCTGTGTGCCTGCATTGGCGGCAATCGAGCCGGAGACTCCGGCCATCGAGACCGACTCTCTGTCGGCAATCAATCTCAAAGAAGTTGCAGTGGTGGCTCAACGGGCAGATGCACGTACACCTATTGCGTTCAACAACGTCACGGCGAAAGAGATCGAGCGAATAAATCAAGGCGTCGATGTGCCTTATCTGCTGTCGATGACGCCGTCTGTTGTGACAACATCTGATGCCGGCGGCGGGATAGGTTACAGTTCTATTCGCATACGAGGCACAGAAGGATCGCGCATAAATGTCACCACCAACGGCATTCCGGTCAATGATTCGGAGAGCCACAATGTCTATTGGGTCAACCTTCCAGACATTGCATCGTCAGTGAAAGATTTTCAGGTGCAACGTGGAGCCGGCACTTCTACAAACGGAGCGGGAGCTTTCGGAGGCTCGATAAACATGGTAACCGACACTCCGTCTCGCAATCCTTATGCCTCATTCAGCGGTTCATACGGCATGTACAACACCCACAAGGAGACCATCAAGGTCGGCACAGGGATTATCGGCGGACATTGGGCCGCCGAAGCCCGGTTGTCAAATATCGGGACGGACGGATATATCGAACGTGCTTCAGCCGACATGTATTCATATTTCGCTCAGGCCGGTTATTATTCCGGAGCTTCATCTGTGCGCCTTCTTGCTTTCGGAGGCAAGCAACGCACTTATATGGCATGGGACTATGCATCGAAAGAACAGATGGAAAAATACGGACGCCGATACAATCCGTGCGGAGAATATACTGACAAAGACGGGAATACTACATATTACCCCAATCAGTATGACAACTACATACTTCACAATTTTCAGTTGCTCGGACGTCATCGCTTCTCATCGGCGCTTACTATGGATGTTGCGTTTCACTACACCAAAGGCGACGGATATTATGAGCAATATAAAACCAACCGTAGCCTTGTGGAATACGGGCTGTCACCCTTTAACGTCACAGTAACCGAAGCCGACGGCTCCATTTCAACTACAATAGTAAAAAAATCGGATCTTATCCGTCTAAAAAAAATGGACAATGGATTTGGCGGTGGACTCTTCAACCTTTCTTATGCGAAGGGGCGCATTAATGCGGTTGCCGGGGCTGCTCTGAATGCATACCACGGACGTCACTTCGGCCAGGTAGCATGGGTGCGTAACTATATCGGCGAGATTGATCCGCTGCAGGAATATTATAGGAACACCGGCCATAAGATTGACGGCAATATTTACGCGAAAGCCAATGTCGATTTATACCGCGGACTGTCAGCCTATGCCGACATGCAATACCGCCATATCAATTATACAATAAAAGGAATTTCCGATACATACGATTACAATATCGGCGAAATGCAACCGCTCGCAATTGACAGAAAATTTGATTTCTTTAATCCGAAGATCGGATTAAACTATACTTTTGCCAACAGACACCGGACATTCGCATCATGGTCGGTTGCACATAAGGAGCCTACGCGCAATAACTTCATTGACTGTGCTCCCGGGCGAGATCCGAAAGCCGAACGCTTATTTGATTATGAAGCGGGCTACAGCTATGTCGGACAGATTTTCACCGCCGGAGTAAACCTGTATTATATGGACTATAAGGATCAGCTTGTAGCGACCGGACAATTGTCAGATACCGGTAATGCTGTCTCGGAGAATGTTCCTTCAAGCTACCGCGCCGGCATCGAGTTACAGTTAGGCCTGAAGCCTTGCCATTGGTTTGACTGGACTATCAATGCCACACTTTCGCGCAACCGCATAAAGGATTTTGTCGAATATATCTATGACGACAACGACTATTCAAACCATATCACTGTCAATCATGGCTCAACCCGCATATCGTTCTCGCCCGATTTCATCATGAACAATGCTTTCAACTTTGACTGGAATGGATTTGACGCCTCGCTCCAGTCGCACTATGTGTCACGGCAGTATATGACCAATTCCGAACAACGCGACCAGTCGCTTGATCCGTATTTTGTCAGCAATCTTCTTCTGGGTTACACTTTTTCCACGCATGGGCTCAAAAGCGTGCGTGTGGGCTTCACCGTCAACAATATTTTCAGCGAGAAATACGAAAACAACGGTTATGCCGGTTCCGGATATTATGTCGACAACTCAGGTGAAAAGGTAATATACCGTTATTCGGGTTACTCCGCGCAAGCTCCTATAAATGTAATCGGATCGGTAACAGTCAATTTCTAATAAGTATTCAGTATTTATACCGTGGATACAATTCTGACATTTCTGGCCGAACACGCAATCGAGATTATCGGATTGGTGCTCGGCCTGTTTTATCTGTATTTTGAATATCATGCCAGCATCCGGGTATGGCTTTTCAGCCTGCTTATGCCTATGGTGTCGATGATTGTGTACTTCGACGCAGGGCTGTATGCCGATTTCTCAATCAACATATATTACCTGCTTGCCTCGGCATACGGACTGGCCAGATGGCGAGGAAACAAACGAAGAAAAGGTGCGACTATATCTCATATTCCACCCGCTTTTGCACTGGTGTCAATGGCGGCAATGCTTGTGATATGGCTCGGGATATATCTTGTGCTGCACAGTTTCACCAACTCCAATGTGCCGGTAATGGACTCACTTACCACTGCTCTCAGCATCGTGGGCACATGGATGCTTGCCCGCAAGTATATCGAGCAATGGGCAGTATGGATTGTTGTCGATGCCATCTGCGTGGGACTTTACATCTATAAAAAAATTCCGTTTTATGCCGTCTTGTATGCCGTGTATACAGTGGTTGCTGTTTTCGGCTACCGTAAGTGGCGCGCGATGATGTCAGCGCAGGCTTAGGCGAACGACATTCTCTACATGGTGAGTGTGGGGGAACATATCAACCGGCTGCACCGCTTCCACCTTATAGGCAGTGTCAAGCAACTGAAGATCGCGTGCCTGTGTGGCCGGATTGCAACTTACATAAACGATACGTTTTGGCATAGCGCGTAAAATCACGTCTACGACATCGTGGTGCATTCCGGCACGAGGCGGATCGACAATCATCACATCGGGGTGTCCGTGCTCTGCAATAAACCCGTCGGTAAGCACATCTTTCATGTCGCCGGCATAAAATTCGGTATTGGTAATTCCGTTTGCCTGCGAATTGATTATAGCATCGTCTATAGCCTCCTTGACATATTCTATGCCGATGACATGGCGGGCGCTGTGGCTTACAAAATTGGCGATTGTGCCGGTGCCGGTATACAAATCATAGACAAGTTCATTGCCTGTCAATCCGGCAAAATCACGCACCACCTTGTAGAGTTCGTATGCCTGAAGCGAGTTTGTCTGATAGAATGATTTCGGTCCGACGCGGAATTTCAACCCCTCCATTTCTTCTTCAATATAAGGTTTGCCGAAAAAATGGATGACATTCTGGTCGGCAATCGAATCGTTGACTTTGAGATTTATGACATAATGAAGGGAGGTTATTTCCGGAAACTCTGCATTCAAGGCATTCAGCATAGCCTCCGTGCGCTCCACATCGTCACTTCCGACAACTGCGACAACCATAACTTCTCCCGTCGATGCTATGCGTATCATCAGAGTCCGCATGAATCCATGCTGCGCTCGCAGGTCATAAAATGGCAGGTTGTTGTCCTTGCAATATTTCTTTACGAAAAGGCGCAGTCTGTTGCCAAGGTCATCCTGAAGATGGCACTTCTGGATATCCAAAACTTTATCAAACGCGCCCGGGATATGAAAGCCTGCGGCATCGCGGTCAGGGAATTCTTCTCCTGAACGCATCTGCTCGAATGTCAGCCAGCATTTGTTGGAGAACGTATATTCCATCTTGTTGCGATATCCATAGATTGAATTCGACCCGAGTATAGGCATTATCCCGGGATATTCAATTTTGGCGATGCGGTCAAGAGCATCCTTCACCTGGCGCTGCTTTGCCTCAATCTGAAACTGATAGGGGAGATGCTGCCATCGACACCCGCCGCAAGTGCCGAAGTGCTCGCAACGAGGCTCGACACGTATAGCTGACGGCGTGACAAGTCTGTCAATGTGCCCTTCGGCATAAGAATGTTTCTTCCTGTCAATTTTGATGTCAGCGATATCTCCCGGCGCTCCATAAGGAATAAAAACCACCATATTATCAACGCGGGCAATGGCATTGCCTTCTGCCGCAACATCTGTTATCTCTATACCCTCAAGTAAAGGGAGCTCTTTCTTTTTACGTGCCAATGTCTGTGATTTTATAATGAATAATCGGGGCAAAATTAATTATAATTATGGAATAGAACCAATAATTTGACATCAAAGCTGATAAAATTTTGAAAAATTCACTAAAATAAAAATTTGTTTTGCGATTGACGACATATTGATTATATTTGCAGATATGAATACTGACCGATAGCCTGATTAACCAGTATCAGTCCTTGATTGACACCGTTTCTCTCCACTGCTGATTTAGAAACGATATTTATACAATTAATATATTTAAACATAATCCACAATGAAAAGAGTTTATACTTTTGGCGACGGAAAAGCTGAAGGCAATGCCGAGATGAGAAATATTCTCGGTGGCAAAGGCGCAAACCTCGCTGAAATGAATTTGCTTGGCATGCCGGTTCCTCCCGGTTTTACCATTACTACCGAAGTGTGCACAGAGTACACCCAATATGGCAAAGATGAAGTTGTAAAACGCATCAAAGCCGATGTGGAAAATGCAATCGCACACGTAGAAAGCCTCACCGGTAAGAAGTTTGATGATCCCGCAAACCCGTTGCTCGTTTCAGTCCGTTCAGGTGCTCGCGCTTCAATGCCCGGCATGATGGACACCGTGCTCAACCTCGGTATGAACGACGCCACCGTGGCATCTCTCGCCGAGAAAAGCGGCAATCCGCGTTTCGCATGGGACAGCTACCGTCGTTTCGTGCAGATGTATGGTGATGTGGTTCTGGGCATGAAACCCAAAAGCAAAGCCGACATCGATCCCTTCGAAGCCATAATGGAAAAGGTTAAAGAAGAGAAAGGTGTTAAACTTGATACTGAACTCGAAGTTGAAGACCTTCAGGCTCTCGTACGCCTCTTCAAGGCAGCCGTGAAAGATTTCACAGGCAAAGATTTCCCCGACAGCGCATGGGAGCAGCTCTGGGGCGGCATCTGTGCCGTGTTCGACAGCTGGATGAACGAGCGCGCCATCATCTACCGCCGCATGAATCAGATACCCGAAGAATGGGGTACAGCTGTCAATGTTCAGGCTATGGTATACGGCAACATGGGCAACAACTCCGCAACAGGTGTGGCATTCTCACGCGACGCTGCTACCGGCGAAAACATCTTCAACGGCGAATATCTGATCAATGCTCAGGGCGAGGACGTCGTAGCCGGCATCCGCACTCCACAGCAGATTACAGTTGAAGGCTCTCGTCGCTGGGCCGCACTCCAAGGCATATCTGAAGAGGAGCGTGCATCAAAATATCCTTCTCTCGAAGAATCGATGCCCGTATGCGCTGCCGAGCTCATCGCCATCGCCAACCGTCTCGAAGATTACTACCGTGACATGCAGGATATGGAATTTACCATTCAGGACGGCAAACTGTGGATGCTCCAGACCCGTAACGGCAAACGCACCGGCGCGGCTATGGTTAAAATCGCAATGGATCTTCTCCGCGACGGCAAAATCGACGAAAAGACCACACTGAAGCGCATGGAGCCTCAAAAACTCGACGAGCTTCTCCACCCGGTATTCGACAAAGCCGCTCTCAAACGCGTGAAAGTAATGGCTAAAGGCCTTCCCGCATCTCCCGGTGCAGCTACCGGTCAGGTTGTATTCTTCGCTGACGAGGCAGAGGCATGGGCCGAGAAGAAGAAAAAAGTTGTGCTTGTGCGCATCGAGACATCTCCTGAAGACCTCCGCGGTATGGCAGTTGCTCAAGGTATCCTTACGATGCGTGGCGGTATGACATCGCATGCAGCCGTTGTAGCCCGCGGCATGGGTAAATGCTGCGTGTCAGGCGCCGGTGAAATCAAGGTAGACTACGAGAAAAAGACCGTTGAAATGGGCGGTAAAGTTTACAAAGAAGGCGACTGGATTTCTCTCAACGGCTCGACCGGTGAAGTTTACGACGGACAGGTTCCCACTACCGAGCCCGAGCTCGACGGAGACTTCGGCGCGATAATGAACCTTGCCGCAAAATATACCAAGACACTCGTACGCACAAATGCCGACACACCCCGCGACGCAAAACAGGCACGTCACTTCGGTGCTCAGGGCATCGGCCTCTGCCGCACGGAGCACATGTTCTTTGAAGGAGACCGCATCAAGGCCGTACGCGAGATGATCCTTGCTTCTGACGAAGAAGGACGCCGTCATGCACTTGACAAACTTCTTCCCATGCAGCGCGGTGACTTCGAAGGCATCTTTGAAGCGATGAACGGCTATGGTGTTACCATCCGCCTCCTCGACCCGCCGTTGCACGAATTCGTTCCTCACCAGACAGCTACCCAGAAAGAACTGGCCGACGAGATGGGCATCACCCTGGCGGAAGTAAAAGCCAAGGTAGACTCTCTTGAAGAATTCAACCCCATGCTCGGACACCGCGGTTGCCGTCTCGGCATCACATTCCCTGAAATCACAGAGATGCAGACCCGTGCGATAATCGAGGCTGCGCTTGCATGCAAAGCTCGCGGCATCGATGTACACCCCGAGATTATGATACCTCTGGTAGGTTCTCTCAAGGAGATACAGAACCAGGCCAATGTAATCAACATTACCGCGGCTAAAGTATTCGAAGAAAAAGGCCAGAGCATCCCCTACCTCGTAGGAACAATGATTGAAGTGCCCCGCGCAGCTCTCACCGCCGACCAGATTGCAACCGTTGCCGACTTCTTCTCATTCGGCACCAACGACTTGACCCAGATGACATTCGGATTCTCTCGCGACGACGCGCCCAAGTTCCTCAAATTCTATAAGGAGCACGGCATAGTAAAGACCGATCCGTTTGAAGTTCTTGATCAGGAAGGTGTAGGCCAGCTCGTTGAAATGGGTGTAAAGAAAGGACGCGCCACCAAACCCGAACTCAAAGTAGGTATCTGTGGTGAGCACGGAGGCGAACCCTCGTCAGTTAAATTCTGCGCCAAACTCGGCATGAACTACGTAAGTTGCTCTCCCTTCCGTGTGCCCATCGCCCGCGTTGCCGCGGCGCAGGCTGCAATAGAGGACTAAGATATAGTTCTTGACACATAGACAATTAGGTCGTAACGTTCTGTTAAATCAGAGGTTACGACCTAATTTGCTCTTAAACCTCTCGCTCACTTTGAGTCAAAAATCGGGCAGAATGACCCCGAATGTTTAGACATTGTTTAGAGTTTTTGCCCCCCTTGTTTAGAGCGTGTTTAGAGCGATGTTTAGAGCTGAAATGTTGTCGTAACGAACTGATTGTTAATAAAAAAAACTCCTCACGGATTAAACATTAATCAATTAGTAATAAATCATTATGACAACGATGAAGCCCAGCGTTCAGAAGCAACGCGCCGACGGGTACTTCCCCGTCTACATCAGAGTGACACATGACAGGCGAACAGCCTTCATCAAGACAAACAAGGTGGTTGACCGCAAGTCTGTCACCAAAAACAATGAGATACGCGACAACGTCGTTCTCCGTTACTGCACAGAGTTGATTGGCTACTACAATCAACGCCTCAATATGCAGGACACCTCCAAGTGGAGTGTCAAGGAGGTAGTGGCGTTTCTCTCTACCGAGGAAACCGATGCAAGTTTCAGCGACTACGCCAAGTTGCACATCTCGCGGATGATTAACGACGGCCACGACCGAAACGCGAAGAACTACAAGCTCGCGGTGGCGCACCTCGAACGCTTCATCGGCACCACACAAATCATGTTCTCCTACCTGACATCTGCGGTGCTCCAAAGATGGATAGGCACTCTCGCGCAAAAGAAGCGGGCAAAGGAGATGTACCCCGTGTGCGTCCGTCAGATATTCAAGGCCGCGCTTGTGGAGCTGAACGACGATGAAAGAGGCATCTGCCGCATCAAGTTCAATCCGTGGCTGAAAGTACAGATACCCAAGAGCGACAACGCCGAGCAACGCGCCATCAGCGCGGAGGCTTGCCGCGAGTTCTTCAACCGCCCCCTGCCCCAGTCAAAGATGATTTCGTCACTGCCCGAGCTGGGCCGCGACGTGGCGAAGCTCGTGCTGTGCCTGGGTGGCATCAACACCGTTGACCTGTTCAACATGAAGAAGGAGGACTACCGCCACGGAGCGTTGTGCTACAAGCGAGCCAAGACACGCCACAGCCGCCGCGACGAAGCCTATATCGAGATGCGGGTCGAGCCGTTCATCCAGTCGGTGTTCGAGAAGTATCTCGCGCCGGGGGGAGACGAGTACCTGTTCACGTTCCACACGCGCTACTGCGACTCAGACAGTTTCAGCGCAAATGTCAACAACGGCATAAAGAAGATTTGTGCCGACATGGGCATGGCGAAGGAGGATTACTACTGCGTCTATACGTTCCGCCACACGTGGGGCACGATAGCGCAGAACGACTGCGACGCCAACCTCTATGAGGTAGCGTTCGGCATGAACCACTCGCACGGACTGAAAGTAACACGCGGCTATGTGAAGCTCGACTTCACACCGGCGTGGGAGCTGAACGCAAAGGTAATCGACTTTGTGTTCTTCAGCAACGCACCGAGCAAGCAGGGCCGGGCCAAAGATATTGAAGAGCCGGAAGACAAGCTCTTCCGACTCTCCAAGAAGATGATGGTCTACGCACGGGCCTACTTCAAGGGCGAAGTGGTGGCCGAGCTGACCGACATAGGCTTCGGCACCGTCGATGCCGTAATCAAGGCTCTGGCCGAGAAGCTACCTGCCAACATACCCCAGGGATGCGAGGTGCAGTTCCGCATAAAGAACTGCGACAGCGGGCGCGAGGTGGTCTACGAGCGCACCAAGGGCAAAGGATTTTAGCTCTCCACAATCGGATAGCACACGATTTTAAGTAACTGCGACATACCGTTTTCGGTAAAGGTCGCAGTTATTTTTTCGCAGATGTAGCGTTTGCCACGGATGAGAAAAACCGAGCGTACATCAGGGATGTTGTCGGCGAGGAACTTAAAGGTCGTTTTCTTCTTGGGGTCGATGTTGTGGATTATCTGACCGCGACGGATTTTGCGGTCGTTGATACGCATGGAGAAATGGACGTAGGCGAAATTGCTCCAATCATCGGCGATGGCTATGTCCTCCACGTTGGGATAAGGCAGACGGTGTCCGACATAGTGGTTGGAGCCGTCGTACCAGCCTATATATATTCGGTCGTAGTATTCGGCCTTTTTGTCCTTCTCCCCTGCTTCGAGGGAGGCAAGGGAGTGAGTTTTCAGAAATGGGTACTGGCTCTCGTCCTCGCCCGAAATGGTGTTGTCCTCGTCATAGCCGGAGAAAGAGAGAAAGAGTATGCGCCCATACTTTTCCTCGGTATCGTCAATCCATGCCGGGACGAACTCAATCTCGACCTGCTCGGCATCGTCCTCGTCGGAGGCGATGCGCCCGCCAAAGAGATTGACAGGTTGCAGACGGCACTTGTAGATGAATTTCAGATAGAGCCGTCCTGCGTGAACGACAAGCTGCTGAGTGCGGCTAATAGGTCTGATGATAAAGTAAGCGTCGCAGTCGGCGGCATAGAGCAGCTTGTCGATGCGGTTGTCGCGGTGGTGCTGACCGTCCCAAGTGGCATAGCCCTTGTTGGCGGCAAGCAGCTCTCGCATGGAGTTGTAGCGGACGACACGGTTCTGCCATCCCTTGACAAACCAGTCGCAGGAGTAGAACTTCCACATTTCGTGGTCGCAGTCCTTGTAGACAAGGTTTTTGGCCTCCATGTAGTCGCAACTGTCCTCGTCCACCTTGACCTCGGTGGAATGTTCCTCGATAACATTTTCGAGGCACACCGGCTTCTTTGCGGCGAGCGTGGCCTGAGTGAAAGCGAAGGAGATGCGCTTGCCCCGGTGGTCGAAGTCGAACTCCCCGCCTAAGAACAGCTCCAGTTTCTCGAAGTATTCCTCCACCGTCCAGTGCGGCAGTGCGTTTGCGAATCCGGGCATATACCACGCATGAGGGAGCGTGTTGCAGATTAGGAGGTACTTGTATTCCTCCACTTCCTCCCACTTCGAGAAGTCGGCTGTGTAGCCGATGCGCTCGCAAATCTTCCGAGTGATGTGGAGCAGGTAGGGTTGCCACGACAGGCCGGTGCATTTCTCGGTGTTCCAAGCGAAATGCCCTTTGTTCTGCGAGGCGTCATCGACAATATATTCGGCAAGATTCTGAATATTGCCCGAATAGTCGTTGACCCACGGCAGGGCCACGTACTTGCATCCTGAATATTCGGGGTACCAGGCATTGGCCGGAGAGATGCCTGAGGTTGACATAGTGGGCGGAGCCCCGAGGTCAAGCTCGTTGATATAGACCTTGTCGAAGGTCTTGTCGAAGTTCTGCTCGCTACGGCCCTCCAAAAACTGCGTTTTGACCTCAGTCTCGGAAATTTCGGTGATAGTGATAGAGCCGAACTTGTAGAAGCCCTTGTCGCGAATCTCGCAGTCGAAGATAACCTTTTGGGCTACGACATCTGCGCGGTTGATATGGCCGAAGATAGCGATGTTTTCCGGGCAACCGCGAAGCGGAAAGGTGATAGTGAGGGTGTAGCCGTCACTGCCCGAAAACAAGCGGTTTTCAGAGACATACTCAAACGATGTGCCTTTCTTCAAGGCCGCGAGTTTGTTGTTGACGTAGATATTCATTATTTCTTGGATTTGGGAGATTTGTTTTTCATTAAACGGTCGTATTCGTCCTGTGCCTGTTGTATGCCGTGATCGCCGGACACGGTGTTCACGGTAACAAAAGGTTCGTTCAGTCTATCTGCGAGTTGGCGCATAGTTGCGGCATACTCGCTGTTCTGCTCAACAACGACAGTTGGCGGTGCGGACTGAACGACCACAGGCGCGGCGACAGGTTGAGAGGCAAGCACCATAGGAGCGGTAATGCTCCGCGACACATCGGCTGCTGTGAGCGAGCCGATTGTGTTGGTGCGCTGGGCATAGTCGAGGGCTTCCAATAAGGGGCGGGTCTGCGGATTGTTGACGAGCTTCTGCGAGGCAACCCATTCGCCCGCATGGACCACGCCAACGGCCTCGTCCTTGCGTCCGGGAGGGGTAAAACCGCCCTCCGAATAGCCCTGCGCCTCCGAAGCCTGTTGCTGCTTCTTGATAGTTGCGATTTGGATAGCACCTGCGGCCACGGCCATAGCGGCGGCGATGGGAGCCAAAATGTAGCCTATGACCGGCACCTGCGCGGCAGAGCCGTAGGCATTAAGGGCGTTGGTCGCTGTCTGCGCCACGGCCTGAATAACCTGCATGGCGAACTGCTTCTTGGAAGCGTCGGACTTGATTTTGGCAATCTCCTTTTCTTTCTGCTTCTCGGCTTTCTTGACGCGGTAAGAGTTGCCCTCGGCAAGCTCGATTTCGCGGTCATATTTCTTCTCCACTTTCGCCACCTCAATATCGGCACAGGCTTGCATATATTCGGAAGCCTGCTGCATACCGGCGTTCATCACGGCGAACACCGACGATGCGAGAGCTGCGAGGCGCGTGGCCCAGTTGCCGCCGTCTTCTTCGGTATTGTTGAAGAAATTCTGCCAAGCCTCGTAGATGTCGAGCAACTGATTGGTCTGCGTCGAGCCGAAACGGCGTATGCCGTCGAGCGACTTCTTGTTGTAGGTCCGCTCGATACGGGCTTTGGCTTCCTCGTACTGCTTCTTGTCAATGAGTCCCTGGTCGTAGAGCGACTTGACTACATCCATGTCGCGGCGCATCGCGGCTGCGTTGGAGTCAGGCGATCCCTCCGAGGGTTTGGCAGATTCGGGCATATATTCAGCGGTGTACTTTTTCTTCATATCGCGCTGCGCTTGCAGGTATTCCTCGTAAGAGATAAGATCCTTCATGTAAGCGTCATGCAGGAGTTCCATTTCGAGGTCATAGCGTTGCTTGGCCTCCTGATGCTCGTACTGCTTCTTCCATTCTGCGACGCGCTGCGCCAAAAGTTTCTGACGGCGAAGCTGTTCCGCACCCTCGGCCTGTTCTATCTGCACCTGATAGTTGTGCCATTCCTCGGTGGTCTGCTGATAGGCGGCTTGCATCTTTTTGAGGTATTTGACCTTAATTTCGAAAAGCTGCTGTTGCAGAGCTTCCTCGTTCTGATACAGGTCGGTGCCCGGCGTGTAGAAGTCCATCTCGGCCTGTGTTTCATCGGCTTTCTGCATCCGCTTGGCTTCCTCGACTTTGAGCGCGGCGTTCTTTTTGAGCCATGCGGCCTGATACTCAGCCTTGCGTTTCAAAAGTTCCTGATAGTCCTCGTCCTCGGTGAGGTTGAAACGCTGATAGACAGCCTCGCGGTCGGCATAATATTGCAATTCAAGCTCATGCTTGCGCAGAAGGAAGTCGCTCCACGACTTCAATCCGGCTGTGAAGTCGGTAACATTCTGCGCCGAGTCGGCCTCCCACGTGCCTTTTGTGTCGTTGAGCGCGTTCTTGAAGTCCTGACGTGCCTTTATGGCCGCGCGGCGCTCCTCGGCTTCGCGGGCCCGGCGGTCTTTGTCGCTCTCGTATGGCGTATAGTCATCGAGAGTGAAGTCGGGATTACCGGCCACAGGGTCGGCATTGGGCGTTTCAAGTACCGACACGCGGGCGAGCGCTTCATCAAGGAAGCTCTTTACCTCGTCGGCGGTAAGCGTCCGGGTTGTCGGGTTGGGTCGGTCCATTCCGAGAACGATGCTGCCCCCCTGATTGGCCGCTGCCCTCTCCTGAAGATAAGGGATGATGCGGTTAAGGTCGGTCAGAGAGTAAGTGGCGAGCGGATTCTGCTCACGCTCTATCTGGTCGATGGCTCCCAACGTCTCGTTGTATTCCGTCTGCTGTCCTATCATCTCGTTAACGATGTTGACGGGATGCGCCGACCAGCCTTTCGCTTGCCACGCATTGCCCTTGATGGCCTGCAGCTCGCCGACGAGTTCGGCGGTGAGCGTCCCGGTGGTTTCCAACTGGAACACAACGGAATTGGTGATGCGCACGGCGTCGCGCAGAGCCACCCCCTCGTCGATGAGCGACTGCTGCAACTTTTTGGCCTGTTCCTTGAAAGCGTCGCGGTGTGTCTCGTCGGCAGTCTCGCGGGCAGTCTGAATAGACCTCTCCTTTGCCGCGATACGCGCTGCGGCGGCAAGTCGCTTATACGCTTCGGTAAGGTTGGTAATCTCTCCGCGCTCGTTGACAAGTCCTTTGAGATACTTGCCGTACTGCTTGATAATCTCGTCCTTGACATCCTTGTACTCCTTCGTGCCTTTCTTGGCTGCTTCGAGCTTACCCATCAGGGTATCAATGGCCCGCATCTCCTTTTGGAGTTCTTCGGTATAAGTTGCCGCTGTGTTGCGGGCTTCGCGCATCTTCTTGGTGTATTCCGAAGTCCTGTCGATTAGCGACTTTATGGCGATAACGACGGCGGCAATCACCGAGAGGATAAGACCGAAAGGATTGGCCTTGACAACGGTGTTGAGAAGGCGCATGGCGTGAGTGGCCGCGCCTACGCCCTGCGTAAAGGCTATGACGGCAATCTTGCCGAGAATGAGCGCGGTGCGGTATGCAGTCATAAGAGCCTTGCCTACACCTAAGACCGTATGCCATGCGAGGGTTGCCGTCTTGACAAGAAGCAACCACGAGTAATATGCGCTGATTACCACGATAATATTGCCGATGGCCTTTCGATGCTCGATGAGAAAGGAGACAATGGTATTGAGCACCCGGAGGAAAACCGATGATGAAGTATAGATGTGCTTCATCAGCGGATAGAGTTTTTCTCCGAGTTCTATGGCAAGCTCGCCCACGCGCTTACGCGCCTTGTCGATAGAGGCTTGCACCGTATTGTTGAAGATGGCATACTCGTTTGAGGCTGAAGTTCCCTCGCGGAACGCCTCGGAAGCCTCGCCCAACTGCCATTTGAGAAAATCCAAATGGCTGCTCAGATTCGACAACACACTCGACACACGGGCACCGTCCAGTCCGAGGTCTTGAAACAGAGGCGACAACACGGCGAGAGCCTTGTCCTCGCCAAGTTTGTTGAGTGCTTCGAGGAACATCATCACGCCCTGCGTGGTGCTTTTGTTCAGTGTTTCGATGAAGCTGCTTGTTTCAAGTCCTACATTTCGGGCCATCTCCGCAGGTTTCTTGAACAATTCCATTATGGTACGCTGTAAAGCCGTTGCCGACATCTCCACCTTTTGACCGTGAGCGTCCAAGGTGGCGGCAAAAGCCATAATTTCCGGAATTGTCATTTTAGCCGTGGAGCCGATGCCGGCCATTCGTTGAGCAAACTCGACGATAAAAGGCTTGGCCGCGGTACAGTTCTGCGAGAGGTGGTTCACCGTCGAGCCAATCTTCAACATCGAATCCCTCACGCCATACATCTGCTCCATGCCGAAGATGTTGGAGAGTTTGGCGATGGTCTGCGTTGCACCTTCTCCGAGGTCAACGAGAGCCACGTTGATAATCGAGGCGGCTTCGACGTACTCCTTGACCGAGGCCACGGTGTTGTAGCCGAGGCGACCGCCCTCCTGGGCGAGAAGGTTCAACTGCTCGCGGGCAAGACGTGTGTCCATGCCCTTGAAGATCTCGTTGAGTTCTTCAACCTCGGCGGCGGTCATTCGGGTGTACTTGATGGTGTTCGCCATCTGTTCCTCCATGTCGGCGTAAGACTGCACAGCCTTTCGTCCGGCCATGACAAGCCCGGTCACGGCGGCGCCAAAAGCCATGATGGCGGTCTGCGCGTTGTTGAGCCACGTGTTCATTCTCGACCACAAGGATTTCTGCGTGGCGAGAGTGGCGTTGACCTTTTGCAGTTCCGCCTTGACACGTTGGATTTTGGCAACCTGCGCGTCCCAAGCGGCGGTGCCGCGCTGTATGCCGTTGAGTTGCTGTTGGAGAAGTTTGAGAGCCTTGTTCAGTTCCTTTGGAGAAGCCTTGTCGAGCCTACGAAGAGTTTGGTCTACGGAAGCCGACGAGCCTTTAAGCTGCTCCATCATGCGCTGTGTGGATTTAAGCTCACGTTGGAGTTTCTTCATAGTGGCCTTATCTCCGGCAGTAGCGGCTTTCGCTATCTGCTTTTCCAGACGGCGGGCGTCCTTTTCGAGGGTGGAAAGCATCTGCTGTGCCTGTTTGCCGTTCACGGAGAGAACGACATTGGCGGTAGATGTATAATTTGCCATTGTTAAATCTGATATTTGTAGGTGTTCCCTGCAAATATCAGCCGGAATTTTCGGAGGCGAAAAGACGGTAAAACACTCACTATCCGCTTAAAAAGGGTTGGTGTCGGGCAGGATACAGGGCCGACAGAAGTTGTCAGATGGAACGGCTGACGGGAGGTTCGGAGGGAAAATCCGAGGGCACTCCTTTTAGCCGAGATGGGCTAAAAAATGGAGTGCATAACGAGCTATCATTCAGGCAAAAGGGTCCCTATTTTAAGCAAGATTTCTACAAAATTCTTGATTTTGTAGCGGCTTGAAGTTGGGTTTGGACTGAATGATAGCGAGTTAGGGGGTTCGGGGGCTTGCCCCCGTTGTGGCATTGCACACCCCCCACTGCGCTGTCGCTCGTTTTGCCCTTGCCCCCTCGCTTCCCCTCGCTATATGCAGAACGCCCCCCCACGGAGCGACCCCGATGCGCGGTAAAATCGCTTCCGTGCGCGTGGAAATTCCGCTCGCGGATTGGAACGCACACGGAAGCACCGCTCTCCCTTGACGCAGATACACCTATCAAGTCGAGGGGTTGAACGTGGCGATGGGCGGAGATGACGATGCGGCGCGTAACGGAGGTGAGACGGCCAAAGGAGCGTAGGGAACTCGGAGTGCCTACATCAGGATTAGAGCAATCGGCAGGTGTCGTGCAACGAAGTGGAGCGACAGGCTGTCTCTCAAATCCGCTCGCGGTTTGAGAGTCTGCCGACCTGCCCTTGCCCTAAGCCGTAGGCAAACTCGGAGTGAGTGAAGCGGTTGGCCGTCTGCCGGAGTGGAGCTGTTCATCGGCGCACCGTCCTGGGGTGGGCATTGCGTCGCAGACGACAGACAAATGAGGCCGGCGGGTGAATGGCAAGGGCAACTTCCTCTATGGGTGGGAGGAACGTGGAGATTGACGGCTCGCGCCGACCGCAGGAGGGAGAGCGGCGGCACGGCATCGACGAGCCGGAATAGCAAGCGGAGGTTTCGGGTTGGCAGCGGAGAGAAACGTAGCCGCCAAAGAGAGTTTGCAACCTGAGTCGAAATGGAGCGAGCCAACCCCCGACGCAGGAGGGGTGACGGCGTAAGCGTAATGCAGACGGCGGGCGCAATCTATCGACCCGAAGGCCGCAGCGGTCTTTGTTTACAGCGGAACACAGTGCAGCCGTGAACAAAGATGCTCGGGCTTGGCGATGACTGGGACGCAAACGACTGACGGAGGGAGTGTCCGTAAAGACGGCAATCTCCACATTCCGGGTGGGGAGAATAATCTTGCCCTTGCCATTGGCCGACGGCGATAAATCCTCTCTGCCCTGCAAGGGCGTATTATGATGTGGTCGCAGACGATGGACGGTGAGGAACGTGCCGCCTACATTCTGTCCTCGGCGAGGAATTAAGCGAGTGCCACGGGCGAATAACAGTGCGTTCATCAGTCCTCTTGTGGGTGGGAGGATGGTGGCGGATGGCGGCAGTGCGCCGATTGGAGGCCGGAGTGAAGATGCCTGTCCTTACAAGTCGGAATGGCAAGCGGAGGTTGTGGGTTGACAGCGTAGTGGAGCGGGCCAACACCACGACAAAGGAGTGGTGGCGGCGCAAAGCGAGAACGTAGCCGTCAAAGATAGTTTGTAACCAAAGACGAAATGGAGCGAGCCAACCCCCGACGCAGGAGGGGTGGCGGCGTAAAGCGTAATGCAGTCGGAGGGCACAATCTATCGCCCCGGAAACCGCAGCGGTTTTTAGCCGACAATGGAGCGAAGCGTAATCGCCGGCCAAAAATGCTCGGACTTGGAAGGATGTAGGAATCAAACGGAGGACGCAGGGAGGTGTGTGTAAGCCGCCATACGCACCAACCGGGAGGGTCAACAAAGATGAACGCGACAAACAAAACGAGCTACCCTCACGGGCAACTCGCCTTGCAACTTATGAAAAAAACTACTCTCGGAGTGGGAAATGATTATCGTTTTCGATAGAAAACGTATATCAAGCAGCCTATCACAAGTATTGTGATGATGGCTACTGCTGTGCCGTCAGGCGGATTATACAGGCGCGTCGTAGCGGTGTGTTCCGTCGAAGCCTCGGCAGCGGATTTCTTATACGCTACCGTATCGAGCTGATTGTAGGCTTCGACTTGATTTCTCTGAACACGCCGCTGATCTATGACGCGCCCCTTTGTGGCTTTCAGCCGAATAACCTCCGGCTTCTCGGCGTATGCCGTCGGACGCTCTACTTGGACTTCGAGGGTGTCGAAGTCGAAAGATGTAGAGCGCATCAGCGAGTCAATCGTGGTGATTGTGCGGTGATGCTCCGACCGGGCGACTGAATCGACTGCGAGGGATTTATCCTGTTGCAGTTCCTTGTGGGAGCGGCACGAAGTAATGAGTGCCAGCGCAAGGAGAAGAATCAGCGACCGCATAGCTCCGGCTCTTTTTGGACGTTGAACGAAGGGCAAGCCTTTGCAGCGAACTCGTTGTGTCCGTGGACGGATGCCGACGGATAGCTCGCCTTTAACTCGCCTACGAGTTTGATAAGCGCGGCCCTCTGCGCTTCTGTGCGAGTGTCCTTCGGCGTTTTACCGTCTGCGGCACAGCCACCTATCAGGCAGATACCGATAGAGTGAGCGTTATGCCCCGTAGTGTGCGCACCGACCTGCTCGATGGGTCTGCCCTTGTGGATAGAGCCATCGCGGTAGATGACGATGTGATAGCCTATGTCGGAGAAGCCGCGGGCAAGATGCCACTGGCGGATTTGCTCGACAGTAAAATCCTTCCCCTCCGGCGTAGCCGAGCAATGGAGGATTATCTTGTCGATGCGGCGAGTGTTCGGTACCGAACCGATGCCCAGAGCCGCCCAGGTCTTCGGACCGACTATGCCATCGACAGCGAGACCGTGGGATTTTTGGAAGTCGCGCACCGCCTCGTCGGTGATCGCGCCAAAAATGCCGTCTGCGATAAGGTTGAGCTTCCGTTGCAGGGTTGCGACCGCGTCGCCCCTGCTTCCTTTCTTAATGGTTGTCATGTTCTTGTGGATTATGGGATTGATTTTGGCTATCGGACGGGCGGTGCCCGTACTGATAGTGATACTTCATGCCGAACACTGCCCCCGCGAAAGTCAGAATCTCGCCGAAGGCGACAAGGACAGAATTATGGATTTCGCCGGGGGGCGGCACACAAAATCCGGCAATGAGTAGACCGCAGCCAACGACAATCAGGAGGACGGCGGCAAGCAACTGAACAGTTGGTTTGTGTTTGCGAATTTCCATATAAAATGTGAGTTAAACTGTTGTGTATGTGGAGAATTATTTGTAACTTTGCGTTGAAAGACAAGTTTATTTCACGCTACCAAAACCGGATGCATCTAACATTTGAAAAGGGACCCAGGTACAGCATTTGAAAAGGGTCCCACC
>ERZ778513.34-NODE-34-length-127940-cov-17.677452_pt1 | contig 127940 bp, 116 predicted proteins | sample MGYA00510345_ERZ778513 | MGnify/ENA primary metagenome ERZ778513 (study PRJEB29527, sample SAMN07138966) | mouse gut metagenome | material: feces | host: mouse | place: China:Nanjing | collected 2016-01-25 ... | reverse complement strand
TTCTCGGGACTGGCGACAATTGTACGAATCGTACTGATGTATTACATGAATCTCGAAAAGTTCCTCAATCAACCCGACGCTGACCTGAAAATAATGCTCGCCGAAGCATCTGAATCGCCGCCGGAATAAACTGAAAAATGCTGAGAGGGGCTTGTCCTATACAAAAAGTAAGCCCAACTTCTACCTTTCAAGAAGTTGGACTCGACTTATTATGGTTTAGCGGACAGTAATAAAAAACAATTACACAGCAGAGGCGACATTCAACAATCGCAAGAACTACTGGGCTGTGATGCAGGGCACGTCAATGGCATGTCCGTTTGTAGCCGGCACAGTGGCGCTGATGCTTGAGGCAGATCCGCCCCTTGATGTCGAGACAGCCCGCACCATACTGACGGAGACGGCAATCGCACCCTCGGTTTCGGCCGACGGCAACACTGCCGACATCACCACCGCTTCACTCCGCCCAGGCGTATATATCCTCGCGGCTCAGGGCAAGACGCAGCGGCATACCGCCAAGATTGAAGTGCGCTGAGAAACACACATATTATAAATTTCGGCTCCTGCTCTGCCGTAGGTCTGTTGGAAAAACGACCGGCCGGCGGCGCAGGAGGCGTTGCGTTATGGCTGCGCCGTGGAGATGTTTCGGCGCAGCCTGTCGATGATAAAATATCAATGTGGCGCGGAGCGGGAATTGGCAGGCACGCGAATATTTTGTATATTTGCGGAAAATTGTTTGAAAAAATGGAAAATCAGGATATAAATAAGGTGGTTGAAGAGCCGGTGAAGCGTGTGGTGCTTGATATGGAGGATATCAGGAAGGCTTCGCCGTGGCTCGGACGTCATCCGAAACTCGTGCGAAGGCTGTTTAAATTCCTTTCTTTTGACAAGGTCAATGATCTGCATGAGCATAATATAGATAATCCGGGCGGTGGCCCGGGCTTCGTGCGCGGCATGCTCGAGGAGCTTGATATAAAGCTGCGCATCGACAACGAGGAGGTGCTTGACAATCTTCCCGAAGGAGCGTTTGTCACGGTGAGCAACCATCATTTCGGCGCTCTTGACGGCATCATACTTATCGATATGGTGGCGTCGCGCCGTCCGAAATATAAGGTGATGGTCAACATGGTGCTGAACCATATATCGGGCATGCGTCCCAATTTTATCGCTGTCGACCCGATGGCTTCGGCCGACCCGAAGAAGAAGGCGGTGTCGATGAAGGGCATCAAGGAGGCTATCATGCAGGTGCGGTCAGGCGAGCCGGTCGGTTTTTTTCCGGCCGGAGCTGTGGCAAAGGTCAACTGGCGCGGCCGTCTCACCGACCGTGAGTGGCAGGCCAATATAATCCGTCTGATAGAGCAGCTTAAGGTGCCGGTGGTGCCGATATTCTTTCACGGGAGCCAGAGCTGGTGGTTTAATTTCCTGGGCATAACCTTCTGGCAGTTGCGCACGCTGCGTCACCCGGCCGAAGTGTTCCGCAAGCGCCACAAGACATTTCATATCACCGTCGGCGAGCCTATTTCTGTCGAAGAGCAGAAGAAGCATCAGGGTTCGCCGAAGGAATTCGGCGACTTTCTGCGTTGCGAGACCTACAAGCTGCGGGAGGTGAGCCGCAAAATGAAGAAATAGGCATTCATCCGTATTATAATCAAGTTACCTGAACAGAAAAGAAGCGACAATGTCAAACATGACGGAAATATCACCGCAGGCCGTGGCTATGAAACAGCGCCTCGGCATCGTCGGAAATGCGTCGGCGCTCAACAATGCCGTGGAGCGCGCGTTGCGTGTGGCTCCGATTGATCTGTCGGTGCTCGTGACCGGCGAGAGCGGCACGGGAAAAGAGTTCTTTCCTCAGATAATCCATCTTAACAGTGCCCGCAAACACGGCAAGTATATAGCGGTCAACTGCGGCGCGATACCTGAAGGCACTATCGACTCAGAGCTTTTCGGCCACGAGAAAGGCGCCTTTACCGGCGCTGTGGCTTCGCGCAAGGGATATTTCGAGGAGGCAAGCGGCGGCACTATATTTCTCGATGAGGTGGCCGAGCTGCCTCTTACCACTCAGGCGCGTCTGCTGCGTGTGCTCGAAAGCGGCGAATTCATAAAGGTGGGTTCGTCGGAAGTGCAGAAAACCAATATAAGGGTCGTTGCGGCCACCAACGTCGACATGGCGCGGTCTGTGGCCGAAGGCAAATTTCGCGAGGACCTTTATTACAGGCTTTCTACCGTGCAGATTTCAGTTCCGGCGTTGCGCGACAGAGGCAGCGACATATTGCTGCTGGCGAGAAAATTCGCGTCGGATTTCTCCGAGCGTTACCGCACTCCGCAGGTGACGTTTGACGACGAGGCCCGCGAGCGCCTTCTCCACTACCGCTGGCCCGGCAATGTGCGTCAGCTTAAGAATGTGGTGGAGCAGATAGCACTTTTCGAGGCGGGCAGAGTCATCACGTCGGCCGATATTGTGCCATACCTCCCCGAGAGCGTAAACAGCTATGTGCCCACGCTCATGCAGCCTGCCGGAGGAGCCTACGAACGTGAGCGCGAGATGCTTTTCAATATGATATTCAAGCTGCAGCGCGAAATCGAGGCGCTGCGCGAGCAGGTCGAAGGCGGCCGTATGGCGTCGGCAGGGCAGAGCCGTCTCGCACTCGGAGGCGAGATTGCCGATGCGGAGCGTAAAGGCTCAGTGACGTCAGTGGTCAAATATACGGAACCGGTCGACGCATTGTTTGCGCGCGGAGCCTCGCGGACGGCGTCGCACGATGTTGTCGATGTTACGGCCACCGCTCCGGTCACCACGCTCGAAGAGACCGAAAAAGAGCTTATACGCCGGTCGCTCGAGCGCAACATGGGGCGACGCAAGGCAGTGGCTTCCGAACTTAATATCTCAGAACGAACACTTTATCGCAAGATAAAAGAATATGGACTTGAATAAGAAACCAACAGGCATTTTCCGCGGCCATGCAGTGACCCGCGTGGCCGTGCTCGCAGTGATGCTGCTTGCCGGAATGCTGTGGCAGGGGTGTCGCATAAGCTATAAATTCAACGGCGCCGCCATCGACTATAATGTCTACCACACCATATCGGTGGGACAGTTCCCGATACGCGCAGCGCTGGTGTATCCGCCGCTGCAGCAGACATTTGAAAATGAACTTCTCGACTATATCACCCGCAACACGCGTCTGCGCACCATCGACGGAGGTGCCTCTGACCTCAGCATCGAAGGTGAAATCACCGGATATGCGCTGTCGCCGCAGGCCGTCACCGAAAATGCCTACGCGTCAAAAACGCGTCTGACCATCACCGTGCGTGTGAAATATACCGACAGCAAGGATGAGAAAAACGACATTGACCAGACATTTTCTGCCTATCGCGATTTCGACGCCACGGAAATGCTGACCGACGTGCAGGACGAGCTCTGCGAGAAGATAAGCAAAGAGCTTGTCGATTTGATATTTAACGCCACTCTTGGCAACTGGTAACGTAACGATATGTCAGACTCAACCATAACCGGCGCTATATGCAGCCTTCTTCCCGACGGAGAGGGGAGTGGCGGCGTGCTTACGCCTGCCGTGGCAGAGCGCCTCATGGAGCTTTATCCCTATTTCGCGCTGCCTGCATCGATAGTGCTGCGCGAAAGCGGAGGCATGATGTCGCACGAGGAGCGCCGTCGCCTCACACGCCATCTGGCCCGCACCGCTCCGTCGCCGGTAGTGCTCGCCACGTTGCTCAACGACAGCGACGAGCCGTTTTATCCCGACGAAAAGGTGGCGACACCGTCGACCGAGAGTGCAATCGACACTTTCCTGTCGACCTACGGCAGCGGCGGTGAAGATGACGAAGTGCTCAACCGCCTGATATTCAACCCAACTCCCGACTACGCCCAGTTGCTTGCCAAAGAGGAGCAGCACAATCTGCCGTCGGTGTCGGATGGCGGCGACAGTCATGACGACCTTCTCAACCGCTTCATCATCAAGCAGAAACAGCAGGAGGGGAGCGCTCCGCAAGATGAGCCGTCGCGCATTCCGGCCGTTACCGTTGAAAACCGTCACAGCGATGACGCCGCGGCCGGACAGCAGCAGGAAACATCGCTGCTCAGCGAGAGCCTTGCAAAAATATTCATCCGTCAGCGCCAATATGAGCGCGCATACGAAATAATAAGTCAATTAAGTTTGAATTATCCGGAAAAAAGTGTTTACTTTGCAGACCAAATGCGCTTTCTCCGCAAAGTCATCGCCAACAGGCGCCGAAATGCCGGAAAACAGTGAATTAAAAAATCAATAAATCACATATACTCGAAAATGCAAACATTATTAATCGTACTCACAGTGATTGTGTCGATTCTCCTGATCGGCGTAGTGCTTATTCAGAAATCAAAAGGTGGCGGTCTGGCATCTAATTTCGCCGGCTCAAACCAGATTATGGGTGTCCGCCGTACAAACAACTTCATCGAGAAGGCCACATGGTCACTTGCCATCGTAATCCTCTTCCTCTCTATTCTGTCGTCAATCGTTACGCCCGACCTCCCCGGTGCGAAATATGATGTCGCAAAGCAGAAACAGCAGACCACACAGACCGACTTCAACACCAACGCTGACGCCGCCACAACCGCAGCCGACGCAACTTCTGCCGAATAAGGATTAGCCGAAGTGGTAAATATGACATATAGGGTGCGCTCTTCGGAGTGTGCCCCTTTCTGCGTATATATATATATCCGTTTGACTGCATGAGCCGATGTTGTGCAGGTGAGGGTCTCAGTGTAGATTTTAGTATTGAAAATTTGGATAAACGATAATAAATAAGTATATTTGCATAACGAAAACTGATATTTATGCATTTTTCCACATGTGAAATGTGCAGAATATTATGAAATGAATTGAAATCCGGCATTTATCATGCACCACCAGTCTCGACCGGCGGCCATATAGATCAGGAGAATGGACTGACAGCGACAGCCGCCAGTTTCGGATGCAAAGATTTCAATCGGTCAAGGTTTTTTAACCGAAAGATATCACACTACCCAAAGGGCAACAACCGTTGTTGTCATTTTTATTATCAAAAAGAATCGGCAGGCGTCACACCCTGCAGTTGACTTAACCGGACGGTCATGCGGATGAATTTTACCGTTGGCCTAACCTATCACCTGAGTCGGATTTCTATTTTGTAGAGACGAGATAATGCCGACAATGAAAAAAATTACTTGACCGGATTGTAAATCTACATCGCTTTGAATGCGTGCTTGCCCTATCATCACTTGTCACAACAACAAATCTTAGCAGCCTCCGCAGTCAGGGAAATGTTCCCGACCGGCATTGCCATATCCCTTTCGGCCGTGTGTCATACAGCTGTCATCTATTTTGACTGAGAGTTGATATGTCTACATATCCAATCGGTATATATCTGAGATGCCGTAACATAGGATTGCAATCTGTCTCAATACGAAAGAAGATATTTTTAGGATTGATTATCCACAGATAACGTGTACGGTTATGCTCCATGAGTCTGCTTTGTCCTTCCTCCGACTTTGCCGTCAAACTCTCCCAATCTACAATCGCGGCACTGAGCCTCAGACCATCCGACAAAAGTCCATTACCGCCTGGACGTGTTGGCGATGCATTAAGGATAAAGACAGACCGGGAGTGTGGCTGTAACCATTGACAAGAATTGTGTATAATGCCCTATCGCATAATCAGGGGGAACACCGTGCGTTCCCTGTTGATTATGTCACATACACAATCGGCGTCTATCATCCCTCTCATGGCGGTGGCGATTGCTGCCGCATTGCGTGGGAGTTGACGTTTGCCCGGCTTTTGCCAAAGCAGGCTTTAATGTGTCTGCCGCGGAGTGCCGTGCCGTCAATCAAGTAGGCGCTTTCCGAGGCAGCCCCGCTCTCGCTTAAAATCGGAGGAAGGTGAGAGGTCGGTGGCTGCCTTTTTTTTACATTGGTCTAAAAAAAGAGACTGCCTGACTCTGGTTGTCAGGCAGCCTCTTCATATTTTAAATGTATTGTTCGCTGATATCTTGCCGTTTGAGAGGTTTATATCTTGCCGATGAATTTGAGCACCTGTTCGGTGATGTTCTGTACGGTGAAACCGAATTTCTCGTCAAGCACTTTGTAGGGGGCAGATGCGCCGAAGCGTGTCATGCCGTAGACTTTTCCTTTGGAGCCTACGATGCTCTGCAGCGTTGCGGGCAGTCCGGCGGTGAGGCCGAAGCGGGGCACGTTGCGCGGGAGCACACTGTCTTTGTATTCCTGACTCTGGTCTTCGAAGAGGCCTGTCGAGGGGACTGAGACAACGCGGCAAGGCACGCCTCCTGCCTCAAGTTCAACGGCGACTTCGCAGAGCAATGACACTTCAGAGCCATTGGCGATAAGCACTACCTGGGGATAGGGTGTATCCATCACTACATATCCGCCGCGACGTGTGCCCTGAGCTTCCTCGTAACGGCTTGTGGCGACTGCCGGCAGGTCTTTGATGTCCTGACGCGAAAGTATGAGGGCTGTGGGACTGTCATTGTTTTCCATCGCCATTTCCCATGCCACGGTAGTCTCGGCAGAGTCGGCGGGGCGCAGCACGAGCATCGAAGGTTTGCCAGAGAAGTTGCGGATCTGCTCCATGAGGCGGATCTGCGCTTCCTGTTCGATGGGTTCGTGGGTGGGACCGTCCTCTCCGACACGGAATGCATCGTGAGTCCAGATATATTTCACGGGGAGCTCCATCAGAGCCGACATGCGCACTGCCGGCTTCATGTAGTCGGAGAATACGAAGAATGTTCCGCAGGCTTCATGCATGCCGCCGTGGAGGGCAATACCGTTCATTACGGCTGCCATGGTGAGTTCGGCTACGCCGGCGTGTAGGAAACCGCCTGAGAAATCGCCGGAAATGAGTGCTCCGGTTTTCTTGAGGAACGCGTCGGTCTTGTCGGAGTTGGCGAGGTCGGCGCTTGATACAATCATGTTGTGCACTTTTTCGGCAAGGGCAGCGAGCACGTTGGCCGAAGCGGTGCGTGTGGCCTGGCCGGCTTTGTGCACGATTGCAGAGTAGTCTATTTCGGGGAGCTTGCCGGCGATGAAATCGGCGAGCACTGCCGCGCGGTCTGGATTGCCGGCTGCCCATTCATGCTCTTGTTCGCGGCGTTCGGCCACGATTTTGCGGAGCTCCTGATTGCGGGCTTCGTAGAGTGCTTTTGATGCTTCCCATATCTCGAACGGGTGCTCGGGATTGCCACCGAGGTGACGCACGGTGGCTTCATAGTCGCCGCCGGCCGATTTGCTGATAGGGTTGCCGTGGGTGGAGCACTGTCCTTCGAAACTTGAGCCGTCGGCTTTCACGATGCCTTTGCCCATTATGGTGTGACCGATTATGAGAGTCGGCTTTTCGGTTTCGGCGATTGCGGTTTCGAGTGCCTTGGATATCTCGTCAGCGTCATTGCCGTCGATTTCGATGACGCTCCATCCCCATGCGCGGTATTTTGCGGCGTAGTCCTCGCGGGTTACTGCATCGACGTTGGTCGAGAGCTGCACGTCGTTGCAGTCGTAGAACATTATCAGGTTGTGGAGACCGAGGTAACCGGCCAGACGTCCGGCGCCCTGTGAGATTTCTTCCTGTATGCCTCCGTCGGAGATGAAGGCGTAGGTCTTGTGTTCGACGACTTTTCCGAAGCGGGCGGCGAGGAAGCGCTCTGCGATGGCGCAGCCTACGGCCATCGTGTGTCCCTGGCCGAGGGGGCCGGAGGTGTTTTCAACTCCTCTTTCGGGGTCAACTTCGGGGTGACCGGGAGTGACGCTGCCCCACTGGCGGAACTGCTCGAGCTCGGCTATGGTGTATTTTCCGGTAAGGGCAAGAGTGGCGTAAAGCATTGTCGACATGTGACCCGGGTCGAGGAAGAAGCGGTCGCGGGCAAACCATGTCGGATCGTCGGGGTCGGTGACTAGATACTTCGAGTAAAGTACGTTGATAAAGTCGGCACCACCCATGGCGCCTCCGGGGTGACCCGATTTTGCTTTCTCTACCATCGATGCGCAGAGCACACGGATATTGTCGGCAACGCTCTCAAGAGTTTTCTTATCGGAATTCATTATTAAACTGTGTTTTGTAATTGTTTTGATATTTGTGGCGTGAATTGGCTTAACCCTTTCACACCACAAATATAGCTATTTTTTTTAACAATCGGGGTCACATAAAGTTCAATTCGCATTTCAATTGTCGAAACCATGGCGCCGGGGGATGTCGTTGCGGTTTCACTGCGGTGAAAACGCAACGAGAGCCGCGGCAACACAACCGCGGCTCTCGTCGTGAAGTTTATGTGTCGGCTTTAGTCGACTGGAATGTTTTTGTTGACGTTCTTGCAGCCGATTACTGCATAGTAGAACAGATAGAGCAGCATTGCTATCACAAGCCAGTAGCTGCCCATGTAGCCTACCGACGGAGCGAGCACGCTGTGCTGCACCAGAGGCATGATGCCACCGCCGACTACGAGCATCATGAAGATGCCGGAAGCCTGCTCGGTGTATTTGCCGAGGCCTTCGACTGCGAGGTTGAATATGCCGCCCCACATGAGCGAGGTGCAGAGACCGCAGATGATGAGGAATATTGCGCTGAGCGGTATTGTGGGTGTCTCAAGCATTTTGGCTGCGTCCTCAGCTTTTACGTTGGCCTGCTTGTAGAGCTCTTCCTTGAGGTTGATTTCCTTCCGGGTCTCGGGGTGGATGTAGTTTTCGCTCCATTCGAAGCCGGCCGGGTCATTTTTGAACTCTTCGATGGCCGAAGTCGGCAGACCTACGTTTGTAAGGATATATTCGGTCTTGGCGTCGGGATCATAGATGAATTTGGGCACATCGATGCGGCTTGTCTTGGGTATCATGATGGCGATGAGCACAAGGAGAGCGCCTACACTCGACACGACAAGCAGCTGTGCGCGGGTTGAAATCACGCCTGAGATGGCACCCGAAGCGATACGGCCCACGAGCATGAGCAGCCAGTAGACCATCACGATGGCGCCGCCGATTGCGGCTCCGTTGACGAGGATGCCTGCGCCGGCTTCAGCTGAGTCGGAGAGATAGAAATTGAGTTCGGCGGGAATGCCGATTTCTATGCCGACATAGAAGAATATGCCGATGGCTCCGAGCACGAAGTGGCGGAACGACCAGGCTGAATGACGGTTGGGCTGTGCGGTTTTGCCTGCGGCAGCCTCGGCGCGTGCGCGTTCGAGAGAGGGCTCGGGGATGCGTGCAAGCGATATGATGAGATAAGAGAGGGCGAAGATAGCCATGCCGATGAAAAGCAGGGGAGCCACGTCGCTCATTGATGTGCGCGAGGTGACGGTGCCGATGAGGGCGCCTACGAGCATCGGGGTGAGCGAACCGGCCAGTGAGTTGAGCGACGAGCCTGTCTGGAGCAGCTGGTTGCCTTTCTTGCCGCCGCCGCCGAGTATGTTGAGCATCGGATTGACAACGGTGTTGAGCATACATACGCAGAAGCCGCAGATGAATGCGCCGAGCAGGTAGACGAAGAGGTTGAGGGTGACAGGCATTTCCTTGACAATGCTCTCGCCGAGATAGTTTTCTTCAGTCACACCGGTGGTGAACACGGCGATGTCGCCGCCGAACACGCTGCTGAGATACTGCACTCCGAGGCCGAAGAAGCCGAGCACGAGAGCCAGCAGAGCGGTTTTTTTGTAGCCGACGCGTGCGAGCATCTTGCCGGCGGGTATGCCCATGAAGAGATAGGCTGCGAAGTTCATAAGGTTGCCGAGCATGCCGGCCCAGGGGTACTGGTTGCCCCAGATGTTACCGAACGGCGCCGCCATGTTGGTAACGAACGAAATCATGGCAAAGAGAAACATCATCGTGATGATAGGCACGAGATTGCTTTTGCCTGTGGCTGTGTTTGATGACATTAGTGAATTAGTTTTATGAATTAGTTATTAGTAAATATAGTTCAGGTAAGTTTCATGGGTGACAGTTTTCCGATGGCTTCATGAGTCTGAAATTGCGCCATGCGATGCAGGCGGAAATTACTTATTCAATGCAAAGATAGATTTTTTTGGTGTGAATAAGTAATAAAAATGTATCAAATTTTGAAAAAATCTTTTAGAGAGTGTTTGGATTTAAATCAAATTAAGACTGAGCGGATTTTTTGAGGGAATTCCGCGAGTTGAAGAAGGAGCATAGCGAGCTATGCGACTGATGAAACTTGGCGGAATTAACCAAAAAAGACCTCAGGATTAATTTGAAGTTTTACTTTCATTCTCTTTTATTGTTAATACGGTTTAAATTCAAACGCTCTCTTAAAACAGGCATTGCGGGCGAAATCAGTATTCGCGGGCTCCGAAAATAGCTGTCCCCACACGCACAAGGTTTGAACCTTGGCCTATGGCTATGTCGCGGTCGTCGCTCATGCCCATGCTGAGGGTGTCGAAGCCGCGCAGTCCGAGCGATGCGTCGTTTCTGATTTTGTTGAAGCATGCGGCTATAGCGGCGAAGTCGTCGGTGATGCGGCAGGTGTCGTCGGTGTTCGATGCCATGCCCATCAGCCCGCATATATGCGTGGCCTGCAGCGACTCGAATTTCCTTTCAGAGAAATATGCCTCAAGCTCGTCAACAGAAAAGCCGAATTTGGTCTCTTCCTTTGCCACGTGGAGCTGGAGCAGCACGCGTGTCACAACCCCGGCTCTGACCGACTCGCTGTCGATGAGGCCGAGCAGACGCTCGGTGTCGACACTCTCTATCAGGGCAGTCTTGCCGATGAGCTGGCGCACCTTGTTGGTCTGCAGGTGGCCTATGAAATGCCATTCGACGTCGTCGGGCATCTGCGGTATTTTGGCAAGGAGTTCCTGCACGCGGCTTTCGCCGAAGCGGCGCTGACCGGCGTCGTAGGCTGCCCGCAACGCCTCCACGGGATGGAATTTTGAAACAGCGACGAGGCCGACGCCTGCGGGAATAGAGCGTCTGACCTCGTCGAGTTGTTCTGCTACACGGGTGTACATTGTCGTGTCGGTATCAGTCGTTTTTCGCTGAAGAGCTGTCGCCCTGCACCTTCACTTTGTATACGTCGAGAATGGGAGTCTCGGTGATAGATACGATTTCGTAGTCGGCCATCGTGGTTTTCATCTCGTCGATGAAGTGCTCGAGGGCGCCTTTGAAGTCGCTTGCCGCCACGAGTATGAGTGAAGTGGATTTCTTTTCCTGCGCTGTTTTCTCGTCGATGGTGATGAACGCCACCTTTGTCAGATACCAGCGGTCGGCAGAGTCGTCCCAGAATATTTCCGCTATCTTGGTGCGCTTGACGGCCGACACCGAAAATTCGCCGGATATGAAGGGGGTTATCTCCTCGATGATGCGTGACTCGGCTTCGGTAAAAGTCAGCGCGTCGACCAGGAAGGTGTCATTGACTTTTTTCTCGATGCCGTTTTCCATTATTTTGCGGTAAGCTACCTTACATTCAAACCAGTTTGCCATAGTTGTTGTCTGTTTATATTTTTTTAGCTTGGCAAAGGTAGTGAGATTTCACGATACGGCAAAGCATGCCTGATGTGAAAAAACTTTTTTTAACCCGCCGCCGTGCATGTTTTTTTAGAGGAATGTAACATTTTCGCGCAAAAGTTTGTTTTCATTAATATATTTTTGCAAATTGCGATGCGACGCCATCGGTGGTGTTGTGCGTCATTAAATGATAGTATATGTCAGCAGTCAGTTATATATTACAATTGCCACGCCGTGTAGTGCGGTTTTATGCCGACGGATTCCGGTCGATGACGGTAGGCCGCAAGCTGTGGGTCATAATAATCATAAAGCTGATTGTGATATTCGGGGTATTGAAACTTTTTTTCTTTCCGGATTTTCTCGGCAGCCGCTACGACAGCGATGCCGACCGGGCCGGGGCGGTGCGAGAGTCGCTGACCTCTGTCGATAGCAACTATTTTTAATCAGAATATAACCATGGATGAACTTATCAATGTCGTAGACTGGTCGAGATGGCAATTCGCTCTGACGGCGATTGTGCACTGGCTGTTTGTGCCTCTGACTATAGGCCTTTCGCTTATAATAGGCATAATGGAGACGGTCTATTACCGTACTCGCAATGAGAAATGGCTTCGTATCACGAAGTTCTGGATGACACTCTTCGGCATCAACTTCGCTTGCGGAGTAGCCACCGGCCTTATCCTTGAATTTGAGTTCGGCACCAACTGGTCGAACTATTCATGGTTTGTCGGCGACATATTCGGCGCGCCGCTTGCCATCGAGGGCATCGTGGCGTTTTTCCTTGAGTCGACATTTATTGCCGTCATGTTTTTCGGCTGGAAGCGAGTCAGTCCGCGTTTCCACCTCGCAGCGACATGGCTTACGGCAATCGGTGTGGCGCTGTCGGCGTTATGGATACTTGTGGCCAACGCCTGGATGCAATATCCGGCCGGCATGGAATTTGATCCGGAGCAGATGCGCAATGTCATGGTTAGCTTTAAGGATGTGGTGCTGTCGCCGGTGGCGGTCAACAAATTCTTCCACACGGTGTTGAGCGGCTGGGTGCTCGGGTCGGTCTTTGTGGTTGGCGTGAGCTGCTGGCTTCTGATAAAGCGCAATAACCGAGACTTTGCCCTGCGGTCAATAAAGGTGGCCGGCGCAGTCGGTCTTGCCGGCATAGTGCTTACGATGTGGACCGGCGACGGCTCTGCAGTCGAGGTGTCGAAATACCAGCCCATGAAACTGGCGGCGATGGAAGGACTGTATTCCGGAAGCGAGGGGCAAGGGCTTGTGGCATTCGGTTTTGTCAACACCGACAAGCGGCCTTTCGACGGACAGAAAGCCATCCATGCAGAGCTCAGCATACCCAAAGGCCTGTCGATACTCGCCCGTCATGATGCCGACGCATTTGTGCCCGGCATCGAGGATCTTATACGCGGATATGCTGTCAATGAGTCAGGCGACACTGTATATAACGGTGTGCCTTATGCGCGCCGCATAGAAATGGGCAAGACGGCCCGGCAGGCTCTCCGCGACTATGACGCGGCGATGAAACGCGGCGACACGGCGGCGATGGCTTCGGCAAAGCAGATCATCGACGACAATTTCAGATATTTCGGCTACGGCTATCTCAGCGCGCCTGAAGATGCTGTTCCGCCGGTAGCGGTGTCGTTTTATTCGTTCCGCGTGATGGTGATGGCCGGAGGCTATCTGCTGCTGTTCTTCCTTGTTGTGGCGTGGGCTTCGTGGCGACGCAAGGTCAACCTGCTTCAAAACAGATGGTTCTGTATCTTAGGACTGCTGACTATACCGGTGGTGTGGATATGCAGCGAGGCCGGCTGGGTGCTGGCCGAAGTGGGGCGTCAGCCGTGGACCATCGAGGGGCTGCTCCCTGTCAATGCCGCTGTTTCGGCTATTTCATCCGGCTCCGTGCAGACCACATTCTGGCTCTTTGTGGCACTCTTCACTGTGCTTCTCGTGGCGGAGGTCAGCATTATGGTGCGCCACATCAGACGCAAGGCCGAGACCGACATGTTTTACGAGCCTGAAAAATAAGTATAAATCTAAAAAACATCTGACGTATGGAAGCGCTTCAATCATATTGGTGGTTTCTGATATCACTGCTCGGAGCATTGCTCGTGTTTCTGCTTTTCGTGCAGGGAGGACAGACGATGCTTTTCTGCTCGCATTCGAGCATGACACGTAATCTCAAAGTCAATTCGCTCGGCCGCAAATGGGAACTGACATATACGACACTCGTAGTGTTCGGCGGTGCGTTTTTCGCATCATTCCCGCTGTTCTATTCAACATGTTTCGGCGGCGCCTACTGGCTGTGGATGCTCATATTGCTCAGCTTCATATTGCAGGCTGTGAGCTATGAGTTCCGCCGTAAGCCCGGCAATCTGTTGGGCACCCGCGTTTATGACGCGTTTCTCTTCTTCAACGGCTGTGCCGGCTGCATACTTCTCGGCGTGGCGGTAGGCATGATGATATTCGGCGCCGATTTCACGGTGACGAAAGGGAATATTCTTGACGGAGGCCAACCTGTGATATCGGTGTGGAACTCCTCGCACGGCCTTGAGGCAATCTTCAACTGGCGCAATCTGCTTGTCGGATTTACAGTGCTGTTTCTCGCCCGCACCAACGCAGCGCTCTATTTCATCAACAGCATAGAGGAGGGCACAGCGTTTCGTGCCCGTCAGCGCAGGGCGGCGTTGGTCAACGGAGCAGTGTTCGTCGTGCTGTTTCTGGCGCTTGTGGCCGTGATATTCACCTCCGACGGCTACGGATATGATGCTGACGGAGTTATCACCGAAGTGCCTTATAAATATGCCGACAATCTGATGTCGCTCTGGTGGCTTGGATTTATATTCGTGGTCGGAGTGGTGATGGTGCTCTACGGCCTGGGCAAGACAGCCGTGCGGCGGGTCTACAATCACGGCATCGTATGGACAGGCGCCGGCACCGTTCTCGCAATCCTCGCCCTGTTGTGTCTGCTGGGATATAACGACACTGCATTTCTTCCGTCGGTCACCGACCCGCAGAGCTCGCTGACCATACGCAACAGTTCATCGTCATATTTCACACTGAAAGTGATGACATGGGTGTCAGTGCTGTCGCCCATAGTGATAGCATATATCGCAGTGGTGTGGCGCAAACTGTCAAAACCGCCGTTGACCCCCACAGAGCTCGAGCACGAACATGAAGCATACTGACCTCGCAATACAAAAAATAAAAATTCCGCATAAAGTACGCACATAATTGCGCTTTATGCGGAAATTTTATTTTATAGAGTTAAGAGAGTGTTATTGTCGGATTAATCTTTGTTTGTGATGAGGGACGTAGACGTAGCTACGTGACTGAAGAATAAACAAAAAGACACCGACACGACTCTCAAAGGCAAAGTGATATGAATTTTAAACAGTATCTAAGGTCTCGCTCATTTATCAAGTTCGATGCATTCTACAAAAAATGGAGTTGAAAACGGTGTTTTAATCCAGATGTTTTCAGTAAACAGTTTTGACCAAGTACTTCCGCCGACTAAATTACATTTAAACCAAAAAATCTCATCATCAAGATTTTCCAGAAATTCTATCTCAATCATGGCATTGTCTGGCAATACAACCGGTTCCGGTAATTGGAATTCAAATTTACCGTTTGGATCGTCGCCAAGCTTATATTCAAAATATATTGGGGAGTCAAGAATATTGATGAAATCTCTTGTCGGTTCGGTTTTGACCTGACTCATGTCATAGACATTGATTCTGAAATTCATCTCGGTCACCTGATTATTACCTTCGCAATAGTAAAAACCTACTTTATCAAGAAGCAATTGCTTGTTTTTTGAAGTATGAAATTCATAACCGTACGTGTCTCCTGCAGTCTTACCGGTAATACACGTCTTTATTAGAGACCAGCCGTGCTTTTTCCCTTTTCGTTTGGTCTTTTGTTTGATTTTGGACGTAGCGCAAACGGATACTTCATTTAGAAGAGTCGGAGAAGGGTTCATTTTTAAAATCTGTACAGAGTCGATAATTTCCCCGATGCTAAATTCAAGTGGTTCATATCCAATATATGTAACAGAGATAGTGTCATTTGGACAAATGCTTCCTGATGAAATGGAAAAACGACCAGACCGGTCTCCTAACGTAGCAATTCTTTTCTTTTTAACTCGAATAGTAGAGTATGGAAGAGGTCTGTTGTTTTCATCAAATACGACTCCAGCAACTTCTTCTGAATGGATATCGCAAAAGAAAATGGATAATAACAAGATCAAAAGCACTTGTTTCATAGGATAAGTTTGCTTAATAAAATGACATGTAAAAATGTATTTTTCATACTTTAATATATTTACATATTATTGTAAATCACAAGTATGATTAAAAAATATTTCTCACAGCATGCTGACGCCGTCGATGTCGCTGAGGCGGGCGGTGAGGCTGTCGTAGTCGTCGGCGCGGACAGCGAGGGTCATGCTGCAGGCATTGTCAAACTGCTGGCTGACGATTTCCGGCTGGGTCTGTTTAACAAGTCGCATCACATCGTTCATCGAAAGATAGGGGAAAGTGAATTCTATACGTTTCATCAGCTTTCGCTCTACAATCTCAGCCTCTTCAATCGACATGCGGGCTGCCTCACGGTAGGCCGCGATGAGTCCGGATGTGCCGAGCTTGATGCCGCCGAAATAGCGCACCACGACGATTACCACGTCGGTGAGTCCGAACGAATTTATCTGGCCGAGTATCGGCTTGCCGGCGGTGCCTGACGGCTCGCCGTTGTCGTTGCTCTGAAAGTCGGTGCGGTCAAAGCCGAGCATGTAGGCCCAGCACACGTGGCGCGCGTCGAAATATTTTTTCTGATAGGTGGCGATGACCGCTTTCGCTTCGTCGGCCGACTCGGCATGATGTGCGAAAGCGAGAAATTTGCTCATTTTCTCGCGGAACACCGCTTCTGAAGGTTTCTCTATTGTGAGATATGTGTCGGCCATGCGCAGTGATTACTTGCGGTCGAAAAATGGATTTTTTGAGGTGGCGCTGACAGCGATGGCAAGCACCTGGCGGCAGCCGGGGAGCAGATTGAGACGCATGGCGCCCATTCCTGCAGAAAAGAGAGTGCGGGTGTCGACGCGGCTGTCGGCGGCAAGCGAGCACGCCGAGCCGATGGCGATGCCAACATCAATAGAGTTGAACGCGCAGGGCGATTGTTCGGGCTTGGCGGTGCATCCCGGATATCCGCAGTGGCCGCAGTTGAGTCCCATGGGCTGCTGACGGATACCTACGAGCACTACGGCATCTCCTTGAAGTATGTTGGCTGCATCACGCTGATAGACAGGCCTCGATGTCTCGTCATACAGCGCGAGCATAGCGTCAGAGAGACGCCGCAGGTCGTCACCCTCGACAAGGATGGTCTCTATGAGGTCGTTGCCTTTGGCTTTGGGGGCGGTGCGTATCGCCGTCATCATACGGCGCGCCACATCGATTACTTGTGCATGCCGGTCTTCACGTTGGTTTATTATCATCAGGCTCGTTGATTAGATGATTAGCATTGCGTCGCCGTAGGCGCCGAAGCGGTAGCCTTCCTTAACGGCTTCGTCGTAGGCTTTCATCACGAGGTTGTAGCCTCCGAATGCGGCCACCATCATGAGCATTGTGGAATAGGGGAGATGGAAGTTGGTGACGAGCGCCGTGGTGACGGTGAAGTCGTAGGGGGGGAAGATGAATTTGTTGGTCCACCCTTCATAGACTTTGAGCTTGCCTCCCATGCTCACTGCCGTAGCCATGCCGCGGAGCACTGATGTGCCGACTGCGCATACCTGGCGGCCTTCCGTCTTTGCCTTGTTGACTGTCTCTACGAGTTGAGGCGTGATGAAAATCTGCTCGGAGTCCATGCGGTGTTTGGTGAGGTCCTCGACGTCGATTTCGCGGAAGTTGCCCAATCCGCTGTGTATTGTGGCGAAAGCCTGCTCGACACCTTTTATTTCAAGACGTTTGAGAAGCTCGCGGCTGAAGTGCATGCCTGCGGCGGGAGCCACGATGGCGCCTTCGTTTTTTGCGAATATGGTCTGATAGTCGGTGACGTCGTTTTCGTTGGGCTCGCGCTGTATGTAGTCGGGCAGCGGAGTCTCGCCCAAAGAGTAAAGCGCTGCCTTGAACTCTTCGTGGGGGCCGTCGTAGAGGAAGCGCAGCGTGCGTCCGCGCGAGGTGGTGTTGTCGATGACTTCGGCCACCATCGACTCATCCTCACCGAAATACAGCTTGTTGCCGATGCGTATCTTTCGGGCCGGCTCCACAAGCACATCCCAGAGCTTGTGCTCCTCGTTGAGCTCTCTGAGGAGGAAAACCTCGATGCGTGCGCCTGTCTTTTCCTTGTTGCCGTAGAGACGTGCGGGAAACACCATCGTGTCGTTGAACACCATCACATCTCCATCGTCAAAATAGTTGATGATCTCTTTGAATACGTGATGGGTGATCTCGCCGGTCTTGCGGTTGACCAGCATCATGCGGCATTCGTCACGACCCGGAGCGGGTTCCTGGGCTATCAGCTCGTCAGGCAATTTGAATTTAAATTGGGAAAGCTTCATCTTCTTTTATATTCGTTTCTTTTGTTGTTTCTTAGTGAGTGTTATCGTCGGTTTCGAGCTCCACGTTGCGCAGCATTTCGACAGCTTCGTCAAGCTGAAGGCACCGGTCGATTGTGGCGTCGCCGACTCTGGTGCGACGCAGAGCGGTGAGATGTCCGCCCGAGCCGAGCGCCTCGCCGATGTCACGGGCAAGCGCTCTGATGTAGGTGCCTTTGCTGCACACCACGCGTATGGTGATTTCCTCCTGCGAGTATTTCAGAAGTTCGATTTCATCGATTACGAGCACCTTCGGCTTCAGTTCCACCGCTTTGCCTTTGCGGGCAATGTGATAGGCGCGTTTGCCGTCGACCTTGCACGCCGAGAATGCCGGTGGCACCTGCTCTATGCGTCCGGTAAATTTCCGGAGCGTTTCCTCTACCTGAGGCTGCGATATATGGCCGGTGGGGTAGCGGGCGTCGATCTCTGTCTCGAGATCAAACGACGGAGTGGTGGCTCCGAGCGCTATCGTGGCTATGTATTCCTTGACGTCGCTCTGCAGCTGCTCTATCAGTTTTGTCGACTTGCCGCTCACTATGATCATGACTCCGGTGGCAAGCGGGTCGAGGGTGCCGGCATGGCCCACTTTCATCTTTTTGACGCCCAGACGGCGCAGCATGACCCCCCTGATGCGTTTCACCACATCAAACGAGGTCCAGCCGTAAGGTTTGTCGACATATATTGTTTCTCCGGCGAGAAAATTCATTTCTTTATTATCTCTTAGTTAAAAATTATGCAGAGCAGACCCACGATTAGACAGTAGACCGCAAACCACACTAGTTTACCTTTTTTGACGATATTGAGCATCCATTTGCATGCTGCGCAACCTACCACAAAAGCGGCTATGAAACCAATGATAAGCGGCACGATGCCGATTGTCTCGGCCGTCGCTCCGGCATCACCGCTTCCGCTTACCATATCCTTGACATCAAGCAGTGCCTCGCCCAATATGGGGATTATCACCATGAAGAACGAGAACTTGGCTATCTGTTCGCGCTTGTCGCCGAGCATCAGACCGGTGGCGATTGTCGATCCAGAACGGCTCAGCCCCGGAATAACGGCCACGGCCTGGGCCAGACCTATGACAAATGCGTCAAGAAACGTGATGTCGCGCGGACGGTAGCCTCCCTGACGCAGTGCCGGACTGTCGGCTGTGGTGCGGCGGAAATAATATGCGAATGTCAGCAGAAGAGCTGTGCAACACAGTGCGATGCCCACAGTGAGGAGGTTCTTGTCAAACAGTGTCTCCACCTTGTCCTTGAAAAACAGACCCACTATCATGATGGGGATGCACGACACGAGTATCTTGAACACGTAGGTGGTGTTGGCGTCGCGCTTAAACCCGAAAAACGATGTCACAAGCGGCAGAAATTCTTTCCAGAGCACTACAATCGTACTCAGCACCGTGGCCACATGAAGCGCCACCGTATATTGCAACGACCCTGCGCCTTCCATGTTGAGGTGGAGTATGTCCTTGCATATCTGCAAGTGTCCCGAGCTGCTTATCGGCAGATACTCCGCCAGACCCTGCACTACACCCATTATAAGGGAATCAAACCAATCCATTTTTTACCTTTTTATGTTGTTTATTGATTACTATTGCTTATTTGCGCGGTTTCAATATGATGGCGACGCCCATGAATACGAAGCCGAGAAACGACAGTGTCGGCCCGATGACGATGCGACGGGTGCTGAATATGTCGGGGTTGAACTCTTCGGTAGTGGTTCCCCCCCCGAGCATCAGCAGAAATCCGAGCACGATGAGTGCGCCGGCTGCAATCATGAAAATAAAGTTTCTGCGGGCAAGCGGAAAATGCTCCGGAGCTTCTTTCTCAAGAGTCTTGCCCGGGGTTGCAGGTTTCACTCCGCTCCGGGCCGCTGCTGCGCCGCCTATGTTTTTTTTACTGGGAATTGCCATAAGTTATATTTTTTATTTATTGTTATCGTTGAGTGTCAGATGCATGCATGGGCTCAGAACATGTCGTCATATTTCTGTCGGAGATATTTGTTGGTCGCTAACCAAGAGGCTGTGCCGCATATCAGAATGCCTCCGGCTACGATGCCCATAAATACCCATATCAGATCGCTCCACGGCAGGGCGAGAGCAAGGTCAGGGTCAATGCTGATGGCATATACACGGAGCAGACACAGCAACAATATGGCTACCGCGGCAGCAAGGATGCCGTTAAGCATGTTGCCGATGACAATCGGGCGCCTGATAAACGCGTTGGTCGCCCCAACGAGCTTCATCGTATGAAGCAGAAATCTCGCTGAATATATCGTAAGCCTTACAGTGTTGTTAATCAGCACAAACGAGATTATCAGCAGCGCTCCCGCCAAAGCAATCAGCACAAGTGACAGTGAACCTATATTGGAGTTGATTGACTCAACCATTTCCGTGTGCACGGTAATCTCTTCCACCGAATCGCTCATGCGTAGCGGAGCTGTGATTTTTTCAAGAGAATCGACCGACGCATATTGTGCCTTTACTCTGACGCTGAACTCCGGCTGATAAGGATTGCCGCCTATGAGCTCAACGATGTCGCTGCCAAGATAGGCATTTTCCTGCTCCAGAATTTCCTCGGGCGACATGTAGTCGTAACTTGCGACAAAATCCGACGACGTCAGCCGCCTTTTCATGTCGTTAATCTGCGTCATGTCGGCATCCACACGCATCACCATGTTAAATCCCAGATTTTCACGGATATGACGTGTTATGTTGCCTGCCGCAAAGGCCGCGCTCCCCACTATTCCCAATATCAGCAGCACCATGCCGACACTGACCGTCGATGTCAGATGCTTGCCGAAACTCATGAGACTCGTGCGTTTATTGGATTGACTCATTGACTATAATGATGATGTTTTCTGAGAATTCTATTTTTATATTGCCATATTTCCACATGTTGCCGGAGGTGCATATACATATATTTATATTGCAGTCTATTTATATTGCAGTCCGGTTTATTGCGGAATTTTGGCAGATGTTTGCACCCCTTCCCGCGATAGGCCGGAGTGCATATTATCTTGCAAATTTACAACATCAGACACCCCCTTGTCAAGTTTTTTTTGATAAAATTGCATTATATTTCACAAAAAGCCTAAAAAATAAGGCAAGACATCGTGCGAGAATTGGCAAAACAGATACTGTTCCGTCACAAACAGTGCTGCTAAGAGTCCCCGAATTAAAAAAACAAAATCCCGAAACCATATTTTACGCCATTTTATGCCGAAGTATAAAAAAATATTAAGAAAAATAAATTCTCTTTCAAAAAAAAGTATTAACTTAGCGCGAAATTTGTAGAACCTCAGAGAAAGAATTTTTGATATTTCGTTGAATATATAGGATTACCAACAATAATAAGAATGGTTATAGCTCAGATTGCTCTGATAACCAAACAATTAAACCTGTCGATAATATGAGCCTGCGCGAAGGCTTCTGCCGGAAGGATACTGTTCAGCGAAAATAGGGTTTCAACTATGGAATAAAAATTTAACAATTAATTAATAAACAATTAATCTTTATGAAAAAGAGTTTAATCGCTTTAGCTTGCGCCCTTTTCATGGGTCAAGGCATGGTTGCTCAAACTTCACAGGAGGTTACCTATGTCGAAGATCCCTCGCAGGGTTATCTTTTCAATCAATTTAAAGACAACTGGTTTATAACCGGTGAAGGTGGCATCAACATCTTCTTCTCACCCAATGACTCATATCGCGACTGGAAAGACCGTTGGTCTCCTACGGCATCGCTTTATGTAGGCAAATGGTTCTCTCCGATTATCGGTCTCCGTGCCGGTGTCAACTGGCTTAAGGTAAAAGGTATGTCTGACGTAAAAAGCATCGGTAACCTTTATGACGAACCCACCGTCGACGGCAAATGGAAACAGAAATTCGTTCACGTAGGTCCCGTGTTAGACGCCATGATAAATGTCACCAACTGGTTGTGCGGCTATCACCCCGGACGCAAATACAACCTTACCGTCTACGGCGGTGTAGGCTGCTACTGGACTTATGCACGTCAGTATGATGCTAACAACAACTCAACAAGCTACAAAGACGCTCATGACCGTATCCTCGCGGCTCGCGGCGGTATCATCAACAGCTTTAACGTAAGCAAGCAGGTGCAGCTCTCGCTCGACGTGCGCTTCACCGCCCTTGACAACCACCGCGACGAAAAAGGCGGCGACTGGAACAAGACCTCTTACGACCTTTCAGCCAACATCGGCGTGACTTACCTCTTCAAGAAACGTGAATGGAACGCTCCCATCATCCCCGTGTGCCCCGAACCCGAGAACTGCGACGCTCTCCGCGCACGCCTGCAGGCTGCCGATGCACGCATCGCCGACCTCGAGGCTCAGCTCCAGGCTTGTCTTGACCGTCCCACTGAAATCGTTGAAGCAGCTCCCGCGGCTCCCCTCGCTACTATCTACTTCCCCATCAACGTGTCTAAACTCACCAAGGAAGATGTTCGCGTAGTACAGGCTTGCGCCGAGGTGATGAAAGCCAACCCCGACACCCGTTACGTGGTTACCGGTTGGGCTGACAACTACACCGGTAACGACCGCATCAATGTAAATCTCCGCAAGAACCGTGCCGCCTCTGTTGAAAAACAGCTCCTCAAATCAGGTGTTCCCGCAGCTCAGTTCGATACAACCATCAACAACGGCAACCTCGTTGACATGGGTGAAAAATTCGTTGCTCTCGACCGCGCTACAACTATCCAGGTCGCAGAATAATAACAATATCTTGACAATATTGCCGGTGCGCTCGGCGCTCCGGTCGAAACCAGAAGGCATGCTCCAACGGGCATGCCTTCTTGATTGATTTATTATGCAGAATTTTACTCGAAAACTGAAGCCATGGATGCTGCCGATTGCCATGGTGGCGGGCATTCTGTTTTACAATCAGATAGGATATGTGGCCTTTCTGTCGCCATATCTGATTTTCATAATGTTGCTGATCACATACTGTAAGGTGTCGTGGCGTCATTTCAGCATCGACAGGTCGATGTGGTGGCTGCTTGGTGTCCAGGTGATAGGCGCACTCATGGTGTATCTTGCATTGGGCCTGCTTAATATGGCCGTAGCCCAAAGCGTTTTTATCTGCATATTCTGCCCGACGGCCACAGCGGCTCCGGTAATTACGGGCATGTTGGGCGGCAAAGTGGAGCGGGTTGCCACATTCTCGCTGCTGAGTAATCTTGTGGTGGCGCTTACTGCCCCGGTGATACTTGCCATGATGGGAGACGGCGCGGATGTCGGATTTTCATCCTCGCTGATACGTATAGCCACGAATGTACTGCCCCTGATAATCGGCCCGCTCGCAGTCGCTCTTATGCTCAAAGTGACATTGCCTCGGGTGAGAGACGCGATTGCGCGTCACCAAGGCCTGTCATTTTATATCTGGGCGGTAGCTTTGATTATTGTTGTAGGCAACTCGGTGAGTTTTCTTATGAAGGAACCGCAGTCACGCATACCCGAGATGGCGGCAATCGCTGTGCTTTCGCTGCTGGCATGTCTTGCTCAGTTTTGGCTCGGGCGTAAAATCGGAGCGCGTTATGGCGACCGAATAGCCGGAGCCCAGAGTCTCGGTCAGAAGAATACCGTGCTTGCCATCTGGCTTGCACTGACTTATCTCGACCCTATAGCCTCGGTCGGTCCGGCTTGCTATATCGCATGGCATAACACTGTAAATTCCATACAGATATATCGTCGTGCACATGCCGGAATGCTTTGAGGTCATAGTCATTACAGAGGTTTGTGTCAGTCAATCCGGCATGAAGTAACTTTTTATTATTCCGCTTGTTATTATTGATATATTGACCTTTGGCCTGTATCTCGCATCTGCGCGTAAAATGCCTGGCCTGATTGCAGGCGTAAGGGAGGTAAGTCATTAACACCTTAAAATTGATAACAGTAATGGATCAGATGTATCAACTATTGATGGGATTGCCACTGTTCAGCGGGGTGACCTATGAGAAAATGCTTGAGATAATTGGAAATACCAAGTTCCACTTTCTGAAATTTCTTGGAGGTGAGACTTTTATTGCCGAAGGTGAGCAGTGCACGCATATAAAATTTATCATATCTGGAAAAGTGCGTGTGAGCATCGCCAATCATGACCGCCGTTTCACCGTGTCGCAGACATTGACAGCGCCCGATGTCGTTGCGCCGGAATATATTTTCGGACGTTCTACGGTCTATCCCTGTTCAGTTGTCGCGCTTGAACCTACAGGCGTGCTCCAGATTTCAAAGGCTGACTATATGAAAATACTCAACAGCGACACGATTTTCCTGATAAATTATCTGAACTTGCTGTCAATGAACGCTCAAAAAGCAGTCGACGGCATTCTGTCGATTGCTACCGGAAGTCTTGAAGAGCGCATTGCATTCTGGATTGTCGCACTGACCCAGCGTGGTGGCACAGATATCACAATGACTTGCCGCCAACGCGATCTCTATTCGCTGTTCGGTGTTCAGCGTTCATCGTTCATATCCACGCTTGACGATATGAAGGCGAGAGGTCTCATAGACTATTCCCAGACTGAAATAAGGGTGCGTAACCGTCGTGACCTGATTGATATTCTTCATTCTTCGGTTGAATGATAGATGCTCCTGACGTTGCACCCGGGGTTGGAAATATTTGTAAAATGTGCTTTCAAAGGCTGAAAAAATAGAAAAATTTAAAGTTCTCTTTAGCTTATATGCCTTAAAAATGCTGGTTATAATTTATAAACACATCTATATTTTAGATGTTATATATAAGGCTTAAAATGCAGATATATAGTAAGATATATTTTGCATTCCTTCTATCTAATCTATATTGTCGTTTTGTTTGACGCTATCAGGCATTGACAAATGGAATATTTGCACTAACTTTGCGATGCAAACATAAAATCACAGCGACAGAAAAGTCAAAGTTGATTTTATATGGATTAGAGACAAAAATTAGGATTTGTTAAATTAGGAATTAGTTTGTGGGTTAGTATTCTTTAATTGGATTAAGTAATTGGATAATACTCTATAGGTAATAATCGTGTTTTATGTTAGGTTTGTTTGCCTCGAAGTAATATCGAGGATTTATTAGGAAGCCGCTTCGTGAGAAGTGGTTTGCTATTTTATGGGGGTTCATCTTTTGGAAGTTGCCGCTACCTTTATTAAATTGCGGTGTAATTAACAAAAGTCACTTGTTATATATTTATATATTATTGAGTTATGGCTAAAGATCTGTTTGAACTTCTTGGTGCCGGCTGCTGGGTCTACGGTGGCGCGAAAGATTTGCCTGAAGTGTCGCGGCGGCTTCAAGTGTGCGCCGATGCGTGTTTCAAGATAAACTCTCTGCGTCCGTCTGAAACGGGTCGGCGAGAAGAGTCGCTGAGGAAACTGTTAGGCTCAGCCGGCGAAAATCTTGTCATCAATCCTCCTTTCAGATGCGATTTCGGCTACAATATACATATAGGAAATAATTTTGTGGGGAATTTCAATCTTACAATTCTCGACGAGGCGAGGGTTGACATAGGTGACAATGTGATGATCGGACCGAATTGCACGCTTGTGACTATAACACACGCCATGCTCCCCGGTCAGCGCAACGACGGCATAATGCGTGCGTTGCCCGTGAAAATTGGCGACAATGCGTGGCTTGCATCAAACGTTGTTGTGCTTCCCGGTGTCACGATAGGAGAGAGCGCGGTGATAGGAGCCGGCAGTGTCGTGACAAAGTCTGTGCCGTCACATACTTTCGCCGCAGGAAATCCGTGCCGGCCGATACGTCCTGTGACTGAACTTGATCGGGTTGAACCGGTGGTATGACTTTTAGCGGAGATTTTTATTCGGGTGCAATGCTTTGGTCTCGGATGCAAAGCAAATCAGACATTGTGTCATTATTTTGTCGGAATGAAGTTTTTGTATACCTTTGCGGTCGCAGGCGGTTGTCGGTTGCTTAAAATCTATAGTTAAATTATGAAATCTGTAAGGAGCTTATCTTTTGTCGCTTTTTTGTCACTCTCCGTTCTCCCTCTTGTCGCCCGTGAAAATTCGATGGGTCTGAGAGTCGGATTCAATACACGCAATTCCTCTCCGGCCGCCGGCCTCTGGTTCCAGCATGAATTTTCGCCGCACTTCCGGCTTGCCCCTAATGTCGACTATATATTCAGGCATAATGATACTGATGCGCTTTCCATCAACTGCAATGCCCAGTTTCCGGTGCGGTTCGGCATGACAGGCGCTTTCGCATTCTATCCTCTTGCCGGACTTAATTACACAAGCTGGAATTATCATCACAACGACGACCCTGACATCAGCGACAGCACTGCCGACGGCGACGGTGATGTGACCTCGCGCAAAAACCGTTTCGGCTTCAATGCCGGTGCCGGTATCGAATACCGCGTGACTCCCACGCTGAAACTTGCTCTTGAAGCGAAAGGCACTCTTGTGAAAAGCTATTCGTCGGCCACTGTGACACTCTCTATCGGCTACATATTCTGACACAGGCAGTTGGTCGCTGTCATAGGCAAAATCCGTTTGTTACAGTTTTCCGCTCGCCCGCAGGTAGGATATGTGGGCAGTGTAGAGTGAAAATCCGGCCTCCACTCGCTGCTGGCATGTCTTGTTCCAGAGCAATTGTGCTTCCAGATAGTCGCTTAGAGTCTCCATGCCGTTGTCAAACATGACGCGGCTCAGACGCATGTTCTCGGCGGCCTCCTCGACCGACGTCTCTGACAGTCGGAGTGCCGCGGCCGCCTCTTCCAGATTGGAATACGCGCGGTGCAACTCGAGTGTCAGCAATTCCTCTTTGTCACGCATTTCTGCCTGAGACTGATGCCATTGCTCTCGTGAGGCAGTGACTTTGGCGCTGCGTCCTCCGAAATGATATATAGGGATGGTTACGTTGAGCAGCACGGCAAATGCTCCGCGGTTGAAAAGCTCGGTATGATTGAGCTCGAAGCCGTAGTTGTAGGCATATCCGGCTTTTAGCGCAACCTGCGGCAGAAGTTCGCTGCGTACCACGTCGACCTGTGATTTCAGAGCTCGTCCGTTGGCCTGCAGCGCCTGCCATTCGGGGCGGTCATATATTACGTCGCTGTTGTCGATTGCCGCCGGAAGCTCCACCTTCGGAAATTCATCGGTCACATCAAAATCGGTCAGCATCGACTGTCCGGTGATGCGGCACAGGTTCATCTTTGCGAGCCTGAGGGCATTGCGTGCGCGCAATATGCTGAGGTCGGCCTCGTTGATGCGCACATTCACCTTCATTTTGTCGTTGTTGTGACGCAGACCGTGGGCAACCGCGCTCTCCACGTTGGCCTTAAGTTCCATTACCACGCTCCGGTATTCTTTAGCCACTTCAAGCATCCGCCCTGCCTTCACCACATCGGCGTAGGCCGTAGTGACAGATACAATCACCTCATCACGAGTCATCTCAAGCGCAGCTGCGGCCATATCTGCCTTGTGCGATGCCATTTTCACGGAGTTTTTTATGCGCCCTCCCATATATACGGGCTTCGTAATCTCCACTCCCGCTGTAAACATCGGCCCTACCTTGTAGTCGAGTCCTATACCGGGGAAATAGGCGAAACTTCCTGTCGGCGACGGATTTCCCGTGCCGTCTACAGTAAATACAGGCAGATTGCCACCTTCGATCCCGTAGCTGCCGCGGGCATTGCTGTAGAGCCCGGTGGCTGTCGCGTTTATATCGGGAAAATAGTTGGCGCGCAGACTTTTAAGCATCGCCCCGGCCTGCTCGGTCTGATATTCCGATGCCTTTATCGCATTATTGGAAGTCAGGGCCATGTCGATGCAGTCGTCGATTGTCAGCACCGAAGCCGAAGCGCCTGCCGCGGCAAGCACTGTTATTGCGGAAATTATAGCGAGTCTCATTTCTTCTTATTACGTATTGGGAAAAACAGTGAATACAACACGGGAATGAACACCAGCGTTATGACCGTGCCGAAGAGCAGTCCGCCCATGATGGCGGCCGCCATTGACCCGAACATCGAGTCGGAAAGCAGCGGCAGCATGCCGAGTATGGTGGTAAGCGCCGCAAGCGACACGGCTCGCAGACGGTTGACCGAACTTTGTATCAGCGCCTTGCTCTGTTCCATTCCTTCGCCGAGCAGACGTGATATCTCGTCCATGAGCACGATGCCGTTCTTGATTACCATGCCTATGAGTCCGAGAGTGCCCACGATAGCCACGAAGTCAAACGTCTTGCCTGTGATTATCATGGTTATAACTATACCTACCACCACCATCGGTATGGTGCAGAAAATAATCAGAGGTTTGCGGTAGTCTTTAAACAGCATGATCAGCAGCGCTATCATCAATATCACCGCCAGCGGGAAATTCTGGAACAGATAGCGCATCGACTGGTCAGAAGCGGCTTTCTCGCCTTGCCATGACAGAGCGTAGCCCACTGGCAATTCGATTGATGTCAGAGCCTCCTCTACAGCCTTGCGTGCTTTCTCTGTCTCTATGCCGGGTGCCGGAGAGGCCTGCACCCTCACCGAGCGCTGGCTGTTGTAGCGGGGTATCACGGGGTTTTCCCATTCGACGGTCACTCCGTCGGCAACCTGTGTTAGCGGTGTGGTCGACATGAGCCGGTCGATGAGCATATCCTTGTCGATAACTCCGGTTGCCATGCTTGTCACGACTTCGTCGTCGACGAGCGCGCTCACGTCGGGAAGTGTGGAGAACACCGATATGTTCTCTATATCCTCAATTGCGCCGTGGTCGGCGTCGGTCTGTTTGAGGTAGATAGGCGTGGGGTGGGTGCCGTCGTTGAGTGTCGCCACTGGCACACCGCCGGTGGCTGTCAGCATCGACAGGCTCACATCCTTGCGGCTGAGACCCGACATGCGCGCCGCCGCCTGGTTGTATTCCACTTCGAGCACCGGCACCCGCGGCTCGAGGTCGCGGGTGATGAGTCTTACCTGAGGCATCCGCTCCATGATGCGCTGCGCCGAGTCGGCGAGAGCTTCAAGCACTGCCGGGTCAGGTCCGGTGAATTGTGCCTCGATAGGATATTTCTTGAACATCAGGTTGTAGCGCTTGAGTTTTGCGTATGCCTCGGGGTAGTGCGTCGAGACATATTCCTGCATCTCCTCTATATGGTCGCTCAGCTCGTCGGCCGATGTGAAATCGATGATGAGTTCGCCGTAGGCCAGGTTGGGCGTCGGTATGGAGCGAACGAGATTATATCGTCCGGGCGCGCCGCCGATCGATGTCGTGATATTTCTGACGTATGGGAGGGTCTTGAAGTATCCCTCTATCCCGGCGAGGTCTTTCCTGACTTTTTCAGGCGAAGTGCCGTCGGGCAGTTTGTATTCCATATATAGCTGGTCGTAGGCCATGTCGGGAAAAAATCCACGTTTTACAAAACCGAAGCCGACAGCCGACAGCACGAGCAGCGCGGCCATGATGCCGACAGTGACATATTTGTGTCTGATGGCCGATGTGACGAGCGAGCGAAGCCACCTGTAGACTTTGCCGTTATAAAGCTCTTTTTCTTCTGACGAGGCGGTTTTGCCTTTGAGATATCTGTCGGCCATAAGCGGCACATGCACCAGTGCCAGCGCCCAGCTCAGAAGCAGCGACACCGCCAGCACTATGAACAGGTCGCGAACGTATATTCCTGCGGTGTCAGGTGAGAGGAATATAGGCAGAAAGGCGAGTATGGCTATCAGGGTGGCTCCGAGCAGAGGCATTGCCGTGCGACCGCAAATGCCTGTAAGAGCCTCGCGGCGAGGTTTCCCGCGCTTGAGATCGACAAGTATGCCGTCGATGATGACTATGGCGTTGTCGACAAGCATGCCCATGGCGAGAATGAACGCTCCGAGCGACACGCGCTGCATCGTTCCTCCGAAATTAAACAGGAACAGAAACGACCCCAGCACGATTGTAACCAGCGATATGCCTATCATCACGCCGCTGCGCAGTCCCATCGCAAGCATGAGTATCAGCACGACTATCGCAACCGATTCCACCAGATTGACGAAGAAGGTGGACAATGCGTCGGTGACGCGTTCCGGCTGATTGAACACGCTGTGCACCTCTATGCCGGCAGGAAGCCGCTCCTCTTTGAGGTGTTCGAGAAGCCGGTCGACCTCTTTGCCTACTTTTACGATGTCAGAGCCGTGACGCCCGGACACCAGTATGCCTATCGAGCTAATCGAGTCGCGCAACAGAATGTTGCGTTGCGGAGAGGCGAGCGTGCGCTCCACATCGGCAATGTCGCGTATGCGCAGGCGGTCATCCTCATGCCCGGCGAGGAGCATGTCGCCGATGGCCTCTACTGAGTTCAGGCGGTCGGAGACATTGACACGTATACGTTGCTCCGGTGTGTCGAAATATCCGGCGTAGGTGACGTCGTTCTGGTTGTTGAGGGTAGTGATTACTTCAAGCGGTTTCACACCCAGATTGGCCATGCGGTCGCGGTTGAGCGATATGTTGATAGCCTCGGCGGGCACTCCGTAGAGCTGCACCTTGTCCACTCCGTCGAGGTCAAGTATGGAGCGGCGTATCAGCTGCGCGTAATCTTCGGTCTCACGCGGCGAGAAGCCTTCGGCAGTCATGGCGTAGAAGAGACCGTAGACGTTGCTGAAATCTTCCTGCACCATCGGAGTCTGCGCTCCGGGAGGCAGGGTGGCGGCGCAGTCGCTGACCTTTCGGCGCAGCATGTCCCAGCATTGCTCTACATCCTCGTCTTTTACGGTCGACTGCAGTTCGACGTTGATGACTGACAGGTCGTTCATCGATGCGCTTTCCACCGAGTTGACATTGCTTATCGAGCGGATAGCCTTCTCGAGCGGGTCGGTGACCTCAAGTTCCACCTGATGGGCCGACGCGCCAGGATATACCGTGGCGACTACCGACAGTTTTACTTTTATCTCGGGATCCTCGAGTTTGCTCATCGCCCAGGCGGAAAATATGCCGCCGGCCACAAGCACTGCCACCAGAAACTGCACCAGATTTTTGTTGGCGAAAGCCCATTTGCTAAGATTGAATTTCATAATCTGCCTGTGGATGGTTGTTACATCTGATTGCCTACATTTGTCGCCGAGGCCGGAGGTATCGGTTTTATCTTCAGCCCGTCGCGCAGGCTTCCGGCTCCGGCTGCCACTATCTCCACTCCGTCAAGCGGCGTCGCCACAGAGATTTCAGCCTCTCCGTCACGGGTAAACCTTATCACCTCTACAGCGGTGAGGCGGAGCGTGCTGTCGGGTGCGATAGTGAATATGTGGGTGTCTTTTCCGTTTCCGGCGAGTGCGGTCGAGGGGATAGTCCAAAGGTTGCTGTCGGCAGTGTCGCCACTGTCGGCAAGCATCGTCACTGTTGTCGACATGCCTACTGCCGGCATCGGTGTCTCCATGCCGTCAAATGCCAGTTTCACCGTGTAGAGCTGGTTGGCGTTGGCTACGCTCTGCTCGGCAAACGGACGGAGACTGAACGTGCGGCCCGGATAGGCGTCAAATGTGCAGCTGTAGCCTGTAAACTCTCCGAGCCTGGCAAATGCGGCCGCCGGTATCTTTATCTCAACCAAAGGGGCGTTGTTGTCGACAATCTCCACGACCGGCGTTCCGGCACCTACCACTTCTCCGGCGTGCCGGAGTATTTTCTTTACTTCCCCTGAAGCCGGGGCGGTCAGACGTGTGTCGTTAAGCTGATTGCGGGCGTGCTGCAGCTTGGCGGTAATCTGCTGCAGTCCGTATTCGGCCTTGTCGCGGGCTACGGGTGTAGTGGCGTTCTCGTTATAGAGCGCTATCACGCGTTCAGCTTCGCTGCGTATGGCGTTGTATTCAGCCTCGGTGGCGTCAAGAGCCACGCGGTAGTCGGTATCGTCGAGACGTCCTATTGTCTGGCCGGCTGTTACGTTGTCTCCCTCCTTTACATTGAGTGACGCTATGCGTCCGGCCACCTTGAAAGCGGTGTAGACTTTATCATCGCTTACCACTTTGCCCGGAAATATGAGCTGCGAACCGCTTGCTGACGGAGTGGCGACGCAGGTCTTTACGGGACGGGCAGCCTGTTGATCTATGTTGCCGTTATTGCTGCATGCGCTTGCCAGAAACACCACCGGCAGCGCTATTGTGATAAATCGGAAATTCATTTCAAAACGTGAATATGTATACAAATGTTTGACACGTGCAAAGTTAGTCAATAAAAGGTTATCGGCATTAATTGACGTATTCTTTAAAATTGGTCAAAATGTCGGAAATTGCAAGAGTGGTGCGGAGAAAGCATAATGTCAAAAATAATATTATTTTAAAAGAAACGTGCTTTAAAATTTGCGTATTAAATACCTATTTGCTTTCTTTGTTGTCGAAAATATGGAATTGTGTTGGCGGATGGCGTGTTTTGCATGACAATTGCACAGTATCAAGATGAAATTCAATTCATAATTATAACAATATATTCCAATGATTACAATTAAAGGTAAAAGGGTAAAGAAAAGATGGATAATACTGTTTGCAGCCATAACGGCTGTCAGTATTATCGGATTGTTTGTGTCGCCGGCCGAAGGGCTGTACGACCTTGCCGGCGACAGTCTGTTCGCCAATATCGCCTGGATGATTACAGCCACGATTTTCGTGCTGATGATGACCCCCGGTCTGTCATTCTTCTATGGCGGCATGGTGCGTGCGAAGAATGTCATTTCCACTATGTTGCAGAGTTTCATAGTGATGGGTTTCGTGAGTGTGATATGGGTGCTGTTCGGTTTCGGTCTGGCTTTCGGCGATGATATCGGCGGCATCATAGGCAACCCGTGCGACTTCTTCCTGTTCAGCAATGTGGGAGTCGGCAACGTTACGCAGAGCAACGGAGAGGCCGTGAGCGAGATAGGCATGGCTACAACCACAATCCCGCTGGTGCTTTTCGCTCTGTTCCAGATGAAATTTGCCATCATCACGCCGTCGCTTATAACCGGCTCGTTTGCCGAGCGGGTGCGTTTCTCGGGCTACCTTGTGTTCATGATGATATGGATTGTGCTCGTCTATTGTCCGCTGGCTCACTGCACATGGCATCCCGAGGGTCTTTTCGGCAAGCTTCACGTGCATGATTTCGCCGGGGGAATTGTTGTGCATGCCGCCTCGGGCATCGCGGCTCTGACCGGAGCGGTATTTCTCGGCCGCAGGTCGTCGACTGAAAATTCAAAGCCGGCCAACGTGCCTTTCGTGCTTCTCGGCGCCGCTCTGCTGTGGCTCGGATGGTTCGGTTTCAACGGTGGCAGTTCGCTTGCTGTCGACGGTGTGGCGCTGTCGGCGTTTCTCAACACCAACACCGCCGCCGCCACTGCTATGGTGACATGGGTGGTGTTTGACGCGCTCCGCGGGCACAAGCCGTCGGCAATGGGAGCCGCAATCGGTGCAGTTGTAGGCCTCGTAGCCATCACCCCCTGCGCCGGATGGGTTACAATCGGCGAGTCGATATTCATCTCGTTCGTTATCACGATATGCTGCAATCTTGCCGTGACATGGAAAAAGTCGAGCAATCTTTTCGACGACGCGCTCGATGTCTTTCCCACCCATGGTCTGGGCGGCATCATCGGCACGGTGCTGACCGGCATCTTCGCCTACGATTTCTTTGCCGACGGAGGCATGGAAGGGGTGTCGCGCACCACTTTCTTCTGGAACCATATACTCGTGCTGGCCGGTGTGTGCGCCTACACTTTCTTTATGAGCTACGCCATCTATTGGGTCACCAACAAGATGATACCGATGCGTGTGTCTCGTCGCAGCGAGGAGATCGGACTTGACCGCTCGCAGCACGACGAAGAATATGCGGGAGAGCTCGGCACAGGCATCGCCGAGGATACTCCCACCGACTACCAGTGGTTCAACTCCGCTGAATGACATTTCGGCTGTCAGTTATTTAACCGACAGCCAGTCAAACAAATAAAACCCATGTAGACGTTTTGTAGACGGTGTTTGCACGGCCGACAAAATGTATGCGGCGCTGGATATGACATAAAATCACTAAATTAGCGGTATGAAAATGTCAGTCTTAACTTCGTTTGCATTGTCGGCCGTCGTCGTTTCCTCGGTGATGGCCGGGTGCTCCGGCGACCGGCGTGACTGTGTGGAACCTTTCGGGTGGAGTCCGGTCTCCCCGCTGACCGATTCGCTTACGCTGCGGCTCGAATACGCTTTCGCCGGATCTGCGTCGACCGATTCTCTCGGCCGGCTTGTCAGGAAGTTTGACTCAGCCGTGGCGGCAGAGGCCGGTGACGGTGTCGCAGACGGTTGTCTGATGGGGCATGACATGTTCTGGAACGCGCGTCTCATGCTGCGTCTCGGACGTGGCGATGAGACGGTACGCATGATTGAAAAAGCTGTCGCAATGACTGATTCTTCGCGTTATCCCTACGAAATACGGCGTTACCGGTGGCTTGCTGAAAACCGAGGCGACTATACCGTCGACCAATGGTATGACCATCTCAATGACGAGATTGAATTTTACCGTCGGCACCATTGTGCCTATATGCTTTGCGGGCGCTATTGCGATATGAGCTGGATGATGCTCGACGCGGGATATTCCGACCGCGCTATCGAATATATATCGATGGCCGACTCTGTGCTGTCGGGCATAAATGAGCTGTCGTCCACACGCGCCGGTGTCCGCATCAATCTGGCCGACCTGCTCTGCACGTCCGGCGACTCCGCTCGGGCAGGAGAGATGCTTCATCAGATGCGTGTGCTTCCGGAGATAGCGGCTGATGATTTCACCGCTACACTTGTCGATTTCAATCTGTGGGTGGCGGTAAAAGACTCGGTTGCCCTGCAGCGGGCATGGTGCAGTCTGCAAAGCGACACCGTCAGATGTGGACTCCGCGGCATGGTGGCGGCTTTTATGGCGCGCCGAAGCCTCGACCGCGGAGATGTGGCGGAGGCGAAGCGCTATATCGTCGACACGCGCCGCTATCTGCCACGGGTAACCCAAGGCGACCATAAGGCGTTTATGCTGCGCACAATGGCGGAGACCGCACGCGCCGAAGGTGATGACCGTGAGTCGGTAGCATGCTTCTCGCGCTATGCCGTGATTGTCGACTCGCTTGCAACAGAGCGAAGCCGCGGCGAGATTGTCAGCACCGAAGTGTCGCGACAGATTGTCATGGCTCAGGAGCGTGCCGAAAGAGAACGACGCATGCTCGTCATCAGATTTTCTGCCGGAATTGCGGTCATATTGCTTGCGATAGTCGCGGTGTGCGTGGCGGTGCGTCGCCGCATGTCGCGTCTGCGCCGCCGTCATCTTGATGAGAAGGTCGTGAGACTCAGGTCGCAGAGAGCCGAACTCGCGATGTCGCTCCGCGTGGCCGAGAGGGAGACGTTGCTTGACCGGCTTGATGACCGGCTGACCGGACTGACACAGAAAGAAGAGCTTTCGGCAGGCGATATCATTGCCGCTCAGGCGGGAATGCGTGCCGCGATGGCGGCCGAGGCCGAAAGCGGGAATTTCGCCGAGGTATTCGCGCGTCTGAGTCCGGATTTCACGGCCAATCTCCACCGGCTATATCCGAAAGTGGCACGTTCGCAGGAGCGGCTTGCCTGTTTTATTGCTCTCGGTCTCGACACACGGCATATAGCAAGGATTATGAATATCAGACCGGAGTCGGTGCGTCAGGCGCGCTGGCGATTGCGCTCGCAGATGGAGCTGCCTCCCGACCGGGACCTCGACAAGGCGCTTAAAGAACTGTTGTAGACTCATAAAATTACACAACCGCATACCTGCTGTCAGGTATGCGGTTGTGTAATTTTATGGAGAGTTGCAGTTATTTGTTGGCTCCGGCCAATGACGAGATGTCGATTTTGCCGTGTATGACAACGATGTTGATTTCCTTTTCGCTGCGGTCGGAGTTGTAGATCAGTACCGCGTCAGGCTCACTGCTTCCTTCTGCCGTCACGATATATATCTGCGATTTCTCGCCATCCTCCTCGCTGTAGACAATCTCTTCGGTGTTGAGCGAACGCAACAGTTTGTCGAATTTGGAGTCGACAGTGGCATACATCTTTGCATTTTCGCATGAATAGGCCTCTATCGATTTTATTTCCTTCATCATATCCTTCAGTTCGTCGGCGTAGTCACCGCCGATGTCGCCGGCCATGCTGAGCAGGGCGGGGCCGACAAACACCTTGGATATTTCGTCGCCTGTGGGAAATGAGCCGAGCAGGCGGGTCTGGCTGCATGACAATAACGGTATTATCAGCATGAACAGGGCTAAAAATTTTGATTTCATGACATTTGGGTATTTAACAGTTTTTTATTGTGGCACATAATATGTTTTCGGCAGTGTCGAAGACGTCGGTGGCTCTGACAAATGCTTTTTCGGTCATTGCCACGGCGTTGGAATATCGCTTCTGCGCCCCGCTCAATATGCGGGCTGCTTCGTCGGGGTCGTCAATGATGGTGTATCCTTCAGCGTCGACGGCCTGAGCTATCGCTTCCTGACGACGATGGGGCTGCGGCGAGACATGGCAGCGGGGTTTCTGCGGAGTCACCGCGGGTGCGGTTTCCGGCTCCGGGTCGACACTGACAGCTGTCACGGCAGTGTCGGCCGTTTGTGGCACGTTGATGTCGGCCGATGCTACCATTGTCAGTGTGGCAGGTGTTGCAATGCTATCGCTGCCGCTTCTTGGCAATGCAATGAAAATGATGGCGACAGATGCGGCGACAGTCGTGGCTGCAATCAGGAAGCGACGGCGTCGCCTGTGCCGCTGTCTGCGACTTTCTGCGGCGGTTTCAGCCTCGATTTCGGCCAGAAGCTCCTTGTCGGGATTTTCGGCTGAAAGCTCTCCGACGGTGCGGAATACGGCAGCTTCCTGCCTGAGATCGTCGGGTAGTGTGTCAGTATCGGCCTCGCTGAAGAAACGGCATAGCTCCGCTTCGACGCGCATGTCGGTGTCGCCGTCATACCAGCTGTCGATCAGCTCTCTTATCCTGTCGTATCGTGATGTAGTGTCCATAGTCACCTCTCTTTCTCTTCATATTTGACAATCATGTTGCGTAATTCCTTGCGGGCCCGCGACAGATGCTGCCTGACGGTGCCCTCGTTTATTTTCGTCACCGCTGAAATCTCTGCACCCGATTTGCCTGAAAGGCTGAGACGGAGTATCGTGCGGCGCGGTTCGCCGAGATTTTCGATTGCTTTTGTCAGCAACTCCAGCCGGCCTGTGTCATCGGTTTCCTCGTCAGCGATGTCGTCGGCCACATCCTCGACCGGAGTCATTATGGCCGCAGAGCCACGACGGCATATATCGATGCATCGGTTGCGCACGGCGCGCACGGCGTAGGCTCCCCCGTCGGTCATGACATCAAGGCGTTGCCTGTTCTCCCAGAGCGTGCGCATGACATCCTGCACGGCATCTTTGGCGATATCTTCGTCGCCGAGTATTCTCCTTGCCGTGGCGGCCATTGCGCCGTAGGCAGGAAGTATTGTCGTCTGGAACTCTTTTGCTGTCATCGATTTCTTGGTTGTTCACTTATTTGACGAAACCATACATGAATTGTTACACTGTCATGTCGGAAAATTTTGTAAATTTGCAGAACCAAAAATATGATTGTTTCCCTTAGGGAATGATATTTCAATTTTGACAGACAATGAAAAAAGTGGCATTGATTACCGGTATAACCGGTCAGGACGGCAGCTATCTTGCCGAATTTCTAATAGAAAAAGGTTATGAGGTACATGGTATAATGCGCCGTTCGTCGTCGTTCAACACCGGTCGTATCGAGCATCTTTATCTCGACGAGTGGGTGCGTGACATGAAGAAGTCACGTCTCGTCAACCTTCACTGGGGCGACATGACCGACTCTTCGTCGCTCGTCAGAATCATACAGCTTGTGCAGCCCGATGAAATATATAATCTTGCAGCCCAGAGCCATGTAAAGGTGTCGTTTGATGTGCCGGAATTCACCGCCGACGCCGATGCAGTAGGGCCGTTGCGTCTGCTCGAGGCTGTCAGGATACTCGGTCTGGAGAAAAAAACCAAGATATATCAGGCATCTACTTCCGAACTCTACGGAAAAGTGCAGGAGGTGCCGCAGAAGGAGACAACGCCGTTTTATCCGCGTTCACCCTACGGTGTGGCAAAGCAATATGGCTTCTGGATTACAAAAAATTATCGCGAAAGCTACGGCATGTTTGCCGTCAACGGCATCCTCTTCAACCACGAGAGTGAGCGCCGCGGCGAAACTTTCGTGACCCGCAAGATCACCATCGCCGCCGCACGCATAGTGCAAGGTTTTCAGGATCGTCTCTATCTGGGCAATCTCGACGCGCGCCGCGACTGGGGCTATGCTAAAGATTATGTGGAGTGCATGTGGCTCATACTGCAGCATCCCGAGCCCGAGGATTTTGTTATAGCCACCGGCGAGATGCACACCGTGCGTGAGTTTGCAACCCTCGCTTTCCGTCATGTGGGCATCGAGCTTGAATGGAAGGGTGAAGGTGTCGACGAGAAAGGTATCGACAAGGCCACCGGACGTGTCATCGTCGAGGTAGACCCCAAATATTTCCGTCCGTGCGAGGTCGAGCAGTTGCTCGGCGATCCGACAAAGGCCCGCAAACTTCTCGGCTGGAACCCGACAAAAACCTCATTTGCCGATCTTGTCAGGATTATGGTGGAGCATGACATGAAATTTGTGCGCAAGCTGTATCTCCGCGACAGACTCGACAAAACGGAAGGGGAGGACTCTGCCTTATGATGCGCCCTGACTCAAAAATATATGTGGCCGGACACCGCGGCATGGTGGGCTCGGCCATAGTGCGCGAACTGCAGCGGCAGGGTTACACCAATATCATCACCCGCACACACGCAGAACTTGACCTGTGCCGTCAGGCCGATGTGGAGCGCTTTTTTGCAGACGAGCGACCGGAATATGTGTTTCTCGCGGCGGCAAAAGTAGGTGGCATCATTGCCAACCGCAATGCTCTCGCCGACTTCATGTATGAGAACATGATACTTGAGATGAATGTCATCAACGCCGCATGGCGCAACGGTTGCCGTAAACTCGAGTTCCTCGGTTCGTCGTGCATATATCCCCGCATGGCGCCTCAGCCCATGAAGGAGGACTGTCTGCTGACCTCGGCGCTCGAACCCACCAACGAGGCATACGCTCTCGCAAAAATCTCAGGTCTGAAATATTGCGAATATCTCAATCGCCAATACGGCACCGATTTCATATCCGTTATGCCAACCAACCTCTACGGACCCAATGACAACTATCATCCCGAGCACTCCCATGTGCTCCCGGCCCTGATTCGTCGCTTTCACGAGGCGAAAGTGTCAGGGGCGCAGTCGGTGACATGCTGGGGCGACGGAAGTCCGCTGCGCGAGTTCCTTTATGTCGACGACCTCGCCAACCTGTGCGTGTTTCTGATGAACAATTATTCCGGCAACGAGACCGTCAACGCCGGCACCGGAAAGGAAGTAACCATAAAACAGCTCACAGAAATGGTGGCGAATACTGTCGGATATGAGGGCGAGATACTCTGGGACACCACACGCCCCAACGGCACGCCCCGCAAACTCCTCGACGTAAGCAAAAGCCACGCTTTAGGCTGGCACCACACCGTAGAACTCTCCGACGGAATAGCCCTCGCATACGCCGACTTCCTCTCCAACCCGATGCGTGCAGAGCGCTGACCTGTAGCAATATTGATATGAGATTTAAATATCGACAAAGCATATAACCTTAATAAACGGCGAAAATCTTTCTTTCTAAAGAAAAATTTTCGCCGTTTTTTTCTTTAGAAAGAAAGATTTTTATAATATTCTGAATGCGAGTGGCTTTCGGATACAAAAAATGCGGAATTAATTCCGCATTTTTCAGTATCTGTATGTCCGGTTTAGTCTTCGAGGAAGTAGGTCAGTGTGGTTACCACGCGCACGCTTTTGATTGATGGTGTGTATTGGTCGCGGTCGGTGATGGAGAACTGGCCTTGGTTGGCAGTCTGGATTTTGCCGAGTTTGCTTTCGGAGTCATCGGCAAATTTCTGAGCGGCTTCGCGGGCGTTTTTGGTGGCTTCGGCAATCATCTGCGGTTTGATGTCGTTTAGGCCGGTAAACTCATATTGTAAGGGATTGCTGTAGTCGTTGCTTGATATCGCTATGCCCTCCTTGAGCAGTTCGCCCTGGCTGCGTATCAACTCATCCACTTTGTCGACCTGTGAAGAGGTGACAACGATTACTTCCGTGATGTTGTAGCGGTATTGATAGCGGTCAGATCCATAGTTGTTGGCGGCGCGGTCATAGGCTTCCGGAGCGTTGATGCTGATTTCGCTGTCGGTTATGCCCGCATTGTGGAGAAATTCAAGTATTTTGTTGTTGGTGGCATTGGTCTGGTCGTAGAGCGAGGGCAGATCATTGCCCTGTATCTGATAGGAGATGGGCCAGGTGACTTTGTCGGCCTTGACTTCACGCTCCGACAGTCCTTTTACGCTTACAGTGCGTTGCGCCGACGACATCGAGCGGAAACCCGAACGGATGCCGAGCCCTATGGCGAGCAACCCGAGAGCGATGAGCAACGCAGGAATCAGTTTTTTTACTGCATTCATGTCTAAATCGATTAAATTAATAATAAAATGAAAACTTCATTAATGCGAATTTACGAAATTTATTTATTAACATAATGTCTACTCAAAAGTTTTTTATATCTTTGTCAAAAATATTTCAAAAATTTTCTTATCATTAAATTAACTATCATGGCAAAACCTTACGTTGTCGGTATCGACATAGGTGGCACAAATACCGTATTCGGTATCGTCGATGCCCGAGGAGTAGTTATAGCAAGCTCTTCGATAAAGACACAGAAACACAGTAAAATCGAAGATTATATTGACGAACTTTACACTGAGCTCTCAAAACTTATAGAAGTCAACGATGCCGGTGACAAAATCCACGGTATCGGTATCGGCGCCCCCAACGCCAATTATTTCTCAGGCTGCATCGAGACCAACGTCAACCTGCCCTGGCCCGCTCCCATACCTCTGGCTCAGCTTGTAAGCGAGAAGTTCGGCATCCCCGTAGCCATCACCAACGACGCCAACGCGGCTGCTATCGGCGAGATGACATACGGAGCCGCACGCGGTCTGCGTGACTTCATAATGATAACACTCGGCACCGGTGTCGGTTCGGGCATCGTAATCAACGGTCAGCTCGTTTACGGGCACGACGGATTTGCCGGCGAGCTCGGCCATGTGGTGATGAAGCGCCACAACGGACGCCTCTGCGGCTGCGGACGTACCGGCTGTCTGGAAGCCTACTGCTCGGCGAGCGGTGTGGCACGCACGGCGCGCGAATTCCTCGAAGTGCGCACCGAGCCCTCAATCCTCCGCAATATTCCCATCGACGAAATCACCTCTAAAGATGTGTATGACGCAGCTATCTCAGGCGACAAGATTGCCAAAGATATCTTCGAATACACCGGTGAGATACTCGGCGAGGCACTTGCCGATTTTACCGCTTTCTCTGCTCCCGAAGCATTCATTCTCTTCGGCGGATTGTCAAAGAGCGGCGACCTTATCATGCGTCCGCTGCGCAACTCGCTCGAAAAGAATGTGATGAATCCCTGGAAAGGCAAAGTCAAGATACTCCTTTCAGAGCTTAAGGAAGCCGATGCGGCTGTGCTTGGCGCTTCAGCTCTCGGCTGGGAGGCAAAACCGATGGCAGCTCCCGCAGCAGCCCCCTCGGCAACAGCCATTTCACCAACTCCCGCAGCCCCCAAAGCATAAGGAAATAACCTGATAAAACACCGGGCATATTGCAGAGTCACCTTGCAATATGCCCGGTATTTTTATCAAATAATGCGTTACTGCAAAATATCTTTCCGATATTCATAGAGAAATATAGGAAAAGAATTAAGTATGCTGACATGGCAATTGTCAGTCTGTACGTATTTCAACAGTTGTGCGTCAAATATGCGTGCCTGGCTTATATCCGAGATGTTTTCAGGCAATGAATTTCTGTCATTGCACAGATAATTTGCTTTGATTGCATTCATTCTCACAAGGTAAAGCCAGTTGCGGCTTATATTTTCATCTCGTCTTTTCTTTTTTTCTTCCGCTTCATTACTGTTGGTCGAACGCACGAGATGGTCGAATGAGCTGTAGTGAGAAAAATCATTTGCGATTTTTTTGAAATTGCGGCAATCAGTGCGCGCGATTGTATAATTGATATAATCGTCATCAGGCAGAGCTTTAGTATAGCGCAATGACTCTATCATCGGGTAATTGATATATAGTTTGCCTGCCTCGGTTTCCTCATTGAAATATTCAAGCAATTCTTTAAGATGTAGGTTATTCTCCTCCAGTGTGCCACGGCTATGATGGAAATCATAGTCGAAAAAGAGGAATATTTCGGCAATTTCAGAAGGGTTGATAGATGACAATTCATTGTTACCCTGTTTGACGAGTATTTCATTCAGGGCAGAAACGGTGTCAACTTCTTCCTGTCCGCCGATAAAATCATATTCTTTGATATGTGAATACAAGGAATAGATATTGCTCTTGTACACGCAGATGAACGGTTCTGTTTCTTTTTTGAAAAACAGATGTTGCAGAGTGTTGAAAACCGGACACTCCCTCTCTCCTTCAAAAATAAACAGTATCATACTCCAAATGCTTTTCCTCTGAACAGTTTCTCAATGTTGTGGCCGAAACGAAGCTCTTTGTCAGTACATTCGTTAAGCGATTTCACCTCTCCGTCGTTAAGTATGAAATTGCAGTCAGGACGCAGCAGGTCATTCGACATGAGATACGTATTGTGTGAGGAAAGAAACAACTGGCATGGCAGATTGAACAGTTCCTTGCATATCTTGTATGAAAGTCTGAAGTGATAGAAGGCGTCAAATTCATCAATAAATACAAACGTGGTTTCGCTCATGTGTTTAAACCAGAAATACAGCAGTTCAAGAGTGCGGGTTCCTGTTGATACTGTAGTGCAGAACCGGAGTCGGAAATTGCCAAGTCTGTACCAAAGGGTCGTGTCTCCTTTTCGAGGCTGAATGAATGTGAATTTCTGGCCGCTTACCCTTTCGAGAAATGCGGCAAAGTCTGCCACAAGACCGTTGGATATTATGAACTCTTCAATATTGCTGCTGGGCTTTGACTCCACTCCGATAAATTCGCGGAATTCCAGACTCGCGAACCAGAGCATTCCGTTTACAAAATTCTGAAGTTTTATAAGATAATTATCCTTGTCGAGCGGATAAAATGCAAGCAGATAGTTTATCAGAGAGACTCCGTTGGCATTTTCATTGAAACTGGCCTGTATGACACCTGCGTTATTGAAATATTTTTCATTGATATATATATCCTCTCCGTCAAGTGAAAAAACAGTTTCACCATTGAGTCTGAGTGATTCTTTTTTTAGCTGTCCGGTGATGTTTTTGGAGTAATCATAGTTCAGGATTTGATTGTCGAAATCAAACTCATATTCAAAATCGACTGTCAGATTTGGATTTCCGGCATACACGTAGTTGTCATAATAATCGCTTTTCTTTGCTTTTAGCGGAGCCAGATGATATTCGATATCAAAAAGCGCAAGGCCTAAATTGGTCTTACCCATACCGTTTGGACCATAGATAATGCCATTCTTTACCACTCCTCCTGATATGGCGAACTGATTGAAAGAATAGTTGTTCGGATTTGATAGATCAAGTTCGATACGTTTTGAAAATCCCCGGTAGTTCTTTACTGCAAATTTTTTCAGCATAAGGCAGTGCTATTTATTACTCTTTTAAATATTGAATATTGCAAAGATACAAAAAGTTTTATCTTTCCGTAATTTTTTTACGGAATAGTGTGGTATTTCTTATGTAGAATTTATTATAAGCCGGTTGAATATCGAATATTGTATTAATTTTGCCGGCCAACTTACATATTATGTGAATAAATGCGTAAATTTGCATTGGAGAAAGCTCTCATGTTATGTGATTCTTAGCATGGAGCCGGAAAAATTATTTATGCAGCAGAGATTTATACAGCATACAGAGGGAGTTGAGGGACGCCGCGGGCGCCGTCTTATCTTGTTTTTTGCCGGATGGGGCATGGATGCGTCGGTTTTCGCGCAATTGTCTAAACCCGGCTATGACCTGCTTGTCGTGTATGATTACCGCACTCTTGACTTCGACATGGAGACTCTTGACGGGTATGACGAAATATGCGTGCTTGCGTGGTCGCTCGGAGTGTGGCATGCCGACAGGTTTATCTCGGATAATCCGCACCTGCCTTTCACGCGCACGGTTGCTGTAAACGGCACTCTCGTGCCGATTGACGCCGATTTCGGCATACCACCGCGGGTGTATGACCTGACTTCAGCGCTTCCCGACAATAAATCATTGCTGAAATTCTACCGCCGCATTTGTGGCGGGCAGGAGGCAATGGCCTCTCTGATGCCGTGTATGCCACAACGGCAGCTTGATGAACTGCGCGACGAGCTGCTGGCTGTCCGTTCGCGTATTCCGGCTGACAAAACTATCGATACCGCCAACTGGGACGAAATTTATCTCTCTGACGCTGACCTGATATTTCCGTTTGAAAACATGAAATCAGCCTGGCGGACGGCATCACGCCGTGTGAGAATTATGCGCGACGCGCACCATGCCATCGACTTCAGCCGTTTCATTCAGTCGGCATTTGTCGACAAGGAGCTTGTCGGCGACCGTTTTGCCTCTGCTTCTGTCACGTATGAGCGGGAGGCGGAAGTGCAGTGCAAAGTGGCGGCGATACTTGCCGGTGCGGCGGCCGACGGTATGCCTGAAATCAGCCGAAACCAGACCGTTCTGGAGATTGGAAGCGGGGTAGGAGTGCTCACAAAACTTTACATGCCGATGTTTGCCGACAGCCGTATCACTCTCTGGGATCTCGCGCCTGTGGCTGTCAGTGCCCGAAATGGAAATGAGGTCAATGTCGTGTCCTGTGATGCCGAAACCGGATTGCGGGCGTTGCCCGACGCATCAGTCGATACGATATTCTCGTCGTCCACCTTACAGTGGTTCAACTCGCCGCGCCGCGCCGTAAGAGAGATAGTGCGCGCACTTACTCCCGGAGGACGCGCCTTCATCTCATGTTATATCGACGGTACGATACCTGAGCTTTCAACGCTCGCAAGGGGTAGCGCGATGCATTATCCGCAGTTTCACGGTCTGCTCGAGTCGATTGACGGAGTGGAGTGCGACACCTTTGTCCGCCGCTTTGAACTTCTCTTCGGCTCTGCTGCCGAAGCGCTCTCCCACATGCGTGCCACAGGCGTCAACTCCCTGTCGCGCAAGGCGATGTCAATAGCCGACACCAGAAGGCTGATGCAGTCGCTCACGGTCGACGGAAAAGCGGTGCTGACTTTCAACACTCAGTTCATAATCATAAAGAAAAATGGATAAGGAAACAATATTTGTCACCGGCATCGACACTGACGCCGGCAAATCGTATGCCACCGGATTTCTGGCCAATATCATCGCCGGCAAAGGCCGCGCGGTGATGACACAGAAACTTGTGCAGACAGGCAATGAAGGCCGTTCGGAAGATATAGAGCTGCACCGCAGCATCATGCACCTCGATATATGTCATGAGGAGTATGCCCTGACTGCTCCGATGATATTCACCTATCCGTCATCACCCCATCTCGCGGCGAGAGTCGACGGCCGAGAGGTCGACATCGATGCCATTGACGCGGCCCGCGAGGCTCTGGAGGCGAAGTATGACACTCTGCTTGTGGAAGGCGCCGGAGGACTGATGGTGCCGCTGACCGACCGCTATCTGACAATCGACTATGTGGCCGACCGTCGTCTGGATGTGGCTCTTGTCACCAATGCCAAACTCGGATCGATATCGCATACGCTGCTCGCTCTCGAAGCGATAGAGCGCCGTGGCCTGAATCTGCGCTATCTGCTCTACAACACCCATTTCGACACCGACCCGGTCATCGCCCCGGAGACGCGCAACTATATCTGCCGGTATGTGGCGGAGTGTTTCCCGTGCGCTGAATGGATAGAAGTGCCTTCGATTGACCTGAATGCCTGTCGATAATATTTGTCGGAACAAGGCTTTTTTTCTATATTTGCACAATCACTTAATTGAAGCACCCCGACATTATGCTCAGCGACGAAAAAATCTACGGTCTCATCGGATATCCTCTGACCCATTCATTCTCACAGAATTATTTTAATCAAAAATTTGAGGCGGAGGGAATAAATGCCCGTTATCTCAACTTCGAACTTCCCGACATCGGCGACCTTATGGAGGTGATAAGCGAATATCCGACGCTTGCCGGACTTAATGTCACCATCCCTTACAAAGAGCAGGTGCTCCCGTATCTCGACGAGATGGATGCCGACGCGGCAAAAATCGGCGCTGTCAATGTGATAAAATTCATACGCGCCAGAAACGGCGACCTTAAGTTCAAGGGCTATAATTCTGACATCATCGGATTTTCAGACTCGATTGCGCCGTTGCTCAACGAGAGACGTGTCAAAGCTCTTGTGCTCGGCACGGGCGGTGCCTCCAAAGCAGTGGTGCGCGGTCTTGAAAATCTCGGAGTGAAGCCGACGCTTGTATCCCGCACTCCTCGCGAAGGTGTCATCACCTACGATGACCTGACGCCCGAAATCATGGCAGATAACCTTATTATAGTCAACACCACTCCGCTCGGCATGTATCCGCATGTCGACGAGTGTCCCGACATCCCATACGACTGCCTTACCCCTGAGCATCTCTGCTATGACTTGCTGTATAATCCTGACGTCACGATGTTCATGCGCAAGGCGGCCGAGCATGGCGCTGAAACCAAAAACGGACTTGAAATGCTTCTGCTTCAGGCTTTTGCAGCGTGGAATATATGGAATGAATAATCACGTTATAAAAACATATCCTACAGTTTCAACTTTACATTTATGAGTAACGGTATCATGGAGGCAGCGCTCCCGTCGATGAAGGAAGTGCTTGCCAAATGGGTCTATGCGGCTGTTGTAGTGCTGCTGCTGTTCCCGTTCGACCTCTTCGGACTGCCGGCTGCAACAGCTCCCGTGGCTTTGTTCGTAGGTCTGATTTTCGCATTTGTCTTTCCGATGCCTTTCCCGAAATTCAATAAGAAAGGCTCGAAATATCTGTTACAGGCCTCTGTCGTGGGGCTCGGTTTCGGCATGAGTGTCACCGAGGCGCTCAAATCGGGCGGCCAGGGCATGATGTTCACCATAGTGTCTGTAATAGGCGTCATGTCTTTCGGCGTGCTTATCGGCTATTGGCTGCATCTCAACCGCAAGACGAGTTATCTTATCTCGGCCGGCACGGCGATATGCGGAGGCAGCGCCATCGCGGCTGTCGGGCCGGTGCTCCGCGCAAATGACGAGGAGATGGCGATGTCGCTCGGTGTCATTTTCATACTTAATGCGATCGCTTTGTTCATATTCCCGCCGATGGGACATTATTTCGGCATGACCGACCAGCAGTTCGGCACATGGGCCGCGATAGCCATTCACGACACATCGTCGGTGGTGGGAGCGGGCGATGCGTTCAGTCAGCAGGCCTGCGAGATTGCCACGGTGATAAAATGCACGCGAGCCTTGTGGATCATTCCTCTGGCGTTTGTCACGATGTTTCTTTTCCGCGACAAGAATTCTGCAAAGGTATCCATCCCCTGGTTCATACTGCTGTTTGTGCTGGCGATGATTGTCAATACATATCTCGGACTGCCATCAGAACTTACCGGCGGCATTGTCTATGTAGCTAAAAAACTGCTTGTGGTGACGCTGTTTTTCATCGGTGCAAGCCTGTCGCTCTCCACAGTCAGAAGAGTGGGGGTGCGCCCGCTGCTGCTTGCCGTGCTCCTGTGGGTCATTATCGGGGCGGTCAGCTTCTTTGTCGTGAAGATGACGGTATAACCCGGCCGCCATGCGTCTGACACGTCCGCCATTGTCTTACATCCCCCTGCTGCCGGTGCTTTCGGGCATCGTGGCAGGGGTTTTGTGTGCCCGTTTTCTTCCGGTCGGGCCGTGGCTTATGGCGGGTGTAGCTGTGGCTTCGGCCTTTGTCGGAGTGCTGCTCAGACGGTCGGTTCTCGTTGAAATCCTGTTGTCGGCGGCGCTTGGGGTGGCAGCAGTCGCGATATTCGTGCCTGTGAGTCTCGACGGGGCCCCGGGACGCGATACTGTGCTCGGAGGTGTCGTTACGGATGTAGTGCAATTATCTGAACATCAGCGGGTAACGGTCGATGTCGGCGATGCCTGCGTCAGGGCTTGCAGGGTGCAGCTCACCTATCCGTCATTTGACCCGGTGCTTGCACCGGGTGATATCATATCATTTTCTGGCACATACTCCCTGCCGCGGCGCGACACCGATATCCCGCTTGAGGATAATCTGTCGGAATACTATTACAATCAGGGCGTGTCGTTGCTGTGCTATGCGCCCGTGGGAAGCCTTGAGGTGAAGGGGATGAGCGGCAATCTGTTGCTTGCGATGAAACGGTGGCGCGCAAGGGTGGCCGACGCGCTGCTGTCGTCGGCTCTCGACGAGCGCACGGCGATATTTATAGCCGCTGTCCTGACCGGCGACAGCAGTGCGGTCTCCGATGAATGCCGTCGGAAATATGCCGCCGCGGGTGTGGCGCACATCCTTGCGCTTAGCGGCGCGCATGTGGCGGTCATTGCGGCCACGGTGTCATTGCTGCTGTTTCCTCTCGTCATGGCCGGGCACCGCAGGGCGCGGTGGTGGCTGACGATTGCCGTGTTGTGGGGCTATGCGCTGTTCACGGGGATGTCACCCTCGGTGTGCCGTGCTGTCATCATGGCAACTGCCGTGTTGCTGTCACTTGTTCTCGACAGGCCGCGTTCGTCGCTCAACGCTCTGTGTCTGGCGGCTGCGGTCATTCTGGTGTTCTCCCCGATGTCGCTCATGCAGGCCGGATTTCAGCTGTCGTTTGCAGCCACACTGTCAATAATATTGCTGACGCCGCGTCTTGCTCCGGTGTCGTTACACCGAGTGCGCGGCTATAGGGTATGGGTTGCCGCTGCAGCAACTCTCGCTGCCACTGCGGGCACTTTTCCGCTTATGGCGCTCCATTTTCACAGTGTGCCGGTCTACTTCTTTATCGCCAATATGGCTGCTGTGGCGGTGATGCCTGTCATGATAGCCGGCGGACTGGTTTTCACATCATTTCTACTTGTTGCAGGAGCAGAGCCGGCATGGATTGTCGCGATGCTCGACGGTGTGTATTCGCTGTTTGATGCCGTGGCATCTGCCGTGGCGCATCTGCCAGGCGCTACTGTCGACAATATCTATATCGATGCGTGGCTTGTGGTTCCGATGTATCTTGCATTGGCGTTTTTCGCCGCGTATCTTTATCAGCGGCATAGAAGCTATGCCGTGCTTGCCGTTGCCACGCTGCTCTTTACCTTTGGAGCTGCCTCGGCTACGGAAGTGCGGCATGCCGACGGCGAGGCGTATATGCTTCGCTCGACAGATGCGACATCTATAGCTTTTCACAGGGGTGACACTCTGCGTGTGCTGACGACGTCGCCGCGCCATAATCATCGCTACGACTCTGTGAAGTGGTGCGACCGCTACCGCGACTATATCGCCACGCGCGGCATCCGTTTTGTCGACATACAGCCGCTTGACAGCCAACTGATGACAGCTGACGGCACGCTTCGCTTCGGCCGCAGGGTCATGCTCGTGGCGCATGCGGCCGATGAAGGTTCCGCAGGCTCGCGTAACGCAATGACAAAAACTGACTACTGCCTGGTGACGGCGAAATGGTATGGTGACCCGGTTGAATTGGCCCGTCGGTCCGGCGCCGACACCGTGGTGTTGTCGACAGAGATAAATTCAAGGCGTCGCAAACGCTATAAGATGGAACTCGAGGCAGCCGGAGTGCCTGTAATCGACCTGGGCATTCGTCAGCTGAACTCTCTATGATATGTCTACTGACGAGCGATCGATGCTCCGAGAGCATTGAGGCGCAGGTCGATATCCTCATATCCGCGCTGTATCTGCTCAATGTTTCCTATCACCGATGTGCCTTTGGCCGATAGAGCGGCTATCAGCAGAGCGATGCCGGCGCGTATGTCGGGCGATGACATGCGGTGGGCGCGCAGCGGATAGCGGTGGTCGAGGCCTATCACCACGGCGCGGTGGGGATCGCAGAGGATAATCTGTGCACCCATGTCGATCAGCCGGTCGACGAAAAACAGTCGGCTCTCAAACATTTTCTGGTGTATCAGCACGCTTCCCTTGCATTGTGTGACCGCCACGAGGATTACGCTGAGAAGGTCGGGCGTAAGTCCGGGCCACGGAGCGTCGGCTATGGTCGGTATCGAGCCGTCAAGACCAGTCTCGATTTCGTAGACATCTTGTTCGGGTATGAAAAGGTCGTCGCCCTGTTGCTGCACGTCGATGCCCAGACGGCGGAAACTCTGCGGTATGATGCCGAGATTGTCGATTGACACGTTGCGTATGGTGATTGACGATTGGGTCATCGCGGTCAGTCCGATAAACGAGCCGACTTCAATCATGTCTGGAAGTATGCGGTGGCGAGTGCCGCGTATGCTGCAAGTGCCGGTTACGGTCACAAGATTTGAGCCGATGCCGCGTATCTCCACACCCATTGCAGTGAGCATGCGGCACAGCTGTTGCAGATAGGGCTCGCAGGCGGCGTTATAGATTGTGGTCTCGCCATTGGCCAGAGCGGCTGCCATGATGATGTTGGCGGTGCCGGTGACCGATGCCTCGTCAAGCAGCATGTATGACCCTTTGAGTCCTCCCGCGGGAGCTTCGAGGCGGAATGATGCCATTTCAGGGTCATATTCGGCGGTGGCGCCGAGCGCCATCAGTCCCTGTATGTGGGTGTCGACCTTGCGACGTCCGATCTGGTCGCCCCCCGGTTTCGGGAAGTAGGCGCGGCCGAGGCGTGCCAGCAGCGGACCGATGAGAAGCACCGAGCCGCGGAGTTTCGATGAGCGCTGTATGAAATCAAGTGAGTTTACATAGTCGGCGTCGATGTTAGCGGCGCGGAATGTATAGCAGTGTTTTGAGTTGCGGGTCACGTCGACTCCCATCGCTTCAAGGAGTCCGATCAGGTTGCGCACATCGATGATGTCGGGTATGTTTTCTATCGTCACTTCATCGGTGGTAAGCAGACAGGCACTGATTACCTGAAGGGCTTCATTTTTGGCGCCCTGTGGTTCGATTGTTCCGGAGAGTTTTCGCCCTCCCTCGATTATAAATGAACTCATATCGGTTGAAACGTTAGTATTAGTAGGGGAGTAATCTGTTGTCAAAGAAAATCCGGGCAGACAGCGCCGCCGATGCAACTGAAATTGAATGCGGCCGTTTCCATCCGGTATTTGAAATTTAAAGGCGGAAATGCCCTGAAATGTTCATTCCCGTCAATCATTTTTCAAATTTACAAAATAAAAACAATATTACCAATTTCTGTAATCCTGTTTGTGTCACATCTTCAGCTCAAGCTGAATTAGCAGTACATGACAATATAATAATTCCCGGATTTGTCTTGAGGGTGTGGCAGCACTTCATATTGTAGTGACGCACGGCTCGTGCGTCCGAATAGTGTGCCTGATAATCAAGATGTTGGCGGACGCACGAGCCGTGCGTCACTATTTCTTGAGGTATTGTGGTTAAAGCAGCGAAGCCGCTGTCCTTTTGCTCGGACAGCGGCTTCGCCTGTTATAGGAATGCTCGCGCGGGGCAAGCGTATGTTTCGGTTATCAGACGCCCTGAAGCTTGAAGTTGATGGGGAGGGTGTACCATACGTTGACGGCCTGGCCGTTCATCTTGCCGGGGATAAACTTCGGCAAGGTCTTGACTACACGTACTGCTTCTTTGTCAAGGTCGGGGTCTTTTCCGCGAGCCACTTTGACTTCGCCGATCGAACCGTCGCGGGTTACCACAAACTGCACGACTACCTTGCCCTGTACGTTGTTTTCCATTGCGATGGTAGGATACTTGATGTGGTCGCTGATGTATTTGAGAAGTGCGACATCACCGCCGGGGAACTGGGGCATCTGCTCTACAGAGGTAAATACCTTATCCTCTACAGGTTCGGGTTTTTTATCTTCGACGATGACTTCGTTCTTGTGTTCGCGAACGGTGTTGAGGTCGTCGGTACCCTGGTCGAAGTCGGTCGAACCGAGTGCTGTTGAGGTATCCTTGACATCATCGGCTGATTTTACTTCTTCTTTTACATCTTCGTCTTTCTGAACGAGGAATTCGGTGAACTTCTCGGTGTTGAGGATATCTTCAGCGAGAGCTTCTTCAACTTCAGGTTCGGGAATTTCCTCTTCCTGCTCCATCTGGTTCTCCTCGGGGAGATCGAGTTCAACCGTAAGTTCGTCAAACTGCTCCTGCTCGATGTTTGCCAGAAGTTCGGCTACACGTTCCTTCTCGGCGCGCTCCTTTTCGGCACGATACATGCCATAGAGCCACGCTAAGATGAGCACGAGCGCGAGGCCGGCGATTACATAGAGCACAGCGAGATTGTGGCGACGGTCGCTGGCCTGACGGAGGGCGTAGGCTCCGAATTCTTTATTTTTACCTTCGAATATAAGGTCGGTCCATTCTTTCGATGAAAGATCTACATCTTTTGCCATGTTCTTACAATTTTAAAAGTTAATAAATCTTGCATCTTATTCGGCAGAATTACGACGTTTGTAATCTACTATCAACAGAGAGTCGGTGGGTGTGTAAGTGCCGATACGATATTGAGAGATCTGGTTGATCTGCATTTCGTCGAGGGCTGATATCACACTCTGCCATGAGGCCTGGGGTGTTGCCTTTACGGTAACCTGCGGACGGGTTGTGAACGTACTGTCGTTGCGGACTTCGCGGGCGATATTCTGGAATTCCTCCTCTGTAATCTTGCCGCGACGCCACTGATCCTTGTAGCTTTCGAGCTTTTCTAGCACCTGGGCGTTTCTGTCGTGGAGCACGCGGCGTATGCCTTGTGTGGCGCTGCCGTCGTTTCCGACAAATTTCTCTGCTTTGACAGTATTGTCTACTTTGTAACCTTCTCCACCGAAAATGACGTTTTTGTTTTCGTCTATAGTCGGTTCGAAGCCGAAGTAGTAGTAAACCACATCGTTGGGATTGCCGTCGGCATCGGTCACAATGTTGCCGTCTTTATCACGTTCGGAGTCGATAATCAAAGTGATGGCTTTGGTTTCGGCTACGGTTTCGGAGTTGTCCTGCGTGCGCTCCTGATTGGGATCGGGAGGCGCGGGGAGGGCGATGCTAAGTGTCTGCGATTTAATCATCGTGGTACAAAGCATGAAGAACGTGATAAGGAGCATGTTCATATCCACCATCGGGGTGAAGTCGACATGGATATGCATCTTCTTCTGGGCGCCTTTTTTCTTTTTGCCGCCGTCTGATTGTTCTATCTGTGCCATAATGATTATTCGTTTTCAGATTTCAACGCCGTCATGACGGTGAATTTGTTCATTTTGATGGTACGGAGGTTTTCAAGCACTTTGTTGACAGTGTTGAATGAAGTGCCTCTGTCTGCTTTCACTGCTATGCCTTCGCCGGTCTTGCGCATCTTGAAGTTAAGAGTCTGCAATGCTTCGTCGTAGGGGGTAGCGTTGAATATCGCTCTCATCCAGATCTGGAATTCGTTGGTCTTGACAGGGTTGCCGTTTGCGTCAAGCTCCTTGGTCGCCAGATAGTTGATCAAAGGAATTCCGGAGTCGGCTCTGTCGAGGTCGCTCAACCATTCATCTTGCTTCGTCTGATCCAGGCTGAAGAATTCGTGCATTTTGAGGATGGGCACACCGAATGTGCCTACCTTGGCAAATTTCTCGATATCTTCGTTTGTGATGCCGGGATCTTTACCGCCCGCTTCCTTGTAAAGAGCAATCGCATTTTTCAGGATTTCCTTGCGCAGGTTTTCCGAACCCCATGCTCCGGGATTGTCCTCGGGGATGTCGGGGTTGGCTTCACCTGTCACAGAGAGATACACCTTGGGGGTATCCTTGTCATCCTCACTGGTGGCGACGAGCACTTGGGCTACGTTCGACATCTGGATTTTCTGAGTGGATACCGACGGGGGTGTCACTACCTGGGTCGGCTCTTTCTGAAGGAACGTCGAAGTCAACATGAAGAAGGTAAGCAAAAGTACGGTCACGTCACTCATCGCGGTCATGTCGATGAGGGTGCTCTTCCTTTTTACTTTAATCTTTCCCATATTTTACTTAGATGTTTTCGTTATTAATACTATTGTAAAATGAAGGTAGGATTAGTGAGTTGCGGCAAACGATTGAACGATAGAGAAACCGATTTCGTCGATTGCGTAAGTCAGGTTGTCGATTTTGTTGGTGTAGAAGTTGTAAGAGATTACAGCGAATGCACCGGTTGCGATACCGAAGGCGGTGTTGATAAGTGCCTCAGAGATACCGGTAGAAAGTTCGGTTGAGTCGGGAGCACCAGATGCAGAAAGAGCCTGGAATGACTTGATCATACCGATCACAGTACCGAGAAGACCGACGAGAGTACCGAGGGTGGTGAGGGTAGCCACGATGGGGAGGTTCTGCTGGAGCGAGGGCATCTCGACTGCCATAGCTTCCTCAACTTCTTTCTGGAGGGTAGCTACTTTCTGCTCTTTGGTCAGAACGGTGTTGGCATCCATCTCTTTGTAGCGGTTGAGGGCTGCTGAAACAACAGCTGCAACAGAGCCTTTCTGCTTCTTGCAGAGAGCCTGAGCGCCGTCGATGTCGTTGCGTGCAAGACATTTCTTGACGTCAGATACGAACTTAGAGATTGAGCCTGTACCCTTGGCGCTCTTGAGGGCGATTGCACGCTCTACAGAGAGTACGAGTACGGTGAGGAGGAGTGTCTGAAGGATAGGCACGATGATACCGCCTTTGAACACTGTACCTACGAGATCTTCGGGGTGAGCGTTCTTTGAAACGTATTCGGGTGCGAATGCCATTGAACCGCTGTAGTATGCTACTTTGGGTGCGCCTTCGAGGGTTTCGTCTTCAAGTGCTTTGGCTTCTTCTTTTGTGTAGACAGCAGCTGCGTCAACTTTTTCTGTTGTGCCGCCGGCTTTGGCCTCATAAAGGGGAATTCCGGCTTCGTTCTGGAGCTGGACTTTGCCGAAGTGGCTTGAGCTACCGAATACGAACAAGAACAAGCAAACGGCTACGATAAAGCAGGCGATGATCACCAAGAATGCGTTCTTGATACCACGTACTTTGCTTTTTTGCGCTTGACCTTTAGCCTTGTCGGCGGGACGCGGCTGGGGAGAATTGGGCTTTTGAGCTTCCATAAAAGATAAATACTTAAATTAATGGTTAATTAATAATGATTGTTTTTTTTGATTTTCTTAAAATAAGTTTGTTCTTTATTTTTCTATGATCAGGCAAGTAAAGTCAACGCTATTTTTCAGGCTTAGGTCCGTATTCATGGCTTAGGGTTTATGCTGTGCCCGCGTCGGTGGCGCGTTTGGAAATGCCGGTTGATATATAGCATAATTCTTGGTTTACTTGGAGGTCATCCGCTTGCATTTTACAATGGTCTGCGTGACTTCTAACTGCAAATGTATCCTTTATTTTTTAACTATCAAAATTTTTAAGCCTCAATTTCTTTATTTTGGCATATTTTGTCACGGCGTAACGTTTTTTAAGTTATCGTAAGAATATTGCAGCCTTTTTCTACTGTTTATAATCAAAAACGGGCTGTGTTTTGTTGTTTGAATGTGTAAGTATGCCGATGCCCGCAATGATGCTGTCAGGTTTTAATGGTTGTTAAATTTTAACATGACATATGAGTGAGATGCCCGAATTGAATAATTTTTTAAAAAAAAACATGTAATAATTTAAAATACTCAGAAATTAAAAATTAAATTTGCAGAAATTTTGGCGTGACTGCGCCAGCCATGATAAATCCATATACCTTATTTACGGTAGTGTAAATCCGTGTTGCTCCGGTGTAATTGCCTCAGCTTTGTGTTATTATAGAAAAATTGTGGCCGACTGCGTGGAAATCGCTTGAACTGAAACAATAATCATAGCTGATATAATTAAATATGAGCCGGAAATTAAAAATACGCAAAGGGCTTGACATAAAGATGGCCGGAGGGGTCGATGACCTCGCAGCCGTCGATGCGCCCCAATCGGCGTCATACGCCATAATTCCCGACGATTTTATCGGATTTGTCGCCAAACCGGCAGTGAAGGAGGGTGACAAGGTAAGTGCCGGTGCGCCATTGCTTTATGACAAGCGCGACGAGGCGCTGAAACTCGTATCGCCCGTGACGGGCACGGTGGAAGCTATCGTGCGCGGCGAGCGCCGCAAGATACTCCGCGTGGTAGTGAAGCCAGACGGCGGCAACGACCGCCTGACGCATGCCGTTTCGGTCAAAGACGAGGCTGAAGCCCGCAATCTGCTCAAAAACTCCGGACTGTGGGCGATGATGCGCCAGCGTCCGTATGATATCGTGCCAAATCCCGATGCAGTGCCGCGCGACATATTTGTCACCGCGATTGACTCGGCGCCTCTGTCAGTCAGCCCGGCGGCATATTATAGCGACAAAGCGACTCTCGAGGCGGCTGTGGCACTGCTGTCGAAAATGACCCGCGGCAAGATATATGTCGGACGCCGCGCCGACGGTCTTTTGGCCGATATCTCCGGAGCCGAGATGGTCGATGTGGAGGGTCCGCACCCGTCGGGCAATGCCGGAGTGCTGATTGCCAATATCTCTCCTGTCAACAAGGGGGAGACGGTATGGACACTCGACCTTGCCACATTGTGGCGCATCGGACGGCTGCTGCTGACCGGTTCGGTCGATTTCACCGATTATGTGGCGCTGACCGGTTCGGAAGTCAAGACTCCGAAGGTGATGCGCACGGTCATCGGCGCTGCCATAGCGTCGCTTACCGACGGACAGCTTGTGCCGGCGACTCACCATCAGCGCATCATCTCGGGCAATGTGCTCACCGGAGTCACGGTCGGCGCAGACGGCTACCTGCGTTATCCCTACCGTCAGATTACCGTTATACCGGAAGGTGACGATGTTTATGAATTCATGGGGTGGGCTTCGCTGTCGCCCCGCAAGATGAGCCAGAGCCGCACTTTTCCGGGCAAATTCCTCGGCCGGGTGTTCCGACCCGACGCACGTCTGCTCGGCGGCCGCAGGGCGCTCATAATGTCGGGCGAATATGACCGCTATATGCCTATGGACATCATGGCCGAATATCTGCTTAAAGCCATCATAGGCCGCGACATCGAGAAGATGGAGAAGCTCGGCATCTACGAAGTGGCTCCCGAAGATTTCGCGCTCGGCGAGTATGCCGACACCTCAAAGACAGAGGCGCAGAAGATAGTGCGCGAGGGGCTCGACTATCTGCGCAAGGAGCTCGAATAGCAGCTTCGGCATGAAATTTTGAATTAATATTTTAGCAAACGCTACTGCATTATAGATGAAAGCATTAAGAAAGATGCTTGACAAAGTCAAGCCGCATTTTCAGGAGGGAGGACGCTTGCATGCGTTCCACTCCGTTTATGATGGCTTTGAGACATTTCTGTTCACTCCCCGGTCGACCTCGACGTCGGGAGCGCATATCCATGACAGTATGGACTCAAAGCGCACAATGATAATTGTCGTGATGGCGCTGGTGCCCTGTCTGCTGTTCGGCATGTATAACGCCGGCTATCAGCACTGGGTAGCTATCGGTGCGGTGGAGAAACCGTTCGTGTCACTGATGCTCTACGGATTTCTTGCTGTGCTGCCAAAGCTGGTGGTGTCATACGTTGTCGGTCTCGGCATAGAGTTTGCGGTGGCCCAGTGGCGCCGCGAGGAGATTCAGGAAGGTTTTCTCGTGACCGGTATCCTCATACCGCTGATATGTCCGATTGACACTCCGCTGTGGATGATTGCCGTGGCTACGGCCTTCTCGGTGATATTTGTCAAGGAGGTGTTCGGCGGCACGGGCTACAATATCTTCAATGTGGCGCTCGTGACGAGAGCATTTCTGTTTTTTGCCTATCCGGGTCAGATGAGCGGCGACAAGGTGTTTGTCGATACCGACGCGATAGCCGGACTTGGAGAGGGCACTGTGGTCGATACATTTACCGGAGCCACTCCGCTCGGTCAGGTCGCGCTGCAGGCGGGCGAACAGAGTGTCACAGTCACCTCTACCGTAGGCTCTGACCCAGTCACGACCGCCGACATGTTCTTCGGTCTGATACCGGGCTCCTTCGGCGAGACTTCAACGCTCTGCATACTTATCGGAGCGGCGATACTTCTCTTTGCCGGAATAGCTTCGTGGCGCATAATAGTGTCGGTGTTTGCCGGCGGCGCGGTGATGTCGCTGATAGCCAATGTGTGCAGCACTCCGTTGTATCCGGCGTCGATGCTTTCAGTGGCCGACCAGCTCTGTCTGGGCGGTTTCGCCTTTGCCGCTGTGTTCATGGCCACCGACCCGGTGACCGCCTGCCGCACCAATGTCGGCAAATATATCTACGGATTTCTGATAGGCGCAATCGCCATCATCATACGTGTTTATAATAACGGATATCCCGAGGGCGCGATGCTCGCCGTGCTGCTGATGAACGCTTTCGCGCCGCTCATCGACTGGTGTGTCGTGCAGAGCAACGTGCGCCGCCGCGAACGTCGAATGAAAATTAAAATCACCGACAATGAATAAGCAAAGCAATACCTATACCGTAGTCTACATCATCGTGCTGGTGGTGGTAGTGGGCGCGGCGCTGGCATTCACGTCGATGTCGCTGCGCGACCGTCAGATAGCCAACGCCAACGCCGACAAAATGAAACAGATACTCGCCTCGGTGCGCATCGAGTGCGACGCCAAGGATGTCAAGGATAAGTTCAATAAGCATATCACGGCCATGCTCGTGGTTGATACCGAAGGAAATGTCGTCAAGACGGGCGGTCCCGACGATATGGAGATATTCAATATCGATGTTGCCGCGCAGGCCAAGCTGGCCGATTCGGAGCGCGAGCTTCCGGTGTATGTGTGCACCCTTGCCGACGACAGGCTCGAATATATCATTCCGGTGTCAGGCAACGGTCTGTGGGGACAGATCTGGGGCTATGTAGCGCTTGATGCCGACGGTTCGACTGTCTATGGCGCGTATTTCTCGCATGCGTCAGAAACTCCCGGACTGGGCGCCGAAATCGCCAATCCGAAGTTTCAGAAGGAGTTTATCGGGAAAGAGTTTTTCAAGAACGGACGTTTTCTGCCTGTGACAGTAGTGAAGGCCGGACAGCGTCCGACCGACGGCAGTGACTATGTCGACGGCATATCGGGCGGCACCATCACCAGCAAGGGTGTGGGCGCGATGCTCGACAACTGCCTCAGACCCTACGACGCTTTTCTGCAGAGCCGTCTGAACAAATAAGAGCCGTCTGTATAAATAAAATGAGATAAGATATTAAGCTATGGCTGAAAAAATAAAGAACAAAGCGGTGTTTTTCAACCCGTTTTCAAAAGACAACCCGGTGGTGGTGCAGATACTCGGTATATGTTCCATCCTGGCTGTTACAGTGAAACTTGAGCCGGCGATTGTGATGGGCATGTCGGTGATAGCGGTGCTTGCATTCTCCAATGTCATCATATCGCTGCTGCGCAACACTATACCGACTAATATACGCATCATAGTGCAGCTTGTGGTGGTGGCCGGACTTGTCATCATTGTCAATCAGCTGCTGCTCGCTTTTGCCTATGATGTGGCGATACAGCTGTCGGTGTTTATCGGACTTATCATCACCAACTGTATATTGATGGGACGTCTCGAGGCATTCGCAATGGCCAACAGTCCGTGGCCGTCGTTTCTCGACGGAGTGGGCAACGGAGTCGGTTATACGATAATCCTTGTCATAGTGGCGTTTTTCCGCGAGTTGCTCGGTTCGGGCACGCTTTTCGGCATGCAGGTGGTGCCGAAGTCATTTTACGCCGCGGGATATGAGGACAACGGTCTTATGATACTCCCCCCGATGGCGCTTATCATCGTGGGCTGCATCATCTGGATACACCGTTCAATCAATAAAGATATTCAGGAATAAAAAGAGAGACAACGATGGAAAATTTCAATATCTTTATACGGTCGATATTTGTCGACAACATGATATTCGCCTACTTTCTGGGCATGTGCTCCTTTCTGGCGGTATCAAAGAATGTAAAGACGGCGTTCGGACTTGGCGTGGCCGTGACATTCATGCTCGCTATAACGCTTCCTATCAACTATCTGCTCAACACCTACGTGCTAAAAGCCGGGGCATTGGCATGGCTTGGCCCGGAATATGCCGGTGTCGATCTGAGTTTCCTCTCGCTCATCATGTTTATCGCCGTGATAGCCTCAATGACGCAGCTTGTGGAGATGGTTGTCGAGAAATATAGTCCCGCGCTCTATGCGCAGCTCGGCATATTCCTGCCCCTTATCGCGGTTAACTGCGCGATACTCGGCGGCTCGCTCTTCATGCAGCAGCGCGATTTTCCCAATGTCGGCACTGCAATCTGTGCGGGCGGCGGATGGGGCATCGGCTGGCTTCTCGCAATCTCGGCGGTGGCAGCCATCCGCGAACGTCTCGCCACTTACTCCAACATACCCCGTCCGTTGCGCGGAGTGGGCATCACTTTCATCATCACCGGTCTTATGGGCATAGCGTTCATGAGTTTCCTCGGTATTAAAATCTGATAAGCGGTCATGATATTACTCGAACAATCATCAATGATGCCGACACTGATAGCCACGGTCGGCATTTTCCTGGGGATAACGCTTCTGCTCGTTATCATTCTGCTTGTGGCGAAGAAATACCTTGTCAAGAGCGGCGATGTGACCATCAACATCAACGACAGCGACAGTGTGAGCGTGCCTGCCGGAAAATCGCTTCTGTCGACACTCGCCGACCGGAACATATTCCTGTCGTCGGCCTGCGGAGGCAAAGGCAGCTGCGGACAGTGCCGCGTGAGAGTCACCGAGGGCGGCGGACAGATATTGCCCACCGAAGCGGTGCATTTCTCGCGCAAGGAGATGAAAGAAGACTGGCGTCTGGCATGTCAGGTCAAGGTGAAGGAGGATATGAAAATACTCGTGCCCGAGTCGGCGCTTGATGTCAAGGAGTGGGAATGCGAAGTCATATCCAACAAGAATGTCGCCACATTCATCAAAGAATTTATCGTGGCGCTTCCTCCCGGCGAACACATGAACTTCATCCCCGGGTCGTACGCGCAGATCAAGATACCGCCATATTCGATGGACTATGACAAGGATATCGACAAGAGTCTCATCGGCGACGAATATCTGCCGGCATGGGAGAAATTCGGCCTTTTCGGCCTGAAGTGCGTCAACACCGAGACAACAGTGCGCGCCTATTCGATGGCAAACTATCCCGCCGAAGGCGACCGCATAATGCTCACCGTGCGCATCGCCACGCCTCCGTTCAAACCAAAACCCGAAGTCGGATTTATGGACGTGATGCCCGGCATAGCGTCAAGCTATATATTCACGCTCAAACCCGGCGACAAGGTGGTGATGTCGGGACCCTACGGCGATTTCCATCCAATCTTCGACTCGCAGGCCGAGATGATGTGGATAGGCGGCGGTGCCGGCATGGCTCCTCTGCGCGCCCAGATCATGCACATGACAAAGACGCTCCACACCACTGACCGCGTAATGAATTACTTCTATGGGGCGCGTGCACTCAACGAGGTGTTCTATCTCGACGATTTTCTGCAGCTTGAAAAGGAATTTCCCAATTTCAAGTTCCACCTTGCGCTTGACCGTCCCGACCCGGCGGCTGACGCGGCCGGTGTGAAATACACCCCCGGCTTCGTGCATCAGGTGATTTATGACACCTATCTCAAAAATCATCCCAACCCTGAAGATATCGAATATTATATGTGCGGCCCCGGCCCGATGAGTGCGGCTGTCAACAAGATGCTCGATTCGCTCGGCGTTGATCCGGAAAGCATTCATTACGACAATTTCGGAGGCTGACGCCCGTCGACAATACACAGCTGAAGCGCGAAAGATTTGTTTATATCCTCCGCGCTTCAGTTTTTTTGTTGCAATGGTCTGATATTCAAGTGATATGTAAATTTGTAAATGAGTGTTAACGGGGCTTTGCGCGAGGTAGCCGGCTGTATGGGAAATTGTGGTGCCTATTGTGGCAAATTGCTACGTCGTGTGGTTTAAAATGACAAAAATCAGCTGATATCTTGCGGATAACAGCAAGGTGTCAATAAAAGATGTTAAAAGTCGGCTATTTTTGTGCTGAATGTTTTGCGGCGATGCGAAAAAGCATTACCTTTGCATTGTGTTTTTCATGGTATTAGATTTAAGGTTAACAAAAGATTGATTGTCGAGAGACAATCATTTCTTTTTTATACCTATCCGTGAAAATCAAAATCCAGACACTTTGTAAGAAACTGTTTAAATTTATATGATACGGATTTTGAGAAGGATTGTCGGATTGATTTTTGTTTGTGATGAGGGAGCGTAGCCGTAGCAACGTGACCGAAGAATAAACAAAAAGACACCGACAAGATTCTCAAAAGCAAAGTGATATGAATTTTAAACAGTTTCTAAAACTTATTTTATGTTGTTGACCGTAAGGTGGGTTACAGGTCGCGAAGTATCAGTGAGTTGGCACGGTCAATCGCCTTGGTGGAGAGGCTTGCGAGGTAGATTTGTGTCGTCATTTCTGAGTCGTGGCCGAGTGCGTCGGAAATTGTGGCGGTGGGTATTCCTTTTGATTTAGCTATCGATGCTCAGGCGTGGCGGCTTACGTAGGTGGTGAGCGGAGTGCGGATATGGGCCATCGAGGCTATCTGTTTGAGCGATTTGTTGGTGCGCCGCAGGGCTGTTTCATATTCATTGCGGGCGATGCTGCTGTCGCCGTGGCTCGACAGTATAGGGCGCAGATGGTGAGCGGAGGCTGAACGGCGGTGCCACTTGTCGAGAATCCGGCGTATGTGCGGATTAAGTCCGATGCTGATTTCCTGTCCCGTCTTGTGGCGGCAGTAGACTATTTCGTCGCCCACGATGTCGGAATGAGTCAGATATGCGGCGTCGATGAAACTCATGCCCCGGCAGTAGAAGAGAAACAGGAATATATCGCAGGCAAGGTCGAGTGTGGGCAGAGCGGCAAGGTCGAGAGCCTTGATGCGTCTGATTTCGGCCAGAGAGATGGCGCGTTTGGCAGTTTTCTCGATGCGGGTGTAGGCTTTGCGAAACGGTCGGCGGTCGGCGGTGAGGCCGAGTTCTACGGCATGGTTGTAGGTGGCGCGCAGGTTGCGCATGTAAAAAGATATGGAGTTGGATTTTACGCGTGTGGCAATGAGCCATGCCTCATATTCTTCAATCAGGTCATGGGTGAGCCGCGAAAATCTGATGTTGTCAAGCGAGGTGAAACGAAGGAAACTGTTGAGTGTGGAGCGATAGTTGTGTGCTGTGCCGATTTTGCCGAGCTGTAGTTTGCGGGCTATAACAGATTGCATGAATTTTGAGAATGAATGTCTGATAGAACGTTGATTGACAGAGTTGTCTGATTGTCGGGCGACGGCATTTCTGCGAATTGCGGTTGTCATAGATTGTTGTGTTTTTTATTGTTGTGTAAAAATAATTATTGCATTGCCTGTTTTTATTCACTATCTTTGTGTTTCGTTAAAGCTTTAAATCCGCGGGTCGGCGGTGTCAGCCGAGCAGAAGCCGGCGATATGCCTGACCTGCCTAAAATGAATGATAATGAAAGGTGCGACAATATTCCGATTGCTGTGCATTGCTGCGCTATGGGTCATAATATGCATCTGGTATGTTGACCGTCTGGTGCGTACCGGAACGGAAATCAACCTTCGAACGCTTTTCCCGATAGTGGCGTCAGGCATCATAATAATCGTCCCTCTTTATAAGAAATATTTCAAAAACGCAGACAATGGTCAAAAAAAAGGTAAATGACACAAAGGCTCCCTACGCTGCCCCGGAGGATACGCCTACGCCGTTGCTCGACAAAATCGTTTTGCCTGAAGATCTGCGGCGTCTGTCACTTGACGAGCTGCCACAGCTGTGCGGTGAGCTCCGCCATTTCCTTATCCATAATCTGGCAGGCAATCCCGGGCACTTCGCGTCGTCAATGGGCTCGGTGGAGCTGACAGTGGCGCTCCATTATGTGTTTGACACCCCCTACGACCGCATCGTGTGGGATGTGGGGCATCAGGCCTACGCCCACAAGATATTGACAGGCCGACGCGAACGTTTTGCCGAAAACCGCCGTCTCGACGGCCTGAGCGGATTTCCAAATCCGGCCGAGAGTCCGTATGACACTTTTGTGGCCGGACACGCCTCCAACTCAATATCCGCGGCGCTCGGCATGGCGGTGGCCTCGGAGCTCAAACATGACGAACCGTTGCGCAAGGTGGTGGCCGTAATCGGCGACGCCTCCATTTCGGGTGGACTCGCCTTCGAGGGGCTCAACAATGCCGCAAATACGCCCAACGACCTCCTTATCATACTCAATGATAACGATATGTCAATCGACCGCAATGTCGGTTCGCTCAATTCATATCTGGCACATCTCACTACGTCGCCTGCCTACAACGCGTTCCGTTACAAGGTGTATCACGCCCTGCGCAAGATGCGTCTGGTGAGCGAGCGCCGCCGCGGTTCGATACTTCGCTTCAATAATTCGCTGAAGTCGCTTATAACCAAGCAGCAAAATATATTCGAAGGGCTCAACATACGTTATTTCGGGCCGTTTGACGGTCATGACATACGCCGCATAGTGCGGGTGCTCAACGACATCAAAAATATAAAAGGGCCCAAACTGCTGCATCTTCGCACTGTCAAGGGTAAAGGTTACGCCCCGGCAGAGGCCGACCCCGCCGTGTGGCACGCTCCCGGCCGCTTCAACCCGATGACCGGAGAGCTGCTCAGAAGCAAGGGACCGCGTCCGCCTAAATATCAGGATGTGTTCGGAAAGACACTGGTTGAGCTTGCCGAGGCCGACAGCCGGGTAGTGGGCATCACCGCCGCCATGCCGTCGGGCACATCGATAAGCGAGCTTCAGGCTGTCTATCCGCAGCGCACGTTTGACGTGGGGATATCGGAGGGGCATGCCGTGACGTTTGCCGGCGGTCTCGCCAAATCGGGCATGCGTCCGTTTGTGGCGATATACTCGTCGTTTCTGCAGCGTGCCTACGACCAGATAATCCATGATGTGGCGATAGCGTCGCTGCCGGTGGTGCTCTGCATCGATCGCGCCGGACTTGTCGGAGAGGACGGAGTGACCCACCACGGAGTCTATGACATGAGCTATCTCAATCCCATTCCGGGCATCACAATCGCTTCGCCGTCTGACGAGATGACTCTGCGCAATCTTATGTTTACGGCTCTGCATCATCAGGACGGACCTTTTGCCATACGATATCCGCGCGGCGAGGGCCGTAATGTCGAGTGGCACAATGAGATGCATGAGCAGCCCGTGGGGCGCGGCAGAGTTCTTGCCGAGGGCGATGACGTGGCAATACTCACGATAGGCCCGATCGCATCAGAGGCCGAAAAGGCTGTGGAGATGCTTGCCGGGCGCGGCATCAAGGCGGCTCATTACGACATGATATATCTCAAGCCGATTGACGGCGCCCTCATCGAGAATGCCGCACGCAAAAACTGTCTTATCGTAACGGTCGAGGACGGCACTGTCAACGGCGGACTTGGAAGCACTGTGCGTCAGTGGCTCGATGACAACGGCATGAGCCGCAAACTTGTCAATGTCGGAGTGCCCGACCGCTTTGTCGCCCAGGGTACGCCCGCCGAGCTCTACAGGCAATGCGGCATGGATGCCGGCAGTATTCATGATATTATAGTCAGCAGCCTATGAAGATAGTAATAGCAGGAGCGGGAGAAGTGGGACAGCACTTAGCTAAGCTGCTGTCGTCGGAGGAGCAGGATATCGTGCTTATCGACAGCGACGAGACGAAACTCGAGCGCATCGACGCCAACTACAATCTGATGACAAGTGTGGGCAGTCCGACGTCGTTCAGGACGCTCAAGGGAGCCGGCACACAGCATGCCGACCTGTTTATTGCGGTCACGCCGTCGGAAGACAAAAATCTGATTGCCTGCATGATAGCAAAAGGATTGGGCGCGGCGCGCACGGTGGCGCGAATTGACAACTATGAATATCTGCGCGCCGACAACCGCGAATATTTCCTGCGCCACGGAGTCGACGACCTGATATATCCAGAGCAGCTGGCCGCCCAGGAGATAAAGACTGCACTGCGGCGCTCATGGGTGCGGCAGTGGTTTGAGCTCCACAAGGGAGAGCTGGTGCTTGTCGGAGTGAAAGTGTATGAGAACGCCGCGATTGTCGGCACGAAGCTGCGCGACATGACATTCACGCACCATGACCTTCATATAAGCGCCATCACACGCCGGCACGAGACCATCATACCGGGCGGTAACGACGAGATACTTGCCGGCGACATCATCTTCGTCACGACAACGCCCGAATATGTCGACACACTCAGGCAGGTGTGCGGCAAGAGCGAGCATGTGGTGCGCAACATCATGATAATGGGCGGCTCTCGCATAGCAGTGCGCCTTGCCTCGATGCTCGGTTCGGAATACCGCATCAAGATTATCGAAAACAACCGCGACGTGTGCCGCCGGCTTCCTGAGAAGTGTCCGAACTGCGAGATCATCTACGGCGACGCCCGCGACAACGACATATTGCTTGACGAGGGGATTGAGGACATGGACGCTTTCATTGCGCTTACCGACAGCTCGGAGACCAATATCCTCGCCAGTCTGTCGGCCAAGGAATTCGGTGTCGAAAAGACTATCGCCGAGGTGGAAAACATTCAGTTTATCTCCGAGGCCGAGGGGCTTAACATCGGCACAATCATCAACAAGAAACTGCTTGCGTCGAGCAAGATATTCCAGATACTTCTCGCCGCCGACTCCGAGTCGTCTAAATTCCTGTCGCTGGCCGATGCCGAAGTGGCTGAGCTCGAGGTGAAACCCGGTGCAAAGATAACACGAGCGGCGGTCAAAGACCTCAAGCTGTCGCGCGACATGACTATCGGCGGACTCGTGCGCGACGGACAGGGCATGCTTGTCACCGGCAATACGCTCATACAGCCGGGCGACAGGGTAGTGGTGTTCTGCCTGTCCGGAGTGATACACAAGATCGAGAAACTGTTCGGCTGATGCCGGCTGACTGACGTTTCAACCAAAAAGATACAAAAGATACAGGAGATGGGTTCACGAACAATAAAGCGGCGTCGACTTAACATCAATGTCCCCGAGCTGGTGCGCATCATCGGATTTCTTATCCTTGTCGAGGCGGTGTTCATGCTCGTCCCGCTGGTGTATTCGCTTATCGCGGGAAGTAGCGACACCAAGGCATTCATGATTTCTATTTCGGCGAGTGTGGCGGTGGGGCTTTCGCTTGTGCTCGGAGTGAAGCCGCGGGTCAGAGAGCTCGGCAAGCGCGACGGCATGCTGCTCACGGCCCTGGTGTGGGTCATATTCTCGCTTTTCGGCATGCTTCCGTTCATGCTCAGCGACATACGGCTTAATTTCGCCGAGGCATTTTTTGAGTCGATGTCAGGGTTTACCACAACCGGCGCGTCGGTAATCGACGACATATCGTGGCTGCCGCGCGGAGTCAATCTCTGGCGGTGCATAATGCAGTGGCTTGGGGGTGTGGGTATCATCATCTTCACTGTGGCGCTGCTGCCGATGCTCAATTCGTCGGGCGGAATGCAGATGTTCAATGCCGAGGCCTCCGGCATGATACACGACAAGCTGCGGCCGCGCGTGAGTCAGACGGCCAAGCGTCTGTGGCTGATCTACAGCGTGCTTACAGTGACGCTCGTCATCATATTGTGGATAGGTCCGCTGCCGCTTTACGAGGCGGTGTGCCACTCGATGTCGACGGTGTCGACCGGCGGCTTCACGTCGTGTACAGACACTGTGGGAGCGTGGAGCTCGCTGTCGGTGCGCATACCGGTGATAATCTTCATGTTTCTCGGCGGTGTGAATTTCGTGCTGATTTACCGTGCGTCGCTCGGCCAGATGAGAAAGGTGTGGAGCGATGTCAATTTCCGCACCTACGTCTTTGCCGTGCTGTCGGCCACGCTGGCGATAGTGGCAGTGCTTGTGGCCGGAGGTGAGCGCGATCTGATAAAAATCACTGTCGAACCGCTGTTTCAGGTTGTGTCGACCATAACCTCGACGGGCTATGCGGTCGACAGCATGTCGTCGTGGAGCGAGGCGGTGATACCTGTATTGCTTGTGCTGATGCTTATGGGAGCGTGTGCCGGCTCGACATCGGGCGGTGTGAAAATCGACAGGGTGATATTCCTGGTGAAGAATGCTGTCAACGAGTTCAAGAAAGTGATACATCCCAACAGATATTATCCGCTGACAGTCAACGGTGTGGTGAAGCCGCCGGAGCTTGTGCTCAAGGTTGCTGGCTTTTTCGCGTTCTATGTGCTGATACTCGTGTCGGGGGGTATGATAGTGGCGGCTATGGGAATGCCTCTGGGCGACGCTTATTTCGCCACGGTGTCGTGTCTGGGCAACACCGGTCTGGGGATAGGGGAGACGGCATCGTCGTATGTCGCGGTGCCCGACGCCGGAAAACTGCTTCTGTCGTTCATCATGCTTGTGGGACGACTTGAAATCTTCACAGTGATAATATTGCTGTCGCGCAACTTCTGGCGCCGCTGATCCGGCCGGTGTAAGAGAGCGTTTGAATTTAAACCGTATTAACAATAACAGAGAATGAAAGTAAAAACTTCAAATTAATCCTGAGGTCTTTTTTGGTCAATTCCGCCAGGTTTCATCAGTCGCATAGCTCGCTATGCTCCTTCTTCAACTCGCGGAATTCCCTCAAAAAATCCGCTCAGTCTTAATTTGATTTAAATCCAAACACTCTCTAAGTCGCAGTCGAATTTTTTTACATTACAGTCAGCGGAGGGTTGTCAGGTACGTAAATATTCGTTATATTTGCATAGAAACGTTATATATAAAAATCTACAGGCGTGTTTAATTTTTTCAGCAAGAAACCCAAGGATGGCGGGAAATTGTTTTTCTCGACCGATATACACAGTCATGTTGTACCGGGCATTGATGACGGTTCGCCGTCGTTGGAGCGCTCGGTTGAGCTTGTCGGCAAGATGAAGGGGTGGGGGCTTGAGAAGCTCATTGTTACTCCGCATGTCACTCAGGATACATTCGAGAACACCCCGGAAATAATCTCTGAGGCTTACGGTGCGCTACGGTCGGGGCTTGACGAGGCCGGTATCGCGATAGAGACTGATTATTCGGCTGAATATCGTATCGACGAGATGTTTGTCGAGCAGCTTGAGGCCGGGCAGGTGCGCCGGCTCCACGGTGATTTTCTGCTTGTTGAGAATTCTTACATACAGGAACCTTACAATATCGACGAGATATTGTTTCAGATCAGCATGAAGGGCTTTCGCCCGATACTTGCGCATCCGGAGCGCTATATGTATTATTATGACAAGACTGAGCGCTATGACGAGCTTCACGGCAAGGGCATACTCTTCCAGGTCAATCTGCTGAGTCTTGCGGGTTACTATGGCAAGGAGCCCAAGAAGATTGCCGAGATGCTGATAGACAAGGGGTATGTCGATTTCCTCGGCACCGACCTTCACCGCCGTGCTCACACCGAGATGATTGACAAGTATCTGACAACAAAAGATTACCGCCGTCACCGTGAGAGTCTTGAGGGACGCATCATGAATGATGAGCTCAGGGGTGTGTCGCCAAAATGACCGGCGATATATAATTGTGATGCCTCCCGACTTAGAAACTATACCTTCGGCAGAAGACACTCGGCAAGTTTCCATTTTCGGCGGTGGTGGTTGCATGTGACTTAATTGAGTCCGGAGCCGATGACGAGGAGTATGAGACTTAGCAGGAGCAGGGTGAGATCTATGAGTTTGGCGCGGACATTCTTTTCGCGGAGTATGATGACGCCGTAGAGAAACGGTATGATTACGCTGCCGCGGCGTATCATCGATATTATTGACACCATTGAGCCGTCGACCGACAGCGAGTGGAAGTAGGCGAGGTCGGCCACGGTCAGAAACAGAGCGATGCACGGTATGGTCCATCGCCATTGAAAACGGTCGGACGAGCCGTGGCGGCTACGCATCAGCGCCAGCAACAGCAGTGTCATCATCAGGCATTGATAGAGGGAATACCACGCCTGCACTTCGAGCGGGAGATAGCTGCGCAGCAGGTATTTGTCAAACAGGGCGCTTACGGCTCCGAGCATCATTGCGCCTATCGACATCCATAGCCAGCGCGAATGCCTCAGCGAAAAGCCTTCACGGGCACCTATGCGTGATATGAAATAGAGCGAGGCGAAACCGATGGTGATGCCTATCCATTGCAGGGTGTTGAGGCGCTCGCCGAATATGCAGAGCGCGCCCACTAGCACGAGCACCGGTCGGGTGGCGTTGACCGGCCCCTGTATGGTGAGCGGCAGATGCTTGATGGCGAAGTAGCCGAGTATCCATGACGAGAGCACTATTGCGGCTTTTATGATTATGAGTAAATGGCCGCGCAGAGTGTCGCCGAGGCCGAAGTGTCCCGACGCGAGGTTTGAGATGATGACCGGCGATAGGTAGAGTGCGCCGAATATGGTGTTGAGCAGGAGCACCATCAGCACGTTATTGCCCTTTACCGACAGTTTTTTGAAGATGTCGTAGACGCCGAGGCATGTGGCCGACAGCAGGGCGGGCAGTATCCACTCCATGTGTCAGGCCTGTGTTACGTTGTAGACTATGCGGTGGAGCAGAAGCGAGGCTTCGGGGGGTGAGAGCGAAGCATCGGTCGACATCAGCCATAGGTGTACGGGCGGGAGATAAGTGTCGTATGGAGGCTGCACGTAGCTACGGTCGATGATGTGGAACCCGAGCCGCTGATAGAAACGGATGCGGCTGAGAGCCTGCGGCGACAGGTGTTCGGGCTCGGCCTCGAGGAGTATCGGCATGGGGTTGCACTGGCGGCGCAGCAGGTTGATGGCGGCGCTTCCGATGCCACGGCCACGCAGTGTGGGGTCGACAACGAAGTGCTCCACATATATGAAACTGTCAAATTTCCATGTCGTAATCATTCCGACGAGGTGTCGGTTGAGATATACTCCTGTCAGATCGAGTTTCCCGTCGCATCGTGACACGATTTTCTCCCAGGGGCGTTGCTCGGCCGGCGGGAATGCTTCGAGGTATATCTCTTTTGCGGCTTCGATGTCGCATGTCGCATCGAGTGGCGCGATCGTTACTTTGCTCTCATCAATAGCTGTCATTGGCAGTCGATTGGTTATGTTTTTTGTTATTGGGCTGTTGCCTATAGGCATAACCGGAGCCGGTTATGCAAAATCTTCACGCGAAGAGAGAGTCACGAGATGGGTATCGTGAAAAGGAAGTTGGCGCCTTTTCCTTTGTGGGAGGTGTCGACTCTGACGGAGCCGCCGAGCAGGTCGGCTATCATGCGGCATATCGCGAGCCCCAGGCCGCTGCCCTGTGTGGTGCGGTCGAGTTTGCGGAAACGGTCGAAAATTTCCTCTTCCTTACCCTCCGGAATGCCTATTCCGGTATCGGAGACTGCAAAGGTAACAGAATTATTCGGACGGTCAATGATGTAGGAGAGGGAAATTGTGCCTTCGGAGGTAAATTTCGCTGCATTTGAGAGCAGATTTATCAGAACCTGCTCCACCCGGCGGGAGTCGGTGGTGATGTAGACGTCGGGAGCGTTCTCCTGTTCGAATGATATAGTGACGCCGGGCTGCAGCCGCGAGCGCATGCTGCCGATGGCCAGGCTGCATAGGTCGCCGAGCAATACGGGATAGCGTTTGACCGAGAGAGAGGGGTCGTCGAGCTCCCCGACGTCAAGCAGGTCGCGCACGGTGGTGCTGAGCAGTTCGGTGTTGAGCCGTACGATGTCGGCGTAGCGCCGGAGATATTGTTTCTTGTCGTTGTCGGCGCAGTCGACAATCAGATGGGAGTATTCGACAATGGCGTTGAGCGGGTTGTTTATCTCACGGCTGATGTTGTCGATAAAATCGGATTTGTATTGTTCGGCGCGTTTGGCCTCGTCGCGGGCGGCAATGAGTTTTTTCTGTGTTTCGAGCAGGTTGGCCCGTTCGGATTTGAGTGCGTCGTTAGATGATGCGAGCGAACGTGCGAGTGTGCGTGATTTGTTTATTACTTTAATGAGAATGCATACGATGATAAGCATTACTGCGAGGCAGATTATACCGTAGATCAGGAGGTGGCGCTGATGCCTGACGCGGCCTTCGGCGTGGTCGAGCTCGAGGCGGGTGTTGCGCATCTGGAGTTCGTTGACGTTGTATATGGTCTGCAGCTCGTTATAGGTTTCCTGGGCGGATAGGCGGGCGTAATCTTCAAGTGCGTTGTTGTATCTGGTGGTGTACCGGAGCAGGGCGTCGTTGTCACCGATGGCTTTTGCTGCTGTTATGATGTTGCGCAGTGCGCGCATCATGTTGAAATTGTCGGAGCTTGTCTCAATAATGTTCTCAAGCATAGGCAGTGCGCCGGCGTAGTCTTTTACAGCCATCAGATAGTAGGCGTTGGCGACATTGAGCCGCATGTCGGCCGCCACATCGGCGTTGCGTGCGGCAATGGCGTTGATGCTGTCGTAGCATAGCTGTATTTCACGGGAGGATAGTCCGGAATAGTTCTGCAGGAGGTTGCGGTAGGTGGAATAGCGTATGGTGTCGTAGTTGCGGTATCTGCGTCCGTTTTTGTGGTAGAACCGTGTCATGTCGTCCATTATCGACAGGAGTTTCTTGTCGGCGTCGATGGCTTTTTCGGTCTGGTTGATATTGGTGTAGATTGATGATGCCTGGTTGTAAATTATATTGCGCACCGCGAAATCGGTCTCGGGCAGGTATTTCACCATGTCGAGCGATTTGTCGATATAATCGGTGAGCATGGCCATGTGTGTGCCGTTGCCGAGAAGAATGCAGAGGGTGCCGAGGCGTTCGATGTTCTGATATGGAGAGGCATCCGGGGTCAGTTTCTGGTATTGGCTGATTGTCTCCTTGATCTGTTTCAGGCGCTCGGCTTCGGAGGCATAGCGGGCGATGAGTCCGGCACGGCGGAGCGAAATGAAGGTCTGAGTGGCGGCATGGTCATCACTTTCGGGATAGTGGCCGCATTTCTGTTGTAGCAGTTGCAGCACGGAGTCGTTGCGGGTGTAGATGTTGGCGAGATGGCGCAGCATGTCGAGCCCGAGCGCATCGTTGCCTGAGCGTTCGGCTATGTCGAGCATCTGCCAAGCTACCGGGGCTCTGTCATTTCTGTCGGAGAGGTCGTAGATGTCATACAGTATTGTGATGCTGTCGGCGGTTGTACCGGCTGCACTGAGTCGGGAGCGGAGGCTGTCAATAGCAGATGTGGCATGAGAGGATGAGACTGAGAGCATGACTGAGACTGCGGTCAGTGTCCCGACGATGAATTTTTTCATTACTTAAAGGTCTTGTTGTTAAAATTGAAGCTGCAAGGAGTGATTGATGCAACAAAAGCTGTGGCAAATATACGCAAACGGTGTGGCTTTAACAAATTTTTTCTGTTTCTGTGTGAGCGATGCCAGTGAGAAAAAACTGACCGCCGTCAATAAGAGCCGGCGGTCAGCTATGGTCAGAAGTCGGGTGTGACTGTGTTGTTATTGCTGCTGTCCGGGATTGTTGACGCGTTGGTTGAGCAGCCGTGTGGCGAGCTGTATGTAGCCGTCGTAGTAGTTGTCGGCGTTTGCGAGGATGCCTTGCAGCTCTTCGATTGAGAGGGATGAGACTTCGTTGATGAAATCTTGGTTTTCACGGGCGAGGAGCTCCATTGAAGCGGCGTCGAGCACTTCGGGGGCAAAGCCCTGAATGTTGTCGTGAACTACGCTAAGGAGCTGTTGGTCAGAGAAGTCTTTGATTGCTTCCCATCCCTGACGCTTGGTTAGGGTGCGGCGTGCTTCGTCGACAAATGCCGGGTTGGCATAGAGGGTGGGGTTGTTGATGATGTTTGTGAGCTCGTTGTCGGTCATGCCCATGAGTAGTTTTTTCTGCTCGGGGGTGATTGATGACGCGGATCGGGGCGCGAATGTCTGCTGCGGCTGTTGCTGCGCGGGGCGCGGAGTCTCAGCGGCGGGAGTTGCGGGAACGGCGGGAGTTGCCGGTTGCTCAACGTAAGTGGTTTCGGCTGTGAGATAATCAGGCTCGTCGGCGTTGTCTTCTTCAATCAAGCGGGCATTGGAAACAGCTTTCCACCAGCCGGATACGGCAACTATAGAGAGCACGAGCGGCAATGCTGAAAGGAAAATCATGAAGTTTCTGAACGCGGAATAAGAGCTTATGTTTGACGCGAATATCTTTACAATGATGAATACAATCAGCGGAAGGAATGCGAGAAGCAGATATGCGGTGCCTGATTTTTTCATTGCGCTGAGGCGGCCTGACATCATAAAGCCTCCGATTGCTATCGGGAGGTTGATGCAGAGGGTAATCAACAGTATGATTATCAGTTTTGACTCGAAGTCATGAGTGAAAGACAGACAGGTTCTTTGGAATGTTTCGTCAAAAGCAAATATCATCTGAAAGATGCCGCCGAGCAAAATTCCGACGATGCCGAGACATAACGCGCCTGACTTTATGTCAAGTCTTTTGGCTGCGCCGACGGCGCCTGTGAGCCCTCCGGCCCATATCAGACAGCCGGCGAACTGTATGACAATCAATGCTCTTTCGACTGATTCTTCCGGCTCTTTTAATGCTTTGAGAAATACGAGAAACGTGATGACTGCGAGCGGCAGCATGGCGATTGTCGCTCCTGTGGCGGCGCATCGGAGCGAGCCGCTGATTTTTGCAGGTTGGTCCATGTGTTTTGTTTTGAGGTTATTTATGTGATTGATGATTTGAAATGGTTTATTAAGTTCGTCAAATTTAGTAAAATATGGGGATTAAAGCAAAAAAACAGTTAATTTTGTGGAATAATTATGGAAGCAGGAATAAAAACGAGACATATAGCGATAGTCAGTTCGACGCGAGCCGACTGGGGTCTGCTCTCGCCGATAGCCAAAGAGCTGCGGCGGCGCGACGGTGTCAGACTGAGTGTCGTTGCGACCAATATGCATCTCGACGAGACGCGGGGCATGACGGTCAGCGAGATACGTGATGACGGATTTGAGCCGTCGGCACTCGTGGCGATGCGTTATGCATCTGACAGCGAGGTAGACACTGCTGTGGCTATGGGTGAGCATCTTGCCGATATGGCGAGAACGCTTGGCGAGTTGCGTCCGGATCTGCTGCTTGTGCTCGGCGACCGGTTCGAGATGCTTGCCGTGGCGTCGGCAGCCACCATGCTGCATATCCCGATAGCGCATATATCGGGAGGTGAAATCACCGAGGGGGCTGTCGATGACAACATACGTCATGCGATAAGCAAGCTGTCGTCGCTGCATTTTGCCACGACAGAGCGGCATCGCCAGCGGCTTATAGCTATGGGCGAGCAGCCCGGCAATGTGTTTAACGCCGGTGCGCCGGGCGTGTGGAACATGAATCATGCTCCGGTGATGGCGCGCGAGGCGCTGGAGCAGTCGTTAGGGTTCGGTTTCGACGGCCGCGTGCTGCTCGTCACATATCATCCGGCCACCAATGACACGGTGGCGCCGTCGGTGAGATTCGGGGCACTTCTTGAGGCGCTTGACCGGCATGCCGACTGCAAGGTGCTGATAACATATCCGAACAACGACCCTAACAGCGGGGAGATTATCGAGATGATAACCGAGTATCAGCGGCAACGCGGCGATGCTGTGCTTGCCGTGCCGTCATTGGGCGCGCTGCGTTACCGGTCGGCGCTTCGCTGTGTGACGGCTGTGATCGGAAATTCGTCGAGCGGAGTCGTAGAAGTGCCGTCGGCCGGCGTTCCGGTGGTGAATATCGGAATGCGGCAGCAGGGACGCACCGCGTCGGAGGCCGTGATACATTGCGGAGATGACGTCGGCTCCATCGACGCGGCAATAACCGAGGCTCTGACAGAAGAGGCTGCGCTGCGGGCGCGTATCACCCCCAATCCCTACGAGCAGGAGGACACCATAGAACTGATAGCCGGGCGGCTGGCCGAGTGCGACATCACACTTTTGCTGCCCAAAAAATTTCATGATATATGAAGCCGTTGATAATCATACCCGCCAGAGGCGGCAGCAAGGGGATACCCAAGAAGAATATCGCGATGCTCGACGGGCGTCCGCTGATAGACTATACAATCAAGGCGGCGCTTTACACGGCAGCGCCAAGTCAGATAATATTGTCGACCGACTCGGAGGAGATAGCCTCAGTGGCCCGAGACTGCGGGCTTGATACGCCCTACCGCCGTCCTGCAGAACTTGCGACAGATACGGCGGGCTCGCGCGAAGTGATACTCGATGCGATGGACTGGGCTGAGAGAGAGGGCCGGGAGTATGACGCCGTGGTGCTGCTTCAGCCGACGTCGCCGTTGCGCAAGCCAGAGGATATCGCGGGAGCTATGGCGCTTTATGACGACAGCATAGACATGGTGGTGAGTGTTGCGGAAGCGCGCAGCAATCCATATTACAACTGCTTTGAGGCGGATGCCGACGGTTTTCTGCATGTGAGCAAGGGCGACGGGTTATACACGCGGCGTCAGGATGTGCCGCCCGCTTTTGAGTATAACGGAGCGGTGTATGTAATAAATCCGCAGAGTATCAGGAAGATGGCAATGGGCGAATTTCCGCGCCGCGTGCCGTATCTGATGCCTGCGGAGCGTTCGGTTGACATCGACACGCCCATTGACCTTATAATAGCCTCGCATCTGCTTGCGGCTGCGAAACATTGATTTTTTATGGAAAAATTGTAACTTTGCGGATATGCAGAAGTTTCAACGACATATAATACCCTCCACGGCTACTGTCAGAGAGGCGATAGAGGCGCTTGACCGACTGTCGGGCGATGCCATGACACTGATAGTCACCGACGGAGAGGAACGCCCGCGCGGCACTGTGACCGACGGCGACATAAGGCGTGCCCTGATACGCGGCATTCAGCTTGACGACAATGTCGGAAAGGCGATGAACAAGGCATTCCGTTCGGTAAACCGCCGCAATGCCGATGTCGGTTTTATCAGGTATATCAGAAATGCCGGCATACGGCTGCTTCCGGTAATCGATGACGAGGGGAGGCTTGTGGAGATAGTTGACCTGTATAAGGTCAGTTCGCTGCTTCCGCTGAGTGCCCTGATAATGGCCGGCGGAAAGGGTGAGCGGCTTCGCCCGATGACGCTGACGACCCCAAAGCCGCTGCTTGCAATCGAGGGTAAGGCGATAATCGACTATAACATAGAGGCGCTTGCGCGTGTAGGTGTCGACGAGGTGGTGGTCAGCACCGCCTATCTTGCCGAGCAGCTTGACGCGCATTTCTCTGAACCTGTGGCCGGGATAAATGTCAGAACCATCAGGGAGGAGCAGCCGCGCGGCACCATCGGCGCGCTGGCCGACGCACTGCCGATGCTGACCAACGACACAGTGCTGGTGATGAACTCCGATCTTCTTACCGATATAGCGCTCGACGAGATGTATATACGTCACCGAGAGGAGGAAGCGGATATAACGGTGGCCGCGATACCGTATACGGTGTCGGTGCCTTACGCCATACTGTCGACAGAAGGGAGCTGCGTGACCTCGCTTGAGGAGAAACCGACATATTCGCTTTATGCCAACGGAGGTATCTACATGATATCGAAAGCGGTGGCCGCACTTGTGCCGTCAGACCGGCGCTACGATGCGACAGACTTGATCGAGGACGCGCTTGCACGCGGCATGAAGGTGGTGTATTTCCCTATCAACGGCACCTGGATAGATGTGGGAACGCCGGCCGATTTCCGTCATGCAGCGGATATCATGAAGTATCACGGAGGAAAACATCGGCAGGGCGCCGGACGTTAATATCTATGTGACAGACCGTAAAAATTAGAAACAAAGAGAAAAGTTATGCCCGAATCGAATTTCATTGATTATGTAAAGATATTGTGCCGCTCGGGAAAAGGCGGTGCAGGCTCGCGCCATTTTTATCGTGCGAAATATGTGCCCAAAGGGGGGCCGGACGGAGGTGACGGTGGCCGTGGCGGCCATATAATACTCCGTGGAGACCGTAATATGTGGACGTTGTTGCCACTTCGTTTCCGCCGCCATGTGTTTGCCGGAAACGGCGAGAGCGGTTCGGGCGGACGCAGTTTCGGCAAGGATGGCGAGGATGTCGTGATAACGGTGCCGTGCGGCACGGTGGTGTTTGATGCCGATACGGGCGAGTATCTGTGTGAGGTCACTGACGACGGGCAGGAGGTAAATCTGCTCCGCGGCGGCCGCGGCGGTCTCGGCAACTGGCATTTCAAGTCGGCCACGAACCGCACTCCGCGTTATGCGCAGCCGGGTGAGCCGGCGATAGAGAAGAGTGTGATACTCGAACTCAAACTTCTCGCCGATGTGGGTCTTGTCGGTTTTCCCAATGCCGGGAAGTCGACGTTGCTCTCCGCTCTGTCGGAGGCGCGACCCAAAATCGCGGACTATCCGTTCACCACGATGGAGCCGCAGCTTGGCATTGTGGGGTATCGCGGCGGACGGTCGTTTGTGATGGCCGATATCCCCGGCATCATCGAGGGTGCGAGCGAAGGGCGTGGTCTCGGACTGCGATTTCTTCGGCATATAGAGCGCAATGCAGTGCTGCTGTTTATGGTGCCGGCTGATGCCGATGACATCGCAGCGCAGTATCAGGTGCTTGTCAACGAGCTTGAACAGTTTAACCCGCAGCTTGCCGACAAGCCCAGAGTGCTTGCTGTGTCGAAGAGCGACATGCTTGACGAGGAACTGACCGAAGAAATCGCAAAGACGCTGCCCGAGGGAATACCGTCGGTGTTTATCTCTGCTGTCACCGGTCAGGGTCTTACGGAACTGAAAGATATATTGTGGTCGGCGATAATCGATGACCGCAACCGCATCGAGACTGTGCCGATAACACATCGTCCGCTTGATGTGCGCCACCGCGTGCAGGAGGAGGATGAGTTTATTTTCGAGCCGACTCCGGTGGCCGATGACGATTTCATCGAGGATGAGGACTGGGACGAAATCGGCTGGGAATATGGCGATGACGATTTGCCTGAAGATGACAAGTAAAACTGTCGGCTGACTATGGATATGATAAGACTTGATGCAGGGTGCGGAGCTTTGGCTTTGAGCACCCTGCGTGGCGCCAGTGGAGGCGATGACGCCTACGCCGCATTCAATGTGTGCCACTATACGGGTGATGACGCGGAGCATGTGGCGCGTTGCCGCAGGGAGCTCGCGGCTGTTGCAGGGGTGGATGCCGACCGGCTCGTCATTCCGCGGCAGACGCATTCGGTTAATGTGGCTGTTGTGGGCGATGTGATGCCGGATGTGGAGAATGTCGATGCGTTGGTTACGCGGCGAAGCGATGTGGCGCTGGTGGTCAACACTGCCGATTGTCTGCCTATAGTGCTGAATGACGGTGCCGGCGGAGTTGTGGGCGTGGCTCATGGCGGCTGGCGTGGCCTGTATGGCGGAATTATCGAGGCAACGGTGTCGGCGATGAAAGGTTGCGGCGCTGAGACGGAGCGGGTCAGAGCGGCGATAGGGCCGTGTATATGCGGAGGCTGCTATGAGGTCGACGAGGAGTTTGCAGAGATGTTTGCCGCCGCATTCGGAGAGGAGGTGCGTATTGTGTATTCGGAAGGGGGGAAGCCGCATGTGGATTTGCGTGAGGTGGCGCTGCGTCAGTTTGAGCGCTGCGGTATCGGCCGGGAGCGTGTTTTTGTGTCGGAGCTGTGCAGCAGATGTGACGAGCGGTTGTTTTCGGCGCGTCGTCTCGGGGTGCGTTCGGGGCGGATTGCGACGGTAGTGAAGAGGGTTTTGACATGATTTGAAAAATATTTTTGAAAAAAGTTGCGAAAAAGTTTGGTGATTAAAAAATAATGCGTAACTTTGCATCGCAATTCAGCAAAAGGGGCGCTTAGCTCAGCTGGTTCAGAGCATCTGCCTTACAAGCAGAGGGTCGGGGGTTCGAATCCCTCAGCGCCCACCACCCTTTTTAAGCCATCAACTTTCACGAGTTGGTGGCTTTTTTTTCATCCATACAGGCTGATCCGCAAAATGTTATGTCTATGCCACAGACCGCCCTTCCCGGGCTTATGTTGTAGGGTTGATGTGTTTCCGGGGGCTCCGCCCGCTCCGCGTTCTGCGAATTCCGGTTAACAACATGCTTGAGCCTCCGGCTCTCTGTGGGCGGCAGTGCAGGGGTGGGGCGTCTCGTTTCCGTGGTGGTGGAGATGTGGGGCCGCACGGCCCGTGTGGCTGGTGTTTGCGTTGGTAATCAGTGGGTTGGCGGACACGAGCCGTGCGTCCCTACGGAGAGGTGGGGATGTAAGGTCTTTATTAGGGTCATTAAGGTCATTAATGAATGATGTGGGTGGGGGCGTGGGTGGCGACGCGGTGAGGATAGCCGCTCTGTGGATGTGTGGGTGTCGGGTGTTTTTTATTTGAAAATTTTTTATTGATTTTTTTGTGATATGAGTGGATTTAAGAGTTTTTTGTGGTTGGTGGCTGCAGGGATTGCTTTTTCGGCGGTTATGGCCGGATGCGGAACGAATGAGGCTAATTACAAGAAGGCATACGACAAGGCGCAGGAGAGGGGGGCGGATGGTATTGAGAGTACCATCTATAACCGCATCAGGGAGCGGAAGCAGGAGGAACGGGTTGTAACAGACGGAGATACGGTGGCTGTTGTGTCGGAGTATGTAACTGCGGTGAAGGAGGCCGGTTTTGATGCGGGAGATCTGTACAGATATAATGTCGTGGCGGCTCAGTTCAAGCAGCTTTTTCACGCGAAATCGATGCGGGGGCGGATGGCTTCGGCGGGATATGACGGAGCGATAATTGTGGCAACGGGGGAGCCGCTGTATTATGTGGTGACGCTGTCGTCGGAGTCGCTTGCCGAGGTTAAGGCGGCGGCCGACAGTCTTGCGAAATCATCGCCGGTGAAGCTGCAGGAAGGGTATCCGTGGATATTGCGTGCTGCCAACCGCAGGTGAGTCGTGAGTGTGGTACTGATTCGGGCGGGCAAATTCAGGCGGTGTATGATTTTGACGCATTTTTGTGTTTGTCATTCAGTAAATTTGCGTATATTTGCGTGTTTAAATCAACTATTAAAATGTCAGCTTTACAAATCAGTGAGATATATAAGGCACAGCAGGTGCTTAAAGATGTGGCCCGTCACCCTAAAATTATAGGTCCGACGGATTTGTCGAAAGATTGCACGGTGTATCTGAAGCCTGAAAATCTGCAGTATACGGGTTCGTTTAAACTGAGAGGCGCGTATTACAAGATATCGCAGTTGTCAGACGAGGAGAAGGAGCGCGGAGTGATAGCGTGTTCAGCGGGCAATCATGCTCAGGGAGTGGCTCTCGGAGCGAAGCATAACGGCATAAAGGCACTGATATGTCTGCCGGCGGGAGCGCCCATTTCAAAAATCGAGGCAACGAAGCGTCTTGGCGCTGAGGTGTGTCTGGTGCCCGGGGTGTATGACGATGCTTACAACAAGGCAGTCGAGCTTAAGGAAGAGTTCGGCTACACGTTTGTGCATCCGTTTGATGACCCGCTGGTGATAGCCGGTCAGGGCACAATCGGACTTGAGATCATCGAGGAGCTTCCGGAAGTTGAGGCTATAGTGGTGCCTGTCGGCGGCGGCGGTCTGATATCGGGAATCGCGTTTGCCGTGAAAACATTGCGTCCGGACATCAAGGTGTATGGCGTTCAGGCCGCGGGCGCGCCGTCGATGGAGCGGTCGATGTCGGAGAAAAAGGCAGTGCATCTTGACAGCGTGTCGACGATAGCTGACGGCATTGCGGTGAAAGAGCCGGGCGTGAACACGTTTGAGATGTGTCAGAAATATGTCGACGAAATCGTGACTGTCACAGATGACGAGATATCGGCGGCCATACTCGCACTGATCGAGAAGCAGAAACTTATAGCGGAAGGCGCCGGCGCCACACCTGTGGCCGCAGTGATGTTTGACAAACTGCCGGTCAAGGGAAAGAAGGTGGTGTGCATGGTGTCGGGTGGCAATATTGATGTGACGATACTCAACCGCGTCATAACGCGAGGAATGATGATGGGCGGCCGCATGTGCATGCTTACGCTCGAGCTTGATGACAAACCCGGACAGCTGTCGGCTGTTAGCGAAATCATAGCCAAGTCGGGCGGCAATATCATATCGGTGACGCATGAGCGCACGAAGGCTACAAACCATATCAATTCATGCTCGCTGCACGTGGAGATGGAAACCCGCGACAAGGAGCATGTGGCGATGATCAAGAAAGCCCTCGAGGATGCCGGATTTCCGGTAGTGCACGGATATTGACAAACTGTTTGACGACTGAGTTGTTTTGTATCAGAGAGGGATTACTGACTTAAAGCCCACCCATATCATCAAAGCCCTGTATTTATGATAAAAGAAGATTTGACAACGATATATGCCCGGAGTTTCAGAGAGAACTGGAGTTTGCCGGCTCTTACCGATTACGGCGACCAAGGGTCGACTGTGACGTATGGCGATATGGCGAGGCGTATAGCGCGTCTGCATATTTTCTTTGAGAGCCAGGGAGTGCGTGAAGGTGACAAGATAGCGCTTTGCGGCCGCAATACGGCCACGTGGGTGACGGTATTTATTGCCACTGTCACATACGGGGCGGTGATAGTGCCGGTGCTTCAGGATTTTAATCCGCAGGATGCTCAGCATATCATCAATCACTCAGAGGCGACGCTGCTTTTCGCAAGCCAGTCGGTGTTTGAAGATATTGATTTTGATGAGCTTCCGGCGCTCAGGGCAGTGTTGTCGCTTGACAACCGGCGGGTGCTTGCAGAGCGCGCAGATGACAAGAATCAGCCGTCGAAGGTGCTGAAAAATCTTACCCGCAAACTGAAGTCGCGCTATCGCGACGGCTTCGGCAAGAAGGATGTCAATTACGCGGTGAGGGATAAAAATGCCGTCGCCGTGCTCAACTATACTTCGGGAACAACCGGATTTTCGAAGGGCGTGATGCTGACGCACAACAATATAGCCGGCAATGTGGTGTTCGGGATAAATTCGCGTCTGCACTATAAGGGCTCGCGTGTGCTGTCGTTTCTGCCGCTGGCGCATGCCTACGGGTGTGCTTTCGACATGCTTACGCCGCTTGCCGTGGGTTCGCACGTGACGCTGTTCGGGCGTCTGCCGTCGCCCAAGCTGCTGTTGAAGGCCTTTCAGGAGGTAAGGCCCAATCTTATAGTCACCGTGCCTCTGATACTCGAAAAGATTTACAAGAACCAGATTGTGCCGATGATAACGAAGCAGACGATGCGTTGGGCGCTTGCCATACCGTTGCTTGACAAGGCGATCTACAGCAAGATACGCAGCCGGCTTGTGGAGGCATTCGGCGGAGCATTCGAGGAGGTTATAGTGGGCGGCGCACCTCTGAACAAGGAGGTGGAGGAATTTCTCCACCGGATAAGATTTCCGTTTACGGTAGGCTATGGCATGACGGAGTGCGGTCCGCTTATCAGCTACACACCGTGGCGACAGTTTGTGCCTCAGTCGTGCGGACGTACCCTTCCGGGCATCATGCAGTCAAAGATATTGTCGGACGATGAGGAGCATACAGCGGGAGAGATCTGCGTCAAGGGTGAGAATGTGATGAAAGGATATTTCAAAAATCCGGACGCTACGGCCGCGGTGCTTGACGAGGACGGCTGGCTGCACACCGGCGATATGGGAGTGCGCAGTCCCGACGGAACTCTGTTTATCAAGGGGCGTTACAAGACAATGATACTTTCGGCCACGGGTCAGAACATTTATCCCGAGGAGATAGAGTCGAAGCTCAACAATATGCCTTACGTGAGCGAGAGTCTGGTAGTGGAGCGCGGCAAGGGACTGTCGGCAATAGTATATCCGGATTACGAGCAGATGGACCGCGACAGGCTAACGATACATGACATGGATCCGATAATGGAGAATGTGCGTCAGGATCTCAACAAGATAGTGGCTCCTTACGAACGGATAGAGCATATACAACTCATACCGAATGAATTCGAGAAAACGCCCAAACGCTCGATAAAACGCTATCTTTACCGATAGCCGGATGCCGGCCTGACGCCGGCTGACCATATAAGACACAAACAATCAGAAAAATATAATAGATTAGTGGACAATAATAACAAGATCAATCGATGAAAAAGTATTTAGTGACCGGTGGTGCCGGATTTATTGGAAGTAATTTTGTGGATTATCTGATAAAGACACACGGAGACGATGTGGACGTGCTGATACTCGATGTCCTTACGTATGCGGGTAATCTGATGACTATCAAACCTCTTCTTGAACTTGACAATGTGAATTTCATAAAGGGAGATATCGGCGACCAGGCGCTGGTTGAGAAAATCATGGCTGAATATGATCCCGACTATGTGGTGAATTTCGCAGCAGAGAGCCATGTAGACCGCTCGATTACCAATCCCCGCCTGTTTCTGGAGACGAATATACTCGGCGCCCAGAATATGCTTGACTGCGCCCGCAAGGCATGGTATGAGGGAAAAGATGAGAGCGGCAAGCCCAAATACCGCGAAGGGAAGAAGTTCCTTCAGATTTCGACCGACGAGGTGTATGGCTCGCTTGAGAAGAACTATGATGAGGCACAGGAACTGCATCTGAGCGATGATGTTGCCCGTGTGGTTGAGGGACGCAGCGACCTCAAGACGTTCGGTGACAAATATTTCACAGAGGAAACGCCGCTTGCACCGCGGTCGCCTTATTCGGCGTCGAAAACGGCAGCCGACATGCTGACGATGGCCTATCACGAGACATACGGAATGCCTGTAAACATCACACGCTGCTCTAACAACTACGGGCCATATCATTTCCCCGAAAAACTTATACCGCTGATTATAAAGAATATCACCGAAGGCAAGAAGCTGCCCGTATATGGCAAGGGAGAGAATGTGCGTGACTGGCTTTATGTGGCCGACCACGCCAAAGGCATCGATATGGTGCTGCGCAAGGGCCGCATCGGCGAGGTGTATAATATCGGAGGTTTCAATGAAGAGAGCAATATCAATATCGTAAAGACGATATTGAAGCTGGTGCGTGAGGCGCTTGATGAGGAGCCGGCTTACCGCAAGCTATTCGCTATAGCTCCCGAAGAAATCAACGAGGATATGATTACATACGTGGCCGACCGTCCCGGTCACGACATGCGTTATGCCATTGACCCGACCAAGATAGCTACTGAGCTCGGCTGGTATCCGGAGACACCGTTTGTCGAAGGCATACGCAAGACACTGAAATGGTATCTTGACAATCAGCAGTGGGTTGCCGATGTGGTGTCGGGCGACTATCAGAAATATTACGAACAGATGTATAAAGGCCGCTAACTGTAACGATTATGAAAGGAATAGTATTGGCCGGAGGTTCCGGCACGCGACTTTACCCTATAACCAAGGGAGTGTCGAAGCAGCTTATCCCGGTGTATGACAAGCCGATGATATATTATCCGGTGTCGGTGCTTATGCTTGCCGGCATAAAGGAGATACTTATAATCTCGACCCCTGACGACCTGCCGATGTTCCGCCGACTGCTCGGCAGCGGCGAGGATCTGGGAGTGAAATTCTCGTATGCAGTGCAGCCGCGTCCCGAAGGACTTGCACAGGCATTTATCATCGGGCGTGAATTTATCGGAGATGACAGTGTGTGTCTTGTGCTCGGCGACAATATTTTCTACGGCCAGGGCTTTACAGGACTGCTCCGCGAAGCGCTTTCCATCGCCGAGAAGAAAAACGAGGCAACAGTATTCGCCTATCAGGTGAAAGATCCCAACCGTTACGGCGTTGTTACGCTCGACGAGACCGGACATGCCACTTCAATCGAGGAGAAACCGCTTGAGCCCAAGAGCAATCTTGCCGTTGTCGGATTGTATTTCTATCCCAACGATGTGGTGGATATCGCTGCCAACGTGAAGCCGTCGGCCCGCGGTGAACTTGAGATTACTTCGGTGAATGACGCTTATCTTCAGGCCGGACGCCTGAATGTGAAATGTTTCGGCCGCGGATTTGCGTGGCTTGATACGGGAACGATTGACTCACTGATGGAGGCGTCGGCCTTTATCGAGGCGATACAGAAGCGCCAGGGCTTTTATGTGGCAGCGCTTGAGGAGATCGCATTCCGTCGCGGTTTCATCAATGCCGACAAACTCAGGGAGATAGCCGCGCCTATGGCCAAGAATGACTATGGTGCGTATCTTATAGCGCTTGCCGATAACGGCGTAGCCGAGTAAGGCGGGTTACATAATGAGACATCTGACCCCGCACGCCTCGATATGCCCGGCGTGCGGGGTTATGAATAACCGGAAGATGTCACATCCTGCTTCGAGCGAAAATCTCTCGAAAAATCACTCGCTGATAATATAAAATAATTTTTCGACTTACAGTATATGAATAAACCTGAGGTGCTGTCTTTGCCAAAAATATTTGATCCGCGCGGCAATCTGACATTTATACAGAATGGCGCGCAGATACCGTTTGAAATCAGGCGGGCGTACTGGATATATGATGTGCCCGGAGGCGAGGAGCGCCACGGACACGCATTCAGGAGCGCGTCGGAAATGATTGTGGCGCTGTCGGGCTCGTTTGACGTGGTTGTCGACAGCGGCGACGGTGAGGAGAGGATACATCTTAACCGTTCGTTTTATGGCGTGCATGTGCCTCCGATGACGTGGCGCAGGCTCGATAATTTTTCGACCAACTCGGTAGCTCTGGTGCTGTCGTCGACATGTTATGACGAGAGGGATTATGTAAGAGATTTTTCAGAATGGCGCAGGTTTCTGTCGGAAGGTGTCGGAGCCGGTTCAGGCAGTGCCATCGCGCCGTCGTGGGAGTCTGACATCTCTCCACGTCACAGTCTTGACGATTGCAGGATTGTGGAGCTTTCGCGTCATTGCCATCCTAACGGGTCGCTTACGGCCGTTGACAATATTGACAATATTTTTCCTGTCAGGCGTGTGTTTTATCTCTATGATGTGCCCGGTGACTCGGAGCGCGGAGGGCATTCGCATTTCAAGGCTCATGAATTTATCATCGCGGCGTCGGGATCGTTTGACGTGACACTGACCGACGGGGTTGACGAGCGGAAGTTTTCGCTCAACCGTCCGTATAAGGCGCTTTATATACCAAACGGAATATGGCGGTCGCTTGACAATTTTTCATCGGGCTCAGTGAGCCTGGTGCTTACATCCGAACTTTACAGTGAGGATGATTATTGCCGTTCGATGACCCGTTACAAAGAATTATACAAGCAGTAATGAAGAAATATACATTTCTTGACCTCGGCATGATAAACTCGCCTTATATGGCAGAGGTGCAGGAGGCTGTGGCACGGGTCATAGCCTCCGGCCGATATGTCGGCGGTGAGGAGTGCCGCCGCCTGGAGTCAGGCCTTTGCGAGCTGACGGGTGCACAGGAAGCAGTGGGTGTGAGCAACGGACTCGACGCCTTGAGGCTTATATTGAGAGCATGGGTTGACCGCGGCGATCTTGAGAAAGGTGATGAGGTGATAGTGGCATCGAATACGTATATCGCTTCAATTTTAGCTATCATCGACGCAGGGCTGAGGCCGGTGCTTGCTCCGGCAGACCCCGCGACGCTCAATCTCGACACATCGAGGCTTGACGAGGCGCTGACCCCGCGCACGCGTGTCGTCATGCCGGTGCATCTTTACGGGCGCGCATGCTGGGATGAGTCGCTTAAGAATTTTGTGGAGCGAAACGGACTGCTTGTGATAGAAGACAATGCGCAGGCCATAGGGGCGCGGGCCGTTACGACAGGGCTGTCGGGCACATATATGACCGGAGGTCTCGGTCATGCCGGGGCATTTTCGTTCTATCCGACAAAAAATTTAGGCGCGATGGGCGATGCAGGCGCAGTTGTCACCCATGACCGTGACCTTGCCGAAAGGGTCAGGGCTTTGTCAAACTACGGCAGCGATTACCGTTACCATAATATCTATATCGGCGGCAATTGCCGTCTTGACCCGGTGCAGGCTGCTGTGCTCAATGTCAAGCTGCCTTATCTTGAGCGCGAGAATGAGCACAGGCGCATGATTGCCGGGATATATGACCGTGAAATCTATAATGAAAGTATAATCAAGCCTTCGGTTGGCGGCTGTGACATGGTGTGGCACCAGTATGTGGTGAGATGCGCCGTCCGCGACATGCTGAGAGATTATCTTTCGGAGGCAGGTGTGGCGACCGATATACATTACGCCGTGCCACCCCACAGGCAGCCTTGCATGGCCGGGGCGGATTACGGAGTGGCGGGCGACGCGGCATGTCAGGCCGAGGAAATAGGAGAGACAGTGCTGTCACTTCCGATATCGAGCTGCACGACGCAGGAAGATGCACATGCCATCGCCGACATCATCAATCGCTTCTGATAAGTAGCCTTGGCAACGGGGGCGTAATACGGAAAATTGCCAATAAAAAGTATGAGCGCACAGTCTGAGCGCCCATACAGTATAAAGTTTTGTTACAACAAGGCCTGCGCTTATTTATTGCCTTTGAGGACGGAGATTGCGGCGTCGTAGTCAGGTTCGTCGGTGATTTCACCCACGAGCTGTGAGTAGATTACTTTGCGGTCCTCATCAAGAATTATTACGGCACGGGCGAGGAGTCCGGCGAGCGGTCCGTCGACAATCTCGAGGCCGTATTTCTCACAGAACATCGGCGAGCGGAAGGCAGATGCGGCAGTGACGCCCTCAATGCCTTCGGCCGAACAGAAGCGTTTGGCAGCGAAAGGGAGATCCATCGACACACACAGCACAGATGTGTTGTCAAGCGAGGCGGCAAGCTGATTGAAGCGTCTTACAGATGCGGCGCAGACCGGAGTGTCGAGCGACGGGAATATGTTGAGGACAACGCGGCGTCCGCAATAGTCGGAGCAACGCAGTTCCTTCATGTCAGGATCAACGAGAGTGAAACATGGTGCCTTTTCTCCGGTGGAGGGCATTGTTCCGTAGGTGTGACATGGTGTGCCTTTAAAGAAAACAGTTTCCATAATATCGTAATTTTAGTTTAATCGGTTGACAGGCACTTTACATAAGTGCCACCTTCTGCATAACAATCTCGGCAAGATTTTTGTTGGCTCCGATATGTACGGATTTGATTGTGCCTGTCTTGTCGATGAAAATCATGGCCGGGAACGCCGTGATGCCGCAGTCGCGTATGATGGAGTTTGCGCCGGTCAGTATGGTCTCGTCTTCGCGCAGACCGTAGCCGAGGAGCTGCTCTATAGTATCGATATGGCGTGATTTGACAGCCCAGATGATGTCGGTGGCAGAAGGCAGGGCGTTGACGGCATCGCGTATGGATTGAACTGTTGACGATGCAGATGCCACTTCGGGGTCGATGACTGCGATTACGGTAGGGCGGTTGAACGGGTCGCCGCGGTGATAGGTGTAGCGTTCTCCGGTGGGAGTGGGCATCGAGAAGCCGGGCATTGCCGTGCCGGGCAGGTTTTCAAGTCGGAAACTGCCCTGACGGAAACGTTCGAAAACGTCGGGATAAAGGCTTATCAAAGTGGCCTCGGAGAAGTCGGCGACAGGTGATGCGAGAGGGACGCCGTAGTCAACTGTAACAGATTGCTCGGAAATTGAGCCGGGGTTGCTCTCTACAGAAATGCGGAGCGGAGAGCCTGTCATGGCGTCGAAAATATAAGACAGCTCGCGGGCGGTATAGCCTTTGACCGACTCCACGGCATCGAGACGGACTGCCGAGTGTCCGGAATAACATGCATCGGGATTGAATGTGAAGGTGTATGCACTGTCGGCGGTCATACGGCCTATTTCTCCGGCAATGAAAGCCGGAAGGATGGAGGCAAATCGGGCATTGCGCTGCACGCCGCCGCGACCGGTTACAAACGGCAGGGAGTCGTTGTCGAAGTGATATTCCTGCAGTCGCTCGTCGGAGTAGCTGAAGTGGTTGCCGTCGGAGTAAGAGGTGAATCCGGCGGATTTGCCCGTCGGGGCATTGACGCTCCATGATATCAGATAGCCGCATGGCGACAGAGTATCGGTCGGTGCTGCCGACTGCAATTCCACATCATAGACAATCTCATTTTCGGCCGACGGCAGGAGCACGCTGTAGGTGGCCGATGCGGAATAATCCTGCAATCCGGCCAGTCGCTCCAGCAGCACGTCGACAGATGTGATACGTGATGAGTCACTGTTGCCGGAGTTTTCAAAAAAGCTGTTGGCAGCCGAAACGTGAAAGGCTGCCACAGCAGAAACGATTAAAAGTAAATTCCCTCTCATGACATTATAACGCCTCGACGGTGAAAAAGGTTTTGCCGCAGATGCTGATTACGGCTGCTGTGCGAGAGGCAGGCAGCGCACCATATACTCGCGCGCCTCGCTCCATGGGATGTAGATGCGCTCGTCGTTGGGCATCAGGGGTATAGGATGCTCGTTGAGGTCGAAACGCACATAGTAAGCGCCGCGGTCGGATTTGAACAGAATCATCTGCAGGTTGGCCGCCATCGGCACAATGTCGAAGTTTTTGAAATGCTGTGCGACGGTGTCGTAGTAGTTGGTCAGATAGTATGCTCCTCGCAGGCGCAGCAGCGAAAATAGGGGCAGCAGAGTCTCGGCGTGGCCGAAGCGCAGGTGCACGGTGGCATCGGAGTTTCCGGCCACGGCAGCGTCGGTGGTGCGTATGAGGTCGAGCACGAGAGGCGACGCTATGTCGGCCGGCACCGATGACAGCACCGAAGCAGTGCGCTGCAGATACTGGCGCAGGTTGTAAACGCTCCAAAGAGCGTTTATCTCATCACGTGAAAGGAACTGACTGAGGTCGACTTCGATGCCCATGGCTGCAAGGCCGCCGAGGAAGTGGTATTCGTCGATGGCGAGACTGCGGGTTTCGGCGAGCGTCAGTGGATAGTTCTTGCCGAGTATATTGCGAAGCGGAGCGGCGGTTATGCGGGTGTCGGCGTAGTCGCTCCAGGGGGTTTCCCATACTTTTGAGCGCATGAAGTCGATATAGTCGGTGTCGAGGTCGAACGGACGCATGAGCTGCGAGTTCTGACGCCCCGATGAGGTTATGATCTCAACCTTGTTGTTGAGGCGGTCGAGCTGATGGGTGAAAGAATACATCGACATCAAGCAACGTGGAGAGTAGGAGGAGATTGCTGAAACGTTGCCGTTGACAAACAGGTCGGGGTAGCTGATAAACATGCGAGATGCTATGCCGCGCTGTTCGGCCATGCCGAGCGAGTCGAGTGCACCCCAGTAGTTGTGGGCGCGCTGCGACACATAGCGTGTAAGTCCGAGCAGGCGGGTTCCGGCGGGTGTAATTGTGCCGAGCGAGTCGGCGCGTTCAAGAGCTCTGCGCAGGGCGTAGGTGGAATTGGGTGATGACGGGAAGCGTGCGCCGTGGCGTCCCACATGGTTGATAAACACGGCCGTGAGCGAATCGGGTGTGTCAATCGCATTGTCAGGCGCGGGGTAGGGAAGCCATGAACCCATGCACTGGGAGTAGGAATAGTCGGTGGCGGTGGGGTCAGCTCCCTTTGCGGTAAATGCTGACAATGCTATAAATAATGTTAGAAAACTGAAAAACCTTGGCATAATAGTTGAACTTTTTGTATTTTCGTGTAAAATTAATACTTGATGACCTCTTTACCAAATATACAACAATTAATTGATGAAAATCGTTTTGCCGAGGCGGCTGCGGAAATAAATCTGTATCTGCTTGATAATTCCGGAGATGACGAGGCTTATTTTGTGCGCGGGAAGTTGTCGTGGCGAATGCAGAACTATTCGGCGGCAGTGACCGATTTCGAGACGGCGGTTTCAATCAATCCCGACAGCGGTGCGAAGCATGCTCTCGAGCTTGCCCGCGATGTGTTTGACTACTATAATCCCGATCTGCTCAATCCCTGATGTCATAATATTCGTGCGGGATGGGCGAGAACGGAAATTTTATTATTTTTGCAAAAGAAATCTTAGAGTATGTTTACTTTTAAATGATTTTAGCGCAAAGAGAGATTTTGGAGGGCTTTTTTAAAGTTGAAGAGGGAGCGATGCGGGCATCGTGACTGATGAAATCTTTAAAAAAGAGCCCAAAAGATTCTTTGTGATGAAATCAAAAATTAATAGAACATACTCAAATATTTAATTTACTTTAGAAGTAAACATACTCTTATAATATAAACTGATGATTACGGCATTTTTAGGCAATCTGCGCGGTTGGGAATGGATAATAATACTGGTGGTGATACTGTTGCTGTTCGGCGGCAAGCGCATACCGGAGCTGATGCGTTCGATAGGCAAGGGCATCAAGAGTTTCAAAGCGGGGCTCAACGATGTTGCCGATGAAATTAAAGATGACGCCGCCGGCAAAAAAGACAGCGACAAGGAGTGAACGTGCTCCTGCGGTCGTAGGCGGATAACCGTTTTTAAAGGAATATAAAGTGTCGGCTGAAGGCAGCGGTTCGATGTCGTTCTGGGCGCATTTCGATGTGCTCAGAGGTGTGCTGTTTCGTATCGGAGGGCTTATTACAGCGCTGTCGGTGCTGTTTTTTATATTCATGCCACAGATATTCGATGCGGTGATACTTGCTCCGTGTCATGACGTTTTCCCGCTCTACCGGCTGTTTGACGCGATATCAGGCGCTGCCGGTGAGCCGTTTGAGATGTCGCTTATCAACACCCGGCTGGCATCGCAACTGTCTATACACCTGTCTACGTCGTTCGAGCTGGCAGTTGTGACAGGATTTCCGGTGGTGATATATATGCTGTGGGGTTTTGTGCGTCCGGGTCTTTATCCGCGTGAGCGGAGGCATGCGGTGCGGGCGTTTGTCGCAGGCAACGTGATGTTTTATCTTGGGGTGGCAGTCGGATATTTTCTGATTTTCCCGCTGACATTGAGATTTCTGGCTACATATCAGCTCAGCGAACTGATACCGAATACGATAACTATTGACTCATATATGGATAATTTTACTGTGATTATCCTTGTTATGGGTGTTGTGTTTGAAATGCCATTGCTCGGGTGGCTTCTGGGAAGAATGGGGCTTGTGTCGCGCGAATTTTTCGGCAAATACAGGCGTCATGCCATAGTGGTGCTGCTGGTGCTTGCGGCGCTGATAACCCCTACGGGCGATCCGTTCACACTTTTCGTAGTGTTTGTGCCGCTGTATATGCTTTACGAGGCGACGGCGATGACAGTCAGGCCGCGGTCAGACGAGCATCACGGTCAGTAGTCCCCATATTACAAGGAGAATATTGCTTACGGCGTAAGTCACGGCATAGCCGATGGCCGGGAGGGTGCTGCCCAGAGCGTTCTGCACCGCTCCGAGCGACGCCGTGCATGTGCGGGTGCCGGCGCAGCAGCCGAGTGTTATCGCGGGATTAAATCTGAACACTTTATGTCCGAGCCAAAGGCCGACGAGGAGCGGTATTGTAGTGCCGACAGCGCCTGCGACAAGCAGCATAGGCCCTACGGATTTCAGCCCGGCAACGAAGGTCGGCGCCGCCTCGATGCCTATGACGGCTATGAATACGTTAAGACCGAGATTGTTCATTATCCACAGTGCGCCCGGAGGAATGTGGCCGAATGTGGGACGTCGCGTGCGCAACCATCCGAATATCAGGCCGGCGAGCAATGCACCGCCGCTTGTGCCGAGACTGACGGGGACTCCGCCAATCCAGATGCTCATGGCTCCGAGTATGCCGCCGACAGCGATGGCAAGACCTACGAACATAAGGTCGCTGGATATGCTCGGACGGTCGATATGGCCTATGTGGCGTCCGGCATTGCTGACTCTCTGCGGTTGCCCGACGACGGTGATGCGGTCGCCGCGGCGGAATGTGGTGTCGAGGCCGATGTCGATGAATTTGCCGTCGCGCACGGCATCGCGCACTACGACTCCGCGCATATATTTGTTGCGGCGTATCGTAGATATGGATTTTCCGATAAATTCTTTTTTCGTCACGAGAATGGCTACACGGTCGAGCTGATAGGAGAGGAGTGTGGTGTCATCGCTTTCCTCGCCGATAAGTTCTTCAATTCCTATGATGAACTCTCGCCGGCCGCACACGACGATGCGGTCGCCTCTGACAATCTCGACATCGAAGCGCGGCGCCGATATGTCGTCGCCGTGGCGCAGGCGGTCGATATATACTTCGCGGTGATGGCTCCGGAGATATCGTTCGACTTCCTTGACAGTGCGCGGAGTGTCGAAAAATTCGGATGTCGCGGTGTAGACGCGGTAAACGACAGCCCGAAGAGCATCGATGCGCGCAGGGTCGTTGCCGGAGCTGCCTGTGTTGTTGAGCATGCGTTCGAGCTGAGCGGTCTGCTGCCTGACTTTTGCCAGGCCGCCGAGAAGGCGAGGGCCGAGACTGCCCAATATGACGACAGTGCCGAGTGTGCCGAATATATAGGTGACGGCGTAGCACACGGGGATGATATTGAGCTGTCCGGATTTTATGTCGTCGGGAATGTCAAGGCGCGATATCACCTCAGTGCCGACGCCCAGCAACGCGGAGCATGTCTGCGAGCCTGAAAACAGCCCGACACTTTCACCTTTGGTGTAGCCCATGACTTTGGCTATCAGGAGAGTGGTGGCGAAGCAGGTGCAACTCATGCATACCGCAAAAAGAGCCTGTCGAGCCCCCTGTCCGCGAAGCGACTTGAAGAAGTCGGGGCCGACGCTGTAGCCTATCGAGAACAGGAACAGCATGAAGAAGAACATTTTGATAGGTCCGGACATCGGTATTTCGAGCTGTCCGACCAATACGCCCACGAGAAGCACAGCCGTCACGCTGCCGATGGTGAAGTTGCCTATACGTATCTTTCCGATAAGAAACCCCGCTCCGACAGTGAGAAACAGTGCGATAGTCGGATAATCCCTCAATATTCCAGCCAATGTATCAATCATAGCCTTTGTCTGTTATAGAATAAAACTATAACGTCGGCAGGGGTGAAATTGATTTTGGCTATCGGACGTTTTGGAGCATTTTCTTATGCAACCCTCTGATTTGCGGGAATGAGGTCTTATGCCGTGACTGATCGTGTAATCAGAATTTCTGCATGTCGACGAGACGGCGGTAGTAGCCGTTGAGGGCAAGGAGCTCATCGTGGGTGCCGCGTTCGACAATGCGTCCTTCGTGGAGCACGCAAATAAGGTCGGCGTTGCGTATTGTCGACAGGCGGTGCGCGATTACAAGCGTCGTGCGGTCTTTCATAAGGCGGTCGAGAGCTTCCTGCACAACTTTCTCGCTTTCGGAGTCGAGAGCTGAGGTAGCCTCGTCAAGAATGAGCATCGGCGGATTTTTGAGAATGGCGCGGGCTATTGACAGGCGCTGGCGCTGGCCGCCTGACAGACGGCATCCGCGGTCGCCGATATTGGTGTCGTAGCCTTGTTCCGACTCGATGATAAATTCGTGGGCGTTTGCAATCTTCGCAGCCTCCACCACCTGTTCCATCGTGGCGTGCTCCACGCCGAAGGTAATGTTGTTGTAGAATGAGTCGTTGAAGAGGATTGCTTCCTGGTTGACGTTGCCCATGAATGAGCGCAGGTCGTGCACACGCATGTCGCGCACATCGACTCCGTCGACGCTGATCTTGCCGTGCTGCACATCGTAGAAACGTGGCAGCAGGTCGGCGAGTGTGGATTTTCCCGAGCCTGACTGGCCTACGAGGGCAACGGTGGCGCCGGCCGGTATTTCGAGGTCGATGTTGTGGAGCACTTCATTGGCACCGTAGCTGAAACTTACGTTCTTATAGCTGACATTGCCCTTGAGGCTCTTTATTTCAGTGGGGCTGGCCGGGTCTTTGATGGGATTATCGGCTGAGAGTATCTTGTCGACACGTTCCATCGACGCCATGCCTTTCTGTATCGAATACGCAGCTTTCGACAATTCCTTGGCAGGGTTGATGATGTTATAGAAAATCACCAGATAGTAGATAAACGACGATGCTGTCATCGAGGTGGCGCCGTTGAGTATCAGCGAACCGCCGAACCACAGCACGATGGCTATCGCAGTCGTGCCGAGAAACTCGCTCATCGGGTGGGCGAGCGACTGACGGCGCGCTACCTTGTTGCTGAGATTGTAGAGCTCCTGGTTTTCCTTATGGAAGCGGCGTCTGACCTTTTCTTCGGCGTTGAAGGCCTTGATGATGCGCAGTCCGCCTAGCGTTTCCTCAATGTTTGACATGAGCACTCCCCACTGATTCTGGTTTTCTAGCGACTTGCGTTTCAGCTTTTTGCCCACCTTGCCCATTATAGTGCCCGCAATCGGCAGCAGGATGAACACAAACAGGGTCAGCTGCCATGATATCATGCACATGGTGAACAGACACACAATAATCATGATAGGGTTTTTGAAAAACATGTCGATTGACGCCATTATCGAACTTTCGATTTCGGCCACGTCGCCGCTCATGCGCGCCATCACGTCGCCTTTGCGCTCTGACGTGAAGAATGATATTGGCAGGCGCACGATTTTGTCGTAGACGTAGTTGCGGATGTCGCGCACGATGCCCGAGCGCATCGGTATGATAAAGTAGGAACTGAGATATGTGACGCCGGTCTTGAGCAGGGTCATCAGCACCAGCATCACGGCAAGAATGGCAAGGGTGTTTGACTGTCCGAGATCAGCGATTGCCTGTTGCACGTAATAATAGAAATTGTTTACAACAACATCTTTGAGCGAGTCGCTGCCCATTTCCATGTATTCGTATGTCTGCTCTTTCACCTGGAAGAGCATCTCCAGAATGGGAATGATAAGTGCGAATGAAAACAGTGTCAGGAACGCCGCCAGTATATTGAAAAATATGTTGAGTATCAGATACTTCTTGTAAGGCGGCACGAAGCGGCGCAGTATTTTGAAAAATTCCTTCATTAATGGCGTCAGTAAAGTGGTGTTGTCAGATCAGGCAGACAACCGCGCCGGAAGCCGTATCTCTCTTGCTTTGATTGCGGGATGACGGTCAGGCTGTGGGGGGTTATGTGAGATTGAGATAAATAGAAATGATTGGTGGAGAGAGAGGAGCTGATATCTCTTAGAGGAGGCTCATGCCCTTGAGTATGGCCTGCTCGTTGGCGGGTATCAGATGGTGATGGCGCTCCGGAAGCGCTTTCTTGAGGCCGCGGAGCACATCATCGAGCGATACTACAGGCTTGAGTTTAAGAAGCGCGCCGAGCAATATCATGTTGTAGCCTTTGGCGTTGCCGAGTTCGATTGATGCGTCCATAGCGTTGACCTTTACGATATTTATGTCGGTGCGCGCCGGGCTGCGGTGTATGCCGTATGGGTCGTATATCAGTGTCCCGCCTGGCTTTATGTGGCTTTCGAATTTGTCGAGACTTTGCTGGTTGAGTATCACGGCAGTGTCGTAGGTGTCGACGATTGGCGATGAAATCTCCTCGTCGCTGATTATTACGGTCACATTGGCCGTGCCGCCGCGCTGTTCGGGTCCGTATGACGGCATCCAGGTCACTTCCATATCGTTCATCAACGCCGCGTAAGCAAGTATCTTGCCCATCGAGAGCACTCCCTGTCCGCCAAATCCGGCTATGATTATTTCTTCCTTCATTTCGATTTCGGTATTATTTCTCCGGCATCTTTGAGGTCGCCGAGAGGATATTTCTCAAACATGTGCTGCTCCATCCACTTGTTGGAGGCGTCGGGTGTCATTTTCCATCCGGAAGAGCATGTGCCGACAACCTCCACCACAGAGGTGCCTTTGCCGGCGAGTGCATTCTGAAACGCTTTTTTAATGGCGCTTTTTGCTTTTCTGACGGCTGCTGCCGTGTGCACTGCCTGACGGGTGACATAGTGGGTGCCGTCGAGCTGCGCGAGCAGATTTGATATGTTGAGCGGGTAGCCGTTGAGGTCGACACGGCGTCCGTAGGGTGTGGTGGCGGTTTTCTGTCCTTCGAGTGTGGTGGGAGCCATCTGTCCGCCGGTCATGCCGTAGATTGCATTGTTGATGAATATGATTGCGATGTTTTCGCTGCGGTTGGCCGCATGGATGGTCTCTGCCGTGCCGATTGCAGCGAGGTCGCCGTCGCCCTGATATGTGAACACGAGTTTCTCGGGATTGAGGCGCTGAATGGCCGATGCCAGGGCGGGGGCACGTCCGTGGGCGGCTTCCACCCAGTCAATGTCGATATAGTTGTAGGCAAACACGGCGCAACCAACAGGCGCAACGCCGATAGTGTTTTCCTGCAGTCCCATCTCCTCGATGATTTCAGCTATTATCTTGTGCACCACTCCGTGGCTGCAGCCCGGACAATAGTGCATCGTGTTGTCGTCAAGCAGAGCCGGACGGGCATATACCCGGTTGGCAGGATTTATGATCTGGTTCAGTTCCATGTCTAATTTGTTTGATCGTTGAATTTCACCCCGAATTTATCGGTGAATGCGCCGAGCACCTCCGCCGGATTAGGCACTATGCCACCCATGCGGCCGAAATGCTCCACAGGCACGTTATCGTGCACCGCAAGACGCACATCCTCTATCATCTGCCCGGCGTTAAGCTCTGCCACGAGTATTCCCTTTGCACTCTCCGATGCGTTGCGTATGGCTTCGTAGGGGAACGGCCAGAGGGTTATCGGGCGCAGCAGTCCGATTTTCACTCCTGCCTTGCGGGATTCTTCCACCGCTTTGAGGCAGATACGTGCCATCGAACCGAATGCCACGATGAGATATTCGGCATCGTCGAGGTGATATCCCTGATATCTCACTTCGTTGGCTTCTATTTCCTTGTATGTGCGCTGGAAACGCTCGTTGTTTTTCTCCATTATTGCGGAGTCGAGTTCAAGCGAGGTGACCACGTTGCGTTTTCTGTCGGCAGTTTTTCCGGTGAGCGCCCACGGGCATTGTGTGCGTATCTCTTCTGCCGTGCGGCGCTGACGCTGCTCCGGAAGCACAACTTTTTCCATCATCTGTCCGACAACGCCGTCGGCAAGTATCATGGCAGGAGTCCTGTATTTGAATGCGAGGTCGAAGCCCAGACCCACGAAGTCGGCCATCTCCTGCACCGACGATGGCGCCAGCACTATAAGATGGTAGTCGCCGTGGCCGCCTCCTTTGGTCGCCTGGAAATAGTCGCTCTGCGAAGGGTGGATGGTGCCCAGTCCGGGGCCTCCGCGCATCACGTTGACAATCAGGGCAGGAAGCTCTGACGCGGCAAGATATGATATGCCTTCCTGCATCAGCGATACGCCGGGACTTGACGACGATGTCATCACAGCCTTGCCTGTGGCGGCGCCGCCATATACCATGTTGATGGATGAAATCTCGCTCTCTGCCTGCATCACGACCATTCCGGTCGTTTCCCACGGCATGAGCGCCTCAAGGGTCTCGAGTACTTCCGACTGGGGGGTGATGGGATAGCCGAAGTAGCCGTCGACGCCATAGCGCACGGCGGCATGGGCTATCGCCTCGTTGCCTTTCATCAGTCTGATATCTTCATTCATAATTTTTCTGTCTTTTTAGTGTTACTTCTCGACCACACGATATACTTCAATGCAGGCGTCGGGGCATACTGTGGCGCAGGCCGCACATCCGATGCATGCTTCCGCCTGAGCCATATAGGCATAATGATAGCCGCGGTCGTTGACCTCTTTGTCTTTGAGCAGCAACACATTGGTCGGACATGCCACGACACACAGGTCGCATCCCTTGCAGCGTTCCTCGTCAATCACAACGGCTCCGTGAATCTTTGCCATGATATTTATTATATTGTTGTAATAATGTCTGAATATTGTTTTCTATGCAAAAATAGTAAAAAAATCTGAAAAACATGTTCTTTAACACAACCTTAACCTTTTGCACACTGATTGTGTTTTTGAGCAGATTGCCATGCGGCATGGCTCACATCCTTTTTTAACGGAAACAGGGCATGCCTTTTTGATAATGACATGCCCTGTATAGGGTGGCTATCAGCTGTTATTTGCGTTATTTGCGTCGGCGCACCGAGCGCACGGCTGAGTTGCTGGTGTTGTATTTGGGCTTTAGAGCTTTAGGCTCTTTCTTCTTGGGCGCTTTTCGTGCGCGCGACGAGCGCGCCGATTTTGGAGCGGCATCGCGGTCGGGTATGACGATAGAGTCACCTGCGGCCGCTGCCTCGCGAGCCTCTCTTGCAGCTATCACCTCTTCGCGCGAGGGCACCCACAGTTTGTCGCCGTATGTGTCAAGACGGTTCTGAATGCTGTCCTGAGCGCGTTTGAGATCGTCGGGGTCGGGATACATCTGCATCATCGACTGGTTGCGCAGGTTGCGGGTCTTGTAAATGTCGCCGTCATACATGTTCATGGCGAAGAAATCGTCAAGAGTGTATTTGGGGAGATTGTTGTCGTCGTCGACAAAGATATATTGCTGCGAAAGATAGGGGCGCAGGGCGTCCATCTTCACCCAGAACATCGGATATTTCATGGCGTCGCCCCCGAAGTCGCCCGAACGGTGGAGCACCGGGCAGATAGCTTCGACGCGTGTGCGCATGTTGTTGGAGCGAGAGTCAAATTCCCAGCGTTCGAGGATATAATACGACAGCACCTCGTTGGTGGGCACGTCGACCTCTTCGATGACATAGCGCGGATTTTTTTCAGTCGAGCCTTTTGCCGCCGTATGATATATGTGGAAACGGTCGAGCATGTCGCCGACATTGAGTTTGTATTGGTCGGAAAATATCTCGCGTCCGTCAAGATACTCGTAAGCAGCGATGCGGTTGTCGGCAAGCTGCTCCATGATGATGCGGAACAGGTTTTTATCGCCGTCGATGATATCCTCAGGATAGTAGAGTGAGGCGTTTTTGGGCTTGCGGAGGTCGAGTTCGCGGTAGATTACGCGCATCCACTGCATGTCGGCATCGCTTCTGGGCGACTCCTCATAAAATTTCTGCATGCGTTCCGTCACTCCCGGCTGAGCCTGCTCCTTGCGGTTGCGGTCAGACCCGCCGCGGCGCACTACCGAACTCGACGACGAGTCTTGTGCAATGGCGGCTGTGCCCGCTGCCAGAAGCACGGCTGCAACTGTGATATGTCTTTTAAATACACTCATTGTATAATGTTTCTTTTATATTCAGGTTAATTGATGATTATCTCAAGCGGAGCAAGCTCGCGGGTGATACCGTCTGGTCCGACTGCCTTCACGCGGGTCACATAGATGCGGTTGCCGCGTTTGAGACGCTGCAGCTGCGATTTCTGCCGCGATGAAAACTTGTTGCCGTCAGACACTTCGGGCAGTGCGTTGCCCATGGAGTCGAATGTCACGGTCTCGAAACTGAGCACGTTGAACGAGATATTGAGCAGGTCGTCATCAATGGCGGCCTCAAGTCCGGGGGCCTGCATAAGCAGTGCCTTGGCTATGCCCCGGCCACCTCCGCGGTAGCGCACCGTATTGCCTTCGGCGTCCTTATACGAGATAAACGGAGTGGGGTCGGGCAGTTTGCGCACGCGGAATTCAGTGCGCGACACTTCTGTCTTTTTGCCGTTCATGTCGGCGGTGACAGTGACAGTGGCTGTTTCACCAACTTTGCCGGGGTGTGCCACCCATGCGTCACCGCGGCGGGAGAGTGTGCCGTTGGTCATGGTAGCGCTCACTCCCGTATTGGCGACACCGGGCACGGATATGCTTATCGGATTGTCGATACCGGCATAAAGCACATTCATCATTGTGGCCGACACGGTGGCGGTAGGTTCGATGACAGTATAGGATGACGAAAAGTCATGGCGTGTGAAAGTGCCGTCACCGTGGGGCACTTCGAGATATCCCTTGTAGTCGAAATTGCCTGCCGAGCCTGCGGTGACCTCATACAGCCCGTTATCTCCGAGCCGTTTGCCGTTGATATAGATGTTGGGGCGCTGAGTGGTGTCGACTGCCGCGAGCACTATGTTGGCGTGGTATTTGCCCCCGCGTATCACATAGCGGGAGTCGGGTATCACAAACGCATTCAGTTCGTTGACGCGCACATCGCCGGCGTCGACATTGGCAAGAAGCGACTGCAGCGCCTCTCCTTCGGAGTATTTTATGTCGTTCTGGAGCTTGGTGAGCAAAGCTATCGCTGCCACTACGGGCTGATTTTCAAATTTGTATTCCTCCCAGCTCATTTCGCCGATTTCACCTTTGCGCTGCACCGGTGCGGTCGACAGAGCCTGCTCGATGCTCGCGCTCTTTACCGAGTCGGTCACGACCGATGTGATATAGCCGCGGTATGAGTCAATCTGTTCGCGCAGCGCAGCCCCGCGGCGTGTGGCGGGTTCGAGCATTATGAGCGCGGCGGCGTCGAGATCCTCGCGGTTTATGATGTTGTCGACATCACCTTCCGCACCGTCGGCCTTTTTCACAATCTGCTCCTTGAGCGAGTCGACCAGTTCATACATTCGTGCAGTCTGGCTGCGCACCTCGAAAGCTTTCTGATACCATGACAGACCTTTTTCGGGGTTCTGTCGGCTGAATGCCTCGAGCGCCCCCATGATAGAGGCGTTGCGCTGCTCTATGTTGTCGTTGGTGCGTACCAATCCTTCCTTCACCTGCGTGAAGCCGTCAAGCACGTCGCTCGACACGTTGAGCGCAAGCATTGCCATCAGCACGATATACATGAGGTTTATCATCTTCTGGCGTGGCGATAGTCGATTGTTGGATGCTCCCATTGTTATATTTTACGTTTCGTAGGCGGCTGTTGTCCGCGGTGCGGAGTGTCGTGGCTGCCGTTTTGATATCTTTCGTTTTAGGATAAGTTGACTGATGGCTTGAGGGGTAGGGGATGAGGCATGCGGCAAGTGCCGTCAGCCGCAGTTACACCTGCGCGCCGTTGGCTCCGGCCGCCGGAGTGTCGACTGATATCGGCTGGCGGTACATGTTGACGGTCATTGCTGTCAGCATCTTCTCATACACGGCATTGAGCTGGTGCATGTAGTGGGCCATGCGCTCCGTCTCCTCCACGTAGCGTGCGCTCTGGCTTGAGCTCTTCTCGTACATGTCGCGTATATCCTTGATGCCGCGGTTGACACGGTCAATTGAGTCAAGCTGCGACGATACACTCTTGAGCTGTATCTCGTAGATGGTGTTCAGTCCGGTGAGGTTGCGGTTGAGATCCTGCATCTGTTCGACATATCCGCTTGAGCTGCGGGTTATGTTCTCGGAGTTCTCGGTGATGGCGCGGTAGCTGTCGAGAAGCACGTCTGACACCTCGTTGAGGGCCGCTGTCGTAGTGCGCAGATGTTCCATTTCCGAGGCAATGCTTGCCATCTGGTCGAGATATTTCTGTGTGGCGGTGGTGAGTTCGGCCATACGTGCGAGCTGGTCGGAAGCGGCGGCCATCTTTGCGATGCTTTCCGACAGCGAGCGTGAATCCTCCTCCGTGAGATTTATGTCGCCGGGAATGCCTGCGGCGGCTTTTGCCTGCTCGGGGCTGACACTGCGTGCCGGCGCCTGTGCGTGTGTTCCGCCTCCGGTGACAATCACAGTTGTGCCCGTGCCTGCGCCCTGCGAAAGCAAGCCTTCCCCGTCATCGGCATTCTCCCCGTTTCGGCGGTCGGGATCGAGCGAAGGGAACACTTCCTCCCAGTGATATTCGCGTGGCGGACGGTCGAAGGCCGACAGCACGAACATCAGCACCTCTGTGCCCATACCGAGCGACAGCAGGAAGTTGCCTCCGGGCAGGTGCAGTATCTTGAACAATGCGCCCCAGATTACGATTGCCGCGCCTATCGAGTAGGCGAAGTTGAAGAAGCGTTGGCCTCCGTCGCTCTGCAGGAAGCGGGTTATGCGGTTTTTATATCTTTTTACTTTTCCCATCGCGATCTATTTTCTTTTTTCTCGATTGTATATGGTTGATTTCATTAGGGCAGCCGTGGCGTGGCCGATGGCTGCCGGAAAGCCTTATTTCAATTTGTTGCCTTTGGCAAATCCTATCTGCGAGCGCACGCAGCGGAAGCCGATATATGAGCGCTGTTCATTCTGATATTCCCACATGCGTATGTCTGAACGGATATTGTGGGCCACATCTTTCCATGAGCCGCCGCGCACGATTTTGCGCTTCATCTTGTAAGGGTCTTCCTGAGCTGCGTCGTAACGATACTCCGGATTGAGGTCGTTGGTAAGTTTCGACACGCTTTCCGTATAGGCTGTCGATGTCCACTCGCTGACATTACCGGCCATGTCGTAGAGTCCGAAATCATTGGGCGAATATGTGCCTACGCGCGATGTTATCAGCTGTCCGTCCTTGACATAGTTTCCTTCGTTGGGCTTGAAGTTGGCGTAGAAACAGCCTTTGTCTTCGCTCAGCGGCAGGTCGCCTTCCCATGGATACATGTTCTCGTTGACTCCGGCGCGGGCGGCATATTCCCATTCGGCTTCTGTAGGCAGACGGTAGGGCTCCACATAGACACCCTCGCGTCCGAGTGCGCGCCGCAGATAGTCGGTGCGCCAGTTGCAGAATGCGTTGGCCTGCTCCCAGCTCACCCCCACAACGGGATATTCGTTATATCCTCCGTGAGAGAAATACATGCGCACGTAAGGCTCGTTGTAGGCGTTGTCGAAGTCATTGATCCATGCCGTGGTGTCGGGATATACATTTACTATATATGTATTGACGAAATCGAAGTCGCCGGTCAGGCCGCGTGTGATGGTGCGGCGCACGATTTCACCCTCGTCGTCGATATATGCGGTGTCCTTTGAGATGACAGGCACTGCCGTTGGTGTGGGCTTGTCGGTGTTATATTCGCGGCGACGCGGGTCAAGACGGTGTTTGCGCTTGGCCGCTTCGGTGTGGTTGTAGGTCTCGTAGCGGTAGTTGAGCTGCTCGGGGTCGAGTTCGCGCTGTCCGGTGATGGGATTTGTGCGATACACGCTCTCGATGGCGCGCTGCTCGTCCTCGTTGGCGTTGCGCCACGGTATGGGCTTGCTCCAGTTGAGGTGGGGCGTGATGGGGTTTCCTTCCTTGTCTTCCTCGATTTTGAATGCTTCGTTGCCGCCGTAGGCCGGGTCGGCGAGACGCTCCCTGATTATCGAGTCGCGTACCCAGAATACAAACTGTTTATACTTGGAGTTTGTGATTTCAGTCTCGTCCATCCAGAAGGCATCTACCGAGATGCCGCGTGCCGATGCCGGAAGGTTCCATGCGCTGTCGGCCTTCTGTGCTCCCACTTCCATCGAGCCTCTTGACACAAGCACCATGCCGTAGGGTGTAGGTTCGATCCACGACATGCCTCCTACGCCGGTGACTTCACCGCCGCTGGCATTGCGTGACCCTGTGGCGCATGATGCTGCTGTAAGCATCGTGGCTGCTATCGGAAGGAGATAAAGAGATGTTCGTTTCATGTCTTAAAGTATGCGTATGCTCTTATGTTTATTCTTGTTCTTTTCCGAGAAATCCAGCTTGAGCGAGTAGCCCGCGAATATCTCGTGGCTGCCTGACGAGGCTTTGGCGATGGCCGAAGTGGCGTAATCGTAGGCATAACCCAGATAGAAGCCTTTTATCTCGGCGCCGAGGCTGATTGTCACGGCATCGTTGTAGCGGTAGCCTATGCCTGCGGTGAGAAACTTGTTGTAACGCACTCTGGCGGTGGCCTCGCCGGTGGTGAAGGTGAAATCACTCTTGACCAGCACTGACGGCATCACTTCAAATAACGTATTTTTTATCTGAATATTGCATCCGGCCATAAAATATAGCGTCCGCCCCACCTGAAATTCGTAATTGTGCTCGAGCGAGTTGTCGCCTGTGTCTGATTTCAGGCTTATGACCGGCTGCGTGGCATGTGTCATCGAAAGGCCTCCCCACCAGATGCCGCGCGTGTAATACACTCCGACTCCGATGTCAAAAGCGTTTCCGTTGAGATCGTTCGTCGGGATTGCCTCGTCGGTGCCCTGATGATAGTTGTCATCGTCGGGGAGCACCACTTCCGAGCCTTTGAACGACTGGTTTATAAATCCGATCTGCACGCCGGCTGTCATTTCTCCCTTGAAGAGCTTTATCTTGTAACCAGCCTGCACACCTGCCGTGAGGTTCTTGTAAAGACCCAGGCTCTCCTGCTGCATCAGTACTCCCACGCCTATACGCTTTTTGAAAAGTTTGAACGGCATTTCAGCCGTGGCGGCAAACGATTTGGGCGCGTTGTCGATACCCACCCACTGGAGACGTGCGCCGCCACGTATGTTAAGCAGATCGGAAGTGCCTATGGCTGCCGGGTTATAGTAGTTCTTTATCTGGTAATACTGAGAGAATTGCGCGTCGCTCTGGGCGTGGGCGCATATACCGGCAAGCAACATCGCCGGCACAATGGCCAGTCGTAATAATAATGATAATATGTCGTTAACGCTTCGTGTCATTCGAAATAAAAACTGAAAACAACCATCGAGGATGCCGCTTTCTTTAGCGATTGGGTAAACTTCTGTTTGGCCGGGTCATCGGTAAGGTCGGGGCGCTTGTGATCGACGACATCGACAAGACCGAAGCAGAATTTTACCTCGGGTATAAGTTTGAAATAGGGGAGATAGAGATCGCAGCCAAATCCGCATGTGAGATAAAAATCGCTACTGTTCAGTTTGATATATTCCCCGTTTTTGCGTGTCAGGTTGACGGCGGGCATTATGCCGGCAGTGACATACGGACGCAGATTGCGCAGGCGCAATGCCGAAAATTTCAAATCTACCGGAAATGCCAGATAGGCTGATTTGAGACTCTGCTTGAGCTCTTCGCCGGTATTGACCTCCCTGAAACGTAAATCGCGGTTGCCGAAATATAGTCCCGGAGTGAAACGCACGTTGAAATAGTCGTTCAGCCGCAGGTCAAAAAGACCGTTGACATTAAATCCGGGCTGAAACGAGGGCTGCTCGATAAACCATGATTCCCCCTCCGGAGTGATAAATCCGTTGTGGGTGAACCGCAGATCCTGAGTGTGCAATCCTACCGAAAAACCAAGGTGCCAGCGGCGCATGTCGGCATACGGGCGGTTGAGCAGTTTGTCGTTCAGATGTTGCGCGCAGACTTCACCGCTCCCCGATATGACGGCGATTATGGCGGCTAAAGCGAGCAGTATGTGGTTAACGCGTTTCATATCCTATTTAACGAGATGTTTCCATTTTTATTGTTTTTTTGTCATATTTTCCGTATTTTTGTGGAGTGTAAGTATATGTAATAATTTTTGGCAGTTTCTTACTATGGCTCAGGCAATGCTCATAATAAACCCGATATCGGGTACGGCGAAAAAGACAGGGCTCGACGTTAAGGTTGAAAAAGCCATGTCTAAAGCCGGCTACGACCTCGATGTCCGCTTCACGACCTGTCGTGGCGACGCCACTCGTCTCGCATCAGAAGCTGTCGACAAAGGCTACGATGTGGTGCTGGCTGCCGGCGGCGACGGCACTGTCAACGAGACGGCACAGGCTCTATGCGGTTCTGAAATCACTTTCGGAATAATACCCTCCGGCTCAGGCAACGGGCTCGCACGTCATATCGGTATCCCTGTCAGCGTCGATGCAGCCCTCGATGTCGTGGCGCGGGGCATAGTGGCCAGATGCGACTACGGCACGGTCAACAATCTCCCGTTTTTCTGCACATTCGGAGTCGGTTTCGACGCCGCGGTGTCACACAGTTTCGCCAAACAGAGCCGCAGAGGGCTCTTCACATACCTTAAGAGCGCTCTCACGCAATATCTCCGCTATCAGCCTGACACGTATACAATCTCGGCCAACGGCAAGATTTTGACAGAACGAGCCTTTGTGGTGGCCTGCTGCAACGCGTCGCAATACGGCAACAATGCCTATATCGCGCCCAAGGCCTCGATTACCGACGGTCTCCTTGACATAATAATCATACATCAGGGCTCGCCGATTGACACCGCTATGGTAGGCATGGACCTTTTCACAGGCTACATCGACTCAAACACACTGATACATTCGCTCCGTGCCCCGGCAGCCGTAATCTATCGCCCGAACGAGGGCCCCGCGCATATCGACGGCGAACCGATGATTCTTGACGACATAATGGATATCAAATGTCATCGCCACGGCCTCAATATCTTTATACCCGGCGACAAAGAGCAGTTCCGCCCGCTCGTGACCCCCGTCCGCTCGCTCTGGCGCAACATCTTTTCGCTCCGCTGAAAGCAATCCCCTTTTCACAATCGGCCGATGCCGAAACACTCCGCCACCGTTTGCCGTGTGCTTTGCTCCGAAGCCGGAAGCACTTTCAGCGCAGGAGTGTCAATCAGCGCGATATTGTCGGCGCAGGCAAGCGCAATGTCAAGTTCGTGGGTCGACAGCAGTATTGTTTTTTCTTGCTCGTGAGCAAGTTTGCCAAGCAGTTCCATGAGTTGGTAACGGTTTGGCAAATCAAGAAATGAAGTCGGTTCGTCAAGCAATATATTGGGGGTGTCCTGAGCGAGAGCACGTGCGATCATGACACGCTGACACTCGCCGTCGCTCATGGTGTCGAGACTGCGTGAACTGTAGTCGCTCATCCCGACAATGGCGAGAGCCCTGTCGACTATATCTTTGTCATAGTCGCTTAGCCGTCCGGCCCAGTCAGTGTAGGGCGCACGTCCGAGCCCCACCAGATCGCAGCATCTCATATTGGCAATCCTGACCCTCTGTGTATTGACAAACGCAATCGACCTTGCCCGCTCGGACGCCGATGAAAAACGCGTCTTGCCGTCAACGACAATATCGCCCGACGTGATTTTGCCGAGCCCTGCTATCGCACGCAGCAACGTCGACTTTCCCGAACCGTTACGGCCTGTCAGGGCTGTCAGCGTCGAAGGCGCAAACAGCGCGTCGGCATTCTTCACGAGCTCACGGCTGCCATATCCCGTGCTTACATTCCTTAGTTCTATCATACTGCGATCTGTCTGTTTCTGAATACAACCCATACCACTATCGGAATACCGGCCAAGGCGGTGACAGCATTGATGGGTACCACAAAAAGCTTCGACACGATGTCGCACCCGAGCATGACCGTAGTGCCGGTAAGCGCCGCTCCCGGTATCAGTATCCGGTGGTCGGCTGTTTTGAATATCATTCTTGCCACATGTGGCAGTGCGAGTCCTATAAATCCTATCGGCCCGCAGAATGCAGTGACTCCTCCGGCAAGCAACGCCGTCGACACAAGCACCATCGTGCGGCTGCGGCGCCGGTCATATCCCATAGTCACCGCATACTCCTCGCCAAGCAACAGCAGATTAAGGGGCTTTATTGTGGCCACGGCAAGCACAAGTCCTGCCGATATAGTGCCGGCAAACACCGGCAGTTGCTCACCGGTGACATTGCCCAGCGAACCCATCGTCCATATCACAAACGACTTCAATGCCTCGTCGCTGCTCATATACTGCAATATCTGCACTATCGCACTTATCCCAGACGATATCATCATGCCAAGTATCAGCACCACCATGATATCCTTGATGCGCCTTCCTGCCAATGCTATAAGGGCAAGCACAATTCCCGAACCCGCAAGAGCCGCACCTGTCATGCCTATCGAGGCCGCCGTGCCTGTCACCCCTCCCGCAAGCGGAGCGCCCAATATGAAAAGCGCCACAGCCAATGATGCGCCCGAGCTCACCCCAAGCACGTATGGCCCGGCAAGCGGATTGCGAAACAGTGTCTGCATCTGCAGGCCGCTCACCGACAGCGCAATCCCCGCAATCATCGCAACAATCCCCTTCGTAAGCCTGATGTCAATCACAATCTTGCTGATTGCCGGATTGTCGCAGCGGCCTGTCAGCGCGTCAGCCACCTCCCCGATACAGAGCTTCACGGAGCCTGCCCCTATATCGACGAGCAGAAGCAGCGCACTGAGCGTTGCAAGCGTGATAAACATTATGGTGGTCCGCCCCTTCATTGTAAATAGTCTAAAAGAAATAACTGAATAATTAAAAGAATATTCTAAGAATTGTGCATCAGGCATTGATAATACACGGTCTCATATCCGTCGAGCGAATCCGGGTGAAACACTTTTATCAGGTCTTGAAGCACAACATCGGGATGCATGACCCCCGACTCATAGAAATCATTTCCGCCCCCGGGCGAACTGCGGCGGTTATTGTTGTAGACACGGCCATTGACAAAAGGCTTCGTGTCGGTAAACCGCGGCGCCAGAGCTTTGAGTTGCGTTTCCGATGACACCTGTCCGGGATTAATCCACACATCGGCCTCTGCCGCAAGCATGTAGGCCTCCTCGATGTCAATGTTCTTTGACCGGTTGCCGGTATTCTCCTTATAGATATAATCACCGCCGGCATCTGCGATAAGTTGCGACATATAATTGCTCGTTGACGGCATCCACCAACTGTCGCCGTAGGGCGCGTTGACCATCACACCGGGCTTGTCGGCAATTGAGCTGTAATGGCTCTTAAGCGCATTATATCGTCCGGCAATGCTGTCGAAAAGCGCAATCGCTTCCTCTCGTTTCCCGATTATTTCACCGATGGCTGCCACCCATTCCGTTTTTCCAAGCGGCGATTCCTCGAGATAGTCCCCGATATAGACATACGGTATCCCCAGTTCCTTGAGTTTCGCCTCTATCACGTTCGGACCGTTGACTCCATACAGCAGCACCACATCCGGGTTGAGCATGACGATTTTCTCAAAATCGATATTGCTGTCATAACCCACATCGGCCACCTTGTCGCCGCGGCTCCGCAGAGCATCGCTCGATATGAAACCGAGTCCTGACACACCAACAATCCTGTCGGTCGCACCCAGACCCTCGAGCATGGCGGTGAAAGTCGACGACATAGCCACAATCCTCTCCGCAGGCTTCTCCACGCGGTAGCTCATCGTGACACTGTCAGCTCCCTGCCACGGATTTTTAATTATCAGCGTCGCCACGGAGTCATCGCCGCATACGATTTCAAAACCGCCGGCATACTCCGGCTTGTATATCTCGTTTGCGCCCGCCGTCTGACTCTCTTTTCTTCCGCACGACGATATCGCCACGGCTGAAAGCATTATCGATATCAGCATTGCAGACATTCGGGCCATTCCTGTCTTTGTCATAATAGTTTCGGTTGATGGTTTTGTTCCTGTGGTGCAAAGATACAAAAAATCCTCCGTAAGCAATGTGCGAAAAAGTTACAGCATTCTGCCGAAAATAAAAGAAAGAAGGTGGAGAACACAATCATGTATTCTCCACCTCCGTTGCTGGCAGATTATTTGTGTTTTGTCTATAATTTGATTTTAAATCCGACCTGAATAAGTCCCTGCGCACCGAATCCGGCCTCTCCGAACAATGCGAAGTCGCGCGTAATATCCACGTCCACACCTAATGGCGTCAGCTGCATTGCGAAATACCCCTTGTTATATGCATCGTCATTCTTCGGCATCATGTGTGATATGTCGGCGCCTATGCCCAGATGGGCATAAAGTTTCACTATTCTGTTACGGTAATATTCATAGCGGCCGTTAAGCATTATCACGTGATATGCAACCGACGAATGATCCGGTCCGCCTTTTGTTGTGGCACTAGAGAATGTATACGACGGTCCAAACCAGAATTTGGGCGCAACCTTGAAATTAACTCCGAAATTAACAGCACCCCACGCATTGTTGACATGTTTCCATCCGTCATGGTAGTCGCATGCATCCATCAGCGTATATCCGCCGTATGAAAATGTAAGTTCTGCCTTCTGGGCTTTCGCAGGCACGGCAAGCGCCATAACTGCAAGCATAGCGAGTAAAAATTTTTTCATAATCTTATTAATTTGGTTAATGTTTGTCTTATAACAACTTCACACCCTTAAAAGGTTTTTCACATAAATGCAAAATTAGTGTTAACCGACCAGCTTCCGTTGATAATCAGCTATATACAACAAGTGTTAAAAACGCAGTTCGCCGGCTTGCTGAGAGCATTTTCCGCCGCTCGGTCATTCATCGCAGATTTTGCATTATTTAATTGTTGGAATTGCAGTAAAAGTGTTAAATTTGTAAGTTGAAAAATAGTGTAAACATTTTTTCTCTTGCAATGAAACAGATAAAACGTATTGCGATACTCGGCTCCACGGGCTCTATCGGCACGCAGACTCTCGACGTCATATCCCACTATCCCGACCGGTTTAAAGTCGACATGCTCATAGCCGGAAGCAAGGTGGATACTCTCATACAGCAGGCTGTGAAATGGCGCCCGTCGCTGGCTGTTATCGCTGACACATCAAAATACTGGAAACTGAAAGAGGCTCTCGAGCCGCTCGGCGTGGCTACGGCTTGCGGAAGCGATGCCATAGCCGATGCCATGGAGCGCGACACGTTCGACTGCGTTGTCACCGCCACAGTCGGCTACAGCGGGCTTGCACCCACACTTCGTGCCATCGCTGCCGGAAAGGATATAGCGCTTGCCAACAAGGAGACCCTCGTCGTGGCCGGCGACATTGTCACGGCCGCGTTGCGTCGTTCGCCTTCACGTATGTTGCCTGTCGACTCCGAGCATTCCGCAATCCATCAGTGTCTGGCCGGAGAGCGGATCTCTGACGTGCGACGTCTCATTATAACCGCCTCGGGAGGCCCGTTCCGCAATTTCACCGCCGAACAGATTGCACAGGCCACTGTGGCCGACGCTCTCAACCATCCCAACTGGAGCATGGGCTCGAAGATTACCGTCGACTCTGCGACAATGATGAACAAGGCGTTTGAGATTATCGAAGCGCGATGGCTCTTTGACATACCGGGCGACAAGATAACGCCGGTGGTTCACCCGCAGTCGATTGTCCACTCGATGGTCGAATTTATCGACGGCTCGGTAAAAGCCCAGCTCGGCGTCCCTGACATGCGGCTTCCAATCCGTTACGCCCTCGGTGACGCCACGCGTCTGGCCACATCCGACGCCCCGCTCACACTTGAACGCTGCTCTCAGCTCACTTTCGAAGCTCCCGACAGCAACCGTTTCCCGGCAATAGGGCTCGGGCACTACGCGCTCGACAAGGGCGGCAACACGGCGTGTGTCATCAATGCTGCCAATGAGGTGGCTGTGGCGGCTTTCCTGCAGGGGCATATATCGTTTACGGATATTTATCGTCTGATTGAAGACACTCTTTCCGGAGTCGGATACATCGCCGTGCCCGATTACGATGACTATGTGTCGACCAACGACGAGGCTCGGCGCAAGGCTAACGAAGCGGTCGCAAAAATCAGAGGCAGCCGAGGGTGACTCTCTCCTGGTTTCACGCAAAATCACAAATCAAACAAAGTTATTTATAAAGCAATATCCCATTGGAAACATTTTTGATTAAAGCCGCACAATTGGTTCTGGCGCTCGCTTTGCTGGTAATTGTGCATGAGTTCGGACACTACTTCTTCGCACGCGTGTTTGGCATTCGTGTCGAAAAATTCTATCTTTTCTTCAACCCCTGGTTTTCGTTGGTGAAATGGAAACCGAAACCGCCGGCCCGACGCAAGAAAAATAAAAACGGTCAGGACAAAACTTCCTGGCGCGACACCGAATACGGCATCGGATGGGTGCCTCTGGGCGGTTACTGCAAAATAGCCGGTATGATCGACGAATCGATGGATAAGGAGCAGATGGCGCAGCCGGCCCGGCCCGATGAATTCCGCTCGCGTCCCGCCCATCAGCGTCTGCTGGTTATGGTAGGCGGTGTCCTGTTCAATTTTATTCTCGCATGTCTCATATATATCGGCATCGCGTGGTATTGGGGCGACCGGTCTATTCCTTACGAAAACGCCTACGCGGGCATGGACTTCAGCGAAGAGGCTCACAAAGCCGGTTACAAGGACGGCGACATCATACTTCTCGCCGACGGCAAGCCTGTCGAAGCCAAAGACCGCGACAATGTGCTGACTGTGGCTATGGCCGGCGAGGTGACTCTGCGGCGCGACGGTCGTGACACCGTGGTGCTCAACCCCGACGGGTTTGCCGCAACTCTCGAGCATGGCTTCTTTGAATATCGTCTGCCGGTATTCGTCAAGCAGGTTAGCGCAGGCTCTCCCGCTGCAAAAGCCGGTCTGCAGGAAAATGACCGGATTATAGCCGTCGACGGAGTGCCGACCCCTTCGTTTACCGAGCTGTCCAAAGAGCTTGTCGCAAAGTCAGGAAAGGAAGTACCGGTGACTGTAGTGCGCGACGGAAAGGAAATCGTGCTAAACGCCACTCCCGAAGACGGCAAACTCGGCTTTGGATTGAAATCGCATCAGGAAATATATGAGACTGAAATTATAAAATATAATTTCTTCGCCGCGATACCCAAAGGCATTTCCGATGGAGCAAATCAGCTTGTCACTTATGTCAAGTCGCTAAAGCTGCTTTTCACAAAATCGGGAGCATCACAGATCGGAGGATTTGGCGCTATCGGAAGTCTTTTCCCGCCAAAATGGGACTGGCGCACATTCTGGGAAATGGCGGCATTCCTGTCGATTATTCTTGCGTTCATGAACATCCTGCCCATTCCGGCGCTCGACGGCGGGCACGTGCTGTTCGTGCTGTGGGAGATTGTAACGCGCCGCAAGCCTTCGGAAAAATTTCTTGAGCGCGCACAGATATGCGGCATGTTTTTCCTTCTGGCTCTGCTGCTCTATGCCAACGGCAACGATATCTACAGGTTTATCTTCAAGTGACAAGTAACGTATACGAACTAAACACTCCGGAGTCATATCCGGATACGATATATATATGGAATTGAATGTTATGAAAAAACGGGCGGAATTTATATTGCGCCGCGGAAAAGAGGAATCGCTCGACCGGTTTCACCCCTGGGTGTTCTCAGGCGCTATCGCTTCCGTGCCTCCGGGAGTGGAGGAGGGCGATGTCGTGTCGGTTGTGGCCTCTGACGGCCGCTTCATCGGCGTGGGACATTATCAGATAGGAAGTATAGCCGTACGCATACTCGACTTCGCTGATACGGAAATCGACAAATCATTCTTTGCCCGCAGGCTTAAGGAAGCGTTGGCGCTCCGTCAGGCTCTGAAACTTGACCGTGCCGACAACGATGCCTATCGTCTGGTGCATGGCGAGGGCGATTTTCTGCCGGGTCTGGTCGTCGATGTGTATGGAAAGACCGCCGTCGTGCAGGCTCACAGTCCCGGCATGCATTATTGCCGCGACATAATTGCGATGGCGCTCACCGAGCTCGAGTCTCTTGAAATCGCCAATGTTTATTATAAGTCAGAGACCACGTTGCCCTATAAAGCGCGTCTCGACCCGGTCAACGAATATCTTGTCGGAGGCTTCGATACTAATATCGCCACCGAAAACGGCCTGCATTTCCATATCGACTGGCTCAAAGGACAAAAAACAGGTTTTTTTGTCGACCAGCGTGACAACCGCGCGCTGCTTGAGAGTTTCTCTGACCGGCGTTCGGTGCTCAACATGTTCTGTTATACGGGCGGATTTTCGGTCTATGCCATGCGTGGCGGTGCGCGGCGGGTGGTCTCCGTCGACTCGTCGGCAAAGGCGATTGCACTCACTTCGGCCAATATCAGTCTTAATTTCCCTGATGACAACCGTCATGAAGCCCTTGCCGAAGACGCTTTCAAATATCTCGACAGCATGAAGGCCGGAGAGCATGACCTCATAATACTTGACCCGCCCGCATTCGCCAAACATCGCTCGGCACTGCGCAATGCCTTGCGCGGATACCAGCGTCTCAACGCAAAGGCGTTTGAAAAAATCGCTCCCGGAGGCATACTGTTCACATTCTCATGCTCGCAGGCTGTAAGCCGCGAGCAGTTCAGGCTTGCGGTGTTCTCTGCAGCCGCACAGTCCGGCCGCCGCGTGCGCATCATCAAGCAGCTCACCCAGCCGGCCGACCATCCGGTCAATATCTACCATCCCGAAGGTGAATATCTCAAAGGCCTGGTTCTGTATGTCGAATAATCCTTAATCAAATTTCAATCATAATCATATATGAACGTGAAACATATCGCGGCAGCAGCCATAATGGCAGCCGCCGTCTCAACCCAATCAGCTATGGCTAAAGACAACAGTGATTTCAACTACGTGGTCGACCGTTTTGCCGACATTGAGGTGCTTCGTTACAAGGTGCCCGATTTTGAAAAACTGACTCCCCGTCAGAAGGCTCTGGTATATTATCTTACTGAAGCTGCAATCACCGGTCGTGATATACTCTGGGACCAGAACGGCAAATACAACCTGCCCGTGCGTCAGCTCATTGAGAATGTATATACCAACTATTCCGGCAATAAAGAGTCACGCCAGTATAAAGCCCTTGAAAAATATCTCAAGCAGATATGGTTCGGCAACGGCATTCATCACCATTACTCGATGGACAAGTTCGTGCCCGAATTCGACGAGACTTTCCTGCGCTACGAGGCGAGCAAGCTCCCCGCCGGAAGTCAGCCTGCCGATATCGATATGCTCTGCAAAGTCATATTCGACCCCTCTGTGCTTGCCAAACGTGTAAATCAGGCCGAAGGTGAGGACCTTATTGTCACATCGGCCAACAACCTTTACGAAGGCGTGACGCAGAAGCAGGTTGAGGACTATTACAATGCGCTCAAAGACACCACCGTCGTTAATCCGATATCCTATGGCCTCAATGCGCGTGTTGCCTTGGTCGACGGCAAAGTCACCGAGCAGCCCTACCGCATCGGCGGAATGTACTCCGACGCTATAGAGCGCATTGTCGACAATCTCAAAAAGGCCCGCGGATATGCAGAAAACGACAAGCAGGCCGGTGTTATCGACAAGCTGATCGAATTCTACACCACCGGCGACCTTGCCACATTCGATGACTACTCCATACTGTGGGTCGAGGATACCGACTCGCAGGTCGACTTCATCAACGGCTTCATCGAAAGCTACGGCGACCCTCTCGGCATGACCGGCTCATGGGAGTCTATTGTCAACTTCAAGAATATCGAGGCATCTCACCGCACCGAAGCCCTAAGCTCAAATGCAAAATGGTTTGAAGATCATTCGCCTGTCGACCCCCGCTTCCGCAAGGATGAGGTAAAGGGCATCACTGCCAAGGTAATCACTGCAGCTATTCTGGCCGGTGACGCATATCCTGCAACACCCATAGGCATCAATCTCCCCAACGCCAACTGGATCCGCGCTGCCCACGGCTCGAAGTCCGTTACACTCGAAAACATAACCCAGGCCTACGACGAGGCTTCTCACGGCAGTGGCTTCAATGAAGAGTTTGTAATCGACCAGCCCACACGCGAGCTTCTCGACAAATATCTTTTCATTACCGACAACCTCCACACCGACCTTCACGAGTGTCTCGGTCACGGTTCTGGCCGACTGCTTCCCGGCGTTGACCCCGACGCCCTCAAAGCCCACGGCTCAACTCTCGAGGAAACACGTGCCGACCTGTTCGCTCTCTACTATCTTGCCGACCCCAAGCTCCTCGAGCTCGGCCTTCTTGACAACCCCGACGCATATAAAGCCGAATACTATAAATACATCCTCAACGGCATGATGACACAGCTTATGCGTATCGAGCCCGGAAAAGATGTAGAGGAAGCCCACATGCGCAACCGCAAACTCATTGCCGAATGGGCCTATGAGCACGGCCGTAAGGACAATGTGATAGAGATGGTCGACATCGACGGCAAGACATTCATCAAGATAAATGACTATCCCCGCCTGCGCGAACTTTTCGGCGAGCTCCTCGGCGAGATACAGCGCATCAAGAGCGAGGGCGACTACGAGGCTGGCCGTGACCTCGTTGAGAAATACGCCGTGAAAGTCGATCCTAAACTTCACAAGGAAGTACTCGACCGCTACGCGCATCTCAACATCGCGCCCTACAAAGGTTTCGTCAACCCCGTCTACACTCCCGTATTCGATAACGACGGCAACATCACCGACGTGACTATCGACTACTCCGAAACCTACATCCCACAGATGCTCCGCTACTCCCGCGACTACTCCCCCCTGACAAAGTAATCATGTCTTATTGAAAGATATTGTATTAAAATAGTTACGTGGAGGTGTCATCGACACCTCCACGTAACTATTTTAATACAATATCTGTTATCTGGTGAAGTTGATTGTGAAGGATGCGCCTTTTTGGGTATCGAAGGTTATGGTGTCGCTGTTGGAGGATTTGACTTTGACGGGGCGTCCCTTGAGGTCGGTGATGGTGGCGTTGGCGATGTCTTTGTATGTTACCGTGACTTCGTTGCCTGAAAGCGAGCGGATTGTGCAGGCGTCAAGAAGCCCGTCGCTCCACTGCTGGTCTATTTCAAAGTTGCCGCGAGCCTTGAGTCCGCGCATCGAGCCTTTTGCCCAGCATGAGGGCAGTGTCGGCAGCAGGCGGATAGTGCCTCCGTGGCTTTGGAGCAGCATCTCGCTGACGCCTGCGGTAAATCCGTAGTTACCGTCAATCTGGAAGGGTGAATGGGAGTCAAACAGGTTATAGTAGACACCGGCTGTCTCATAGGTCAGACCGTAGCTCTCGGAATGGCGGAGCGCTTTGCGTATCGTTTCATGGGCGTGATCGCCGTCAAGAGCGCTTGCCCAGAGACACAGACGCCAGGCAAGTGACCGGCCGGTCGTTTGGTCGCCGCGCAGTTTCAGTGAATTGACGGCTGCATCAAAATATTCGCTTTCCGAAGTGATGTCGCCGAGCGGGTAGAGTGCCATCAGGTGTGACTGATGACGGTGTTCGTTTTGTCCGACAGTGAAGGGGCTTGTTTTCCATTCACGGAGTATCGGGGTGCCGGCCGGTATATGCTCTTCGCCCCATTCGCCGTTATAAGTCTCGATGGCGAGGCCGCGGTCAAGGTGCGTGTATTCCCGGGGCCGCACATGCCCCATTGGTTGATAAATTTTCGGCGGGCGGAATTGTCGGCAAACGCTATCTCTCAGGCATCGGGAAAATGAATACAGATTTCAATTTCATTTCAATATCTCAGTTAGGTTTGTAATTATCGGGAAAATATGAAGTGCTGTAACACTCTCCTGTCAATTGTTGTAGGCTTCGACTTTCATTGTGTAGCCTGAGCCATCAAGCAGTGAAGGAGAGAATGTAAACGTCACGGTCTTGCTTTGCCCTGGCATAAGGGTGAAATAGTTGTCACTCTCTATCGCAGGAAGCAATCGCTCACCATCGCTGTTTCTGACGGGTTGGGCATGCACTGCAAAAGCTGCCGAGTGGGCGTTGCGTGGATTGGTGATGGTGGCTGTAATGACAGCCTTTCCGTCGACTGTTTTGATGCTGTCTTTGACTTTGAGTGTGGCTTTCGGCATTGTGTTGACGGCCTGGAAGTTTTTGCGGTCGTGGCCGCGCCAATATGTGTTCTCGCTTATGAGCGTGCCGTCGTTGTCCTTTAACTGAAGGCAGATGAAATGCGTGTCATCGAGACCTTCAGAGGCCTTTTCAGGCCCGTAGACATCGAAATCCCAAAGCGAATATCCGTAATCGTTGCCGAGTTCAACACCCTGCATGCGCACGTAGCGGGCGTCGGCTTCGTGGAAGAAATATTCGGCAATGCCGGGTTCGCCGTTCTCTTCGTTGACAACATCGCGCCACCAGTGCCCCTCTTCGCTTACCTGCACCTTGTATTTTCGGGCGTAGGCGGCCTCCCAGTTGAGACGCACGCCGCCCACTTTCATCTTTTCGCCGAGGTCGATGGTAATCCATTCGCCGGGTCTTTTCTCGGCGGCCCAGCGTGAGGAGGAATTGCCGTCGGCTACGTCGCAGGGCTCACCCTCTTTTGTCGATGAGGCTGTGACGGTCTTGCCGAGAGATATTGTATCGCGGTCGGTATTGAAATCAAGCACGAATGCGTCGGTCACTTTGTTGGGCGCGGAGTTGAGCGTTCCTGACTTGGTGTATCGTTTTACCTCTTTCCCGTCGAGGTTGTAGACACGGGCTTCGGCTGTAAGATTATAGCGGCCGTCGGCAGTGGTGTTTGCCACACGCACCGCGTTGCTGACAGGGTTCCAGTAGATGTGCACCGGTTCGCAGGCCGACTTGCAGCCCCAGTAGGCTCCGGTCGGGTCGAAGTAGTAGTCGTAGGTCTGCCATACCATCGAAGGGTATGCCGATTGGCTCATCCAGGTCATTATGCCGGAGGCATCGTCCCATATATGGTCGATCCAGCCCTCATACATTGCTTTGTTTGACTCGTAGTTGAGGAGCTGCCCTTTTTTGCAGAAATCGGCGGCGTCGGTAGGCGCACCCCAGTTTTCGGTGAGCATTCTGACATATCCGTCAGGATCGGCGTTAAAGGCATTCTGTCCGAAATAGTGCTTGTTCCACATCTCGTCAATGGGCCACAGATGGTCATCGGGCATGAATTTTACGAGACTGGTGTAAGTAGGCACCACGGCTGTACCGATTTCGGTGCGGAACCCCCAGCTGCCATATCCGTCGCTTCCGGCATAACTGTTGGGATAGGGGGTGAAATAGTGGCGGGGGTCGAAAGCGCCCCATGAGCCGCTGCCGCTCAATCCTTCGGCGTTTGAGCGTGGCTGATACATGCGGTCGCCGCCGTCAAATGCTGCTATGTCGGTAGCCATCCAGTCATCGATGGGTTGCAGCGGATGAGCTTCATTGTCGCCGCACCACACTGCTATTGCCGCATGGTTGCGCAATCGTTTTATCTTCTCGATCACGTTGTTGTTAAACGTGTTGAGGTCGTAAGGCACATTGGGATTGGAGTTGATCCAGAAATCATCCCACACCATGATGCCGTTACGGTCGCAGGCGTCATAAAACTCTTCATCGGTGACTGACCCGAGCCAGTTGCGTATCATGTTGAAGTTCATTTCTTTATGCAACGCTATGCGCATGTCGTAGTCATCCCGGCCTCGTGCGCGGAGCATATACTCGCTCATGCCCCAGTTGCCTCCCTTGACAAATACCGGAGTATCGTTGATTTTTATGTGGAGCACTCCGTCATTCTTGTCGTAGGCATATTTGCGTATGCCGAACGTCACCTCTTTCTCCTGACTGGTTTTGCCGTCGGAAATGACTTCAAGACGGCAGGTGTAAAGGTTAGGCTTGCCGTAGCCGTTGGGCCACCAAAGGCGGGGATTTTTTATCGAGAGCTGCGGATAATATCGTTTGTCAAACTCAACGACCGAGGTGTAGCCGGGTTCAACTTCAACATCTTTTTCAAACGTGATGTCGCCGGGGGTGATTGTGCCTTTGACGGTAAACCTTTTTTTCTCTTTGCCGGAATTCCTGACGCCCGTCTCCACTGTCAGTTCAGCGCGGTCGTGCGACGGTGTGAGTCTGACTGTACGTATCCACGGGTCAATAATCGTTGCGTCGCCCGAATCTGATATCCACACCTTGTCGGTCAGACCGCTGTTGAGTCCGGGCACGTAGGGCATCCAGTCCCAGCCGGCCGATGAAAGATAGTTTGGGCTTCCCTGATTGGCAAGCGGCTGCTGAGGCATGTCGACAATGACAACAAGAGTGTTGTCGCCGTCGCGGTCGGTGACATCAGTTATGTCATAGCGCCCGCGATGCATGAATCCGTCGAGCACTCCGAGCTGACGGCCGTTAAGATAGACCGTGCCACGACGGTTTATGCCGTCAAAATTAAGCCATAGACGGTTGCCTTCCGACTCCTTGGGAATGCGGAAGCAGGTTCGGTAAGCCATCGAACGGTCATATTTCTTTCGATCGACATTATGGATATTGTCTCCGAAATTCGGGCTTTTCTCCATTCCGGCCTCAACGTAAGAATTGAAGGCAGTGCCGGGCACTATGGCGTCTACCCATCCCGTGGCGTCATATCTGTTGTCAACAATTTCTTCTATCTTGATTTCATCGGCCGGGCATATTTTCCATAACGTAGACGGAGAGTGGAGATATTGCGTGGCTGAGTATGCCGTGACGTTGCCCGACAGCAGCATAAGTGTTAATGCGATTTTCAAGGATTTATTCATGGCAGATACTTTTGGGTTGAATTACACATGTCAGTTGGCATCAGTGATAAAATGCCATTGGCATTATGGCAAATTTACGAAAAAAGAGGCCATAAAATCTTCAACAAAAAAGCAAATTGTGGAAAGAATTGTCTATCCTTGACTCCCATGACGAAAATGTTTCAAAATTTGCCTCATACCCGCGCACAGTTCAAGAGCATGCAGTAAGGCTGTCGGTGTGCTTATCTGACACCGTCGGGGTATTCTTTGAGATAGGCTTCGCAGGCTTCGCACAGTTCGTCGTACCATTCCTTGCCGAAGCGGGCGGTCAGCGGGCCTTCGAGGAATTTGTAGAGACGCAGACCGAGTTTGCGGCCGAGGGTTTCCGCCGGGCGGCATATCTTCCAGCGATGGTAGTTGACGGCCGTGAAATCGGGATACTCGGTGAGACGGAGAGGGTAGAGGTGGCACGATGCGGGTTTGAGAAAATCGATGCGACCCTCGCGGCATGCTTTCTCGATGGCGCAAAGGCATTTCCCGTCAGGGTCATAGCAGGTGAAAGCGCAGTTGCGCCCGTCGACAATCGTTGTCACGAGGTCACCCTCCTCATCAACGTATGCCACACCGTTTTCTTCCACCTCACGGAGTCCCGCAGGTATCATATCTTCCTTTATCTTGGGCAGCACTTCCTCGATGCGTTTCACCTCTTCGGCGGTAACCGGTGCTCCGGCGTCACCTTCGATGCAGCATTGTCCGAGACAGGCGTCAAGGTCGCAGCAGAAAAATTGCTCGGCAAGATCAAGAGAGACCAATACATTCTGTATCTGTAACATAATTTTTTCTTCGTCCATGATTTGCGCGGGAGTATCCCGCATTTTGATGATTGATTAGTGGAATATGACCGATGTCACACCGATGAGACGGTCGTATCGTTCGCCGCGGCGGCGCGTGTAGACTTTCACGAGATATTCGTTGCGCGTCTGATAGAAGTCGCCTTCGATGGTGGATGTAGAGCCTGAGTGACTGCCTCCGCCGGCATCTATCGTCAGATACTGGTAATTGTAAGCGCCCTGCTTCAGAAGGAGGGTCTTTTCGTATCGGCCGGTGGCTCGGTTATATGTCATGAGCGACTGCGGGTCGAAGCGTCGCCCTGTCAGATCTCCGTCAAGAAAGATATGCTTTCCGGGCAGTTCGGGAGCGTCAAGCGAGAAATGCGTCACCACGTAGTCAGCCTCCGTATCTGAATCCGACGAGTTGTATTCGCGAATGAAAAATCGTCCGCTCTGTGTCTGGTCATAGATGTAACTTCCGGCTGAGCGCGGATAGTCGGTCGTAAGTGTGGCGTGGTAATACGGGTCGTGATATTCGACCGCCTCGACATTCATACCCGGATAAGTGGTCGACACTGTCTCCATGCGGCGGTATTCGTTTCCGGCCGGAAAAATCAGCTGACGCAGATGCTCGTAAAAGGCTTTCTTGCCCGATACGCGCAAAGGCTGGCGCACCATCACCTCGTTGTCGAGACGGCCGTTCTGGCTGACGTAGACCATCAGGTCGTTAAACACATCTTCAACCTTGGCATTGGTGGCATCGACTTTCACCGACACCTGCTGGTGGGAGTCATTGTAGTCGATGTCGGTGACGCTGAGCACATCGGCCTGCACCGTCGCCGTCGACTCCGAAACCATAAACCGTGCCTGCAGCAGGGTGGTGTCAGGGTCGTCGTCACGATACACTCTGACAAGATAGTTGCCCGAAATCTTGAAACGGAAACGGTCGTTGGGGAGGGTTATGCGGTAATTGACATAGTGAGCCGACGTCATTCGCGAATACTCGTAGTCATCGACATTGCCGAAATTGAAGCCGTCGATAAACTCCGACTCCACCAGTGGCGACTCCGTCCAGTTGGCATTGCAGTGCACAAGCGAATATCTCAGATAGGAATTGCTTTCCGTTATCTCGTCAAACGAAATGGTGAGTTGGTCGGGCGAGTCGAGCAGCAACACCGGCGGAGCCATATAGTCGCCGTTTATATCGGTGCGCAGCGTGTGGAACGCATCGTCGAAAATACCGGTCATGGTGTCGGCCGCCGTCATTGCCGCCGCTGCAAGAAATGATAATATGACAGCCGTAGTCCTTACCATTCTATCGGAGTGATATTGTGTGACTGCAGGTAGGCATTGGCCTGTGAAAAGTGCCTGTTGCCGAAAAATCCGCGATGAGCCGACAGTGGCGACGGGTGCACCGATGTAAGCACAAGATGCCGGTCGCGGTCAATCAGCTTGCCCTTGTTGATGGCATAGCTGCCCCACAACAGAAACACCAGATTGTCTCTTCTCTCCGACAGCGCCGAGATTGCCGCGTCGGTCAGTGTCTCCCATCCGCGTGACGCATGTGAGGCCGCCCGGCCCTGCTCCACGGTAAGAACAGAGTTGAGCATGAAAACACCCTGACGCGCCCATCGCGACAGGTCGCCGTCAGCCGGGACAGCCGCGCCTGTATCTGCCGCCACTTCCTTGAATATGTTTACCAGTGAAGGCGGAAACGGCACCCCCGGGTTGACCGAGAAGCACAGGCCGTTGGCCTGCCCCGGCCCATGATAAGGATCCTGGCCGATAATCACAACTTTTACCTGATTGAACGGACATGCGTCAAACGCGGCGAATATCTTTGATGCCGGAGGATATACTGTCGTAGCGGCATACTGAGCCCTCACAAAGTCGGTCAACGCCTTGAAATACGGCATATCCCATTGCGCGGCAAGCGCCTCGCGCCAGCTGTCCTCTATTTTTACATTCATAAAAAACGTATCGGTTATATAATTTTCAACGATTGATTTGCAAAAATACAAATAAACGATTAATTTTGCACAACGCAAAGCGCAAATATTGCGCGCTGCAGATGTCTCCGTAGTTCAATGGATAGAATATTGGATTCCGGTGCTTGTAAGTAAATTTAGCTCCTCCAAAACAAAACTCATAATCGGCAAAAGAGTTTGCCGAGCATAAAAATAACGTAAGCTCCTGTAGTTCAATGGATAGAATACTGGATTCCGGTTCCAATGATAAGGGTTCGATTCCCTTCGGGAGTACAAAAAAGAGTCAACTTTCAAAAGTTGGCTCTTTTTGTTTCTGCATTTTTGGCTCATTATGGCGAAATTTGCGGCGGTTTGTGGTTCAAATGTGGCTCAAAATGCAACACTCCTAAAATGGTTGTGAGCCACAAAATGACCATTAAGGCCACCTAACCTGCAAGAAACCAATAAAATGAGTACAACATTTAAGGCCGTTGTATATGCGCACCACCGCAAGGAAGATGGCACATACAACGTAAAAATACGTGTTACCCACAACCGTAAACGAAAACACCTCCCCACCTCCATATTTGTAACCAAGGAGGATTTAACGCGAGGGCTTAAAATTAAGAACGCCCAAGTTAATGATACGCTCAAGCGCACCATTGAGGGTTATCAAAAAATTGTGGCCACCCTCCCTATTGAGAGAGCCAATGTTATGAGCATTGAGCAAGTGGTGGACTATATACAAAACTACAACAGGAACAATGGCATTTTTGAGCTGGATTTTATTGCCTTTTCCCGACAGGTAATAAAGGAAACCGAGGCTGCTGGCAGAGCTGGCACAGCACGGAGCTACGAGAGTGCTGTAAATGCGCTGGTGCGCTACCTAAAACGCGACAACCTCTCTATCCATGAGGTAACGGTTAAGTTACTCACTGATTTTTGCAAATACCTCATGAATGAGCCTGCACGCCCAAATAGGACAAAGGGGGAGCGTGCGCCCTCTCTCTATTTAGGCAATATCCGCATACTCCACAACAAGGCTAAAGCTATGTATAACGATGAGGATGCTGGCATTATCCGCATACCATTAAGCCCATTTAAGCGTTTCCAAGTGCCACGCCCTCCTCTAACTCGCAAACGCTCCATAACGGTTGAGCAGCTACAGGCCATTATGCGAGTGCCAAAGCGTGTAGGCTACCAAAATAGCAAAAAATACCCCACCTCAAGGCAAGAGCTGGCACGCGATATGTTTTTGCTCTCCTTTGGCCTCATTGGCATGAACAGCGTGGATTTGTATAACTGCACTCAAATAGAGGATGGCCGCATAACATACCAGCGCACCAAAACGACCAGCAGGAGAGCCGACCATGCCACCATAAGCATAAAGATAGAGCCGTGCGTTATGCCGCTGGTAGAGAAATACCGCGACCCAACAGGCCAGCGTGTGTTTGATTTCCATCTCCGTTACACCACCTCCAACGGATTTAACGGATATATTAACCGAGGGCTAAAGCTCATTGGTGCCATGGAGGGAATAGAGATACCCGATTTGGAGTTTTACGCAGCTCGCCACACATGGGCAACGCTCGCACGCAATAAAGCTGGGATTGATAAGGCCACCATACATGAGGCATTAAACCATGTTGATGAGCAAATGCGAGTAACCGATATTTATATAGATAGAGATTACAGCAAGCAAGATGAGGCTAATAAGCGTGTACTGGAGCTTGTATCTTTTACGGCTCCTCAAGATTAAGCTCTCCCTGCATTGGAGGCTCTGCCGCTGGGGCTGGTGGGTTCTTATACCTGCCAGCCCTTTCTTTTCGTGGTTTGGGTGCAGAATTAAACATACCACCTTTGCCAGTAAGGAGCCAAACTGCATTTATATTATAATGCTCTACCAACGGCACCAGCCAATATGGTTTAAGCACAGCCATATTTATATCCTTTTCCTGTGCGTAAAAATGCCGTTTGTTAATGTCGTACAGCCTGCAATATGTTTGCCGCCCTCTCAATGCCTTGCTGGCCAACAACATTCTTATCGCCTCAAAAAAACGCTCTTTAATGGCGTTGTCTATTGCCCTGCTTTCATCAGTTCGCATACCACACAGCTTTGCGTATAGTTAACAACTCATTTCTCATGGCCTCCAGTTCATTTATGGCCGCACCCTGCACCAAAGCATTATCAATGGCTATATCCAAACGTAGCTTTAGATCATTAAGGCCATCAACATTTATAGGCTCTCCTTTAATGGAGGCCAACAGCATACCCTTAACAAGGGCGAACATTTCCTTATACTCCATAACTCATTTGCTATTTAGTTCAGCCAATATTTCTGCTCCAGCACAGGCCGCAGGTGTTGCCAATTTACTTTTATCTCTTTGCTCAAGTTCGTTGCGGAGCGCACCAAGCTCTCTATTGAGCCGCTGTATCTCTTTATCTTTTTCGGCAATTTGTTCATCTTTCGCTTTTACCACCGCGGCTGGATAAAGCTCCCCATTAGTTATAAGGCGTAGCACCTCACTGGCAACAGCATCGCTGGTATTAGCGACAATCGTTTTAGCTGTATCATCATTTTGGTTGTCATCTTCAAACATCTCTCCATTGCCAGTTATTAGCCATGCAGGGTTAAAGCCAAACACCTCATGCCATTTGGCAGCCGTGCGTTTGCCAAACGATTTTCCATTTAATAGGCTGCCAACGGTTTGCTGTGTCGTTCCGAGCCGTTCAGCAGCTTGCCGCTGAGATATGCCTTGAGCTTTGAAAAACTCCTTAATTTTTTTGCCAATGTTATCAGTTTGAAGCATAGCGTATTACAAAAAATCCACAAAAATACATCTAAAAAAGTTGTCGAATAATTTGGATTGACAGCTAATTTGGTTGTATATTTGCATCACTAAAACATATTAACGATGCAAAAATAGACAAAAATGGAGAAACTGACAACCATTTTACAGCCAAAAGTGGAGAAAATGACGCCTGCGGACTATGCCAACCTTGAGTTTGGGGATATTTACCGCAAGCTGCCTCCAGCAAGGAAAGCCCCCAAGCAGGCTTTTGTGGAGAGCATTGCAGAGCTGTGTTGCGTGCATCCTCAATGTATCTAACATTTGAAAAGGGACCCGGATAGCATTTGAAAATGGGACCACCCG
>ERZ778513.32-NODE-32-length-129009-cov-17.320324_pt1 | contig 129009 bp, 107 predicted proteins | sample MGYA00510345_ERZ778513 | MGnify/ENA primary metagenome ERZ778513 (study PRJEB29527, sample SAMN07138966) | mouse gut metagenome | material: feces | host: mouse | place: China:Nanjing | collected 2016-01-25 ... | reverse complement strand
CAACTTTTTTCGGAAAAATTTCGCCAAAACATCCTCAAAAACCCTCAAAATCCACGCCAACCGACTGCAACACACCCGATTACACCACATCAAAAAAAGTTCACCCCACAACGCGATTTTCACACCCCCCAATGCACCACCAACCCGAAACATCAGCGCATCCACGCCCCACCGCCACTCAACCCACACTCAACCCACAGCTATAAACAGCAAATTTGTTCATAATTAATTTTTCCGTCTGTTGGGGCTATGAAATATAATTTGTAATTTTGGGAAATAGTTTTTCACTCTCCCGCCACACCTTAAATATATAAGGAAATTTATATGGAACCGTTTATTCATTTACACGTTCACTCTCAATACTCCGTTCTTGACGGCCAGGCATCAATCAATGCCTTGGTCGACAAAGCCATTTCCGACGGAATGCCGGGACTGGCACTAACCGACCACGGAAACATGTTCGGAGTTAAGGAGATGTTCAATTACATAAAAAAGAAAAAAGGCAAACTAAAAGGCGAGCTATCCAAACTCGAGAAACAGAGAGAGGAAGCTGTCGCGGCTGCTGATGCAGAGAAAAGTGCATCTTTAGACAAAGATATCGCAAAGCTGAAACACAAAATCGCCTTCAAACCGATATTCGGCTGCGAAATGTATGTGGCAAACACAATTCTGACCGAGCATACCGACAAACGCGATACCGGGCGACACCTTGTTGTTCTGGCAAAAAACGCCGTCGGCTATCACAATCTGATAAAGCTCGTATCCAAAGCCTGGACAGAAGGATTTTACTCCCACCCGCGAACCGACAAACATGAACTCAAAAAACATCACGAAGGTCTCATCGTATGCTCAGCCTGTCTTGGCGGCGAGCTGCCTCGACTGATACAGGCCGGCGAGATTGAGGAAGCCGAACGTCAGGCACAGTGGTTCAAAAGCGTGTTTGGAGAGGACTATTATATAGAGCTTCAGCGACACAAAGCCACTGTGCCGCGCGCCAATCACTCCGTATTCGAGATACAGGAGCGGATAAATCCGGAATTGATACGCATAGCGCGCAAATATGACATAAAACTCGTATGCACCAACGACGTCCATTTTGTCAACGAAAGCGATGCCGAGGCACACGAACGTCTGATCTGCGTATCGACAGGAAAAAAACTTTCCGACGAAGGCCGCATGCTCTATTCAAAACAGGAGTGGATGAAAACCCAGGCGGAGATGAACGAACTGTTCAAGGATGTGCCCGAAGCACTGTCAAACACAGTCGAGATATTAGAAAAGGTAGAGACATACGACATCGACCACTCCCCCATCATGCCGTTTTTCGAAATTCCAGAGGAATTCGGCACTGAAGAAGAATACCGCCAACGACTCTCCGAACAGGATCTTTTCGATGAATTCACACGCGACGAGAACGGCAATGTTGTGCTCTCACCCGAAGAGGCCGAATCCAAGATAAAGAAACTCGGTGGCTACGACAAACTCTACCGCATAAAGTTTGAAGCCGACTATCTCGCCAAACTTGCCTACGAAGGCGCAGAACGCCGATATGGCAAAGACCTTGACGACGAACTCAAGGAACGTATCAAATTCGAGCTGCACATCATGAAAACGATGGGTTTCCCCGGATACTTCCTCATCGTGCAGGATTTCATCAATGTGGCAAGAACCCGACTCGACGTCAGCGTAGGCCCGGGCCGTGGATCAGCCGCCGGTTCAGCTGTGGCCTATTGCCTCGGCATAACACAGATCGATCCTGTAAAATACGACCTGCTTTTCGAACGTTTTCTAAACCCCGACCGCATATCGCTTCCTGATATCGATATCGACTTCGACGACGACGGGCGCGCGCGCGTATTAAAATATGTAACCGAGAAATATGGCGAGGAGAAAGTGGCGCATATCATCACCTACGGCACCATGGCGGCAAAATCCGCCATCAAGGATGTGGCACGCGTCGAGGACCTGCCTCTTTCCGAAAGCGACCGACTGACAAAAATGATACCGCGCCACATGCCCGAAGTCAACGGCAAAGAACTTTCCGCCACACTCAAGAACTGTTACGAGCATGTGCCGGAATTCAAAACCGAACTGCAGAACGGCAACGAAACCATCAAGGAGACTTTACGATATGCCGAACAGCTCGAAGGCAACGTCAGGAACACCGGCGTGCATGCCTGCGGCGTAATCATCTGCCGCGACGATGTGACTGACTGGGTTCCGGTCAGCACCGCCATCGACAAGACCGACGGGCGTGTGCTTGTAACGCAATATGAAGGGCGCGTAATCGAGGAAACAGGACTTATCAAAATGGACTTCCTCGGACTGAAGACCCTTTCAATCATAAAAGACGCCGTCAAAAACATCAAGCTCACCCGCGGCATCGACCTTGACATAGACAATGCGCCTATCGACGACCCCAAGACATATCAGCTTTATTGCGATGGACGCACCACCGGAACATTCCAGTTTGAGTCGGCAGGCATGCAGAAATATCTTCGCGAGCTGCAACCGTCGACATTCGAAGACCTCATTGCGATGAATGCCCTCTACCGTCCCGGCCCAATGGATTATATTCCCGACTTCATCGCAAGAAAGCACGGCAAATCGCCCATCACCTACGACATTCCGGTAATGGAAAAGTATCTTAAGGATACGTATGGCGTCACCGTCTACCAGGAGCAGGTCATGCTTCTGTCACGACTTCTTGCCAACTTCACCCGCGGCCAGAGCGATACACTGCGAAAAGCGATGGGTAAGAAAATGATCGACAAGATGAACGAGCTCAAAGGCAAATTCATCGAAGGAGGCACTGCCAACGGTCACAATCAGGAAGTACTTGAAAAGATATGGGCCGACTGGGAGAAATTCGCGTCATACGCATTCAACAAAAGCCATGCCACATGCTACAGCTGGGTTGCATTCCAGACCGCTTACCTCAAAGCCAACTATCCTGCGGAATACATGGCCGCAGTGCTCAGCCGCAACCGCAACGACATCACCAAGCTCACCAACTTCATGGACGAGTGCAAATCGCTGCACATACAGGTCAAAGGCCCTGACGTCAATGAAAGTTTCGGTGACTTCGGTGTGAACGCAAAGGGAGATATACGCTTCGGACTTGCCGCAATAAAAGGTGTAGGCGAAAATGTTGCCGATGTTATTATCGAGACACGCGCACAAGGCGGCCCGTTCACTTCCATCTACGATTTTGTGGAGCGCGTGCCACTCGCCACTCTCAACCGCCGCACCTTCGAGTCTCTGGCTCTTGCCGGAGCGTTTGACTGCTTCGAGGGCCTGCAGCGCGAAGATCTGTTTGAGAAGAACAACAAGGATGAAAGCCTCTCCGAACTGCTGCTGCGCTACGGACAGCTTTACCAGAAAGCGAGCCAGGATCAGACAGCATCGCTCTTCGGCGACGAAGATATATCACTCAACACCGCCGGACGGCCGCCGATACGCCCCGCCGTACCCTGGTTCGACGTAGTGCGCCTGGAAAAAGAGCGCGATCTTGTGGGTATGTATCTCTCGGCTCATCCTCTTGACCCATATTATATGGAACTGACCCACGGCTGCAACACATCGTTGAAAGACTTTGCTGAAAAGACCGACGCAGTGGAGGACCGCGACATGACTTTAGGCGGCATGGTGATATCGTTTGAAGAGCGTCCGTCAAAGAAAGGCGACATGTACGGCCGCCTGAAGATAGAGGATTACACAGGCTCGGCAGAACTCATGCTGTTCGGACAGGACTATATCAAATTTGCCAATTTCGGAAAAATAGGGACGCCTGTCTACGTCACCGGCCGCTACGCCAAAGGCTATAACGGCGAACTGCGTTTTAAAATCGCCGACATCAGACTCCTTTCCGAAATGAAGGGTCATCTGATAAACTCAATCACTATAACACTCGACAAATCTGATGTCAACGACGCGCTTATCGACACCCTTCTCGAGCATATCAACGACTCGACAACCGACCGTGGCTCTCTTAACTTCAAGCTGTTTGACGGCGAGGCAAACAGGGCGATCATGATGAGCTCCGACCTGCGCATACCCATCAACCGCAAACTCGCCACTCTGCTTGACGACCTGAATATAGAATATTCGTTTAACTAAATTATAAAAAATAGAATTATGGCATTTAAATTTACTGACAGCAATGTTGAAGAGACTATTGCATCGGGCAAACCGGTAGTAATCGACTTTTGGGCGACATGGTGCGGCCCTTGCGTCGGCATGGCACCGATTGTCGACGAACTGGCTGAAGAATACGCCGACAAGGCAGTCATCGGAAAATATAACGTTGACGAAGAGGGAGAATTTGCATCAGCCAACCGCGTGATGTCACTCCCGACCATTCTTTTTTTCAAGAATGGCGAAAAGACATCCATCCGTCTTGTCGGCTCACAGTCGAAAGATAGCCTGAAAAGCAAAATCGAAGAACTGTTAGCGCTGTAATACAGAGATCTAAGCATATTCCGGCCGTGAAGACTGTGATGACAGTCTTCACGGCCGTTTTTCATTTCTCAGATTTGGAAAATTGCCGTCAATATTGGACTCATTGATAGAAATGCGCCAAAAATATTGCAAATTTTAAGAAATTTTCATACTTTTGGGACAATTTTGTGCTTGTCAACAACCTGGTGCAAATTCTACAAAGATTTCAGGATTAGGCAAATATAGTAACATTTAAATAAACAGTTATGAAGTTAATTTATGGTGTGTTGTCGTCGGCAATGCTCATTGCTGCCGCAAGCAGCTGTAGCGACGACTACAACCCTGGCGGAAGCTCTTCCGGCAAGATTGCTCCGCAACTCGACCTTGATGCGAACGCGATAACCTCGCGCTCTACAACCGCAGGAAGAGATGCAGATCCCGTCTCGGTAAATGATTTGAAGCTTCGGCTCAGCTCGACCGATGGTCCTTTTGTTAAGGAATGGAATTCCATATCGGATTTCGACAACAACGAATTGTTCAAAGTTGGCACCTACACCCTAGAAGCCATCTATGGCGATGCAGCTGACGAAGGATTTGAAAAGCCGTACTATTACGGCGCGACCCAGCTGTCGGTAAAGGAGAACAAGGTGACACCCGTGTCAATCAACGCTACGCTCGCCAACTCGATGGTCAGCATCACCACAACGGAAGCATTCCGTTCATATTTCACCAACTACTCCTTTCAGGCACATGCCGAAGGCGGTGACTACATCAACTACATCTCAACGGAGACACGTCCAGGCTACCTCCGCTCCGGCAAAGTGACCGTCACAGCCGATGTCACAAAACCCAACGGAGTCAGTGCGACACTCGAAGCCGCCGTCTTCACTGCCGAGCCCCGCCATCATTACACAGTGACAGTCGACGTCAACAACGGTCAGGCCGGCGATGCCCAGCTTGTCATAACATACGACGACATGCTTGACATTGAGGATGTATACATCGATCTGAGCGACGACATACTCAGCGCACCCGCGCCGGAAATACTCGCGCAAGGATTTGACAATCAAGTCCCCGTCGAAATCATCGAAGGAGCGTCAGGCGAGATCAGCCCCCTATTCTTCATCAACGCCGAAGGCGGCATCAAATCGGTGACATTGACAACGCAGTCAACATCGCTTGCCGAACTGGGCTGGTACAGCGAAATCGACCTCGCCACAGCCACAGCCGCACAGCAGTCCAAGCTCAAATCACTCGGTCTTGATGTCAAAGGCCTTTTCGGCAACATTGACCGCATGGCTCAGATTGACTTCACAGGCGTGCTTCCGTTCATAAAATATATGGAAGGCAGCAACAATCTGACCACGTTCACCATCACGGCCAAAGACAACTACAACAAAGTCAGCGACCCGGTATCATTCACCGTAAAAGTCGAGCCGATAGTGATAAATCTGTCAGAGGATGTCACACCCAACGTCGGAATGACATCTATGTCGGTAATCCTCAATTACAACGGCTCTGATATCGCTAAAAATGTAAAGATCCAATACAAGAACATCCGCGGCACATGGACCGACACAGACATAACTAAAGTAACCGCGACATCTGACAACAACTATCTTGTTGAAATCGACGGCATCCCCGCCAATGACGCCACAGTGACCCTGCGCGCCGTTGCCGGAGAGAAAGCAAGCGATGAAATCACGATCGCCAAAGGCGGTTTCACCATCGAATCGTCGCCCAACGACATATTTGCCACCCGCGCACGCATCGTTCCGACATATTTCGAAGAAGAAATCGAATCCGCTGCATCTTCCGTAAAATACGAGATATCTGAAAACGGCACCGATTACACTGCCGTAAACCACACATTGTCTGACGACGGGTCAGCATGGATTTCCGGACTTCCTGCCGGAAAGACACTCTCCGTCATGGCAACAATTGGCAGTAAAAAAGCCAAAGTCGAAATCACTACGGAAACCGCGGCTCAGCTTCCCAATTCCGACCTGGAGGGCTGGTGGAGAGAACATGGCGGCAGCAACTGGGACTTCTATTACGCATACGCCGAAGGCACACCGCAGGTATGGGACACCATGAATGAAGAAACGACATCAAGCGTAGGAGTCGGAGCGGCATACACTACAACCTCAGGCACGAAACCGGCCACCGGAGTCAATGGCCAGTGCGCCGTAGTCCGCACAGTCGGGTGGGGAGCAGGCAACACCGCAGGTGGCAAATGGAGCGTCGTAAACAACGTCACTGCCGGACAACTCTATCTCGGTAAATTCAAAAGTGTAGGACAAGCGCCCGATTACGGATACGGCTTCAACTCTCGCCCGTCAGAGCTCACATTTCAGGCAAAATATGAGGCAGCTAAATCCGACGATTTCGGCAGCGCTGAAGTGCGTGTGCTTGACGCATCAGGCAATATTCTCGCTTCCAACTCCGTAAACATCGGCACAGACAAAAGTGCATGGACTGAGATTTCCCTGCCCCTCTCCTACTCCGCCAATGCAGCAAAAGCATCAACGATTGTGGTGATTTTCAAATCAACCGCACACAGCAGCGGAGCTTCAAAATCATATCTCAAACTCCCCGCATTTGCAGCAAATGCAAAAACCGAATCGGTTGGAGGTCAGCTCTACATCGATGACATCAAGTTAAACTATTAAACAGATAATACCGAATATGAAATATAAGATATTTTCAACTTTAGCAGTCGCTACTGTCCTCATGTCATCGTGTCATGACAACTGGACTCCCGGCTCTAAAGAAGACGGCGAAGGACAATTGCGCATGGAGGCCATCGACGTCACCAACGCCGAGAATGTGATAAAGAGAGCCGGCGTTGACGTCAGCAATTTCATTGTCACAGTCAATGACTCCGAAGGAAAAAACATCAAGCAGTGGAAATTTGCCGAGATGCCCGAGATTGTCACACTTCCCGTGGGCGAAGGCTATACAATCGATGTAATCTCTCACAATCAGGAGAAAGCGGCATGGGACGCGCCCTACTTCAAAGGCACTTCCGAGAAATTCAACATCAGCAAAAATCAGCTGACCAATGCCGGAACTGTAACCTGCAAACTTTCAAACATCAAGGTATCAATCAGATTTTCAGAAGACCTGAAAAAAATAATGGAAGATGACTGCAAGGTGACAGTTATAGCCAACGACGAAGGCCGCCTCGAATTCGGAGCGACAGAAACCCGTTCAGGATATTTCCAGGCAATCGAAGGCAGCTCGACACTCATAGCCACCTTCTCTGGCACCATACGCGGCAATTATGAAGAAATCCGCAAAATCTACACTGATGTGGAAGCCGGGCAGCACCGTATAATCACATACAGCGTAAAGGGCGGCGACCCCACCATACCTGACGAAAGCGGCAATATCGACATCACCGACGGCATCACAATCGACATGTCGACTATCGACGAGACAATCGAAGGGAATGTGGCTCCCGATGAAGATGTTATCGGAGGCGACCGTCCCGGACAGGAAGGGCCCGAAACTCCCGACCAGCCTGATGTGCCTGACAATCCCGACGATCCCAAGGACGAATTTTTCACATTCGAAACACAGATTTCTCTCACAGAGGTTAATGAAGCCGTCGAGGGCAACGACTACAGCGTAAACATTAAATCAGCCAATCCGATGTCAAACCTCAAAGTAAAAATCGAATCGAATTATCTGACTGAAGACTTCCTCGGCTCCGTAGGACTCGTTCCCGAATTCGATCTCGCCAACCTTACGCCCGAGCTCGAGCAGACACTCGGCGATCCTGAAGGCTTCAACTTCCCTGTAGGAGACAATGTCAGAGGACAGAATGAGGTGACATTCAACCTCACTCCGTTCATCCCGCTGCTCAATCTCAGCCCGACGCCCAATGACATCCACAAATTCCATTTGACAGTCATAGACGATAAGGGCAACGAAGAAACCGTAATATTAACCTTTATATCAGGTGTAGAATAACAATGAGAAAATTATATATAGCAGGAGCAGTCGCAACCGGGCTTATGCTCACCGCCTCATGCTCCGACAATCATGACTATGACCTGCAAGGCGAAGGCAAGCTGATGCTGTCGGCATCGTTCAGCAACGATGTAAAAGTCGCGTCACGCGCCACCCTCGAGGAGGAGCTCTCCGAATCTACCATAATCTGGATTTCAAGCACGAAAGGTCTTGTGCGCAAATATGAGGGGCTGCAGAATCTACCCGCCGACGGCATAAAGCTGCTCGGGGGCAACTATGTGGCCGAAGCATGGGCCGGCGACAGCGTGTCGGCATCGTTTGACGCCAAATATTACAAAGGACGTGCGCCTTTCACCATCACGTCAGGCACCACCCGCGTGGAGCTCCCCTGCCGCATCGCTAATGTCGTGGCATCGGTCGATTATTCCGAAAATCTTGACGGAGTGCTCAGCGACTACACACTGACCGTGGGTCACAGCCGCGGCTCACTTGAATTCGTCGGACAGGAGCAGCGCAAAGGCTACTTCATGATGCCCTCCGGATCAAAAAATCTCAACTGGACACTCAGCGGCAAACTCGCCGACGGATCTGTATTCACCAAGGACGGAACAATCGAAAACGTCCAGCCGGCCACAGAATATGTCATGCATGTGACCTACACCCCGTCGAGCAGCGACAACGGCGGCGCGTTCATCAACATCGTCATCGACGAGACCACAATTGACTCTGAAGATGAAATTCTTATTACCGTGGCTCCTGATATCATGGGGACATCGTTTGATATCAAACAGGGCATCACAGGTCAGCCCGGCATGTTTGACAAAAAATCGGTTTACATCACAGCCTCTTCCGCGCTTAAAAATGTGATACTCGACTCTCAGCTGCTTACGGCATCGGTCGGAGGCAATGACATCGACCTCATGACCGCGGAAGAAAGCGTGAGCGACGCCCTCAGAGCCTCGGGCATTGAATGGTTTTATGTCTACAATGAAGCTGAAGATATCTCCAACATGAAAATAAATCTCAACGAAGAGTGGCTCAACGCAATAGCCGCTGGAGAATATGTAATGGATATCACAGCTGTAGATGCCGTAGGCAAGAAATCAACAGTATCGATGCCTCTGATTGTCACAAACGCAAAAGCGGAGGCTGTCGAGACAGCAGCCGATGCCGCAACGACATGGGCTACTTCCGCAACCGTCTGCGGCCGCGTGCTTGACAGCTCTGTCACCGATGCCCGGATCGAATACCGCAAGGAGGGTGACACGCAATGGATTGCGGCCAACACCGTCACAGACGGCGCTGACCTTTCGGCTGAAATCTCAGGACTTACGCCCGGCACGACATACGAATACCGTGTAGTCTGCGAAGGCTTCGAGAGCCAGTCAAAACGTGTCACTACCGAAAACGCACTCCAGCTCCCCAATGCAGGATTTGAGGATTGGCAGGTGAAATCAGGAAGAAATGCCACACTCATCTATGCAGAAGGCTCGGAAATGTTCTGGGACTCCGGCAATCACGGCTCGGCAACACTTCAGAAACAGGTAACGACTCCTGACGGCACCTACAGTCACTCCGGCAATTACTCGGCTCTGCTCTCATCACAGAAAGTGGCGCTGTTCGGCATCGGACGTTTTGCAGCAGGCAACATATTCGTCGGCCAATATCTCAAAACCGATGGCACCGACGGCATTCTCGGCTGGGGACGCACGTTCGGTTCACGCCCGAAAGCCCTGAAAGGATATGTGCGTTATGAACCGGCCACAATCAGCTATAATGACTGCGACAAAAAAGCGCTTCCCGAGAAATATCAGGAAATGGAATCGCACGTCGGACAGATGGATCAGGGCGCGATTTATATCGTCATACTTGATAACGACAACAAAATGACCGCAAGCTCGGTCGACTCCGGCAAAGAGACGAGCTGGCCCATCGTTGTGGAGACTAAGAAAGGACAGATTTTCGATGTCAACAGGCCAAATGTCATTGGCTACGGACAGCTCATACTTGATGCTACCGGTGGCGACGGCATGATTGAATTTGAAGTGCCGATCGAATACTTCAGAAAAGATGTAAAAGCGGCCAACATCGCTGTCACCTGCTCCGCATCACGCTATGGTGACTATTTCTGCGGAGGCGACTCCAAAATGTGGATTGACGATTTCGAACTTGTATATTGACACTCCGCGAAGTCACGGACATCGCATGATAAGAGGCGGGATTCCCTTTGGGATTCCGCCTCTTTTAGAGAGTGTCTGGATTTAAATCAAATATAGTAATCCACACGACTGAAGATGAGAGTAAAATGCGGCGGGAAAACGCCACTGAAAATATAAAGTTTTTAAATTCATGATATACGCGATAATTTTTATGACTTACTTGCTATAATTAATTTTGCACAGACGCTTAAAATGCGTAAATTTGCACTTCGTTAATCAACGAGGATGTTGCAGAACTCCGAGAGTGTCTGAATAAAATGCGCACGGTTCGTGCGTCGGTCAACACTCCTGACTGTCAAACAGAATTCCGGATGCACAAACCGTGCGTCACTGCAATATATAGTTATGCAACACCCTCTGACAAACTGAGTTCAAACGATGTTCCGACCAAAGAGACTATACACATTCATGCTACAGACATTCATCCCGGTGTTTGTCATGACATTTTTCATCTGCCTGTTCATCGTGCTGATGCAGTTTCTTTGGCGTTATATCGACGACCTTGTAGGCAAAGGGCTTGAGATAAATGTAATCGGAGAGCTGTTTTTCTATGCCGCGCTCACAATGGTGCCTATGGCGTTGCCGCTGGCCATACTCCTTGCCTCTCTGATGACATTCGGCAACCTCGGCGAGAAGTTTGAACTCACGGCGATGAAAGCTTCCGGAGTGTCATTGCTGAAAACTATGCGTCCGCTTATAATCCTGATACTGCTCATTGCCGGCGGCGCATTTTTCTTCCAGAACAACATATTGCCTGTCGCACAGGTAAAAATGTGGACACTGCTCCACTCCATGAAGCAGAAATCGCCTGAAATGGAAATACCGGAAAAAGCGTTCTACGACCAGATTCCGGGCATTAGCATATATGTCGACGAAAAGGACAAGGAAACCGGAATACTCCGCGAACTCATGATCTACGATATGAGCGGAGGCACGGAAAACACTCGCATCATCGTGGCTGATTCCGGCAAAATCTCGCTCACTCCCGACAAGACAAGACTGCTGCTCAACATCTATCAGGGAGAGCAGTTTGAAAACCTCCGTTCAACCACTGCCGGAGTGCAGTCAAACAACCTGCCCTACCGACGCGAGACTTTCGCACAGAAAGATATCATCATCTCTTTCGACGCCAACTTCAACCGTATGGACGAATCGGCGATGCGCAAGCAATATGTCGGGAAGAATATCGCGGAGCTACACGCAACCATTGACTCAGTGCAGGCGAGAGTCGACAGCGTAGGCAACATATATGCCGCTGAAATAAAAGAAAAACCTTATTTCTCACTCCAATATTACAAGGCGCTCAACACGCCCGACGGCACATTGCGCGTGCCACAAAATGAAATCCGGCTTGACAGTCCGCTTGACATCGATTCGCTGTTTCACAACAATTCCGGGCTTGACGAGGCTACGATAATCAATCAGGCATTATATAAAGCCCGCAGTTTCCGCATGGATTATGAATACAAGAGCAAGCTCATGGAGGAGGATCGCAAACAGATACGCCGCCACGGCATAGAGCTGCAGAAGAAATTCACGCTCTCGTTCGCATGCATAATCTTCTTCTTTATCGGAGCGCCACTCGGCGCAATCATACGCAAAGGCGGCATCGGGCTTCCGCTCGTTGTCTCTGTAATACTCTTCATCATTTACTACATAATCGACAATACAGGCTACAAGATGGCCAAAGACGGCCATGCCGGCGTTGTTGAAGGCATGTGGCTAAGCTCGGCAGTGCTGCTCCCTCTCGGCATATTTTTCACCTACAAGGCAGTCCATGACTCCGGCGTATTCAACATCGACGCATATAAAGCGTTCTGGACCAAAATCAGAGGCAAGCACAAGCGCTCGCTTGAGCCGAAAGAGTTCACGCTTGACGAAGTGACACCTGAAGGCGCGTTCAGCGTAATCGAGGCTTTTGACAGCGATCTGCGGTCATTACGCGACTCTTATCGGCGCATGTCACTTCCCCACAGACTGTACGCACGGCTTTTCGGCACAAAACAATCTGCCGAATGCATGCGTTCAATGAATGCACTGATTGACTATCTTGCAAATTCACGCAGCCATCAGGTCGTGACGATATTAAACAGATATCCATATAAAATAAAACCGGGCGATTTCAGTTCGCTCGCCGAAAACAACGATAATCTGCGCCAATGGTTCATGACCGAAGCCGGCAAAGAGAAAACCGGAATTGAATGACCGATTTGGAGGATGTCTCATATAAACCGCTTTTACAGAACACTACTATATGGAAGATATTAAATTAGATAAGATTGAAGATGCCATCGCTGACTTCGCCGAAGGCAAGATGGTGATTGTAGTCGACGATGAGGACCGCGAGAATGAGGGCGACCTTATTGTCGCAGCAGAAAAGATAACACCCGAGCAGGTCAATTTCATGCTCAAGAACGCGCGCGGCGTGCTATGCGTGCCGATGACGATATCACGCTGCAAGGAGCTTGACCTCCCCCATCAGGTCGATGACAACACATCGGTGCTCGGCACTCCGTTCACTATAACAGTCGACAAACTTGAAGGATGCAGCACCGGAGTATCAATCAACGACCGCTGCGCCACAATCAGAGCGCTTGCCGACCCTGCTTCCACTCCGTCGACTTTCGGACGCCCCGGACATATAAACCCGCTTTATGCGCAGGATGCCGGTGTGTTGCGTCGCTCAGGCCACACCGAAGCAGCCGTCGACCTTGCCCGTCTGGCCGGCTTGCAGCCTGTTGCGGCTCTGATGGAGATAATGAGCGACGACGGCTCGATGGCTCGTCTGCCGGAACTCAAACGCCGCTCTGCCGAATGGGGGCTGAAACTTATATCAATCAAAGACCTCATCGCCTATCGCAATGCCCGCGAAAGCCTCGTGGAGCGTGGTGTCGAGGTTGACATGCCCACAGACTACGGACATTTCCGCCTCATACCGTTCCGTCAGAAAAACAACGGACTTGAGCATATCGCCATCATCAAGGGCGATGTATCCACACCCGAACCGGTGCTCGTCAGAGTGCATTCCTCGTGTGCGACAGGCGACATATTCGGCTCGAAGCGCTGCGATTGCGGAGAGCAGCTTCACAAAGCGCTTGAAATGATAGAAAAGGAGGGGCGCGGCGCCGTAGTGTATCTCAATCAGGAAGGGCGCGGCATCGGACTGATGGACAAGATACAGGCCTACAAGCTTCAGGAAGAGGGGCACGACACCGTTGAAGCCAACATAATGCTCGGACACAAAGCCGACGAACGCGACTACGGAGTAGGGGCTCAGATATTGCGCAGCCTCGGCATCTCGGAGATGCGCCTGATGACCAACAATCCAGTGAAACGTATCGGACTCGAAGGCTATGGCCTGACGGTGGTGGAAAACGTGCCGATTGAGATTGCCCCCAACAGCTACAATCTCAACTACATGACAGCCAAGAAAAACCTTATGGGTCACGACCTTCACAAACTCTGACTCCGGTCACAGTCATAAACAACTGCACCGCGACGCAGAGTCTGAGCGTCGCGGTGCAGTTGTTATTTCAGGTGAAGTCAGATGCCGGACAGGAGCGATTTGTTGCGGAAATCGCGCGGCGACTGCCCCGCATGACTTTTGAAATACTTGCCGAAAAATGACTGGTTTACAAAATTCAGCTTGCAGCTTATTTCCTGTATCGACAGGTCGGTAGAGGTAAGCAACCTCTTTATCTCGTTCACCACATAATAATCAATCCATTCGCCGGCAGTGCGGCCGCTGATATCTTTGACAACAGCCGAAAGATGTTTGGGCGACACGCACAGACGGTCGGCGTAATATCCCACCGAACGCTCCTGTTTGAAATTATTCTCCACCTCGACAATAAACCGGTAGAACAGTGCGTCGCCACGACTGCACTGCGCATTGACAGCACCGTGAATACGTTTGGAGTAATCATTGAGTGTCTCGCAGAATATACCCTCACAGAGCTTGTTGATGACAAGATAGTCGAAATGGTCACGCGACCGGCTGAGCTTGTGTTTTAGAAGGTCGCGAAACAAGACCTGATTAAGAAACTCCTCCTCGTCAAGCTGTATTGTCGGATTTTCCTTATAGTGGAGCGAACAGACCAATATACGCGACATCATCGGCAACATATTGGCAAGATTAGAAATCGCCGACGATATCATGAAGCCCTCGAAATCATCCGACGGACTGTATTTGCGTATCAGATGCCCCGGAAGAAGCACCATTATCGAGCGTGGCACCAGTTTCACCGATGTCATGTCATAGCCAAGTTCAAGGGTTCCCTTGATGCATACAATCAACAGAACAGTTCGGTTTTTTAGCGGGAGTGAGAACTCGGCATTTATCTTCTCAACAGAATCAATGACCGTGAGATATGAATTGTTCCACTCTGCGAAACCGTTGTCTGTATTTAAAATATCAAATCGAAGCAATGATTTGGAATCCATTATTTTTGTTGTTGTTGCGCGAATTTACACATTATTGCTCAATTCTCCTAAAGAAATCGGATTTAGTGTCCCACCTCATCCGTCTCGCCCATAAAATTATCATAAATAAAAAAATAAATATAATTATAGTGCGGATATCTGATATTTTTTTGTTATTTTTGTTCAATGGCAAAAATTTTCCGCATGAACAGACTGCTTATTTCATTATTACTGCTATGTATGGGCATTGCCACCGTTTCGGGGGTCAGTATAACAAAAAAAGATGTAGAAAATTCACTTGACATGCTTGACAAAGAGATTGCCAAGCGCACTGATTATATCCATTCCCGCGAAACCCGCATAGACTCGATCAGGCAACGGCTTGCCGAACCGATTTCTGACCAACGTCAGCTTGACCTTACCATGCAACTCGGCGATTTATACAGTTCATTCAACAACGATTCGGCTCTTATAGCCTATACACGCGGTCTTGACAAAGCCAGAGAAATAGGCGACTCTGTCAATGTATTCCGTTTTCGGGTGAAACGCGCCACAATCCTGCCTTTGTCCGGCTTTGTAATGGAAGCGAATAAAGAATTCGAGTCGATCGACACTTCCGGACTTTCTCACGACGATCTGGTGTTTTACTATACATCCGCGCGTCAGATGTATTCCTACATAACATCATTCTTTATCAACTACCCCGAGTCACGCAACCGATGGAACAGCAAAGCTTCTGCCTACCGCGACTCACTGCTCAGTGTTCTTGATCACAAATCGTTGACCTACGACCTTAACTACAGCGAAGAACTGATAGCGAACAACGATTTCAAAAAGGCAAAAATGGTGCTTCTCGAACTCCTCGACCATATATCACCCAACAGCAATCTCTATGCCAGGACATGCCACCTGCTGGCGACAATTGCCCGCGAGAAAGGCAACACTGACGAAGAGACATATTACCTCGCGCTGTCGGCGATGGCCGACATAAAAGGTGCCGTCAGGGAGGTGATGTCGCTCCAGGAGTTAGGTGTTATAATGTCGGAAAACAATGATATCGACCGTGCATACGACTATCTGTCGGTAGCTCTGACCAATGCGGTGGAGTGTAACGCCACGATGCGCATAGTCCAGTCATCGGAGGCTCTTCCGTTCATCCAGAAAGCCCACTCCGACCAGGTGCAGGCATGGCGTCACCGCATATATATGGTGATAGGCTGCATAATAATCATTCTCATTGTTTTGGTTGTAGCCCTTCTGGCTCTGCGCAATCAGATGCGCAAACAAAATCAGCTCAAGGTAAAACTCCAGAGCGCCAACCATGTGAAAGAGATATACATAAGCCAGTTCTTCCGCCTCTGCTCGATATATATCGACAAACTCAACCAGTTCTGTAAGATAGCCAACCGTAAAATCACATCCGGACAGGTCGATGACCTTTACAAAATCACGAAATCAGGCAAACTTGTCGAGGAACAGAGCGAAGAATTCTACCGTCTCTTCGACGACGCGTTTCTCCACATCTACCCTACTTTTGTTGAAGATGTGAACGCTTTGCTTAAAGAAAAAATCATACTGAAGGAGGGCGAACTGCTCAACAACGACTTCCGCATCCTTGCATTCATGCGTCTTGGGCTTGAGGACACAAATCAGGTGGCGCTCATATTGAACTATTCGGTCAATACAATCTACGCCTACCGCAACAAACTGCGCAACCGCGCCTTTGACCGCGACAACTTCGAGAAGAATATCATGGCAATAGGCGCCATCAACGAATAGCGTCAGAAAAGACTTCTGATTTCAGCAAGCGAAATCTCCGCCATCACCTTGTTGCCATCGGGCGTATAAGCCGGCGTTGACAGGCTGAACAGACTGCTCAGCAGATGCTCGACCTCGCTTTCAGTGAGCTGACGGCAGGCATTTACGGCAGCAGCCTTGGCAAGATGAAGCGCGATCGACTGTCTGACATTTCTCTGTGTGACATCGGTGCCGGTCTGGAGGTCGTCGAGCAACGAAGTAAGCAACTGCACATTGTCACAGTCATCAATTCCCGCCGGTATGCCGTTGATAACCCATGTATCGGCTGTCATTGCCTCGAGTTCAAATCCCATATTAATAATTTCCGCCTTGTTCTCATTAAGAATAGCAATGCGCGCAGGCGTCAGATTTACAGCCTCCGGAAACATCACTTTCTGAGCCGGTATTGGCGCCTCGGCGCAACTCCCGACATACGATTCATAGAGCACTCTGACATGGGCGCGGTGCTTGTCGATTATAAGCAGGCCGGAAGCTGTCGGAGTCACAATATATCTGTCATTCAACTGTATCGTGGATTTCGGAGTCACGGATACGGCATCCTCCTTCTGAAGCGGTCCGGCGTCTTTGTCACCACTGTTTATGCGGCTCGGTATGGCATCAGAATCGCTGCCAGCCGTGCTGCGGCTCTCGACAAACAGGCTGTCGCTGTCGGGGTGTATTACGGTCTCCGTGCTGCATTCAAACGCCTTATACAGCTTGTCCCAGTCATCGACGGCGTGCGCGGCGCTACGCTGCCACATTGCCTGCGGAGACACTCCGGGCGATGCACTTTCCTGAAAGGGATTATAGTCAGATGATGCCGAAAAATCGGGCATAGCACCCGCGTCAGGCACGAATGCCGGTATCTCGGGCAGATCGTCGTCACGGTCGAAATCGATTGACGGCACAGCATTGAATTTGCCGAGCGACTCGCGCACGGCGGCATTGAGAATTTGCCATATAGCCTGCTCGTTTTCAAATTTTATCTCATTTTTCGTGGGATGGATATTGACATCGATTGTCGATGGATCCACCTCGAAGTTGATAAAATAGTTAGGCTGCTCGTCGGCACGTATAAGCTGCTCGTAGCAGTTGAGTATAGCCTTATGGAAATACGGGTGGCGCATGTTGCGGCCGTTGACAAACAGATATTGCAGAGCTCCCCGCTTGCGGGCATTTTCAGGCAGTCCGACAAAACCTGATATCTTGACGATGGAAGTCTCTGTCTCCACAGGTATGAGCTGACGCTCAACCGATTTGCCGAACAGATTGCCGATGCGCTGCTTCAGCGGAGCGTGGCGGAGCTGGTGGAGAGTGACATCATTATGTATGATCGTGAGGTCGACATCGGGATTGACAAGTGCAAGACGTTCGAACTCATGGAGAATATTGTTGAGCTCCACGGAGTCCTTCTTCAGAAACTTCCGTCGGGCAGGCACATTGAAAAAGATATTTCTAACCATCAGGTTTGTGCCCGGAGCGGCCGCGGCAGGCTGCTGTGACTCTACTTTTGAACCCGAGATAAATATCTGCGTGCCCACAGTGTCCTCGCGCCGCATAGTCTTGAGCTCGACCTGAGCAATTGCAGCGATTGATGCAAGCGCCTCGCCCCTGAAACCCATCGTGTGAAGCGCAAAAAGATCGTTGGCAGCCGTGATTTTTGATGTGGAATGCCGTTCGAAAGCCATTCGTGCGTCAGTGGGCGACATGCCGATACCGTTGTCGACAACCTGTATCAGCGTGCGTCCGGCATCCTTAAGCACTATTGTAATGTCGGTAGCCTTGGCGTCAATAGCGTTTTCGACCAACTCCTTGATGACAGACGCCGGCCGTTGTATCACTTCACCGGCCGCTATCTGGTTGGCGACCGAATCGGGTAACAGTTTGATAATATCGCTCATAGTATGATTTGTTGGATCGCATGACAAAGTTAATCATTTATGAAAAACACCCGCAACACCTGTTGATAAATGACATATAATGTTGAAAAATTGCTAATTTTGCAATAGATTTCAGTCATAAACAACCGCATGGACTCGCTTTGGATATTCAATCCCGAAAATGATATAGCACTTGGCAATAATCTCAGATATTTCACCCCTCCGCGCAATGCTATGCTTCTGCGCAATCACGGGGCGATGCTTCCGGCATGGATTGCCAAACCCGGCGATATGGTTTGCACCGAAAACACGACAGATGCCGAGTGGCTTGACAGCATGTCGGATATCTTAAAGAAGGAAATCACGATACTGACTCCCGGCAATATCAGCCGTGTCGGCCACGTATGTCCGTGGGGTTGGTCGCATGCCATCGTTGAAAATCTCGCCCGCACAGGCATCAGCCGCAACATCATGCCTGACCCGCAGCAAATCGAACGTATACGCGCTCTATCACACCGCCGTACGTCAGTCACAATCAACCGTAAACTATTGGAAACGGGGATGAAAGCCACATTGCCGGTTGAGTTTTCAGACATCGCATCTTTACGCAGCTATCTTGACGCGCACAACCGTGTAGTCATGAAATCGCCGTGGTCATCAAGCGGACGCGGAGTCATCTACTCGGAAAAGATGGATACCGCACGGATGCTCAGCCTTGCCGAAGGAATAATAAAAAATCAGGGAAGCGTGATGATTGAACAAATGCTTGACAAAATCATTGATTTCGCAATGCTTTTCAATATAGGAAATGATGGGGCGAAATACATCGGTCTCTCTGTTTTCGACACACAGTCCACAGGCAATTATGCCGGCAATCTGATTGCATCTGAAAGCCATCTTTCGGATCTGATCGGCAGATATGTCGGACATCAGCATCTTGAACAGCTGAAACATTCGCTTGAAAACATCCTTACAGAACTTATCGGTGACGCTTACAACGGAGTGTGCGGCATCGACATGATGGTACACAAAAATTCTGACGGAACATACGCCATAGCCCCTTGCATCGAGCTGAACCTGCGCTACACGATGGGTTACGTAGCCCTTTGCCTTGCCCGCGACATAATCGCGCCTGACAAAACGGGCAAAATGAACGTCACCTACACCGGCAACAAGTCAGACAATCATCCGTCAGAAACAGATATTCCGCGTTTCGACTCGGCCAACCGTCTCGTTTCAGGCACTTTGTCGCTTGTTCCGCCAAACCCCTATTTCACCATCACTTTGCGTATCGACCATTCAGCGGTTTAAACAATATATCCTCAGATCAGATTTAGTTTTTTGAGGGTGCGGTAGAGAGTGCGGGTTGGAAGTCCCATTACATTGTAAAAGCAGCCGTCGATTTTTTTGATACCTGTAAGACCGATCCATTCCTGTATGCCGTATGAACCGGCCTTGTCGAGTGGCCGGTATTTCTCCACGTAAGAAATGATGTCGGCATCCGACAATTCATCGAACTCTACTATAGTGACTTCGTCGAAAGTATATATTCCATCAGTAGTTGTAAGCGACACTCCGGTAATCACTTTATGCCGGGCGCCCGACAGCCGGCGAAGCATCGCTACAGCTTCGGCTTCGGTGTGCGGTTTACCGAGTATCTCCCCGTCGATTATCACAACTGTATCCGCTGTGATAAGCAATGTGTCCGGTTCGATTTCATAGCTTTGCGCTTTGAGGCGCGACAGATAAGCGGGAACTTCTTCCGCTCTGAGTTCGCCGGGATATATCTCTTCGACATCGTTCAGTCTGACAGTCTCAAAATCAATATCCATCATCGTCAACAGTTCCCTGCGGCGCGGCGACCCGCTCCCCAACAATATTTTTTTCATAAGTATCTGTATCTAAGAATTACCAGCCGAAAGCCTTCTCGGTCGACATCCATTGCCCCTGCGCCTTCATTACTTCCTCTATGATGTCACGTGCCACTCCGTATCCGCCTTTCACCGGAGATATATAGCGGGCAATCCCCTTTATATCAATGTCGGCATCGGCAGGAGCCACTGGCAGTCCGACAGTGCGCATGCAGTCATGATCAGGGATGTCATCGCCTACAAATACCACTTCCAATGCATCCAGACTGTTGTCGGCGAGCCATTTCTGAAGAATTGGCAGCTTCATTGATGACCCCATGAACACATCATTTATGCCAAGAGCCTTATATCTCAACGCTATAGCATCACTGTAGCCACCGGTAATGATGGCAAACTTATAGCCATGTTTCACGGCAAGCTGCATTGCATAACCGTCTTTCACGTTGACCATACGCATCGGTGCCCCGTCTGAACCCATAGGCACTGTCGACGGCGAGAGCACACCATCCACATCAAATACAAACGCTTTTATTTTCGACAGGTCATAATCAATCTTGCTCATGATGATATGTATTATATATTTGGCATGATATCAGTTCATAAAGTCGGGCATCAGCCTCGTCAAGCATGGCGATATGACGCTCCATGACATGAGTGTCGCCACGACGTGCGGGCCCGGTCTGCGCCTCGGCAGGCGAAAGAGATGATATTTTTTCGATTGTCTCGCGCAACAACGGATCGAGCGCATGGATATCGGTGCCGCACATTCGCAGCTGACGGTCGGCCACAGTCCACATATAATTCACAAAATTGCAAGCGAACACCGCCGCAATGTGCAATCGGCGGCGACCCTCTGAATCAAGCCGGCTAACTCGTCCGCTGATTTTCGATGCAAGCGCCTGCAGCTCTTCTGCCGTGCGCTCCTCGTTTGCCTCGACAAACAATGGCACCTGACTCATGTCTACCGGTTTACTCTTTGAAAAAGTCTGTAGCGGATAAAACACACCGTAACGCGACCGGCGCCTTTCGAAGACTCCGGCGTCGACACTTCCTGACGTATGCACCCATATTCCGTTACCGCACCACTTGATACTCTCTGTCAGAGCGGCTATACTGTCGTCAGTCACCGCCATCAGATAGAGGTCGGCATCGCGACACACAGCATCGGCTTCATCAACAGCATTGCATGCCGGAGATATGGAAGCCGCCAACTCGCGTGCATGACCGATATTCCGGCTGAAAATCTGTTTTATCTCGATATGCGGAGCGAGCGCGCGGGCAAGATGTGTGGCCACATTCCCCGACCCGATTACCACGCACGTCTTAATCATTGGCTTTATAACAACCGATATGCACGTTTTCCCAATGAAGTTTCGATGTGTCACATGGACGACGCTCTTCGTCGGGATAACCGAATGTCAGAATACACACCACTGATATCTCTTCCGGAATTCCGAGCAATTCCTGCACATATTCGTTGGCGGGAGTGCCGTCGGTCTGATACCGGTCTCTGACTTCAATCCAGCATGAACCTATACCGAGATCAGCGGCCTGAAGCTGCATATATGACGCAGCAGCTGACGCATCTTCAATCCATGCTTCCGATTTTGTTGCATCCACTGCAACCGCAACGGCCAAAGCGGCTTTGGCTATCGGATGAGCGCCTGCAGGTTTGCACTGGCTCAGACGTTCGAGCATATTCCTGTCATCGACGGCCACAAACTGCCATGCACGCGAATTTTTAGATGTCGGAGCCATAAGTCCGGCTTCCAGAATGAGTTTTACCGACTCGGCGTCGAGCGGTTCATTTTTATAGCGACGTATGCTGCGTCGTCTGACGAGCAGTTCATGCAATGAATCCATATATGTAATATTAAGAAATAAAATCAGCGCATCGAGCACACCCACGCATCGGCAAACCTGCGTCCGATCTCATCATCGTCTTTTGCCCGGAGTGCTTCATTAGTAGTGCTTCCCGTTGCCGCATAGACCCTGTACTTGCCATCTTTCTCAAGTATGCCAAGCTCCACGTCGCTATGCTCTTTCACAAACTTTTCAGCCTGCGACATTGACTGAAGCGAAGCCACTACAAGACAATAACGGTCTGACGCATCAAGACGCACAGCCGGCACTGCCTCAACAGCAACGTCAGCGACAGCATCAACCGTTTCAGACGACTGCATTTCAGCCACATCATCACGGCTTTCATCAGGCACCATGATATTCAGCGTCCGCTCCTCTCCTATCGACGGCATAATCGAAGTCTGCGACGATTTCTGTGACATCACTGGAGCAATCGAAGCCATATCATCGTTGCGGTTGAACGACGGGCGCAGCAACGCAACTGAAACTGCCACGGCCACTGCCACCGCTGCAGCCGCTCTTACAGCTCTCAGACCGATACGCGACAGACGGCCGCGGTGCGATGCCTCTATACGTCCGGCAGTTATAGCCTCTTCCTTCACTTTGCTGAGCAACGGCTTGATTAAAAGAGCCTCAAAACCGCAGTTACCGACATGCGACTGCACCCCCGAGGGCTCGAATATTACCGATACATTATCCTGCCGTATGAAACGACCGACTTTTCCAAGCGAGATTTCTCCGTCAAATTCAAGCTGGTGCTTCATGGCAGCGAGCTCTTCCTCAACAATGCGCGACGCACGGGCGAAAGAAATCGCCTCTTTGCGCGCGATTGACGACGCAAGAAGTCCGTCATTGTAGTCAACACTTGCGCAGAACGACAGTTCACGCCGGGGCGGATACATCAGACCGAGTGTTTCATCAAAACAAGCAGGCTGATAATCAGCAATAAAAGCGCCCCATTTTGGCAGAACGACACAGTCGTGCCGATGCACAAGATATTCAATATGTCGGATAACGTGGTTCATCGATACAAAATTAACTCAATTATAGTTTTCTTACAAATAATTTCAATTAAAAATATCTAACTTTGCGACATAATTTTTCAACGCAACAAATCCACATCCAAGTCAAATATCAATATGTGTTTAAACTATAGAACATTATATATATTTCTTACGGCAATCCTCGCGGCTTGCCCGTCATTTGCAGAAATTCCCGCTGACAACATGCAGTCGATATGGAGTGATATCGACAGATCGGTGGCCGCACAGCAATGGCATACAGCCGACTCGCTCATCGTGAAAGCCCTCGAGACAAACGACGATAAAGCCACAGCCGCAATGCTGCTGTCAAATCTCGGTATGATACGCTACTACGCCGGCAACGACTCTCTTGCCGCTGCCACGCTGACTCTGGCCCACGATTCGGCTCCGGCATCGGTCACAATTCTTGCCAACAGAGCGAAAGTATACACCTCGATGGGACGCATCGCCGATGCCGTGAATGACTATGACAATATCGAACATCTTGATTCGACCTATTCCGACACTTATCTCTACAGAGGTCTGATATATCTTTACAGCGGCAACTTCGAGGACGCCCTGTTTGACTTGCAAAAACGTGAAAGCCTGTCGCCTGACAACGAGGATACCCTCATTGCTATGGCAACATTCTACACCATCACGGAAAACTTCGAAAATGCCGTTTCATATTATACACGCCTGATAAGAGCACAACCGCAAGCGGAATATTATGCAGGCAGGGCGCTGTGCGCTCTGCAGCTCGACCGCCTTGTCGACGCATCTGAGGATATTGCCGACGGACTTGACCTCGATGCCGGCTATTCCGAGCTCTACCTGTGCCGTGCGATTCTCAACAAAAAGCGATACTGCGCCGACGATGCCCGGGCCGACGCCGACCGGGCAATCAGTCTCGGCGCCAACCCCGCACGCATCAAAGCGCTTGTAGGCCTGTGAAGCTCCGGCTCATCATAAGATAACGGCAATTAAAAAAGCGAAATCGGCATCCATATTCCGAATGTCGATTTCGCTTTTAGTTGAGTTGATAGGATAATTGAAAGAACTTGTATTATTCCTGAATGAGAGAGATAAGTAATTCCTTCTCATCTTCGGGGTCATCCTGGATGGTGATTTTGTTTTCACGACCAAGCCAGCCGAGAGCCGCATACAATTCTTTTTCTTTCAGTTTGGTGATTTTCTTGAGCTGTTTTACACCCAGAGTCTGAGCGTCAGCGAGTGCATTCCATACGAGTCCTGCCCATGCGCCAATGACTTCTACGTTCATCATTTTCTAAGTTAAATTAATACTACAGTTATAATAAATAATAATTGAATTTGGTTCATTTTTCTGCAAAAATAACACTTTTTCGTTATAATTACACATTTTAACAGTTTTATTTATCAGTAAATCAGCACAAAAAGAAAACAAAAGACCGCAACGCGCTAACAATCAACAATTTGAAATTTTGCACAAAAAGTCTTTTTTATCTCAACCAAAATGCTTAATTTTGGTTTCATTTATGGAAAAATGATATTTTAATGGAAGCATCAGTTATAAAGAATACAGGCAGTTGGTATGTCGTACGCACTGACGACGGCCCAGAAATCGACTGCAAGATAAAGGGCAATTTCAGGCTCAAGGGAATACGCTCCACCAACCCTATTGCCGTGGGCGACCGCGTAAAGATAACAGTAAACGAGTCGGGCACTGCATTTATCACAGAAATACTTCCGCGTAAGAATTACATAATACGCCGCGCAAGCAATCTGTCGAAAGAGTCTCATATACTTGCGTCAAACCTCGACCAGACCCTTCTAATCGTCACGCTCGCACACCCTACCACTTCGCTGACATTCATCGACCGCTTCCTCGCTACAGCCGAAGCCTATCGTGTGCCCGCCATAATCGTAATCAACAAAACCGATCTGCTGACTGATCCGGAAGACATGGAGCTTCTTGAAGCTGTAAAATACCTGTATGAATCAATCGGCTATCACGTCATAACGACATCAGCAAAAAACGGTGACGGCATCGAAACGCTACGCACCGGGCTTGAAGGAAAGACGACTCTTATCTCAGGCAATTCGGGCGTAGGCAAGACCACACTCATCAACGACCTTATACCCGGACTCGACCTACGCACCGCAGCCATATCGGAAGTGCATGACACTGGCACGCACACCACCACATTCTCCGAGATGTTTCAATTGCCGGGCGACGGCGGCGGATACATCATTGACACTCCGGGCGTACGCGGGTTCGGCACCATTGAGATGGACGAGCATGAGGTGTCGCATTTCTTTCCCGAGATATTTAAATTCGGCGCTGACTGCCGCTTCAACAACTGCACCCATACCCACGAGCCGCATTGCGCCGTCATAAAGGCTCTCGAAGAAGGTCTGATATCACAGTCGCGCTACAACTCGTATCTCAGCATTCTCGAGGATTCCAATCCCGACAAATACCGCAAACCCTATTAACATGAACATACTGATAATAGGAGCCTCATCAGGCATCGGCCAGGAGCTGTGGAAGCATTACGCTTCGGATGGCAATCGCGTAGCAGTGCTCGCCCGACGCGGAGAGCTTTTACAACAGATGGAAAATGCCCGTCCGAACCACACTTTGGCTATAAGCTGCGACATATCCGACCACACCTCGCTTGAAACCGCAATCGCATCGGTAAATTCCGAATTTGCCGTTATCGACCTTGCGATTATATGCGCAGGCATTGGAGAGTTAAATCCTCAACTGGATATCGAAATCGAACGAGAGACAATATCAGTCAACGTTGCAGGATGGACAGATGCCGTCAATGCCACATATAGCATTTTCGAGCGTCAAGGCTACGGACATCTGGTGACCGTGACATCGATAGCCGGCCTCAACCCGACGCCTATAGCTCCGTCATACAGCGCATCAAAGGCCTATCAGATCAATTATACGCGGTCGCTCATAAAAAAGGCCAAGGGAACAGGCATAACGGTGACAGAAATACGACCCGGACTTGTCGACACAAGAATGGCAAAAGGCGACGGTCTGTTCTGGGTCATGCCACTGGGCGCCGTCACATCACAGATTGTCAAAGCTATAAGACGCAAGACCAAACGACGCATCGTGACAAAAAGATGGCGCATCGCCAATTTTATCCTTCGTCATTTCATTTGAAACCGGCATATAAACATGACAACGCCCGCAAATTTGCATTTGCGGGCGTTGTCATGTTTATCCGTATTATTGCCATTTCAACAGCAATGTCGCCATGCCGTAAGGTGGCATGCTGAGAGCCCCGTCAAACTCTGAAGATGGCTCTTCCTCCCGTTCACATATATAGCTTCCTGACGGAGTTGCGCGAGGATATGACACATTGACCTGCTCCTCCTTGTCTGACACCGAACGCAGGCGGACAATCATCGATTTTTCCGTCACCTCCGTCTTTCACGACCGACACCACCACATTTGGATTGTCGATTGCCACCGGAGCTTTGATTTCAGATGCATTTTTGGCAAGGACATGCACAAGGGGCTGAGCCTGCGCCATGCCGAAACGGTTGACCGACGCCACGTCAAGCGCACCGTGAGGCATCATACGGTAGGCGAAAGTCACTTTACCCTCCTGCGTCTGCGGGAAATTGGTGTGCCAGTGATTATTCATCGCCCAGGAATAAATCTCGGTCTAATGCTCAGGCAATACCGACTTCCAGTCTCCATTGTTTCTCCAGCCATGGGCATTATGATGCCGACGGACAATGGATTGAAATTCGGGTCGAACCTCAAAGCGGCAAAGTGAAAGTACACCACTTCGACACCGTAAACGCATCAGCAGTAAAAGTGACATTCCACCCGACAACCGGCAACATGACACTCCACGAAATCGGCGTCTACAACCAGCGTTGACACAGTCAGAAACAACAGCAAAACCATATCGCCCGAATTGTATCAGCGCAATTCGGGCGATATGGTCTTATATATATATGTTCAATTATTGGCTGCGACGTTTTGCAGCAGTGTGATTTTACGCCATTGGTCCTCTGTCGTAAACGACGAAGTGTCATAGGCATCGTCATTGACCATGAAACCATCGACAGGACTTATTCTCAGCCATGCCGGCGTTATCTTTGCAAGCAGATTGTCAACCTTTGTGATTATCGACTGCTCCGATTCAAGCTGCGGTTGCTTAACATCGACTACTCCGAGTATCAGCCCCTTCCCGGCGGGAAATGAGACATTGCCGTCGCCAAGCAGATTGCAGGCGGTATCTGACTCAGCCATGAAAGCGCTGACGTTGGAATGATTGAATATAGCCTCGACAATAAGCGGGTGCATGCGGCTGGCATGACCGAAACGCTCCGTACAGTTGGCTTTGATTGACAATATGATTTCCATGTCGGCAGGCATTCCGGCAAGCGACTCATCGTTGACCGACGTCAGCATTGGCATCAGAGCCACCGGGTCAAGACCTCCCTGCAGCAGACGCTTCAGTTTGTCGTGATCGCAGAATGTATTCCACGAAGTGTCGCGCAGTATGACACTGCGGCAACCAAGTTCGTAGAGTCTGTTTATTGTCAGCCTGTAGGCCTCGGCAAGCCGACCGGCCACAGATGCAGTGTCGCTTACGTTGCCGTTAAGCATCAGCCAAACGAGCAGATGGGCAGGCGCGGGAAGAGTGACACGGGCCGTTTCCCCTTTCTTCAACAGATCTTTGAGAAACAGGAACTGTCCGAATATAGGATGCTCTGGATTGAACCTGATGTCACCTGTTATCTCGGGAACGGAAGCACACAGTTCTGTGTCCTGCCAAAGATTTCCGCTCGTCACGCAACGGCATTCCACACCTTCAAGGCCGCAAAGGAAATCAAGATCCCAGGAGTGACGGCGCATCTCTCCGTCAGTTATGGCTGACAGACCGGCCTCACGCTGGCGCTCAACAAGTTCACTGATACATTTATCCTCAACCTTTTTCAATTCATCGGCAGAAATTCTGCCTTCTGCAAAATCCTCTCGTGATTTCGTCAATTCTGTCGGGAACATAAATTGTCCGGCATGTTCCACTGCAATAGCTGTAAGTGTCATAGCTCCTTAAAATTATTGTACCTTTCAAAAATCAGTCTGACGACAGCCTGATAATGAATATCCGGCTGCCATGTATCCGGGAGCAGCATGCCCCGGAAATTCATTTCAGGCGCAAATTAACGAATTTTTTCCGTAATTACCAAACTTTTTCACTTTACAGCTTTCCAGGAGCAGGGATGGAAGCGTTAGAAATCGATTGTAAGTCTGACGTTAAACTGACGGCGTGTCAGATAGTTGGGCACGGCGTACTGGATATTGTTGACATCTGTGACCCAATAATAGGAGCTCACATTTGAGATGTCAAGAAGGTTGAACACATCAAAACCAAGCCACATCGATTTGAAATACTGATGCATGCCCGACCGATTTTCGCCTTCGCCAAGAGGCGAAAGCAACGCGTATGACAGCCCGACATCCACGCGTTTGTAGGCCGGAGCCCGGAAATATCCCTTGTCACGCGAGCCATGAGGCGCGGTTGTGGGAAGTCCGTCAGAAAGTATTCCGCGCAGCGAGAATTTGAGTTTCGGAAACTTAGGGAAGTAATCGGTGAAGAAAACGGCAAACGAATATCTCTGGTCGGTCGGACGCGGCACATTCACACCATTGAGGTTTTCGTTGGTTTTCATCAATGAGAAGCTCACCCACGAATCAGTGCCCGGAACAAACTGCCCGAAAAGTTTAAGGTCAAGTCCGGCGGTATAACCTGAGGTCTCGTTTTTACCCGAATACACGATTTTGAGGTTATCGATTTCGTAAGGTATAAGATTTCCAAGATTTTTGTAGTACAATTCGCCGGAGAGTTTAAACGGGCGGCTGAACGCCCTGAATGTATAGTCCGTGCCAAGTATGAAATGGATCGAACGCTGCGACTTTATTTCATTGTTGAGCGCTATCACCGTATTTCTCAGGCCGTCGTCGACCGGCATACGGTATTCTTTATAGAACGGCGACTGATAGTATAGTCCGGCCGCCATGCGCATGGTGAGGTTGTTGTTGCGCTCGGGCACAAAAGCCACCGATGCACGCGGACTTACGAGAAACTCCTTGTTGAAGTCCCAGTAGCTCAGACGCAGACCACCGTTAATTGCAAAATAACCTGACGATGAGTTGACTCGATATGAGTCCTGCACATAAAAAGCGATGCGGTTTGACGAAAGATTATGACGCGACGAAAGATTATATATCATCTTGATTGCATCGGGGTCTGTGGGGAGTGTAAATCCGGCTGAATCTCGCAGCTCCCACTCGCGCGAACGCTCATGAATTGTTTCATGCTTGAAGTCAATGCCATACGACAGGTTGTGATGCCTGATGCCGGTGACACCTTTAAGTCCGAGCGACATCACCGACATTTTAAGGCGGTTGCGCGCATGCTCATGATAGCGCCCTACACCAAGTTCGCCGCCTACGGCATTGCCGGAGTCTCCGCCGCCGGTAGTTCCGGCCTGGTCAAGCCAGTACTCTCCGGAGATATCATAGCTTACAAGTTCATTTGTAAGATATCCGGAAGCCAGCAGTGTGAACTTCGTAGCGTCAGACGGACGGTATGACAGATTCAACGCTCCGAAATAAGTTTCAAACCGGTCTTTCTCCTTTCCGTCAAAATATACTTTAAACTGTTTGGCATCTTCCGAGGTGCCGAAGTTTGTCTGCCGGCTTGTCGGTGTGAAGTTATAGTTGTTGACTGCGATATTGCCAAGGAAAGACAGCTGCCACCGGCTGTTCATTTTAAGCACCATGTTGGTCTGATAGTCAAGGAAGTTGGGATTGTACTCCCCTTTTGTATCCATAGAGCTCAGAAGCGACGAATTGCGCTTGTAGCGGAGTCCGTGGAGTTGCGAGAAATGACGGGAATTCTGGCCGAGAGTCAGGCTGCCGCCCATCAGACTTGCCGACAGTGAGCCCTCGAAGGCCTCAGGTTCACGATAAGTGATATCAAGCACCGACGACATCTTGTCGGCATATTCAGCGCCGAACCCTCCGGTAGAGAAACCGATGGCACCCACCATATCCGGATTTATGATGCTCAATCCTTCCTGCTGTCCCGATGATATAAGCTGCGGACGATACACTTCCGTGCCGTTGATATACACTGAATTTTCGTCGTATGTGCCACCGCGCACCGAATATTGCGACGACATCTCGTTGTTGGAGTTGACGCCCGCAAGCGTGGCGAGCATAGCCTCGACACTGCCTCCGGTGGCATCAGGAGAAATTCTGACATTGGAGGCATCGATAGTCTGCATCTGCGAGGTCTGCTTCTTGATATCGGTGACCTCTATCTCTCCGATTTCGTAGGTGGCCGGCATCATCTTGACATTTAACGTCACATCGCCGGCGGCATCGATAAGCCGGCGGTTCACCTCCTTGTAGCCGATGCAGGTGAACACAACGTTTATCGTATCGCGCTGCGGCACCGTGAGGGTATATGTGCCGTCAAGACCCGAAGTGGCACCCAGAGCCGTACCGGCTATGCGCACCGATACGAATTCGAGGTCTTTATCCTCGTTGTCAACGATCTTCCCGTGAAGTCTCACCTGGGAATAGCCGACAATTGCGCAGACCATGACAAGAACTGCCGATATGCAGAATTTATGTAGATTCATCTCAATAGTTAGATATATGTTGGACCTGACCGTTTTTATCCTGATAAAATAACGATAAAAAACATGCAAAATTATATGTCCGAATAATAAATTGAGTAATTTTGCAATATGGAAGAACAAATAAAACTGTCATTGCCGCATCTTGCCGGCAACGAAAACAAATATGTGAAAGACGCTATCGATTCGACCTGGATAACTCCGCTCGGTCCATACGTCAACCGCTTCGAGGCTCTGCTTGACGATTATCTCGGAGTTAAAAATGTGGTCGCGCTCAGCGCGGGCACTGCGGCCATACATCTTGCGCTTGACCTGCTCGGTGTCGGCAAGGGTGACGAGGTGATCTGTCAGTCGATGACATTCTCAGCTTCGGCCAATCCAATTGTATATCTTGGCGCCACACCGGTGTTTGTCGACAGCGAGCCTGACACCTGGAATATCGATCCGCAACTTCTGCGTCATGCCATAGAGCAACGCATCAAAGCCACCTCGAGAAAGCCCAAAGCCATCGTAGCTGTGTATCTCTACGGCATGCCGGCAAAAATCGACGAGATAATGAAGATCGCAGCCGAGTTTGACATTCCGGTCGTCGAGGACGCCGCCGAGGCTATCGGCTCGGAATATAACGGACACAAGTGCGGCACAATCGGCCGCTTCGGCATTCTGAGTTTCAACGGCAACAAGATGATTACCACATCGGGAGGCGGCGCGCTGATATGTCCCGACGAGGAAAGCGCGCGCCGCGCATTATTTCTCGCAACCCAAGCCCGCGAGAACCGTCCGTATTACTATCACGAGACTATCGGCTACAACTATCGTCTGAGCAATGTCAGCGCCGCCATCGGTTGCGCGCAGATGGAAGAACTTGACTGGCGGGTAAACCGCCGTCGTGCCATCCACGGCATTTATGCCGATATGTTGCGCGGCAATGCCAACGTCATGGTCCACTCCAATCCGGGATCGGAATTCAATTCCAACTACTGGCTGTCGACAATCCTGCTCTCCGACTCATCTCCCGTCACTGCCGACCAACTGCGCCAGACACTTGCCTCACACAATGTCGAGACACGATTGCTATGGCGTCCGATGCACATGCAACCGATTTACAGCGATGCGCCGGCATATCTCAACGGAGTGTCAGAGCGTCTGTTTGACCACGGGTTGTGTCTGCCGAGCTCCACTACCCTTTCCGACGAACAGATTAGACACGTAGCCGAGTTAATCAACAAATACACAACCGTATGACGCCGACACTTGTAGCTTTCGACCTCGACGATACAATATATAAGGAGCGAGACTTCGTTATATCGGGCTACCGCGCGGTGGCCCGGGAAATAGCATCCATCGACAGCGCGTTCAACTACGACGAGATGGTGCACGTTATGGCTAACGCCCCTCTGAATCCGTTCGACTCGCTAGAGGAATATCTGCTCAACCGCTCGATACAGCAATCCATAACAGTCGACTACGATATTCCGCACATGGTAGCCACCTACCGCAACCATTATCCCGACATAAAGGCTGACGACGCTTTAGATGTCATCCAAAATCTTAAAGATGAAGGCTACCGCATAGGCCTTATAACTGACGGACGCGCCATCACACAGACCAACAAGTTAAAGGCGCTCGGCCTCGACCGCGTCATCACACCGGATAATATCTCAATATCTGAACTTGTCGGCGGCGAAAAATATACACCTGTCGCTTTCGAGCACATGATGAAACAGAATGCCGACATCAGCCGTTTCGTATACGTCGGCGACAATCCGATGAAAGATTTCCTCTGGCCCAACCGTCTTGGCTGGGTTACAATACAGCTTATCGACGACGGGCGCAACGTCCACTCCCAGCAAGTATCTCTTCCGTCAGATGACTACCGTCCACAATACAGAATAAAATCGCTTGACCAGCTCTCTGCATTGCTCCATTCCCTCTGACAGTCATTCCTATAACATCTTGACGGCAATATTTCAGACACAATAAAAAAGCCGAAGTCGGTGATCAGTCGACTTCGGCTTTTAGTTTTTTAAGAGTCAAGGCATTGCGGTCTGTTGTGACCGTGATGCGCCTGCGTCACGGCTATTACTTGCCTGAGATGCTGTCAGAGACAGTCAGACGTGCGCGGCCTTTGGCGCGACGGCGTGCAAGCACTTTGCGACCATCGGGGGTCGACATTCTTTCACGGAAACCGTGTTTGTTAACTCTTTTACGGTTAGAAGGTTGAAATGTACGTTTCATCTTTATTTATCTGTTTAATTTGTTTGTTCACAATTCGGAGTGCAAATTTATGAAAATATTTCCTAAAATCCAAATTTTATTTCACTCACGGCAAAAATAGACTCTCAGAATCAAAGAGTCTGATGCGTCCGAGGTCATTTTTTACAGGCTGAAAGTTATCTGAGGATATGCCCCACAGAAAAGTGGCATTGATATGGTCGGGCGATTGCGGATCAAGTGAATTCAGACGGACACGTCCACCGCTGCTGTGCACAATGTTGCCTTGCCCGTCACGCAGCAACGCCACATGCGTGATGCGCTGAGTCGACGGATTTCCGAAGAAAGCGAGGTCGCCGGCTTTCAGTTTGTGCCAATCGGTGATTTTTTCACCCATCAGCGCCTGTTTGGAGGCATCACGCTGCAATAATCGTCCGTTGAGCCAATATGCCGTCCATGTCAGACCGGAGCAATCCATCCCTTTGGGTGACATTCCACCCCACAGATATGGTGCTCCGAGATTATCCATGCCGTAGGCGATAACTCTGTCGACTGACAAAGGCTGTCGGCTCCATTCCGTCAGAGCCATCAGCACATCGGCCGGAAGTGTACCCTCCCGTCCGTCGGGAAGAATGACGTGGGCAGTCAATGAGTCTCCGGGACAAACTCCTTCATATTCGAGAATTGCACCGGGCACTATGTCGGAAATCTGCTTGCCGTCAGCAGCAGCGATTGCCTGTTCCTTGTTGGTATTGACTATGACCCGCTCGGAGTTTTTCCACTCGTTATATTCTTCAGTCGAAACAGGATGTAGCGTATTACCGATAATATATCCTTTATAACCGTCGATTGTCTCTACCCGATACCATTCGCCCTCCACAGCAAGAATTTTAACCGGGAAACCCATAAGCTGCTGGGTGACAAGCTCACCTGAGTGCGACGGGCGCGACCGCACGTATGCGGTGGAAATATCGACCAGAGCATAACGGTCAGTCGCAACGACTGATGACAGCGCCACGGCAAACAAAGCTGCGGTTATAAGAAATCGTCGGATTTTCATTTAAAAAGTATACTACAATATAAAGTTGTGTAACACTTACAATGTTGATGACACTTGTTGTGAGGTGGTTTTGCGCAGCCGCAACCGGCACCTTTATTTACCGGTAATACGGTTGATTACCTCCTTGATCTGCCCCACGAGAGTGTTTGCTCGCTCAGCGTCGGCAGCCTCGGCATAGATACGAATTATCGGTTCGGTATTTGACTTGCGCAGGTGCACCCACGAGTCAGCGAAATCTATTTTCACTCCGTCGATATCTGTAATCTGTTCGTTGCCGAATTGCTCCTTGACAGATGCGAGAATGGCGTCGACATCGATGTCGGGAGTCAGCTCTATCTTGTTCTTGACTATCTCATATTGTGGATAGGTGGCTTTGAGTTCACTCACCTTTTTTCCGCTCTTTGCAAGCAGCGTAAGGAATATAGCCACGCCTACCAATGCGTCGCGGCCATAGTGTGCCTCGGGATATATGACACCGCCGTTACCCTCACCTCCGATGACAGCACCTGTCTCTTTCATTTTAGTGACTACATTGACCTCACCTACGGCTGCGGCCGAATAGCTGCATCCGTGACGACGTGTCACATCGCGCAGTGCACGCGAGGAACTGAGATTGGATACGGTTGCTCCGGGGGTATGCCCGAGGATATAGTCGGCGACAGCCACAAGCGTATATTCCTCGACAAACATCTCACCGTTTTCCATCACGATGGCGAGGCGGTCGACATCCGGGTCAACGACAAATCCGACATCGGCTTTCGACGTACGCATCAGCTCTGAGATATCGGTAAGATTTTCAGGGATTGGTTCGGGAGTATGAGCAAAATGTCCGGTGGCCTCACAGTTGAGTTTTATTATATTTTTCACACCGAGAGCTTCAAGCAGACGGGGTATGATAATGCCACCTACTGAATTGACAGCATCGACAGCGACCGTAAAGTCGGCTTTGCGTATGGCCTCGACATCAACCAACGGAAGAGCCAGCACTTTACGTATGTGTTTGTCGTCGTAAGTATTGTTGATGTAAATATGTCCGAGATTGTCGACTCCGGCAAATTCCAGTCCGCCGCTCTGAGCTATGGCGAGCACCTCCTTGCCCTGGACGTCATTGAGAAATTCGCCTTTTTCATTGAGGAGTTTAAGCGCATTCCATTGTTTGGGATTGTGCGAGGCCGTTATGATTATGCCGCCGCAAGCCTGCTCCTCAACTACAGCTATCTCTGTGGTAGGAGTTGACGCCAGGCCGATGTTCACGACATCGAAACCCATTGACGTGAGAGTGGCACACACTATATCGCTGACCATCGGCCCCGAGATGCGGGCGTCGCGGCCAACAACGATTTTATTGGTATCGACAGTAGTTGATTTGCGGATAAACGCTGCATAAGCTGCTGTAAATTTCACGATATCGACGGGCGAAAGACCGTCACCTTCACGGCCACCGATGGTGCCGCGAATTCCTGAGATTGATTTGATAAGCGACATTATTTCTTTCTGATTTTTAATCGACTTTTCGGAGTGTTTTCGAAAAGTCATAGTGATATTGTTAAACCTGAATATTCATTATGCATGACACCTGCCAATCAATATGGCTGGCGGAAATAGCGGAGATTGTACATATATGGCACAACAGCCGCGATATCATCAGTGGGACCGAGCTGCGACTTGACCACAAGATTTACTTCACAGTCAACACCGAGATACTTCAAGGGCTCCTGTATTCCCATGCCGTAGGCCGAGGCCGACGACAGCATTGTGTTGCCGAAACGGAACGATGTGGCCTGCACATTGAGATTATCGGAGTTTCCGCTGCCTACCATCAGATCCGTGTCAAAATAATATTTGAGATTATATCTGGTGTAACGGAAATAAATCAGTTCATCATCCTCAACCTTATTGTCGGGTGTGCCTGGATTGATAACCTGCATATACAGGTTGCTGTCCTCGTCAATACGATAATACGGTGCATCTTCCCCATATTCAAAAACAGTGTCGGCAGGGATTTCATTCACCACCCGGTGGTTGGCAAGATAATAGTTTACCGCATGGGTTTCCTCTGTAAGAAGATCGGCATAACTTTTTCCACTGTCACAGCCTGTGAATGACACAACCGATGCCATTCCCGCGGCGGCCAACAGGCAAAAATGAGATAATTTCATTATTATTGAGTATTTATTATTATCAGAGATTATTTTCAGTCATTTGACCGACATGTTTCAAGGAGTTGCTCAAATTCGGGCACAAGCTCTTCAAACCGCGACACAGCTTCTTCCAGAGTGCCGTAGAACTCTCCGCCGGCTGCATTTTTGTGCCCACCCCCGTTGAAATGTTTTTCACATATCTTATTGACCGGGAATTCGCCTTTGGAGCGCGCCGACACCTTGATGTATCCGGTCTCTTCGCGAAGGAAGAACGAAAACACAATATCCGGGACACTCAACGGCACATTGACAAGACTCTCTGTATCGCCTTTCTGATAGTGATACCTGTTGAGTTCATCACGAGTCAGGGTAATGAGCGCTCCGTGACAGTCGTCATATATCTTCATCTTCTGCTCCACGGCATAACCGTTGAGACGCAGACGGTCAGGTGTATTCGAATTATACACTTTGGAATATATGGCATCCTTGTTTATCCCTTTTTTCAGCAACTCGCTTATGACGATATAAAGATCCGGGTCATTGGAGTTATAGGAGAAATTGCCCGTGTCGGTCATCATGCCGGTGTAAATGCATGTCGCAGCATCCTTGTCAATATAAGGGAACAGCTCAAGACGACACAGCACTCTGAACACAAGCATAGATGTCGACGACACTTCAGGATGCGAAATCCTTACATTGACAAAATCGCCGGGAAACATGTGATGGTCAATCATGACCTTCGGAGCTTTTGACGCAAGCAACGCGTCGCCCACTTTGTCAATCCGCTTGATATCATTGTAGTCAAGCGCGAAAATCAGATCCGCATCTCTCAGAAGCCGCGTGGCAAAGTCCTGATATTTTGTATAGACTACAATATCTTTCGCTCCGGGCAAAAACATCAGATTGCGCGGCGGCATATCGGGAGTAATCACCTTGACAGTCTTGCCAATCGCGTTTAACACGTTTGCAAAACCGAGCGAACTACCCATAGCGTCGCCGTCAGGCGCTATATGACATGTGATCACTACATTCTCACAAGTCTCAAGCAGCCTGCGCAGTTCTTTTATATTATTTTCGTCAACCAAACGACTGAGCATATCTTTAATTCAATTTGTTTCAATCCACAAAGATAAAACAAATAGGCTTCACCGCAAAGCAATTAACCGTTTTTAGCAAAATCTCGAAACCAAAATCCAGGAAATAATTTTGCGGCCAGTGACAAAGGCAGTATCTTTACACGCAGATATTATCCCGACAGCCATAACAGATATATGACAACAATAATAACCGCACGACACGCGTCGCCCATTGGAGAGATAATCATCGGAGCATGCGACAACCGGCTCTATCTCTGCTACAAACGCGGAGACAAACTCCAGGCCGCAATCCACCGACATCTGTGCCGCCATCTTTCTGACAATGACTTACGATATATGCCTGGCACGTCCGACGTAATCCGACGCGCCGCCTCACAGCTTGACGAATACTTTGACCGGAAGCGCACAACATTTGACATCCCGCTGTCGCTTATCGGCACAGACTTCCAGCGCGCCGTATGGCACTCTCTGGCAGAAATTCCATACGGCGCGACAGCATCATACAAAGAGCTTGCCCTGCGTGCAGGCAATCCGGGAGCAGTGCGCGCCACCGCATCGGCCATAGCCATAAACCCGCTCACAATCTTCATTCCATGCCACAGGATAATAGGAAGCGACCGCCGGCTTACAGGCTACAGCGGCGGTCTAGAAGCAAAGAAATTCATGCTTGAAATGGAAGCCGGAATCAACCGGCTTACCGGCTCAGGAGTCTAATCACCTTACTACATCAAGGGCTTTATTTCCGAAACCCATTGACGCATACGCAAGTCGGTAAGCTCCGGATGATTGACCTCGTCAAGAAGCAGCCCCACATAAACACCGTCAATCAGTGCTCCGGAGTGGCTGAAGCTATATCCGTCGGCATTGAAAGCGCCGATCATTTTCACGCCTGTCGGTTTAAACCTTTCATAAAGCTTGCCTACAGCCGAGCAGAACGAATCAGACATAGTCTCGTCGCCGCAACCGAACAAAGCCATCGTCTTGCCGCTGAGGTCAAGCACACCTGCGCCATCGACAAAATCATACCAGTCATCCTGCAGGTCGCCCACGCCCCATGTCGAAGTGCCGAGCACCAACACTTCATATCCGGCAAATGCCGAAGGAGCCACAGAAGCTATATCATGCACATCAGCCTCGGCCACATCAAGCATTTTTGCAAGTTTATGCGCGACAGCCTCGGTCGTACCGGTAGAAGATCCGTAGAAAATTCCAATCTTTTTCATGACAAATCAGTTAAAAGTATATACATTTAACATTTATCGGCAAAATCTGTTTAGCAAAAGATGAAAAAAGCGCATTTGTGTAAAAAAAAATTTTTAAATTTGCACTCTAAATTCTAAGAACAACTTCAAAAGAGTCAATATGTCTGACGTAAAAAAGATTAAAACCGCGCTTGTTTCGGTATTTCACAAAGATGGATTGGATGAAATACTAAGTATGCTCAACGCCGATGGAGTAAAATTCCTCTCAACCGGTGGCACGAAATCATTTATCGAGAGCCTGGGCTACAGCTGTCAGGCCGTAGAGGATCTGACCGGCTACCCCTCGATACTCGGGGGCCGTGTCAAGACATTGCATCCCAAAGTGTTTGGCGGCATACTCAACCGTCGCGACAACGAAGGCGACCGTCAGCAGATATCACAGTACGAGATACCTGAAATCGACCTCGTGATAGTTGACCTGTATCCTTTCGAGGCCACAGTGGCTTCAGGAGCATCAGACGAAGATATCATCGAGAAAATAGACATAGGCGGCATATCACTCATCAGAGGCGCAGCCAAAAACTACAATGATGTCGTGATCGTGGCATCGAAACAACAATATGCACCGCTTGCCGAAATGCTCCGTACATCAGGCGCCAGCTCAACCCTTCAGCAGCGCCGCTGGTTTGCGAAAGAGGCATTCGCCGTGTCATCGGGCTACGACTCAGCCATATACAATTATTTCGCAGGCGAAGATGCCGATGACCTCCGCATCGTGTTCAACGGCCAGCGCGCCATGCGCTACGGCGAGAATCCCCATCAGAAAGGATTTTTCTACGGCGACCTTAACGCGATGTTCGACCAGCTCCACGGCAAAGAGATTTCCTACAACAACCTTCTTGACATTGACGCTGCCACCCAGCTGATGGCAGAATTCGGCACAGAGCCCACATTCGCCATACTCAAGCACAACAACGCATGCGGAGTCGCAACCCGTCAGACCATACTCCAGGCGTGGACCGACGCACTCGCAGGCGACCCCGTATCGGCATTCGGCGGTGTGCTCATCTCCAACACCGAGATTGACGAGGCTGTAGCTGAAGAAATCAACAAAATCTTCTTCGAGGTAATCATCGCACCGTCTTACACCGATGGCGCGCTCAAAGTGCTCGAACAGAAGAAAAACCGCATCATACTCGTTCAGAAGCAGGCAGCTCCCCGCAGCCGCCAGTTCCGTTCGGTGCTCAACGGCGCCCTCGTACAGGACCGCGACACCGCTACCGAAACTCCAGACATGCTTACCACCGTAACCAAGGTCGCGCCGACCGTAGGCCAGATTGCCGACCTGCTTTTCGCCAACAAAATAGTCAAGCAGTCAAAGAGCAACGCAATCGTACTTGCCAAAAACGGCCAGCTCTATGCAAGCGGCATCGGCCAGACATCACGCGTCGACGCTCTCCGTCAAGCCATCGCAAAGGCACAGTCATTCGGTTTCGACCTCAACGGCGCAGTAATGGCTTCCGACGCATTCTTCCCCTTCGCCGACTGTGTGGAGATTGCCGACCAGGCCGGAATAACAGCCGTCATACATCCCGGGGGCTCGATACGCGACAACGACTCCGTTGAATATTGCGACGCCCACGGCATGGCGATGGTGACAACCGGCATACGCCACTTCAAACACTGATCAGGAGGTCAGCACTTATCATTATAACTCCAAAATTGACTGACAGACAAAATGAGATTATTCAGCCTCACAAAAGAGATTGCCATTGACCTCGGTACGGCCAATACAATCATCATACACAACGATAAAATCGTTATTGACGAGCCCTCCATCGTTGCTCTCGACCGGCGCACCGACAAACTCATCGCCGTGGGCAAGGAAGCCCAGCTGATGGAAGGCAAGGAGCCTGACAATATCCGCACCGTGCGCCCTCTGCGCAAAGGCGTGATCGCCGACTTCAACGCCGCCGAGCTCATGATACGCGGCCTTGTGAAGAAGGCAAGTTCGAAAAACAACTGGTTCTCCCCCTCGCTGCGCATGGTCGTAGGTATCCCTTCAGGCTCAACCGAAGTGGAGATACGTGCGGTGCGCGACTCGTCGGAGCACGCCAACGGACGTGACGTATACATGATATACGAACCGATGGCAGCGGCTCTCGGCATCGGCCTTGACGTAGCTGCGGCAGAAGGAAACATGATTGTCGACATAGGTGGCGGCACTACTGAAATCGCAGTGATATCACTTGGCGGCATCGTGTCGAACAAGAGCATCCAGATTGCCGGCGATGACCTCACCGATGACATTCAGGGTCACATGCGCCGCGCACACAATGTCAAGGTGGGTGTACGCACTGCCGAGCAGATCAAGATGCATGTAGGCTCGGCGCTGACCGAACTTGAAAATCCGCCGGAAGACTATATCGTGCACGGCCCCAACCAGATGACAGCGCTTCCGATGGAAATCCCGGTGTCATATCAGGAAATCTCCCATTGCATCGAGAAATCGATTTCGAAGATAGAAGCCGCCGTGTTGAGCGCGCTTGAGCAGACCCCGCCAGAACTTTACGCCGACATCGTGCACAACGGTATATGGCTTGCCGGCGGCGGCGCCTTGCTCCGCGGTCTCGACAAGCGTCTCACCGACAAAATCGGCATCCAGTTCCACGTGGCCGACGAGCCTCTTCTCGCGGTAGCCAAGGGCACAGGTGTGGCGCTTAAGAACATCGACCACTTCTCGTTCCTCATACGATAAACTCCGCATTACCCCGAAAACATTCCGGCACACTAATGCCGGAATGTTTTCAACATATAACATACACAACTTCAACCCGGTCAATAACAAACTGTCAGGTGCGCAATCTAATTGATTTTCTGGTCAAACACAGCACATGGTTTGTGTTTGCATTTTATGTGATAGTGAGTTGTATATTCCTGTTTGACAAAAATCCCTACCAGCATCATGTCTACATGACATCGGCGGGGAAACTGACAGCAGGAATATACGATTTGTCGCATAACATCACATCATATTTCAATCTGCGCGAAACCAACGAGGAGCTCCAGGTCCAGAACGCCCGGCTTGAGGAGGAATTGCTCGGCATGAAAGCCACATTGCAACTGTATCAGGAAAGATTTTATGCCGATACGATGACTGTATCGGAAACATTGCGCCCCTACCGGTTTATCATTGCGTCAGTCATCAACAACAGTATCCACAAGCCCTACAATTACATCACTATCAACAAAGGAAGCCGCGACGGCATACGTCCGGAGATGGGAGTCGTCGACCAGAACGGCATTGTCGGTGTAGTGAACATCGTTGGAGACAACTATTCGCGTCTGATATCGCTGCTAAATCCGAATTTCCGTCTCTCATGCAAGGTCAAGGGAAATGACGCGTTCGGCTCGCTTGTGTGGGACGGCAAAGATCCGGGAGTCGCACTGCTCGAAGAGTTGCCACGTCACACTATTTATACGACCGGAGACACCGTGGTCACCAGCGGATACTCGGCCATGTTTCCCGAAGGAATTCCTGTCGGCATAGTGGCCGGAAGCGAAAAGACCATCGACGACAACTTCTTCACCTTGCGCGTAAATCTGCTGACTGACTTCTCCCGACTGTCAACAGTGAGAGTGATTGCAAGCGATATCGCAGACTCCATCAGGCAGGTTGAAACCGACACTAACGAAAGCAAGCAACAAAACAAACAGTAAGACACGATGGCAAAGACAGTTCTGCAATTTGTGATATTATATGTACTGATGGTGCTGGCGCAGGTGATAGTTTTCAACCACATCTGCCTGTTCGGCTATGCGGTGCCTCTTGTGTTTATATATGTCATATTGAAGCTTCCTGTAACAATGCATGTCAACTGGGTGCTGACAATATCGTTTCTACTGGGGCTTACGATTGATATATTCTCTGACACCCAGGGCATGAATGCTTTGGCATGCACGATACTCGGTCTGCTGCGCAAGCCGGTGTTACGGCTGTATTTTCCCCGTGAGGATGAAATGTCAACGCCTCAACCGTCGTTCCGCTCACTCGGAATGTCGGTATATCTAAAGTATGTGTTTTCGATATCGCTTATATATTGCGCTCTGTTCTTTTTCATAGAGACATTATCATTGTTCAATCCGCTGAGGCTGTTTATCAAGATTGCCTCAAGTTCATTGCTGACTTTTATCATAATAATCGCTATTGACTCATTAACAACCCGCCGACGTGAGAAAAGATTATAAGCTTGAAAAGCGCAAATACGTTGTCGCGTCATTCATCATACTGATTTCAATCATCTACATAATAAGGCTGTATGCGCTGCAGCTCGACGATGACAAATATAAGGATTCGGCCGACAACAACGCGTTCCTGAAAAAAACAGTCTATCCTTCGCGCGGACTGATTTATGACCGCAACGGAGAACTGATTGTATACAACCAACCGGCCTACGACGTGATGATGATACCGCGCGATGTGCAGCCGTTTGACACACTCGACTTCTGCAATACGCTCAACATCACACGTGAACAGTTTGACAAACGCCTCGTCGACATGCGCAAATCGACAGGATATTCGACATATACGCCCCAGACATTCATTACCCAGCTATCGGCTCAGGACTACGGACGCCTGCAGGAAAAACTCTACCGTTTCCCCGGATTTTTCATTCAGAAGCGAATACTGCGCCAATACAACCACAAGTCGGCGGCCAATGTGCTCGGCAACATACGCGAGGTCAATCCCAACGACATAAAGCGCGACCCTTATTACGAGCGCGGTGACTACTGCGGTGACCTCGGAGTAGAAAAGAGCTACGACCACCACCTGCGAGGCTTCAAGGGCAAGGAGATACTCATACGCGACGCCCACGGACGCATACAGGGACGCTACCGCGACGGAGAAGAGGATATTCCCGGCATTGCCGGACGCAATCTCAAACTCAGTCTCGATATCAACCTGCAACAATATGCCGAGAGTCTGATGGTGAACAAAATCGGCGCGGTAGTGGCAATCGAGCCATCGACAGGCGAGATACTGTGCATGGTGTCAAGCCCGACCTACGACCCGACCATACTGATCGGACGTCAGCGCGGAGAGAACTACGCCAAGCTCAACAATGACAAATACAAACCGCTGTTTGACCGCGCGCTCATGGCGGCCTATCCTCCCGGCTCCACATTCAAGCCTACGCAGGGTCTGATACTGCTTCAGGAAGGGATAATCAATCTCCAGACCACTTATCCGTGCTATCACGGATATATCAACGGCGGACTGAAAGTCGGCTGTCACGGACACCCGTCGCCACTGCCGCTGAAGCCGGCATTGCAAACCTCATGTAACGGATATTTCTGCTGGGGACTTAAGAACATGCTTGACAACCGCCGTTCGAAATACGGTTCGGTGGCCAACGCTTTCGAGACATGGAAGAAGCATCTCGTCAGCATGGGATACGGCTACAAGCTTGGAGTCGACTTGCCGAGCGAAAGCCGCGGTTTTATACCCAATGCTCAGTTTTACAACAAGATATATGGCGAAAACCACTGGAGTGCAAACACTATCATATCGATAGCCATCGGCCAGGGAGAAATCCTTGCCACCCCGCTTCAGATTGCCAATCTGTGCGCCACAGTCGCCAACCGCGGCTGGTTCATAACCCCTCATGTGGTAAAGGAGATACAAGACACTGTGCTTGAAAGCCAATATCTTGAAAAGCGGGTCCCCACAATCGACAGGGAGCATTATGAATCGGTGGCCGAAGGCATGCGCATGGCGGTAACGGGTGGAACATGCCGTCTGGCAGCGCTCCCCGACATAGAGGTATGCGGCAAGACCGGCACAGCCCAGAACCCCCACGGCAAGGACCACTCGGCGTTCATCGGCTTCGCGCCCTACCATGACCCCCAAATCGCGATATGCGTGTATGTGGAGAATGCCGGCTTCGGCGCCACCTACGGTGTGCCGATCGGGTCGCTCGTGATGGAGAAATATCTCAAAGGCCAGATTTCTCCACAGCGAAAATATCTTGAGGACAGAATGTTAACATCAAATACAATAATCAGCAGTGGAGTCAAGAAACACTGACAAAGCATCAATATTTCGTTCGGTAGACTGGGTGGTGATACTTTTGTATCTCCTCCTTGTCATAGGCGGAGCCGTAAGCATATATGCCGCAAGCTATGACTTTGACAATGCCAACATATTCTCGTTCGACGAGTTCTCGGGCAAACAGATAAGATGGATTGGACTTTCGTTTGTTCTGGGATTTGTATTATTGCTTATCGACAAGCGCATGTATGAGACATATGCCTATCCGATATATTTCGCGGTAGTCGTGCTGCTGATGGTGACGATAGCCATAGCGCCGAATATCAAGGGATCGCATTCGTGGCTGGTGATTGGATCGATGAGCCTTCAGCCTGCCGAATTCGGAAAGTTTGCAACGGCACTGGCGCTGGCAAAGCTTTTCAGCGGCTACAACTTCAGTCTCAACTCCAAGAAAACAAACTACATAAAGGCGATAGCCATAATCGGACTTCCAATCGTGCTCATTCTGGCGCAGAACGAGACCGGTTCCGCACTGGTGTATCTGTCGCTGATGTTTGTGCTTTACCGCGAGGGAATGAGCGGTCTGGTGCTTTTCGCATTTGTTTTTGCGATAGTCATTTTTGTCGTGACGGTCAAATACACGACGTCAGCAGTGCTCGGACTGCCCACCGGAGAGTTTGTTGTCTTTCTGCTTATCGACCTGGCGATGGTGGCTATTGCCGCATTTTTCAGCAAGAGTTTTTTCGCGGCGCGAGTCCTTTCCCTTTGGTTCATACTGGCGGGAATTGTGATTACCGCACTTGTAGAGATTGCCGGCATCGAACTGCCCGGCTTCGTTACGATGGCAGGAGTGACGGCGGTAGCCATGCTCTATTGCGTCTATGAGATAATAAAAAGTCATTGCCCGAGGCTCATAATGCCGATAATCGTGGCCGGGGCGTCAATGGCATTCATGCTGTCAGTCAACTATGTGTTCAACAAGGCGTTGCAACCCCACCAGCAGACCCGCATAAAGGTGTCGCTCGGCATCGAGGACGACCCCCTCAAAGCGGGTTACAATGTCAATCAGGCGAAAATCGCAATCGGCTCCGGAGGCCTTAGCGGAAAAGGGTTTCTCAACGGCACACAGACCAAACTCAAATATGTGCCGGAACAGCATACCGACTTCATATTCTGCACAATCGGCGAAGAAGAAGGATTTATCGGCTCTACGATTACTATTATCCTCTTTCTCATATTGATATTGCGTGTGCTTGCAATTGCCGAACGACAGCCCACACCGTTCGGCCGTGTCTATTCCTATTGTGTCGCCAGCTATCTGATATTCCATCTCTGCATCAACATCGGCATGGTAATCGGGCTGTGTCCGGTCATCGGCATACCGCTCCCCTTCTTCAGCTACGGCGGATCGTCGCTGTGGGGGTTTACCGTGCTTCTTTTCATAATGTTGCGCATCGATGCCTCACGCAAGGAGTTCCGCAATTATTAAGAGGGTGTCTCATAACCTGATGGGGCATATAAAATATATTGTCTGATGTGATTTTGTTAAAAAAGCGACAAAGTTGCATTCGATAAATTTATTATATATCTTTGTAAGGATTATCTTGTAAATAAGGATTTGTAGAGACTTGATTTTTTTAACCTGGAAATTGAATATTGTCAGACACCTTACATTTCTTTGCCATGGCTCTGCAACCATCTTCTTCATGTGTAACCGCCGGCATTTCATTCAACCGAATAACTGCCTGAATATAAGCGAAACCAACTTAAAAATTCATATATAACCATAAAATCACAACAACTTTAATCATGAAAAGAATCTTAACTGCGTTAACGGCATTGATTATTATGTCGACTTTGAGTGTTAAGGCTGCCATGTTCACTCCTACTCCTCAGCCCCTGCAGGAGTCGAGTAAAAATGTGGTTCTGACATTCGATGCAATGGAATCAGGAGTTGCAGGCCTGCAGGGTCTCAGCACCGACCTCTACGTACATATCGGTGTGCTCACCAATCTGTCGCCCGATGCATGGGCATACGCCTCTAAATGGGGAGACAATACCGCCAAATACAAGTTGACGAATATCGGCAACAACAAGTATCAGATCAACATCGGCGATATCCGCACATATTTCGGAATCACCGATGCCAACGAACATGTCAACAAGATTTGCATCATAGCCCGCAATGCGGCCGGCAACGTACAGACTGCCGACCAGTTTGTCGAAGTATATCCCGAAGGGCTGTATGTGTCACTCACCACGAACCCGGCCAGTACAACCATTACCAAAGACACTGAAATCACGTTCACGGCTTCGGCTACACAGTCGGCTGACCTCAAGATCTATGTCGATGACAAGGAAGTGAAGTCAGCAAGCAACGCCACCACTATCTCTTACACACAGACATTCTCCACTCCCGGTGTCCAGAACAATGTCAAGGCCGTGGCCTCCAACAGCAACGGCACCAAGGAAGTGACAGTTCCCGTGCTTTACGTAAAAGCGTCGGAACAGCAGAATTATCCCGGAGGCACACCCAAGCAGGGCGCAGTGAAAAATGCCGACGGAAGCGTGACCTTCTGCATCGCCGCTCCCGGCAAATCATCTGTGATTATCGTAGGCTCATGGGACAACTATCAGGCTCTGAGCACCAACACAATGAAATATCAGGACTATAACGGCTTCCGCTATTTCTGGCACACAGTGACGGGTCTTGACAACTCCACCTACTATCCCTACTACTATCTGGTAGACGGAAAATACAAGGTCAGCGACCCCTACGCGCATCTGGTGCTTGACCATCTGAGCGACAAATGGCTCGAGGAAGATGTATATGCCGACCGTCCCCGTTATCCGTACAGCCAGTTTGACGACACGATGCTCGCCGTCTACAAAGGCGACCTCCACGACACCTACAAGTGGCAAGTCAAAGACTTCAAGGTGACAAATCCCAACTCACTCGTCATTTATGAGCTTCTGCTCCGCGACTTCACAGGAAAATCAAATACTGCCGACGGCACTATCCGTCAGGCTATCGATCAGATACCATATCTTAACGAACTCGGAGTTTCAGCCATTGAGCTTATGCCTGTCATGGAATTTGACGGCAACAACTCGTGGGGCTACAACACAAACTCTTACATGGCTCTTGACAAAGCTTACGGCTCGCCCGACGACCTCAAGGAATTTATCGACAAATGCCACAAGGCAGGCATTGCCGTTTTCCTTGACATAGTGTTCAACCACACCCCGGGTCTGCACCCCTGGTATGCCATGTATGATGCAGGCACAAGCCCCTTCTACAACAAGACAGCGCCCCACGACCACAGCGTATATGAAGATATCCGTCAGGAATATCCCCTCGTAGAGCAGCACTGGGTAGATGTTCTCACCCACTGGCTCACCAACTACAAGGTCGACGGCTTCCGTTTTGACCTCGTCAAAGGTCTTGGCGACAGCAACAGCTACGGCAAAGGCACCGAGACTTACAACCAGACCCGTATCGACCGTATGATACGCCTGCACGCAGCAATGAAGAAAGTCAACCCTAATGTGGTTCACATCAACGAGCTTCTGGCAAGCGCCGAAGAGGAAAGACCTCTGGGCGACGACGGCCAGTATCAGTGGAACAACCAGAACGGCAACGCAATCAACTTCGCACAGGGAAAAGCAGCCAACCTCCGTTATTTCAATGCTATGGAATGCAGCCGTCCGGTATGCTCGACCGTGGACTACGCACAGAGCCACGACGAACCCTGGGTAGGCAATAAATCAGGTGCGGCTACAAGCACCAAGATGAAGCGACTCGGCTCGATTGCCGCACAACTGATGATGTCGCCGGGGCCGAAAATGATGTGGCAATTCGATGAACTCGGCTATGATTATCCCCTGACCGAGGCAAACCGTACCGACCCCAAAATCATGCCACCGGCAGGATGGTACAACAGCAATGACCGCAAAGCTCTCAAGCAGAACTATACAGAACTCAACTGGATGCGCCGCAGCAATCCTGAAATGTTTGACAAAGATGTGACCCCAGTTTACACCAATTTCAACCAAAGCACAAGTGCGCGCAGCATCCGCTTGACAAAAGGCGATAAGGAAATCATTGCATTCATCAATCCGGGCTCATCAACCGCGACAGTCACCGTCTCTGCGACAAGACTGACAACAGCCAACAGCAATCTCCTGAGCGCCTCTCGCAACTTCACTCCCACGCTCAACGGCACCGGAACCTCCGTATCGGTATCTGTGCCCGCCAACAGTTTCTGCGTGTATGCTACCAAAGCGGTTGCAGGCGTAGATGATGTGATTACCGATGAAATCGGTAACACCGCATGCAAGGTCTACGGCGGCACAGGCGAAATCATCATCGAAGGCGAATACGACAATGTAGCCGTCTACAACATGTCAGGCATGATGATGCCCACGCTCAATGTGGCATCAGGCCTCTACATCGTCAACGTTGACGGTCAGGTAACCAAAGTACTTGTAAAATAATTCAATCGCAAGCGGGACAAAGCGCCCGACAGCACCAAAGCCCGGAGGCAAACACGCTTCCGGGCTTTTACTATTATTCAGAGCCAGCTCAATGCTGTTTTTTTGATAAAAAAACTGTTATACATCAAAAAAAGCACGATTGACGATAGTTCAATCAACATGATTTGTTATCTTTGTATTTATAATTGTCGCGGCGGCGATATAACTGCCCCACAATAAGGAATCGAGTTATGGAATCGTTCGGACAGATCATATTAAGCGGCTTTCTCATCGGTGTGCTCGTATCAGCGCCGATGGGTCCGGTAGGTATGCTCATAATCCAGCGCACGCTCAACAAAGGGCGCTGGGCGGCATTCTTCACCGGCGTAGGCGCCGCGCTATCCGACGTGTTCTACTGTCTGCTCACCGGTCTCGGCCTGGCATTTATCACCGACTTTATCGAGGCTCACGAATTTCTGCTTCAGATATTCGGCTCGGTGGTGCTCATAGGCTTCGCATTCTATCTCTTTCAGAAAAACCCGGCGCGCGCTCTGCGCAAACGCACGGAAAACAAAACCACTTTTTTCAAGGATATCGGCACAGGCTTTCTGTTCACATTCTCCAACCCACTGATACTGTTTTTCATAATCGGTCTTTTCGGACGATTCAATTTCCTGATGCCGGAATATCAGTATTACCACTATTCGGCAGGCTACTGCGCGATATTTGTCGGAGCACTCGTGTGGTGGTATCTTATAACATTTTCCATCAACAAGATACGCGCCCACTTCAACGTGCGCTCAATGTGGCTGCTCAACCGCATTATCGGCACCATTCTCATCGTAATGGCAGTAGTCGGCATTTACAAAGGCATAAGCGGATACATCAAAAAATCAGACAGCAATGAACAAATCACTACTCATACCCTACATCAAGGAGCTTGACAACATCACTCTCGACGAGGCTATGCCCATCATCGAAGAACGTGGAGCCCGCTGCTCAATCGACTCGCTAAACTGGCCTAACGAGTATCCCTACCACCCGCTGACAGTTGTCAATGCGGCGCATTCCGACAAAGCGATATTTCTTGACTTCTTTGTGAGATGCAATTATCTCAGAGCGGTCAACTCCGAAAACAATACTCCCGTATGGGAGGACTCATCCGTGTCGTTCTTCATACGTCCGCTGCCTGACGGCGATTACTGGAACTTCGACGTCAACTGTATCGGAGCCGTCAACGCCGCCCGACGCACCACGCGTCGCCCGGTAGAGCGGCTCACTGACGCGCAGATTGAATCAATCGAGCGTTATGCCTCGTGCGGCTACCAGCCATTCCGCGAGGTCGAGGGACTGTTTGCCTGGAATGTAGCCGTACGCATACCCCTGTCGCTCATCGAGGTGGAATATGCCGGCACTCCCCTGCTGATGAAAGGAAATTTCTGCAAATGCGCCACCGGCACATCGCAGCCACACTTCCTTACATGGAACCCGGTGGGCACGCTCCACCCCGAATTTCACGCGCCACAATCGTTTGGCGACATCATTCTTGAATGAACTTCGGGCGCACAACCTCGATTTCGATTGCGTGCAGCCCGACGTGAAAAGAAAAACTTACCTTAAACACCTCATAATTAACCATGAACACGGATTTTACGCTTCACAAAAACGAGGTGGTCCGATTTCTCAAAAAAGACCCCCGGCAATTCACCCGCGGCGACATCATAAGATATGTCGAATGCAACGGTATAGAGATGATCAATTTCATGTATCCGGCCGCTGACGGACGACTGAAAACACTTAATTTCATCATCAATGACAAAGACTATCTCCGCACCATCCTGTCGAGCGGAGAGCGTGTCGACGGTTCAAGCCTCTTCCCGTTCATCGAGGCCGGGAGCAGCGACCTTTACGTCATACCGCGCTACAGCACCGCATTCAGAGACCCTTTTGCCGAGATACCGACTCTGACGATGCAGTGCTCCTTTTTCGACAAAGACGGAAAGCCGCTGGCAAGCGCACCGGAGATGACTTTGGGCAAAGCATGCCGAAAATTCACCGAGACGACAGGTCTTGAATTTCACGCGATGGGCGAACTGGAATATTACGTAATCACTCCCGAACAGCATGACTTCCCTGCCCGCGACCAACGCGGATATCACGAGTCGGCGCCATTCGCCAAGCTCAATGATTTCCGCACTCTGTGCATGAGCTACATAGCCCGGACAGGCGCCAGCATCAAATACGGCCACTCCGAAGTGGGTAATTTTGTGCTCGACGGATACAACTACGAACAGAATGAAATCGAATTTCTGCCCGTGCCCGCGCCCGAAGCCGCCGACCAGCTTATGCTGGCGAAATGGGTCATACGCAATCTCGCCTACCGAAACGGACTCAATGTGACTTTCGCACCAAAAATCACAACCGGCAAAGCCGGCTCCGGACTCCATATCCACATGAAACTGATGAGCGACGACAAAAACGTCATGCTCGACGACAACATGCAGCTGAGCGACTACGCCCGACGCATGATTGCCGGACTGATGACACTGGCGCCATCCATAACGGCATTCGGCAACACAAATCCCACCTCCTACTTCCGCCTTGTGCCACATCAGGAAGCCCCGACCAACATCTGCTGGGGCGACCGCAACCGTTCGGTTCTCGTGCGAGTGCCACTCGGCTGGAACTCTCGCACCGACATGTGCTCCGCCGTCAACCCCGCCACTCCGGCTTCTGACTGCGACGCCTCTCAGAAACAGACCGTCGAGATACGCAGCGCCGATTGCTCCGCCAACGTATATTACCTCCTGGCAGCGCTTGCCGTGGCTGCCAGGCACGGTTTCGAAGCCGACAACGCGCTCGACATAGCCGCCGATACTTACGTCGACGTTAATATCCACGCCCCGGAAAATGCCGACCGCCTTGCCCGTCTCAACACACTGCCCGCATCGTGCGTGGAAAGCGCCGAAGCTCTCGAAGCACAACGCAGCATTTATGAAGCAGACGGCATCTTCCCCGCCAATCTCATCGACCGCTGCATCTCACAGCTGAAAGCTTTCGACGACAAGACCCTGTCGGCACGCGCCGCCGGCGACACAGCGCTGATGAAACAGCTTATTGAGGAACACTTCCACTGCGGCTGATATCGCCGACTCATAACGGCAGAAAACAGCTCCACGTCATTATTAACGCAAAAATCACGACAAAACCGCGATTTTTGCGTTATATTTGTATATAACAAGTAACTGTAAAAACATATACACATGCAGGCTCTCAATTCTGAAAACATCATAATAGCTCTGCTGCTGACACTGTTTGCCGGAGGTTGCACCGGCATAGGAGCTATATTGTCTTTTTTCACAAAGCGCGACAACACCAAAATACTCTCCGCTGCAATGGGCCTGTCGGCCGGCGTAATGGTCTACATCTCGTTTATGGAAATGCTGCCCCAGGCCCGCGAGGCGCTCTCCGGACTTTATGGCGAACGCACAGCGATGTGGTGGACGCTCGTGGCATTTTTTGCCGGCATAGCTATAATAGCTGTCATCGACAAATTCATCCCGGAGGACGAAAACCCGCATGAGATGCATACCATGAGCGAACTGTCACGCCCTGACAACCATCACGCACGGCTTCGCCGCACCGGCACCATGCTTGCCATAGCCATCGGCATACACAACTTCCCAGAAGGGATGGCTACATTCATATCCGCCCTTGACGGCCTCGACGTGGCGCTTCCAATCGTAATTGCAATCGCCATTCACAACATCCCCGAAGGCATAGCCGTGTCAGTGCCTATTTACCAGGCCACCGGCAACCGTCGCAAAGCTTTCCGCTACTCTCTGCTCACCGGGCTCGCCGAACCGATCGGCGCCATCGTTGGCATGGCTGTACTCCTCCCATTCTGGTCACCGCTGGTCAATGCCGTATGCCTCGCCACAGTCGCCGGCATCATGATATACATCTCATTCGACGAACTCCTCCCGGGCTCCGAACGCTACGGACATCATCACCTCGCCCTTGCCGGAGTCATCACGGGAATGGCACTGATGGGACTCACCCTGATAGTGCTGTAAAACGACTCTCTGATATTCGGGCAATAGCCGATAACACAACAGCCGCGATTGGTGATAGCTTCCAATCGCGGCCGTTATGTTATCTGTCATCTGCTGTAGCTCAGTCGAGAGCAACGTCAAGTGCCATATAGTGCTGATAGGGATGGTCGCACGCGGGGCAAGTCTCCGGTGGCGTAGTGCCTTCATATATATAGCCGCAGACAAGGCATTTCCATTTCACAGGCTTCTCGCGTTTCCACACTGTGCCATCTTTCACCTGCTTGAGATAGATGTCAAAGCGGCGCCGGTGCGACTCCTCAACCTTGGCAATAGCGCGGAAATGCTCGGCAATCTCGGGGAAGCCCTCTTCATCTGCAATCTTGGCCGAAGCCATATATTGCTCCACACCTTCCACACGCTCCTCTTCTGATGCAATGGCGAGGTTGGTGGCCGTGTCGCCTATGATGCCTGAATCCACATCAAGCTCTACGTTGACCGAGCCTCCTTGCAGCATCTTGAAGAAAACCTTGGCATGACGCAACTCATTGTCGGCCGTCTCGCGGAATATCTGCCCGATCGGGAAATAATTCTCCTTGTCAGCTTGCTGCGCGTAAAACATATATCGTGTATAGGCTGTAGACTCACTCACATACGCCACCACAAGGCAACGTTCCGTCTTTGTGTCGCGGATATCTTTTTTTGTTGACATGGTTAAAACATTTTATTGATTGAACTTTGACAGTATAACGCGACATCCCCCAATTTGTTCAAACTAATCAGCACTCTTCAGCAAATAACTGTTCAGCGGACAAATAAACCTTGCAACTCAAACAAGGCAAAAGAAAGCAGTTTATAAATTTTTTTAGTATTTTTGCAGACATTATTTATCGATAAATGAAATTCTCTCATCATGATTAAACGGATTATTAATAAAATAACAGGCCGGGAGCCTGTGGCGGAAGACTTTTATGATGACTATCCTGCCTTTGTAGATGCTCGCAACTACAAGGATTACAATTTCAATTATAGCAGACAGTTTCCTGAAAAATCCCAGTTTGATACATGGCTTGGAATTCATAAGGCACCATTCAACGGATTTGACGAATTCCTGACACATGTCAGAATGGTAATGGACACCCGGTCGCAAACTGATTGAATCAATAAATTATGGAACAGAAACGCAACAGCGACAACTATATCCTTTCCGATGCAGATACACCCGCTGACTTTACGGCATCAATCGAGAGCGTTACGCACCGGCCATGGAATGTGATAGAGCGCATAGTGCCGATGTCAAAAGCGAAAATACGGCGAGTGCTCGGCTTCTATCTGACTCCTCTTTCTTTTATGCTGAAGCACCCCAACGCACGCAACGTGATAGCATGGCAGCAGTTTTTCGGTATTCTGGCAGCATTTTTCAACCGCTACATATTTCACCGTCGAAATCTCTCGATTACGATAATGACGTTCATCTACCAACCCAAAAACGGACTGGCGGGGAAACTGTATTATAAAATGATAAATAGCGCCATAAGTTCGAAATATGTCAAAAGCATAATCGTATTCGCGCGCAACGAGGTGGAGCACTATGAGCGCATTTTCCCGAAAGCCAAAGGCAAGTTCCACTTTGTCAAATTAGGCATACCGGTCGACAACTGCAATTATTATGATCCCGAACTGGCGTCTAATGATTATTTTTTCGCAACAGGCGTGAGCAACCGCGACTACAATTTCTTAATCGATGTTTTTTCCGGCATAAAAGCAAAGCTAAAGATTGCTTGCCCCAACATACCCTATACCGGACAAGAGAATATCGAAGTGCTTGACAACTGTTTCAAAAACGACATGAAACGATATCTTTACAACTGCAAAGCGGTAGCTATTCCTTTGAAAGACCTTAATGTCTCGTCGGGACAGCTTGTCTTCATACAGGCAATGCAGTTCGGTAAACCGATCATCATCTCTGACAGCGGCTCCACACGTAGCTACCTTGAAAACAATGTAGATGCAATCATTTTACCGAATAATGTTGAATTATGGCGCGAAGGAATTGAAAAACTCTTGAACGACAACAATATGTATGAAACGATGTCAGACCACAACCGCAAACGTGCCTTATCTGATTTTTCTATTGCAGGTTTAGGAGAAAAAATCGGCAAAATCGCAATGCTCTATGAATCTGTTTAAATTTATATGATGCAGTTTCTTGGTAAATATAAGCGACAATCACAAAGGTAAAACGACAACCTGCTTATTTTTTCTCAAGCGACCACCATTCTCCTATGATTTCATCCCATTTGGATGGTTTGAAAGGGACATTGCCTGAGAAATGTGCAAATGTCAGTTCTCCGAAATAAATCTTTCCGTTGACATTATACAGGTCTACCCTCACCTGATTTAGGCCTTTCGACAACTTATGAGCTATCTCAATCATCTCGTCAAAATTATTAGGCTTTGAGATAGATTTTTCGGCATTGGGATGACCTTGGGTAAATGGCAAATGGTTAAAATCAATATCAAAGAAGTCAAAGCGGGTGTCATGTGGACGGTCTGTCGCAATAAACAGCATCTTGGGCTCACCATCGAAACAGAAAAATTTATAATCCTTAAGTTCCGTCCCACTCTCGTCGACCATATATTTTTCAGCTATTATACGCGGCTTTACATCCTTGTATGGCCATTCCCGGTGTTCAAGATAGTAATTGTTGGCCATACTCTTTTCCAGCTTATTACGCGTTTCTTTCAAATCGAGAGACGATTTGTCATGACATATCACCACGCCACCGCTATCATGAGTCGTCTTGAGAACAAACTGTTGCGGGAGTGAGTCAAAATCAATATCGTCGAAACTGTCCCACACTCCAAGAGTAGGAATGATAATATCGTCATTGCCCATCACCTCAGCAATATAGTCCTTTACGGATGCTTTGTCGACAAGACGGGTATACAATGGATTTCTGTCATATAGCTTCATCCATTGGAGTTTCTCATTGTAAGTGCGCGGATTCTTTAAATTAAGACGTTTTTTCATTCCGAAAAAATACTCCCATCTGAGATAACGGGCATCGTTATTGATATGTTTTGACAATTTCCGTCTAAGGACAACCCCAAACAACCAGAAAGGATCACTAAGGAAATATTTTATTCTGCCCACAATACTTTTATCAAGAGCCAGCTGCTTAGTACGTCTTTTCATATTCTTTATAATCAATATCTCTTTATCAACATTTTAATAGTTTTCTTCAGACTAAAGGCCGGATATAAAACTTTTGAAGAAATTCCGTCGATTAATTTCTGGCTATAAAATGGTGTTGACCGATAATGATTAACCCAATCACACCATCTTGACGTAAATTCTCGCCAAGGCTTGGCACCGGCATAATGTATTATGACCGGAGATGTCACCGCATCTGCAATATCCTCTTGTGTAGCCAGACCCATTGATACGAACATATCGATGATATCCGGTTTTATCGTGCCTGTATAATTGTATTTAAGCGGCAGAAAACATATATGTCCTTTACACGTTATATTAAGAATATCCTGGTCTTGAAAACTATACTTTTTATCGATATGGCTCAAAAATATCGGCTTAAAATTTTCTTTCCGCAATAAAGCATTATTAAATATCAATATTCCTGCATTTATATATTCACGATAATTCAAGCCATTATTCTCAATTTCTTTCCTTATTTTTCTATTTGTCGAAAAACCCGGAGTACGAATACCGCCAATCAGATTACCTTCACCTAAAGAAATATCATATAACTCGGCAATATCACCGGTCACCACGATATCCCCATCAAGATATATCACCTTGTCGTGTTGCGGCAACAACCAAGGGATAAGCAACCTGAAATATGTGGCTTTTGTAATGCCTCTCACGCAAAACGTATCGTCAAACACATTTCCGACTGGTATAAATTCAATGGCACTGCCATATTTCTTAGCCAACTCCTTAAGTATACGCTTGTCTTCATCGGTCACATCATCAGCGACAAGCAGATATATACCACACGCACGCGAAGCTTTGGCAAGCATCGACGAAATAGCCACATAGGTGGGCATTATAAAATTATGATCAGACGAAAATACTACCGGTATCATTCTGTTGTCTTTTTGATTAACCCTTCTTCATACTTACAGCCACTATCGTCAGAAAGTTCAACAACACCCTCTTTTTACGGTGCATATTATATATTGACTTTAGCAATCGATATTTAATTCCTTTTCTGAAAACAAAATTTTTAGAATTCGAAAGAAATTCACCGTAGGCCTCGTCCTGAATGATTTTTTTGAAAATTTGATATTTCCTTCGAAGAGAGATTTTTGATTTCATTATTGGAAAACGCATCAGGAAATACACTTGACAAAATGCATAGGCGTTCCCCGCTCCCTCATGCTCGGTTCCTCTGTATATATCATTTACCAGACCGGCTGTGGACAGTGCTCTTTTAAAGGTGCTCTCATTATATGTGCGTGACAAACTCTTGGCATTATATACATAGTTATATAGTGCCTTGGGTAAATATGAAAAGCTGCGACATCTTTGCAGAAACATAAGTGTGAACGGAAGGTCTTCCGACATGTATTCACGTTCGCTGACAAATTTAAAATCAATCAGCTTGAGTCTGTACACCCCATGCCACACGCTGAAATGAAGCGGCTCATGACTGAAATCCAAAACAAAACGTCGGGACAATTCTGACACTTCACCATCACGGAATATCACTCCGCTCATGTCTACGTAATCCACAAAATTTTGTGACGGCAGTTGCTGCCTGAAACCACAATATACACAATCCAAATCGTGTTCTATCGCTTCATGCATCAGCTCCTTATACATATCGGGCTCAAGCCAGTCGTCAGAATCAACAAAAGCCACATATTCGCCGGTAGCAACCTCAAGTCCGGAGTTGCGCGCTAACCCAAGGCCTGCGTTTTTCTTATGCACGACTTTTATTCGGGAATCGCGTTTAGCCCACTCCTCACATTTTTCCGGACACCTGTCAGGTGAACCGTCATCCACAAGTATGATTTCAAGATTTTTATAAGTCTGATTTACGATGCTCTCCATACAACGGTCGAGATAATTCTCTACATTGTATACCGGAACAATCACGCTCAACAATTTATTTTCTTCCATAAAACCGACATGTTATTGCACTATATCCCATACAAATGCACTTCCAAACAGTCCGGGTTTGCCTACCTGCATGAAAAATTTAACATAATACGTCACGACAAAGAGACCGATAAGCACCCAACTCGTCACTGTATATTTCTTATCGGGTTGAAGCACTCCGCCTATTATTATTGGAGCGAAAGGCCATAACCACCATGCCATGCGGTTGACAAGTTCGATATTGCCGCCAACTGCCCCTATTATAATAGCAAGATAAGTAGAATAATAAGCAATTCCAAAGCGTGGGTCTCGCCTGCATACCGCAAATCCGAACCATATTATCGCACAATTACACAAGAAGCCGGTAATCTCCCTGACTATACTGTTTTCAATACCCATCGCCGCATCAAGGTCACCATCCGAAGTAAACCATCTCTCACTGTTGTCTACATAAACTTCAAAATTCGTATCCTCAAAAGAATCAGCCGATGACTGCAGCATATCAGCAAAAATATCCATATTGGCAACATTCCAGACAACAGTAAGTATGATGTAAAATCCCAATAAGGGCAATGCCGACTTAATAAACTTGGTAAAATTAACATAGACACACAACAGAAATACCCCTACCGCAAATAATCCGCTGAGGTGTATAAGCGGAATTAGAATAAGCATCACATACATCTTCTTGATTTTATTCTGAAGATAACTGTTGTATGCAAAAAACAGGAAAGAGATTGCTATAAACTGTCGAATAAAATTTTCCGACGCATCGAGTGTCAACAGATAAAATATTGGAATTATCCAAAACGCGTATTTCTGGAAATGCTTCACTACAAGCATAAAGCCTGTAATAAACAACCAACTGTAAAATAGAAATCCGAAATAAAACGGAATATTGAAATTACGCATGAACAACACAAAAAAATCATAAAGAAATTCTCGTGTTATTCCGGTTCCGGCATACAAGTCATATTGCAATTCCTGAGCATAATGCGGATAATCTACGCCGCGATCGAAACGCAATCCTTGTATCAAAGTATACAATATTATTATCGGAATTGCATAATACCAGAAATAATTGTTGTTATTGTTTTTATATGCGATGCCCCAGCCGCAGAACATCAGCACGGCAAGAAGCAACAGTCGCAACCCCCAGAAGGTCGAGACACTTTCAAGCACTATTTCCTTACACAGTATCATCTAAACAGTTTTTTATCGGGAGAAGCTCTATCAATCGATGCTGAAAACCAACATACCGGGCGCTATACGTCATAGGAGAAATCCTTTTCCGCTCTTGACATACAGATGCATCACAGGGTGTATTCAACTGCAATCCGGCTGTCAGGACGTTGTCGTCAGTTGGCAACGCCTTTGCAGCCCGACCTGCTATTTTTCAATATCAGGTTGATCATTTGTCTTTGTTCCCGTAACCATAGCCGTAGCCATAGCCGTAGCCGTACGATGCCTTGCCTGAGCCTCCATCAACGGCATTAAGCACTGCGGTCATGTTCGTATATCGCTTGTGCTCGTAATATTCCTGCAAGGTGTCAAGGAAATCGCGTTTCAGGTTTCCTACCCTGACTACATAGACCGTGCGGTCTACCACTCGGGTTATTACTGACGAGTCGGTTACCGGCTCTGTCGGCGGACAGTCAAGAAGCACCACGTCATAACGACTTTTCAACTCGGACATGAGCTTTGCGAAACGAGGACTGTCAATCAGCTCGGCCGGATCCGGAGGTATCACACCGGCCGGAACAACATCAAGATACTCCACGCCCGATGCATTTTTGATTATGATATCATCAAGTGTGGCTGTACCCGAAAGATATGCGGTCACACCACGGTGCGGAGCGCCGAAACTCTTCGAAAGAGTCGCCTTGCGCAAGTCGACATCGACCACCGCCACTTTTATCTTTTTCAATGCGTATGCCGCCGCAAGATTGAGCGACACAAATGTCTTTCCTGAACCCGGTATCGCTGAAGTCACCATAGTGACTATGCTCTTGTCGTCGCGGCCGGCCGCTATGCGTGAGTTCATGAGCTCGAGATTGGAGCGTATCATGCGGAACGCCTCATTGATTGCCGACCCGTTGCCATACTTGACAACAATGTCGCTCGGCTTGTCCTCGCCTCCCTTTTTCTTAAACAGACGTTTCAGTCTCGACGGTTTCTTGCCATACAATGGCACACTGCCCAGGAATGGAGCTTTGAAACGGTCATCCATATCAGCCTTCGTACGCACCATCGTATCCATGTTATATTGCACGAAAATCAGTCCTGTGGGCACTGCCATTGCAAAAAAGAAAGCAAACAGAAGTGTTTTCATTCCCCGCGGAGCCACCGGCTTGCTGTCACCCATAGGCGGAGTGATGACGCGGGTGTTGTAGGCCGTGAATGTCTTTGACAGGTCATTGGCCTCCTTCTTTTCCAAAAGATACAGATAGAGCGCTTCCTTAACCTTCTGCTGACGCTCCACTCCAAGCAGGTCATTGGCCTGTGTCGGACTGTTGGCTATACGTCCCGATGTACGGTTGCGTTCTGCCACCATGTCATTGAGTGCCGTGCGCAACTGCTCGGTCTGCGTGCTCACCGACTGAACAATCGCCTTGCGCATACCGTCAAGACGACGGTCAAAATCCTTCACCAGCGGATTGCTCGTCGAATTGTCCGAAACCAGGCGGTTACGCTCCATAAGAGTCGTATTGTATTCCAGTATTTCAGAATTGGCAGAACCGCTGTTGGCAAGTCCGGTTATCGACATGCTCGGCAGCACCTTGTCATAATTGTCAGGATTGGATATGAACTCCTGCAGATGCTTTGCCATTGTATATTGGCTCTGAAGTTCAAGTATCTTTTTCTCTGCCTCCGATTGCTTTGCGAGGTCTACCGACACTATCGCCTGCAGGTCAGGCAGCGAATTTTTTGATTTGTAATTTGAAATAGACCGGTCGACATCAAGAAGCTCATTCTTGATTATGTCGATACGCTGATCAATAAATTCCGCAGTGGCATCAGTCATACGGTTCTTGTCATCAATCCATTTCTCATTATACACATCAATGACAGCATTGATGATATCTGATGCTCGCTGACGTGAATGATCAGCAAACGAAAGATTTATGACCGAAGCCTTACGGTTTGCAAGCACTGCGTTAAGTCTGCTCGTATAACCCTGCACGCGCCACTCCACCGGCGTATGATAGATATTTATGCGCATCGGTTCTTTCAACTCTTTGGCTTTATACTCCGGATTTGGCGATATCACCAGTGTTCCCGCCGGGGTAGCCACCGAATCCACTCCCTTGTTCAGATCGAGAGTAAATATATCCGAATATTTAAATTTCTCGCCATTGCCTCTGCTTTCAATCTTGTTAATCACAAATTTATTGTCAACACCGAGATCTCCGGTTACCGAATACGAATACCTCTCATCCGGATTTGAGAATGTCAGCACGAATGGCTGGTTGTTGCCATAGAGAGTCTTGTCGCGTAAACCTCCGGTCTGCTTATAGTCGGTGTTAAGACCAAGTTTCTCTATCACCTCAAGCATCACGGCAGGCGACTTCATAGCTTCGAGCTCGTTGTCGACGCTTGACATGGGCGTGACTCCGCCAAGATCGCTCAATGCTGCCGCCATATTGCCGAACTGCCCTCCCTTGCTCTCCTCCTTGATCAGAACTGAAGCGGTGCGCAGGTAGGTCGGCTCCGTGCTGATCAGCTTATACACGGCGAAACCCATGATTATAAGCAGAGAAATAGCATACCACTTCCAATGCGAAAGGCATATTCTTAACATTTCTTCGAAAGGTATTCCTTTCGACTTCTTATCCTTCTGGTCCGTATCGGTAATTTGTGACATGTTTTTTATCGTTGAATATCTACATCTTTTTTTTAATCTGTTGGGGAGAGATAAGCTTGATATCGGTCACTTATTTAAAAATCAGCACCGCGATTGAGGTCAGCACCGAGGCAATAGAAATCCAGAACGAAGTGGAAATCAAGTTATTGCCGTTTACGGTCGACATTCGTCCGCGAGCCGGATTAGGAGTGACATAAATCATATCATCCTGCTGTATGATATATGCAGGCGATTTCGTCACCTTCTCCGCATCAGTCAGATCTATATTGTAGGTCTTGAGTATGCCATCCTCTCGACGAAGCACCTTTACTCCAACACGGTCGCCGTAAATCGTCAGGTCGCCGGCATTGGCAAGCGCATCAAGCACCGTCATCCTGTCTCTGTCAAGCGGGAAACGCCCCGGTTTGGCAACCTCACCTGTCACCGAATACGACACATTGACGAAACTTACCGACACTACCGGATCGTCAAGCAACTTCCGCGATACAAGTTCAGCCTTGATTTTGTCGGAGATCTCAGTTCTTGACAATCCCTCGACCTTCACCTGGCCCAATATCGGAAAATTGATATAACCCTCTTTGTCAACCGTATATGTAGCCACCTGCTGGTTATAGGCCTGCGAACTTCCTCGACCGGCAAGCGTCGTCACAAGCGGGAGATTGAATATTGCAGAGAGCTCCGGATTCTGACTTGTCACAATTATCGAAATCTCGTCGTCAGGCTTAGCCACAATGCCGTTATTATGATCGATCTCAAGCACTTTCTCAGTCTCAAGATCTTGAAAATATACAATATTCTTCGGCATTCCGCACGATGTAAGCAATAATAGCGATAGTAAGAATATCTTGACTAATTTTTTCTTTATCATGATTGTTTCTTTGATTATATCATTTCCTTAACGTAAGCACCGGATGCTTTATTATATTTTATTAAGATTTTTTTATCATAGCAGAAACAACTGCAGTCTGAATTGACAGTCAATCTACCGTCATATCATCATATCGCGACAATTCAACCAACATTTTATAATATTGACGCTGAAGCTCTATATACTGCACATTGGCATCCACGAAATAATTCATATCAAAAACAAATTCAGTGAGCGTGATTGCTCCGGCATCATATGCCCGCCGCAGCAATCCTGCGTTATCGCTTGCCGCCAATGCCTTGCCATACTCTGCAATCGCATCTTTCAGATCAGTCGCCTTGCGATATGATGCATCCACTCTTTTCTCAATCTTTATCTCTTCGACTCGCTCGCCGAATATCGCCGCAACCTCTTCCGAGGCCGCAACCCGACGTTCTTTAGAGGCTCGCCACAGAGGCACGCTTATTCCAACAGCAAATCCGTTGAAAAGTTCACCATCCTCATGCGAAAGCCGATATCCGGCACTGAAACCGGGCAGAGTGCTCTTCGTGGCCACCTCCCGTCGGGCTTTCGCCACAAGTGCCCGGTTTCTCGCCAAATGCAGCGACGCGTCAGCAGCCTTGGCTTTAGCCATGTATTGCTCGAGACTTTCAAATTCAATCAGTGGAAATTCGGCTATAGAGCCGCAACGCTCTGCCTGCTCTCCGGCATTCTCTGACATCAGAAGCAACTCCGAAATCAGCTCTTCTTTCAATCTTTTAGCCTCTGAAAGCTTCATTTTGAAATCAGTCGCCTCAATACGCATCTTGTTCACATCAATGACCGTGACATCTCCGCGACGGTAAGCTGTCTCAAGCGTTTCAAGCAATTCGCTCCAACCGTCAGCTGCGGTCGACAACTGCGCGATCACCTTATTGACAGCTATTATATCGACAAGCAGCCCGCGCAACTTCATACGTTGCTCATTCACAGTCAATTCACTGTCAATACGCAATCCTTCCTGCTCAAGTCTTATCTGACGGTTACGTGCGCCATACACACCCGGCCAGTCAATCGACTGTGAAACCGAAAATTCATATTTACGATCCCCTTTTCCGGTGCTAAGAAATTCAAATTCAGCCTCAGGGTCAGAAAGCGTATTCGAAGCTTTCAACGCCTCGCTCTCCGCCGCGGCCTGCCGGCGCGACAACTCAAGTTGCCGGTCCCCGCCAAGCAACGACGATACAATATCGTCGAAATCAGCAGCCTCACCCGATATCGCAGACAGGCACAGTAATATTATTATCGCTATATTCCTGATAATATAGCAGGTATTATTTTTTTTCAAACGTTCTATTTCCTATAATTAACAAATCTTACGGCACATTGCATGCCGCTAAAACACTCTCTTAATCTCCGCAAAGTTACACAAAATGTCGGTATTGACAAAGCCACACCGACATTTAGGCATCTACTTTGCATATATAACCACCCTACATTCTCACTCCCGTATTGTATCTCACACAGCATCGTGCTGTTGCTTCCTTCTGTGAGCGATATATAAAATCGGCACAATAAACAGATTGAGAAATGTCGACGAAGCGAGGCCGCCGAGTATCACCGTAGCCAGTGGTGACTGTATCTCATTGCCGGGATCTCCGCCACGCAGGGCAAGCGGTATCAATGCAAGCGCCGAAGTCAGCGCTGTCATCACTATCGGCGTCAGGCGGTCAAGCGACCCTCTCATCACAGCTTCCGTCAGCTGTAGCCCCTCTCCGGCAAGAGCATTATATCGGGATATCAGCAGCATCCCGTTGCGCGTCGCAATACCGAGCAGTGCGATAAACCCGATTATCGCGGGAATGTCGAGATTGCCGCCCGTACACTGCAATATAAACACTCCCCCTATCATAGCCAGAGGTATATTTATAAGAATGATAAGCGACTGGCCGATATTCTTGAACTCGAAATACAGCAGAGTCAATATCGCAAGCAGCGCCAGAACAGATGCATATAGCAGACGCATCGACGCCTCTTTCGCCTTGGCCGACTGCCCCGCATCCTCTATCGTGTAACCTTCCCTGAGACTTATGCTGTCGGACACCTTTGCTTTTATTTCCTCAACGGCAGTCGTCACGTCTCGTCCCTCGATATTGGCCGATACTATAATCCGGCGCCGACTGTTCTCGCGGTTCACCGTATTCTGACTCTCGGTATACCTCACTTCGGCTATATCGCCGAGCGTAACCTTGCCGCGCGGAGTGTCAATCGCCACATCCTCAAGCCTGTCGACAAGCGACTCCTGCGGAATATCATATCTCAGAGTGATATCACGCGGATAACCGTCGGAATACACCTGCGACACCACGATGCCCGACATGGCTGCTCTCAGCGCGTCATTGAGCATCGCCGGAGTCACCCCGTAACGGGCCATGAGATGCCGGCGCGGAGTCACCGACAGTTCCGGACGCCCCATCTGTTGTTCAATCGCCACGTCACGCAGACCCTCCGTGCCCTCCATTATCTCTTTGAGCTGACTTGCTGCACGGTTAAGCTCTTCGAAATCATCACCGTAGATTTTAAACACAATCGGCGACTCCGATCCCGACAGCATCGCGTCTATGCGGTGCGATATGGGCTGACCGATTTCAATATTGACGCCGGGTATCACCGCAAGACGGCGGCGCAAATCATCGGCAATCTCTCCGCGGCTCCGGTCACCGAGCGTATAAGGTGCCTCTATCTCCGACACATTTGTGCCCAGCGAGTGCTCGTCAAGCTCAGCTCGTCCGGTCTTGCGGGCCACGGTCTCTATCTCAGGCACTTCAAGTATGATTTTCTCTGCCAGACGCCCTATTCGGTCACTCTCGTCAAGCGAAATGCCTGGAAGCGCGCTGATATTTATTGTAAACGACCCCTCGTTAAACGGCGGGAGAAAGCCTCGGCCCATATTGGCGAACATAACCAAAGCAGCCGCAAACAACACTCCGGTCACCGCAAGCAACACAGCCTTATGCCTGAGAGCCAGACCCAGGCCGCGGCCATAAACCCGCTTCAGACTGCGCATCGTGGCCGGTTCGCGCGTCAGCGCCGCCTGCGAGCCTTTGGTGCCGAGAAGATAGCTGCACACAACCGGAGTCACCGTCAGCGCCACAAGCGTCGACGCGGCAAGCGCTATGATAAACGCCACACCGAGAGGCACAAGCATCCTCCCCTCAACGCCCGACAGAAAAAACAGAGGCATAAAGCCTGCGATAATTATCAGCGACGAGTTGAATATTGGCATTCTCACCTCTTTCGACGCGTCAAACACCACTTTGACCATACTTTTGCGCTCATTTTCCGGCAACCGGCTGTTCTCCCTCAGACGCCGGCTCACATTCTCCACATCGACAATGGCATCATCGACTAGCGAACCGATTGCTATCGCGATACCGCCAAGGGTCATCGTATTGACTGTTATGCCCAAAGCATGCAATATAAGCACCGTGATGATTATCGACATCGGCAATGCCACGAGCGACACCGCCGTGGCTCTTACATTCATCATAAAGAAAAACAGCACGACAATCACCATTACGGCACCCTCAAACAGCGACGACGTCAGATTTGATATCGAGCGGTCGATAAAATCGCGTTGCGCGAATATGTCCGTTGAGATATTCAGCTCTGCGGGCAACGACTTCCGCGCCTCAGCTATCACATCAAGCAACTGCTCGGTCAGGCGTATCGTGCCCGTGCCCGGCTGTTTCGTCACTGTCATAATCACTGCCGGAGCGCCGCGATATGAAGCCACACCGGTGCGCGGGGTCTTGCCTCCCGGGCCTATGCGGGCAATATCATTCAAGGTTATGATTTTACCGTCATCAGCACTTATCACCGTATTGCCGAGCTCGCACGCATCCTCGGTCGACACATCGGCTTTCACCACATATTCATTGCCATAACCTTGTATTATGCCGCCTGCGCTGTTGGCGTTAACGTCACGCAGAGCCTCCGTCACCTCAGCAAGGGTTACTCCGAGATTACGCATTCTGTCTCCGTCAAGCGATATCTGCAACTCCTCCTCGATTCCGCCGATGACCGACACCGACGACACTCCCGACACGCTCTGCAACGCCGGCCGCAGACGCCGATCGGCTATCGTGCGAACCTTGTCAAGACTGAGACTGTCGGAACTCAACGCCACAATAAGTATCTCGCCCAATATCGACGACTGCGGACCTATCACAGGAGTCTCCGCCATCGGAGGCAACTGACTCTCGACTCGTGCGAGACATTCCGCAATAGCCTGACGCGCAGTCAGTGGCTCGGTACTTCCCGAAAACTGAACGTTCACCACAGAAAATCCCGTTGTCGACGACGACCGCACACTCTCAACGCCAAGCGCGCCGGCAACAGCCGTCTCCACCGGATATGTCACCATCTTCTCCACCTCCTCGGCTGCCATGCCGGGAGCTTCTGTCATTACAGTCACCACCGGCGCGTTGAGATCCGGAAAGATATCGACTTCGGTGCGCAGCAGTGTAAACACGCCGCCCATAAGTATCACCGCCGACAGCAGCAACACTATCAGACGGTTGTCAAGTGAAAATTTTATTATCCTGTTAAGCATAAGGCATCGGCATTAATGGTTGTGGGTATGGCCGGGAGGCGTCGCCCCGGAGTTTTCTGCCAGTCGCACGAACGTGACTCCCTCTGTCACCACAAGCTCGCCCCCTTCGAGACCGCTCACCTCCACCATCTCGCCGTCTGTAGCCCCGATTGTAACCGGCACACGGCGGTAGTGGTCGCTGCCGCGCTCCTTCACATATACCATCTTCTGCCCCATGCGGTCGGTGACAGCGGCCAAAGGCACCGCTATGACACTCTTTACTGACGATGTCGGCAGATATACTTCGGCATAACTCCCGGCCACGATACCATCCATTACCGGCAGCTGGAAATACATGCTTACATATCCCGGAGCGGGTGACGGACTATTGACTCCCGACACTGCCGAGGCCTCAACTGTTCTGTCAATATGAGGAAATTTGACTTTGGCCGCCGACACATTCTTAAGATTGCCGCTCTCTCTGACAGGCACATCAACCCGCAAGGTCATGCCTCCGTCGCCTGCTATCATTCCTATTACATCGCCGGCATTGACAAAGCCGCCCTCACCCGCGGCAAGCGATGATATCACTCCGTCAATCGGAGCCGTCACCACACTTCCTGCGCCACCTGACATATTGTTTCGGGCCCGCTCCAGATTAGCCACAGCCTGATTGTATTCTCCCGCCGTAACAATCCCCTCCTCGCGCAGCGGTGCAAGCCGTTCAACTTCCTTTTGTGCCGCCTCAAGCTCGATTTTTGCCGCCTGCAACTGGTCGCCTCCGGCCATTCCCGATGTCGAAACACGGCCGATGCGCGCACCGCGTCTCACCGAGGTTCCTGCCGAGATTCCTTTGTCAAAACTTACCTTTCCTGACATCGGCGCGGAAATCACGCCCTGACTCGAAGGATTATACTGCACCTCGCCCGCCGCCACAATCGGAACTGTGAATTCTGCCGGTTTAACCTCACTGACCTTTATGCCCAGCTCTTCAGCCTGATGTGCATGTATCTCTATCTCTCCGTCATGATGCTCGTGACCCTTCCCTGCCGCTTCATCTGCATGCTCGTCGCCATGCATGTCATGACTGTGACTGTTGCCGCAACCTGCTAGCGCAAGCGACGCCGACAGTATAAAAAAACTTAAATATTTCATCGTAATGTAATTTATTGAAAAACTGTTTCGCCACAGAGCCATCGTCATTCACGACATCTCTGCAGTCATCTCATTTTTTATACCGCAAATTTAATCATCGGTTTATGCAACCGGGTGTCAAAATCATACACTCGGCGGTCCTCGCAACAGATTTGCATGACTATATCCCGCAGTCACTGCGCCTACAGTCACGTTTTTCAATAAATAATCATTCAGGCAAATTTCCGGAGACGAAAAATCAAAGAAGCAATCAGCTGAAACACAACAAACTGCATCAAAACAAACATCTGCAGCAGTATTTCTTCCGATTGTCATTGCCTCGGCGAGATGCATCCCGCACTCTCCGTCCTGCTCCCCGTCGGCCACCCCGTCATCATGACTGTGACAGTCGCCGTGGCTCAGACCCGACGTGACCTCATTGTCTCCGTAAGTCAGAAAAAATGCATGCCCGTCAGCATCATGGTGATGACATTGAAACACTGTCACACAGCCTATCAATGCCACCAGCAATACTGATATTATACGGTTCATTCTTTCCATTTCCACAAAAATAATATTTTTTCACTTATCCGGCAAATACGCAGTGCCTGATTACCGAACTTTTTACCTTTGACCGACGTTTTACCGACAAACCACAAAACTGAATTCTTATGACTTATACACAACCTCAACTTCCTTACCCCTCCGATTCACTCGCACCGGCGATATCGCAGGAAACCATCGACTTCCACTACGGCAAGCACGAGAAGGCATATATCGAAAATCTCAACAAAATGATACAGGGCACCGAGTTTGACAACGAAGACCTTGAAGATGTCATCAAGCGTGCTGACGGTCCGCTCTACAACAACGCGGCTCAGGCATGGAATCATATCTTCTACTTCTTCTCATTCTCGCCCGACGGTGGCGGAGAGCCTTCAGGCGAACTCGCCGACGCCATCCGCCGCGACTTCGGGTCATTCGATAAGTTCAAGGAAGAATTTGAAAAGGCAGGCGTCTCTTTGTTCGGATCCGGCTGGGTATGGCTTTCCCGCGACCAGGACGGCAAACTTTTCATTACGCAGGAACCCAATGCCGGCAACCCGTTGCGCAAAGGCCTTACCCCATTGCTCACCTTCGACGTTTGGGAACACGCATATTACCTCGACTATCAGAACCGTCGTGCCGATGCACTCAAAAGCCTTTGGGACATCATCGACTGGGACATGGTCGAATCAAGATACTGATTGGACAACAACTCATAAATTGACTTTTTAATACTAAGAACGAATAGCACTTAATTGTAAGCATAATGTGATGAATGGAGAGAGAGGCACGCGTGAGCGCCCCTCTTTTTCTTATATTTATGTGTCTTAATTTCACCGCAACCGTCAGTTTTACCTGTTTTTTTTAATTTTTGCTTCAGATTTGTCGGTTATTGTTATCATACTTTTATTAACTTTGTGAAATCAAAAGATAACATACCCCACAAAACACATTATATCATGAAAGAAAAAATCCAGGAAGAGTTCAAAAAACATTTTGGCGGCAAAGGCACGCTTTACGCATCAGCCGGACGCATCAACCTCATCGGCGAACACACCGACTACAACGGCGGATTTGTGTTCCCCGGAGCAATAGATAAAGTGATAATGGCGGAAATACGCCCCAACAAAACCGACAAAGTGCGCGTTTACTCAATCGATATCGATGACAACGCTGAGTTCGAACTCAACGAAGAGGATGCTCCCAAACAGCAGTGGGCCCGCTATATATTCGGCATCTGCCGCGAAATCATCAAGCGCGGCGGCACTGTCAAAGGTTTTGACGCCGTATTCGCCGGAAATGTGCCTCTCGGCGCAGGTCTCAGCTCATCGGCAGCTCTCGAAAGCTGCTTCGCTTTCGCCCTCAACGACCTCTTTAATGGAAACACTATCGACAAATTCGAGCTCGCACGCATCGGGCAGTCAACCGAACACAACTATTGCGGCGTAAACTGCGGCATCATGGACCAGTTCGCATCCGTATTCGGCAAGAAAGGCAACCTCATGCGTCTCGACTGCCGCTCTATGGAATTCGAATACTTCCCATTCAACCCCCGGGGCTATAAACTCGTGCTCGTCGACTCTGTCGTAAAACACGAACTCGTCGACTCCCCCTACAACAAACGTCGCCAGTCATGCGAGCGTGTGGCAAAACGTCTCGGCGTCGAGACCCTGCGTGACGCTACCAAAGAAGCTCTCGACGCAGCCAAATCAGATATCTCGGCTGAGGATTATTCGCGCGCCAAATTCGTAATCGAAGAAAAAGAGCGCGTGCTCGACGTCTGCGACGCTCTCAACCGCGGTGACTACGAAACCGTAGGCCAACTCATGTATGCCACACACAACGGCCTGTCGAAAGACTATGAGGTAAGCTGCGAAGAGCTCGACTTCCTCAACGACATCGCCAAAGAATGCGGCGTCACCGGATCTCGCATCATGGGGGGCGGATTCGGCGGATGCACAATCAACCTCGTCGCCGACGACAAATACAGCCACTTCATCGAAGAAGCCACAAAACGCTTCAACGAAAAATATGGCCACGAACCTAAAATCTACGACGTGGTAATCAGCGACGGAGCCCGCAAGATAACCGAATAAGCAACAAATAAGAAACTGTTCAGTATGAATATCTCAAAAGAGAGTGTAATGTCACCCAAAGGTGACATTACACTCTATACTTTAACCAACAGCTCGGGCGCACAGGTAGTGCTCTCATCTCTCGGAGCAGGCATCAACAAAATCATTGTTCCTGACAAAAACGGCAAGATGGCCGACGTAATTCTCGGCTACGAAAACCCATGCGATTATGACAACGACGGCCCCTGCTCCGGCAAGACTCCCGGACGCTATGCCAACCGAATCAAGCACGGCCGCATCACTGTCGAAGGAAAGGAATACAGCCTGCCGGTCAACAACGGCCCCAACCACCTGCACGGCGGCCCCGAAGGCTTCCAGAACAAAATCTGGGACAGCAGTATTGTCGGCGACAGCGTAGTGTTCACCCGCGTCAGCCCCGACGGCGAAATGGGCTACCCCGGCCGGCTCAAAGCAACAGTGACATACACATGGAACGACAACAATCAGCTCACTATCAGCTATAAAGCCGTCACCGACGCTCCCACATTTGTCAATCTCACCAACCACGCCTACTTCAACCTCAGCGGCCACGACGCAGGAAGCGTGCTCAACCACCACCTTCGCCTGAACTGCTCGCGCTATCTTCCAACCGACCCGTCGGAAGCCCCGCTCGGCAACATCGACCCCGTAGCCGGCACGCCGATGGACTTCACATCACCAAAAGCCATCGGACGCGATATCAACGAGGACTTCGAGGCGCTCAAGATAGGCAAAGGCTATGACCACTGCTACGTAGTCGACGGATGGGAAAAAGGTCGCCTCTCGGAAGTAGCCACCCTCACTGACCCCGTGAGCGGTCGCACGCTCACAATATCGTCGACTCAACCCGGCGCACAGGTTTACACCGGCAACTGGCTGACAGGCTCGCCCAAAGGCAAAGGCGGCGTCGAATATCACGACTACGACCTCGTGGCCATCGAGTGCCAGGGATTTCCCGACGCACCTAATCAGCCCGCGTTCCCGTCGCAGCTTCTGACTCCCGGCGAAACCTACAGGCAGACTATTATCTATAGCTTCGGATTTTGATTTAACATTCTAACAACTATCATAATTACAGAAAATGAAACCCACGTTATTTGTACTTGCAGCAGGCATGGGCAGCCGTTACGGCGGCCTCAAACAGCTCGATCCCCTCGGTCCCAACGGTGAAACAATCATGGACTATTCTATCTACGACGCCATACGCGCCGGCTTCGGAAAAATAGTTTTCGTAATCCGCAAAGACTTCGAGCAGGATTTCCGTGAAAAAGTCCTCGCCAAATATGAAGGACACGTACCGGTGGAAGTGGTGTTCCAGTCAATCGACAAACTTCCCGAAGGATACACCTGCCCCGCCGACCGCACCAAACCCTGGGGCACCAACCACGCCGTGCTCATGGGCAAGGAGGTAATCAACGAGCCGTTCGCCGTAATCAATGCCGACGACTTCTACGGCCGTGACGCTTTCGCCGTAATAGCAAAAGAACTCATGCGTCCGCGCGACCGCAAAGGCGACTACTGTATGGTCGGCTTCCGCGTAGGCAACACAATGACCGAAAACGGCTCAGTGGCACGCGGCGTATGCTCAACAAGCGATGCCGGTCTCCTCACCTCTGTCGTAGAGCGCACTGCAATATCCTACGACAATGACCACAACATCGTGTTCACTGATGAAAACGGCGTGGAGCAGACCCTCGAGCCCAACACTCCCGTGTCAATGAACCTCTGGGGCTTCACTCCCGACTACTTCGATTACTCCGACCGCGAATTCAAAAAATTCCTCGACAAGGACATCGACACACCCAAAGCCGAATTTTTCATCCCCCTCTGCATCGACACGCTCATCAACTCAGGCGAGGCTACGGTCAAAGTTCTTGACACTGACTCCCGCTGGTTTGGCGTAACATACGCAGCTGACCGTCCCGGTGTAGTGGAAAAATTCGCCGCGCTCCATGCATCAGGCGAATACCCCACCCCCCTTTTCAGCTAATCCCCACCCGGATTATAAAAGCCACTAAGGTCACTAAAGTCATTAACGTCCCCAATCAAAGACTTTAGTGGCCTTAACGACTTTTAGCGACCTTACCTTCCGGTTCACTTATATGACAGAGCCGGACGCATCTTGAAATATTGCGACAGATAATTGTTGTCCGGATTTATCGCAATAATCTTGCCTTGCGGGTCAATCAGATATGAATTGTAACCCTGCGTCACACCATAATCCTGAATAAGTTTGTCAAGATCACTCTGCCCTGCGAAATACTGCTCATCGGGGTGCAGATGGTCGCGGTTGACAATTTCATTGAATAACTCTTCGCTACGGTCGAAATTGACCGAAAGCCGCCGCAGTCGACCTGTATCTGTAATCGGCAACGTATTGTATTCATTTGATTTCAGACGCGAGTTGGCATCGGCTGACGACCAGAAATCCAACAGCACATACTTTCCTCTCAGATCATGCAGACTTACAGTGGTGTCATTGCGCGCCACCGAAAAATCCGGTGCCAGCTGGCCTCTTTCCGGCTGCGAGTCTACACCAATCATTCTGGAGCCGAATAATGCGATGACTCCAAATATCAATATCAGCAACAATGTGTTTCTCATAACTGCTTATCATTATCTATTTAATAGATAACAAACAGACACTTGAGATAGATATGCATCTTCACCTCTTTTAAGAAAGTTTGGGCAATATCAACATCCTGAAAAAAACGCCCGAAGGAAACGAATTCCTCCGGGCGAAATATCTGATGCTTGACTGACAATCAGCGGCCGGTCTCGTGAATCATATCCGCAAGACGACGGTTAAACAGATCCTGAGCAAGAAGCTGGTCTACCGTGATGTGCATGCGGTAACGCCAGTAGTGACGCGGATTGGCCGGCACATTGATCTGCTCTTCAAGCGGATTGACACGACGCAACTCGCCGTCCATGGAAAGCCAGTCCTGAAGCGGCAATATACACAGCATCGAGGGCGACTTAAGGTGCAGGTCGACGATTTTCTCGCATATCCACGGCTCGGCAAACTGCGGAGCAGCACCACCATCGTGGAGCACACTGTTGTAGAAATGCTGAGTCTTGTCACGGTTCTCTTCCCACCACTGGCGTATGCCGCCCATGTCGTGGGTCGATGTCGTGCATACCGAATAATAGGGATAGCTCCATGTGTTGCCGAACTCCGTGCGCGGATCTTTGGGCATGCGCTGTATCTCGAGCGAAAGTATCTCAAGCGCGCTCATCACAGCAGGCACACAGTCGGGTATCATGCCGAGATCCTCGGCACAGGTAAGCATATCCGTGGCCTCGATAAGCGGAGGCAGTTTCCACATCGCCTTTCCATACCAGAAGTCATTGTGACGGTGATAGTAGAAATCGTTGTAGAGACGGTCGAAACACCAGCGTTCATAGTCGTTGAGCGCACGGTAGGTATAGGTATACTGAGCAGAGATGCGGGGATGATATTTACCCTTTTCATACGGATCCTCAACAAAGAGCACCTGATCGATCAGACCAAGAAGCCCGTTGCATATACGGTCGTTGTGCTCGCTCTTCTCCTGAGTGGCAAAATAATCGGCCACCTTGCGCTGGGTGTCAAACTCAGCCTTAAGCTTATATCTTCCGTAACCGGCATCGTTGAGGAAACGCTCCTTGACCTCGGCGACATGCTCGCCGAAGAAATCTCCGAGGAAATAATCCATGATAAACGGAGTCGACTGCAGGTCAACATCAATCCAGAAATCGTAATTGTTGCGGAGCTCGTCAGGCGTGTAAGGAAGCGCAGGATTGAACACTCCGAGCAGACCGTGTATGGCGTCCATCGGTATCTGCCATATACGGAAGAAACCGAGCACGTGGTCAATACGGTAGGCGTCGAAATATTCCGACATCTTGCTGAAACGCTGCTTCCACCAGGCGAAGCCGTCCTTGTTCATCTCCTCCCAGTTGTAGGTGGGGAAGCCCCAGTTCTGGCCGAGCACCGAGAAATCATCCGGCGGCGCGCCTGCCTGGCAGTCGAGGTTGAACAATCGGGGTGAAATCCATGCGTCGACGCTCGTGCGAGAGATGCCGATAGGTATGTCACCCTTTATAGCCACGCCGTTGGCATGAGCGTAGTCACGCACATGGCGCATCTGCTTGTCAAGATTAAATTGCTGATAATATACGAAGTTGATGTCGGCGGCATTGTCAGCTACAAACTTGCTGATTTTTTCCTCGTCATACACTGCATACTCACCCCATTTGTCGAACTCGGGAGTGCCGTTCTTATCGCGGAGCACACAGAACGCGGCATACGGTGTAAGCCAGCCTGCATTCTTCTCGACAAATGCCTTGAATTCATCCGAAGCAACGACTTTCTCTCCTTCCTGGGCGAAGATCTCGCGGGTGAATGCGAGCTTGCCTTCATTGACACGCTCGTAGTCAATCTCTTTCAGAGCATTTAGCTCTCGGCCGAGATTGTCGTAATAAGCCTGACGCTCGGGGTCATTGAGGGTGCCGAGTTCGCTAAGACGCAGATACATCGGATGGAGTGCGAATGTCGAATTGGCGTTATACGGATACGAGTCAGTCCACGTATGGGTCATGGTCGTATCGTTGATGGGAAGTATCTGGAGGAAACGCTGGCCTGTCGACGCTGCCCAGTCAACCATCTTCTTAAGGTCGATGAAGTCACCCACACCGAAGTCGTCGTCAGAGCGCACCGAGAATACCGGTATAGCCACTCCGGCTCCACGCCAGGGCGACAGCGGATTGACAAAACGCAGACCGCCCACCACGAGCACTTCGTTCTTCTGTGCCGGACGTATCGCCATCGTGCGGTTGTCGCAACCTTCCCATGCGACTACTTCGCCTGAAGCCTTGTCAAGGATAAGGAACTTGTAGTCAAATATCTCCGGAAGGTTCTTGAACTCGAGGTTAACGCTCCATTCAGGGAAATTGGCGTCGTTCATGCGCACGGCCTTTGTCGGATCCCATTCGCCCAGAGCCTCGCACTCGCCGCATATCGCAAGCACCTGACCCGGAGCCACCATCGGAGCGGCCACCGAAAGATTGAGTATGCCGTTTTTCACCGAAAGCTGCTCGTCACGCTCTTTGCGGCCGTTGACACACTCTGTGAATACAGTCGAATAGAACGGTTTGTCCCACGGCTGATCCTGCCAGCGGTCATATATTTCGTAGGCCTTTGAGCTGCGGCCGCGGTGAAATCTGTGCCCGTGTCCCCACTCGTTCTTAACATATCCGTTCTCATGACGGACGAAGTAGCGGTACACAAAATCCGGAGTGTTGTCAGGAAGCTCGACAACGGCCTGCCATGTGCCGTCGCCGATAAGACGCATCTTGACAGCCTTGCCATAGTCGCCGGCGCCGGTCTCTGCAAGTGGCGCTGTGATGTAGACAGCCTCGCCCCAGTTGGTGCGATAGTCAATATTAAAGGTTAGCTTCATAGATGATGAGAAGTTATTGTTATTATGATTGATTTTAATAATTATCAGATTGATATAATCACACAAATCACCGACGCTCGTCCTATCCCTCGGGCTACATTTATTGTGCCGACACGCGCGGCAAAAAACAGCGATGTTGCGAAATCAGGTTTTCAAGGCTTAAATATAGCATGTTTTTTTGACATGCAGACCCGATTTTTTGAAAATTTTTCAAAAAATCGGGTCCTGCATGACTTTATCTTATCTTTTTATGCTTTAAAACAGTTTTTTGACCGTTACAACTGTCATATTGCTGCTGTCAGCCGCATTTCGATGTGCCGCAGTTGGTGCATATCAGACATCCCTCCTGATACACCAGTGTCTCCTGACCGCAGTTGGGACATGTCTGTCCGCTGGCACGCGTGCCGTTGGGCAGATACTTCTTGAGCGCACGCTCCACGCCCATCTTCCATGTGTTGATCGACTGGCTGTCGAGCTCGAGTCCCGACACAAGTTTAAGCACCTGATCGATCGGCATGCCGTAGCGGAGAACTCCGGATATGAGCTTGGCGTAGTTCCAGTATTCGGGATTGAATTTGTCAGACAGCCCTTCGATTGTGGTCTTGTGACCGCGCTTGTTGACAAACTGGAAGTCATAGCGCTTAGCGCCGTGTTCGTCGACTGCCTTGATGATTTTGCCGTGGTTGACTGACTTCGGACAGAATATACCGTCGTCGTCATCGGCCAGACCGGTGAAAATCTCATACGGACGCCCGTCTTTCAGCCCCACGAATGCAATCCACTTCTCCTTGTTGTTCTGGAAACGCACCACATCGGCCTCAAGCTCTATCGGTCGCACAAGCGGAACAGTCTTGGGCTGCACCTCAGCCGCCTTCGGTTTCTTGTCGACCTGCACGAGCACTCCCGAACGGCTGCCGTCACGATAGACGGTACATCCCTTGCAGCCCGACTTCCATGCCTCGACATACAACCGGTTGACAAGCGCCTCGTCGACATCTGACGGAAGATTGATTGTGACGGAAATAGAGTGGTCGACCCACTTCTGCACCTTGCCCTGCATCTTCACTTTCTCCACCCAGTCGATATCGTTGGCCGTGGCTTTGTAATAGGGCGACTGTGCCACGAGCGCATCAATTTCCTCCTGCGTGTAATCATCCTTGACCTGAAGCCCGTTGGCTTTCATCCAGTCGACGAAACGGGGATGATACACCACATATTCCTCAAATGCGTCACCCGAGTCATCGACATAATCGATACGTGCGTCAACGTCTGACGGATTTACCTTGCGGCGGCGCTTATACACAGGCATGAACACAGGTTCGATGCCCGATGTCGTGCGCGTCATCAGCGATGTCGTTCCGGTAGGCGCTATTGTCAGACACGCTATGTTGCGGCGTCCGTTAGCCTTCATGTCATCGTAGAGGGCGGGATCTGCCTCGCGCAGACGAGCAATCATCGGATTGCCCTCCTCACGTGCCGAATCATATATCTCAAACGCGCCGCGCTCCTTTGCCATCTCAACCGACGAGCGATAGGCTGCCAGGGCTATAGCCTTGTGCACGCTCTCAGAGAAATCTGTCGCTTCGGGTGTCCCGTAGCGCAAACCAAGGGCGGCGAGCATATCGCCTTCGCCTGTTGTGCCGAGACCTGTGCGGCGGCCGAGAAGTGTCTTTGCGCGTATCTTTTTCCAGAGATTGCGCTCTATGGTCTTCACTTCCTCGCTTTCGGGATCGGAATCGATTTTTTCAAGTATCGTGTCAATCTTTTCCATCTCCAGGTCGATGATATCGTCCATGATGCGCTGCGCCTTGATGACATGCTCGCGCAACAGCTCGAAGTCAAAACGCGCCTCGGCGGTAAAGGGCGACTTCACATAGCTGAAAAGATTTACAGCCAGCAGGCGGCACGAGTCGTAGGGACACAGCGGTATCTCGCCGCACGGATTTGTGGATATGGTGCGAAATCCCAGATCGGCATAGCAGTCGGGAAGCGATTCACGCGTTATGGTATCCCAGAAGAGCACACCGGGCTCGGCCGATTTCCATGCATTGTGTATAATCTTGCCCCAAAGCTCCTGCGCGTTTATTTCCTTGCTGAACACAGGCTCCTGACTGTCGACGGGAAACTGCTGCATATAAGGCGTGCCCTCGGTCGCGGCACGCATGAACCCGTCGTCGATGCGCACCGACACATTCGCGCCGGTCACTTTGCCCTGAGTCATCTTTGCGTCAATGAATGCCTCGGCATCGGGATGCTTGATCGACACGGTCATCATCAGCGCGCCGCGGCGTCCGTCCTGTGCCACTTCGCGCGTGGAGTTGGAATAGCGCTCCATGAAGGGCACCAGTCCGGTGGATGTCAGCGCCGAGTTCTTTACCGGACTACCTTTCGGGCGCAGATGCGACAGGTCATGCCCCACGCCTCCGCGACGTTTCATAAGCTGCACCTGCTCCTGGTCGATAAGTATGATGCCGCCGTATGAGTCGGGCTGTCCGTCAAGGCCGATTACAAAGCAGTTGGAGAGCGAACCGACCTGCAGGTCATTGCCGATGCCGGTCATCGGACTGCCCTGTGGCACGATATATCTGAAATCCTTGAGATATGAGAAGATTTCATCAGCACTCATCGCGTTGGGATATCTGTCCTCTATCCGTGCAATCTCTCCCGCAAGACGTCGGTGCATGTCGTCGGGAGTGAGCTCATAAAGATTGTTGGCCGAATCCTTCAACGCATACTTGCTCACCCACACACGTGCGGCAAGTTCGTCGCCGTCAAAATATTTGAGCGACGCATTAAAGGCTTCGTCATAGTTGTAAACAGGTCGGTCCATGATATTTTTAAATTAGATAAAGCTTGTTTTTTCGCAATGCAAAGTAGGCACTTTTTTAATTCATTGCCAAATTTTACAATAACAAAAGCTGTCGATTGTTGATAAGTTTTCCAATTCAAAAATCAACAATCCTGATTACCAGCCGATTGAACGACTTCTCGCTCCCTCAAAATTCACATTTTGACATAACATGCTGACATTCAAACATCTGAAAAAATCACAATTTGCACTTTAAAATAAATTGCTTAACTTTGACTTTTTTAAAACACTTGACAATGACATACGACAATAACGACTACTGGACCCGACGCCGAACGATACGCCGTTACTCCGACCGCGAGGTAAGCGAAGAGATGCTTGACGACATAATCGAAAAAGCGTCACATGCCCCCACAACCGGAAATATGCAGCTCTACAGCGTAATCGTTACTCGCGATCCCGAAGCCATAAAAGAACTCGCTCCGGCTCATTTCAATCAGCCGGCCGCCACCGGCGCCACAGCGCTGCTTACATTCTGCGCCGATTTCAACCGCTTCTGCCACTGGTGCGACATATCTGACGCCGATCACGGCTACGACAACTTTCAGTCATTCATGACCGCTGTGCTCGACACCGCAATCTTCACACAGCAGTTTGTCACCATTGCCGAACAGCAAGGCCTCGGCTGCTGTTACCTCGGCACTACCACCTACAATGCTCCGCAGATAGCAAAAACGCTGCAACTCCCCGAAAGAGTCATCCCCGTATGCACTATATCCGTCGGCTGGCCGGCTGACGAAGGATTCGTTTCCGACAGGCTTCCGCTGCGAGCTATACTCCACCGCGAGCGCTACCACCTCCCTGACGACTCCGAAACAGCCGGATATTATGCCTATAAGGAAGGCCTGCCCGAAAGCGCCGGCTTCATCGCGGAAAACGGAAAGAAAACTCTCGCACAGGTTTTCACCGACATACGCTATACGCGCAAGAACAATGAATACTTCTCTACCGTATACCACGATTTCATCGAAAACAACGGTTTCCCATTCCAAAAAAAATAATAATATTGTGACATAAAGGGTGTTGCAGAATCCGGAAGTTCCGCAACGCCTTCATATCCGATAAAACGACAAAAGCCGGAAGCAATTCCGGCTTTTGTCGTTTTATCGGATGGGGTTTGTCATCCATTCATGAAATCTTTTTCTATTGCTTCCACATCATCCTGAAGCTGCTTTTCGTGTAGAAGACGGTCCTCGATGCTTTTGCAGGCATAGAGCACTGTGGCATGTGTGCGCGACAGACGCGTGCCGATGGCCGTCAACGCCATCTTGGCATGCTTCTTCGCCATATACATTACCATCTGGCGGGCATCTGACACCTCACGCTTACGCGACTTGGTGAAAATAGCGTCGGGCTCTATGTTGTAATGCGCGCTGACGCTTTGTGTCACCATCTCGAAATTGATCTGTTTCTTATTGATTTTAACAGCGTTGGATATCACCGTACGGGCGAGGTCAAAATCAATCTGACGGTTGAGGATGGCAGCCCTGGCCACAAGCGATACCATGATACCTTCAAGCTCACGGATGCTTCCGGTCACATTCGAGGCGATAAACTCAAGCACTTCGTCTGACACCGGCAGACCCTCCTGCTCGGCAATGCGGGTCAGCACATTGCGGCGCAGATTCATATCGGGACGCTCCAGTTCCACCGTCATTCCCCACTTCATCCGTGTGAGCAGTCGTTCGGGCATTCCCTTGAGCATGGAGGGTGAGCAGTCGCTCGAGATGATTATCTGCTTGTTGTTGAGGTGCAGATGGCTGAATATGTGGAAGAATGTGTTCTGCGTCTTTTCCTTGTCTATCAGATCCTGAATGTCATCGATGATGAGCACGTCGATGCTCTGATAGAAATGTATGAAATCGTTGATACGCCCGTTGCGCGACGCCACCGTAAACTGGCTCTCAAACAGACGTGAGCTGATGTAGAGCACACGCAACTGCGGACGATGCTCCTTAAGACTCAGACCGATGGCATGCATAAGATGCGTCTTGCCGACTCCAGACGGACCGAAAATAAACAACGGATTGAATGTCTTGTTGTCGGGGTCACCGCCTATCGCTTTGCCTATTGACAGCGCTATCTTGTTGCTTTCAGAGCCACAATAGTTGTCGAAAGTGTATCGCGGATTGAGCTGCGAATCGAAAGGAACCTGCACCGGAGTGTTAAACGGATTTGCCGATGGAAGACCTTTCTTTGGAGCGGCTGAAGGTGCTGCACTACGTATGTCGACCGCCGTAGTGGGTTCGTTCTGCACCTGATTGTAATGGTAGAACAGCTTGGTTTCCGCTCCGAAAACACGCTTGATGGCCGCGCCGAGGAGCTTGGAAAACCTCTCTTCAATATACTCTACGAAAAAGGAGGTCGGGACGGTAAGCGTAACCTTGCCGTCGACATAGCTTTTGAGCGTGACCGGTCGAAACCACGCGTCAAATTGTTCGGAGGGGATATTGTCAGCGATTATCCGCAGACAGTCGTCCCACAGTTGTAAGGGAGTTTTTTCCATCAATTGTATTCGTTTAAGGGCTGTTCTTGCCAATACAAATTTCCGACAAATATTTTATAAAAAAAAGTGATGTTTTATTTGGAAATTCGGTAAAGACCGCAACTGTTCTGTAAGTCAATAACTTATAAAAACGTGGAACATTCGGCTAAACATCTGCTGCGCATCTGCTCAATAACACACTATCTCTCAGCCTTTAAACCATATTATCATAATCATGCGCCTTCCGTGAAAAAATATGCCCGCACGACTATATATCTCTCGCAACCGACCGTATTTGAAGTGTTTTGAACCACCTCGGCTCAAGTCTTACTTATTTAGACCCAATCTAAATAAAGCCATTCCGCCGCGTATCACATCCCTAAAAGCGCCACACCGTCGCCGACATTGCGTCAGGGGTCGACATCATAATAGACCTGCGAATTCTTTATCGCCGGATTTTTTGCCATCCTCACATACGTGTCTTTCAGTACCCCGCGCAATTTTGCCAGCGATGCCCCCGCCTCGACCTTTATCATTATTTTCTGTATGTAGAGCGATTTCACCCGTGTGACCCGAGGCTGATCCGGACCGCTCACTCTGCGTCCGAGCTGCGACGCGAGCATCTGCGCATAGGCATTGGAAAACTGCTGCAGCACACCCGCGTCGACATGCTTCAGATAAATATATATAATCCTTGTGAACGGGGGATAAAGATAACGCTTGCGCTCCTCTATCTCATGCTCGTAGAATGCCGTGTAGCTATGCCCTGCCACAAACTGCAATATCGGGTGGTCGGGAGTGTATGTCTGAATGATCACCTCACTGTCGCCTCCTTCTCCGCGTCCGGCGCGTCCAGATACCTGCTCAAGCATGTTGAACGCCCGCTCCGACGCCTTGAAGTCGGGAATGTTTATAAGCTCGTCGGCATTGATTACAACCACTGACGACACCGAACGGAAATCAAGCCCTTTCGTCACCATCTGCGTACCCACGAGTATATCGGCTTTTCCCGAGGAGAACGCATCGATAATCGACTCGTAGCCGTCTTTGTTGCGGGTGGTGTCAAGGTCCATCCGGAGCACTTTGCTCGCCGGGAACACACTCTCGATCTCCCCCTCTACCCTTTCAGTGCCATAGCCTATCACCTCAATCGCCGGCTGATGGCATTGCGGACACAGGTCAGGCAATTCATACACCGCCCCGCAATAATGACACACAAGCTGGCGCGAATGATTGTGATAGGTCAGTGACACGTCACAGAACTGACACTTCGGCACCCATGCGCATTGCTTGCAGCGCACCATCGGCGCAAAGCCGCGGCGGTTGCGAAACAGGATGGCCTGCCGTGATGCCCCGACAGCTCCGTTTATGCTCCTTACGGCATCAAGCGACAGCGGTCCGTTGACCTCTCCCTTCTGACGCGCCCTCTTCATGTCGACAATGCGTATCGGAGGCAGCGGCAACTCGTTATAGCGGGTAGTAAGACTTACAAGTCCGAACTTGCCGTTGACCGCCTTATAATAGGTTTCAACCGATGGAGTGGCGCTTCCGAGCAAAGCTTTGGCTCCATGCATCGAGGCAAGCACAAGCGCCGTGTCGCGCGCATTATAGCGCGGCGCGGGGTCTGACTGCTTGTAGCTCGCTTCATGCTCTTCGTCGACAATGACGAGTCCGAGACGCCCGAACGGCAGGAACAATGACGAACGTGCCCCGAGTATCACCCGCGGCCCCTGCTCGGAGAGCATGTTTTTCCATATATCCACACGCTCGTTATCGGAAAACTTCGAGTGATAGACAACGATACTGTTTCCGAAGATATTCTGCAACCGCCGCGTGAGCTGTGTGGTAAGCGCGATTTCCGGCACAAGATACAACACCTGCTCGCCACGGCTCAGCGCCGCGTCAATCAGATGCGCGTAAATCTCTGTCTTGCCGCTCGATGTCACCCCATGAAGCAACACTGTCGGTTTGTCGCGCCACAGCGTAGTGATTTCATCGCACGCCTTCATCTGTGTCTGCGTCAGCAACGGAAGACTGCCCGAAGGCTTACCTTCAAACTTAAACCGGTTTATTTCCCGTTTTTCCAGACGCGCCAATCCCTTTTTCACAACAGCGCCGAGCACTGCCGACGTTACTCCAGCACGGTCAAGGAGCATCTTGCGGTTAACCTCCTTCACCTGCTCCCCTTTGCGGTTGACTCCGCTCAGTTCGGTCAGGGTCAGCAGAAGTGTCTCCTGCTTTTTAGCCCCCTTCACCAACGCAAACGCCTCGGCAATCGACGACATATCGTAGGCGGGAACCACCACCGTCTGCTTCACGGCACGGTATCTCTCCACGATTTTCTCGGAGATTACAAGTATTCCGCGGTCAATCATCCGGGTGATAAGCGCCGCCAGATTTTTGACCGTGATTTCTCGCGCTATAGCCGACACCGCCATGCATTTTTCCTCGCCGAGCAGCGACACCACCAATGCCTCACGGTCATCGAGGGGCATGTCATCAGCCGGCTCATAGTCGGGGTTGACCTCAACGTAGGTCTCGCTCTCCACCTTAAGCCCTGAAGGAACAGCCGCCTTGTAGACATCGCCCACCGCACACATATAGTATTCGGCCACCCACTCCCAGAGCTTGAGCTGCGGGTGCCTAACAATAGGATAATTGTCAAGCGCTACGGCTATCTCTTTCGTTTCAAATCCGTCAGGAGCTATATTGGTGAGCGCCCTTACTATTCCGGTATAGTATTTCTTGCGCCCGAACGGCACAATGACGCGATAACCGACTCTGACACTGCTCTCCATCTCCACCGGTATGGCGTAAGTGAAAGTAGTGTCGAGAGGGAGCGGCAATATTATTTCTGCATACCATCGCGACATCGGCCGGTCTGTTGATGTAATTAAAGAGTCATGTGACTACAGCAGTTTGATGCTGATGTAGCGCTTCGGATTTTTGCGAATATCCACCAGCAGAGAGTCAAGACTTTGCGATGCTTTTGTCAGATTGTCGTAAAGACCGGAATCGTTGAGCAGAGCTCCTGCCGTAGAGTTGGGATCCTGAAGCTGCCCTGTGATTGCGGCAAGGTCGGCTGATATGCGGTTGAAGTTACTGAGCGTTGAGTCAATCGGCGCGTTGGCTATCTCCGAAGTCACGCGGTTGAGATCAGCCACAAGACTGTCGACCGACGAAATGACGCCGTTGACCGAACCGACAGTAGACGGTAGTGTGCGGACTGTGGCGTTAAGCGCTTTGGCCGTGGAGTTGAGCGTAGCGGTCAGTTCCTCGATATTCTTGAACGACTGCAGCAATGCCTCGTTTCCGGTGAGGTTGTTGATATTTGTGAATATCGAGTCAAGCTTCGGCATCATGCCGCTCACTCCGGGAAGGAGCTGTTCCGACACCTGATCCATCATGCCCGAGGCGATACCTGCGGGAACAGTGTCGCCCGGAGTATAAAACTCACTGCCACGGGCCATTTCTATTTTCACCGAGGCGGTGCCGAGAAGACTGCTTTCAATCAAAGCCTTTGAGTTGACAGGTATTCTGAATTTTTTATCAAGGCTCATTGACACGAGCACATTGCCCGGTCGGTCATACATGAGTTCCACATTGTCGACCTGACCGATTTTATATCCGTTGACCATCACAGGCGCCGACACTTCAAGACCTTTGACATCAGTATATACTGCATAGTAGTAGTTTGACGGCCGGAAGATACTGACCCCCTTGAGATATTCAATTCCGAAAAACAGGATTGCCAGCGCGATAAGCACGCAAGCCCCTATCATCATCTCTTTTGTGAATAACTTTTTCATATATATTATAGATTCTATATTTCTTCTTTCAATATGCTACGCACCACTGCATGCCGTCAGTCGACTCGGCGTCCGTTTTCCATCTTTATGATGAATGCCTGCGGAAATTTCTTTCTGAGCCTTCGCAGCGATTTCTCAGCCTCAGCCTGGCTACGGAAATGTCCCACAGTATATTTATACATTCCTCTGTCAAAATATTCGCTTACCTTCTCACCCTTGAACAGTCTGGAAGATGTCGACACCGCCTTGTCGTTGGCGAGCACCTGCACACGATATTCAACAGTTGCCGGAGCATCGCTTTCGGCGGCATACTCTTCAACGCTATCAGCCACAGCTGCCGGCTCCGACTTTTTGCTGTTGTCACCACTCTTTGCCGCCGCAGCCGTTCCTGCCGGACGTTGGCCGCCGTTGACTGCCGTATAATAATCTTCAAAAGCCTGATAGAGCGATTTTGACAATTTTTCCACACCGTTGGCCGATGCCATGAATTTTTCCGATGTAGGGTTGCTTATGAAATCGAGCTCGACAAGCACTGCAGGCATTCCTGTCGACCACAACACCCAGAAACCGGCCTGCTTCACACCCTTGTCGACACGCCGCGCTGTTGTAGTAAGATAATCCTTGGCGAGAGTGGCAAACTCTATGCTGCGGTCGAGGTGCTTGCTCTGGTTAAGTTCAAACGCTATATACGACTCCGGCGACGTCGGGTCGAAACCCTGATATTTTTGCGAGTAATCATCCTCAAGATACATCACGGCATTCTCACGCTTGGCAACCTCAAGGTTGCTTTCAGTGCGGTGCAGTCCGCAGGTATACACCTCAGTGCCGGCGATTGTCGCACGTCGTTTGTTCTTCTTGTCTACCGAATTGACATGTATCGATATGAAAAGGTCACCTTTGGCCTCATTGGCTATTCTGGCACGGTCATTCAGCGCTATAAACACATCTTTGTCACGAGTGTAGACCACTTTCACCTCATCCTCGCCATAATTCTTTCGGATTTTTTCGCCAAGTTTCTTAGCGACATTGAGATTTATGGTTTTCTCATTGGTGACAGCCCCTATCGCGCCGTAGTCCTTGCCCCCGTGACCGGGGTCAATCACCACAACAAACTGCTTTGCCTCAGTGTTAAACGCTAAGACAACAAGCGACAGAATTGTCAATATATATTTTAAAAATCTGACTTTCAACACATATATTTTTTATCCGGCGGAGGCATAACATCTTGCCGGCATATAAATATTTGACAAATTTAGCAAAAATAAGACAAATATCGCACCTCCTCCCCTCCCAAATTTCGTTAAATAATATTTTTGACTAATTTTGTGCACAATTCAACCAAAAGCATGAGATACATCCTACCCACCATCCTCTCTCTCTCACTGATGGCAGCAGCGTGCTCGTCAAAAAGCGGCGACACCTCAGACAGCGCCTCACTAAGCGCACCTTTCACACGCCTTGACAGACTCGTCGAGCAATTCCCGTCAATGACGGCTCAGCGCCAGCATGTTGTGGTCGACTCGCTCGCCATACCGCTCAACGACTACATATATCTGATGGGTGCATCAACAGGCAACATCCCTGCCTCTATCGACTCCCTGAGCCATACGGCGGCATTCGCGATGTTCGGGCCTGAAATCGAAGAGGTTTTCCCCGACAACGGCTTAATCGAAAAGGAGCTGGGGATAATTGACGCCAATATCGCCAGCAAGTTGCCAGGCCTGCCCCATTACTCTTATTACGGAATAATATCCCCCTACCGACAGCAGATTATGCTTGTCGACTCGGTAGTGTACGTAGCCCTCAACCACTATCTTGGCGAAGGCCACGAAGCATACAGCTCGATGCCCCGCTACGTCCGCGCCACAAAAAAAGCCGATTATATCTCGCTCGACATCGCCGAGGCAATCATATCGGTGGAATATCCGTTTGAGCGCGGAAACGACCCGACCGTGATACAATATCTCATCTACCAGGGTGCGCTTGCCAGGGCTGTAGCCACACTCACCGGGACGGAAGATGTCGCAAAACTGATGGGCTGGACTGCCGGAGAGCTGGAGGAAGTCACTTCGCAAGAAACCGCGGTTTGGCGCAAAATGGCGGCCGACAACCTCATTTACTCCACCGACATGTCGATTGCCCGCCGATTGTCTGAACCATCGCCATCCTCCACATTGATTTCTCCTAATCTGCCGGGACGTGTCGGCCGCTACATAGGCTATCGGATTGTCGATGCATATATAGCCAACAATCCCGGTACAAAACTGTCAGACATACTCTCACCCGACTTCTATAATTCGCCCTCTGTCCTCATCAATTCGGGATATGCCCCGTGACAAAGGCAAAAAGGAGGGCGTCGCAGAGCCAAAAACGGCTGTAATTCTGCGACGCCCTCTCGTATTCCGGCAGTCCCGGCCATGCCGGAGCCATGTCAGTCATCAGTGCTGTGGAGGCGGTCCGGATCAAACGGACGCAAGCTTTTCGGGAAATTGGTATTGATAAGCCGCTCGACCACATGGGCGTAATCGTCGTGGGCATTGTTGTTGTAATAATCCATAACAACGATACCGACTCCGTTACACCCCTCAGTGCCGTTGGCATCGTCGGGCAGACTTTTGAGTTTTTCTACTATGACATCGCACATCTTCGGATCGACGCCCGGCGTACCCCCTCCCCACATGAACTGGTAAGGCGTGTGCGATACGCTTGCCGATACGCTTGTGAATGCGATACAGAGAGTCCCCGGATTGTCCGTCTTATAGTCGATGGCCTTGTTGAACACATCACGTTTGACGTGCGTGTCGTGGCTGTCGGTCGACGATGCGGAGAAAAACCGGTCTTCGATATAATAATCCACTCCGTCGGGGTTTGTGCCCGATTTCGACGTATCGTCAGGCCACACTCCGGAGGAGTGGAAATCAAGGCCTTGCGACCCGTTGTAGCTGTAACGGCGCACTATCATTATATGGCCGCGCACTTCCGACAGCTTAGGCACATAGTTGCCAAGCCAGAAGTATGAGGCCAGGTCGGGATTTTTCTCAAGATATTTGTCAAAATCCGCCCCGAAAGAGTCGCCGGTTATCTCATATATGACAGCTTCGCCGGGGTGTTTGTCCAGGAAGTCGGCGGTAGCCCTTACAATGTGGTCGAACGAAACGTTGCAGGGTATTCCTCCGTGCTCTATATCCATAGAGCCGTCAACACGCAGGTCAAAGTACCGTATACCGAAATCAAGCTGGTGCTCGACACTGCGGTTCTGGCATTTGGAAAAACCGAAATTTATGACCTCGAGCTCGTATGTGCCGGTGTCATGCGTCCCCGGTATGGTGAGATCCGAGATGAGGCGGTTGCCGTCAAGTGCGGTCATCCACTCTACGGTCACCGGCTCGAACATCACCTGGAAAGGCTTGTCGGCATGCCGGGCGTCGGTCAGATAATAGTTGCGTTTGTCAACCGACATATTTATATAATCTCCGTCACTTACCTCGGCGGCAATCTTGTTGTCCGAGCCTGCGGAGATATCCTCATATATTCCGAACGTAGCCTTGCTGTCGGTGCAGTGCACTTTATACCGGGTGGTGGAGGCAGGCAACACGAAGTTGGAACTCGTGCGGTGGTTCTGGCCTTTGAGATTGCATCCGGGCGAACTGACGAAAATATTGTCGCCGACAGGATATATGGCCGTAAACTCCACATCAAACGCCGATGTCGCACCCGACGGATTGGATATATAGAACTTGTCGCTTCCGCGGTAAGGGAGTATGGCTCCGTCATACACGTCATTGTTCCACACTTCGTCAGTGCCGGTCTTGTCGACATTCAACTCAAAAGTGACACCCTCGGGACACGAGACCACCATATAACGGGGTTCCCCGTCACTTCCTACGAGCGGATATGTCGAGAAGTTATTGCTGGAACGATGCTTCTGACCCTCCTTGGGGTTAGGCTCCGAGTGTACTGACACCGTGTTTCCCTCCTTGTGCGTTTCCCCTTTGGCATTGTTGAAATTGACGACATGCCGCCGTGCCGGCGCGTCATCGTCGGAACAGCCGGACAGCATACAGCCGGCGGCCAATATCCCCGGCAGGATATATGATAATATGGGTCTCATAATGATTGGTTCTGATATCGTTTATAAAAAGAAATCAGCACTGCAAATTGCGACGCAGCACTGATTTCATTGTAATCTTCAAGTAGATAGCCTCGGCTCTTACTTTCTGATACCAAGCTCTTTTTGAGCGATGATTGCGCGGTAGCGGTTGATATCCTTCTTGGCAAGATAGTCGAGAAGGCGACGACGTTTACCTACAAGCATCTTAAGAGCGCGAGCTGTTGTATAATCTTTGTGATTTGACTTCAGGTGCTGAGTCAAATGAGAGATACGGACTGAGAATAATGCAATCTGTGCTTCAGGTGAGCCAGTGTCAGTCTTGCCCTTACCGTACTTCTCAAAGATTTCTACTTTTTCTTCAGAATTCAAATGCATTCTTTCGGATGTTTAAAGTGTTAATAAATAAAAGTTATGCTTAAAAAGCTCCGCAAAATTACAACATTCCCCCCAATCCACCAAATTTCCCCAAAACTTTTTATCACACACATCAATTTTTCCATCCCTTTTTATTAATTTTGCATAAATGCAATATGGACAATATAGGAAAAGCGAAATATTATCTTTTCATTGATGAATGTGGCGACCATAACCTCACAAAGTTTGACCCGGGATTTCCGGTATTCACTTTGTGCGGAATTCTTGTATCCAGGCAAAATCTAAATGCTCTGAATAAGGCATTTGAGAATTTAAAAATTGAAGTATTCGGCACCACGGACGTTATTATTCATTCCGTTGATATTCGTAAATGGCGCGGGGCTTTTTCTGTTCTTGCCGACGAGACTCTGAGAGTCAGATTTTTTGAAGGTATTGAGAAAATACTCAGTCAACACGGTGCATACGTCATTGTAAGCTGCACAATTTTGAAGAGGCAGCTTAGTAAGTTTTGTGTACGTGGGGAAGAAGATGATGTATATGGACTATCTTTGTCATATCTGATTGAGAGAAGTATATTTTGTGTCGACAATGAAACAAACAACGATTCGCCTGAAATATCTATTGTAGTGGAACGTCGAGGCAAGAATGAAGACAACAAGCTCCTCAATTATTACAATGGGTTACGCAACCGAGGCACCAAATGGATTGATGTTGACCGTTTGAGAGCAAGAATAAAAGATTTTAGTTTCAAGAACAAGAAAGACAACATCATTGGATTGCAAATTGCCGATTTGATTGCATACCCAATTACCATACATCTGTTACACCCCGAAAGAGACAACCAATCATACGAAGTGGTAAAACATAATATATTTCAAGATAATGGAGTTTTATTGGGACAAAAAGTTATACCACACTAATATAAAAACATAAAAAAGAGCAATCGGAGGTGACTGCTCTTTCCGACCGGGCGAAACCGATCCCTAAAATCGTTGCTTACGCATTCGAAGTATTTCTTTCAAGGGGAAACTACCCTCTGTGATTGCAAATATATAAATTATTTCTCATATCACGAAATTTCAACAAAATTATTCACCTGAAAGTTTATAACTTCAGCAATGAGGAACCGTTGTCGGAGTTGTTGAGCGAACGGCGTGAGGACCGGAAGATGGAACCGAAATCGGCCGAATAGGTGGCCGACAGCACTATCATGTTGCCGTTGTTCTTTATATAGCGATCGGTATGCGAGGGATTGACAGTGGAATAATTCCATGCCGGATACCTTGTGCCTTTGCTGTCGAACATGTACATCCAGTCCACACCGAGCGTCCAATGACTGTCAGGCTTGTATTCAACCGCAAGGGCATCGCCGTTCTCGTCTTTTCCGACACGATGCCCGCTGAGATACTTGCCGGGCAACTTGCGCCAGTACGAAATGGTCACCGGTCCCTTGTTCCACCACAGGGCGATGCTTCCGTCAAATGAAGTCAGATGGTGCTTCCATGTAGCACCGGCGGTACGATAATGCATAAGACACATATACAGGTTGGCGCCGAAGCCCGATATTTCAGATATCTTCAATGTGATGTCATTCTGATAGGCGCGGCGGTAGCGGCTGTTGACCGAACGGCTCAAAAACATCTTGTCGCCCATGTAGGTCACATCGCTGACCACACTGTTGCGGGTGTCGGAGATAGCCGACATGTAGGTGGCCGAGAATTTGCCGGCACGGAAAGTAAGCGCCAACTGATAGATGAACTTCTCGGGGACTTTCAGGTCAGGATTGCCGTTGGATATCAGATATGGTGTCTGCTGCTGCGGATAGTCGGTAAGCGAAGTGAGCGACGGTATCGACGGCATGTAACGGAATGCGCCGATTATATTCCAGTGGCAGTTGATGTTCCATGACAACTTCGCCGTCGACAGATTTTTCACAAACCGGCGCCGGTTAAGGTCATTCTTTATCCAGAAAAGTTTCGCTCCCGTCGACAGGGTGACATATACTTTATTAATCTGCTGCCCGAAGTTCACGTAGACATAATTATTGTTTTCGGTAAGCACCGGCTTATAGTCAGTGGTAAGGTAGGTATTGGTGCTCCGCGACAATGTATTCTGATAACCGGCCGACAATGAAGTACGCTCACTGAATATGTGGCTGTAACATATCTCGGAAATCAGCGAACGCCTGCGGCTGTCCACATTCATTATATATTCGTCATCGGTCCCGTCGGAATAAGAATACAGATTGCTGCGGCGGTAATCGCTTGAACTGAGCGTCCCCACAACCTGCACCTCAACCGAATTCCTGTCGTTGAAATCCCTTTTGAAAAATAAATCGAGCGAAGGCGCGATGTCACGGCTTTTCGACTTGTGGCAACTGTTGTAATCCCCGAGCTCCGAGTCATGGTTCTCTGCAATCGAACGTCGTCCGTCGGATGCCGGACTGATACGCAATGTTGCTGAAAACAATGTCTTGACGTCGGGCGTAAAGTCATATTTCAGACTCATGTTGTTGCCTAAGTAATGGAACGGATTTCGGTCATGCTTTTCGATATCGACATTGAAATCGCCGCCTATGTAACTCTCGCTGATATTGTCATAGACTTTCTGATAGTTTCTCCATGTCGGACTGTAGCGTAACGAGAATTGCGACGGCCCCTGATGGTACGAGGCGTTTATGTTGGCATCGACAAAAGCTGTAGTCACTGCACTGCGCCCCCAGGCATAGACGGAGCCGCCGTCAGAGCGCTCCTTAAGCGTGATACTTATGAACCCCGATTTGCCGCTGTCGGCATACCGGGCCGGCGCAAGCCTCGAAAACTCTATTTTAGCTATATCCTTAGGCTGGAGCGCATTGAAATCGTCAATCGTGGAAGGCACACCGTTGATGAGTATTACCGGTGTGCCGCCGTCAACAGACAGCGAACGGTTGACAGGATTTGCCTGCAAACCCGCAAGCGGCAGTTTCTGAAACAGACTTATGGCCGTAGAGGAGGCTTTCACATCAGAGGCAGACGGAAACAATATCGTGCGGCCGCGTGACTCGGTCATCTGCCCGGCAGTAACGGTAACTTCATCCAGAGCCACCCCCTCGGTAATATACACATCACCCACCTTCACGTCCCCGCTCTTATCAATCATGATTTCGGCCGTATTAAAACCGGTCATCGACACCTCAAGGCGCAGTTTTGATTTTATATCCGTGTCGAGTTCAAATGCGCCGCGCCCGTCGGTCGCAGTGCCCCCTATGAAATTATCCCCTGAAAAAAGCCGGCACGACGCCCCCACAACAGAAGTGGAATCACTATCGGAATATATAACCCCGCTTATCGTGCGGGCAGATAAAGTGATTGAAGAAAAAGTTGCAACCGCCACAATTGACGGCAAAACAACGGATTTAAATATGTGCATACTGCAATCAATAAATAGTTGAATAAGTCAAAGAAAAGAATGCCTGCCGGTTCACCGGAATTATGGCATGACGTTACAGGCACCCTCTATACAGTAGACAGATTCCTCACGGAATCATTACAGCATAGCACAGATTTTAAAAAATTTTAACTTAGCTGTGGCGCTGGAGGAGTTCGCGCTCTATTTCGGGGAGCGTGACGTCCATTTGCTCGAGGAGGACGAGCAGGTGATATATGAGGTCGGAGGCTTCGTAGATGAAGCGGTCACGGTTGCCGTCTACGGCCTCTATGGTCGATTCGACGGCTTCCTCGCCCACTTTCTGGGCTATTTTTTTTACTCCTTTGATAAAGAGCTTGGTGGTGTAGGAATTTTCAGGCATCTCGGCATGACGCTGCTGTATGAGGCGCGACAGAGAGCGGATGAAACCGTCCTCGGCAGGGGTGTCGAAGCATGCCTCCGTGCCGCGGTGGCATGTCGGGCCGACGGGGATTGCCTTAATCAGCAGCGTGTCGCCGTCGCAGTCGGCATACATATCCTTCACCTCAAGGAAATGTCCCGAGGTCTCCCCTTTTGTCCAAAGTTTGCAGCGTGTGCGGCTGAAGAATGTGACGCGGCGTTCGGCCACGGTCTTTTCAAAAGCCTCCTTGTTCATGTAGCCGAGCATAAGCACTTTGAGCGTCACGGCATTCTGTATGATGACGGGCAGCAGGCCGTCGGCACATTTATCAAGATTGAAATCTGAAAAATTCATATCGGATAGTGATATAGTTTAAAGTCTTACGGGAATATTCTGCTCGGAAAGTTGGCGTTTGAGCGCGTCGATAGTGATTTCGCCATAGTGGAAGATGCTTGCGGCGAGAGCGGCGTCGGCGCGTCCGTCGGTCAGCACGTCGGCAATATCTTTCACGGAACCGGCGCCACCCGACGCTATGACGGGAATATCGAGCAATGACGCGAGGGCGGCATACGTGTCGCACGGATAGCCCGAGCGCGTACCGTCATGGTTCATGGATGTAAAAAGTATCTCGCCGGCCCCGAGGTCCTGCACCCTGCGGGCCCATTCAAACAGTTCGATCTCGGTGAGCCGCGAGCCACCGTGGGTAGTGATGCGCCATGAGCCGTCGTCAACCGTACGGGCGTCTATCGCCACTACGACAAACTGCGAACCATACTTCGACGCGATTTCACTCACGAGCGACGGATTGGCCACAGCCGCCGAGTTGACGGTAATCTTGTCGGCGCCGGCATCAAGCAGCGCCGCGGCATCGTCGAGCGACGATATGCCGCCCCCCACAGTGAAGGGGATATTCACCCGATCGGCCACGCGCGCCACCATCTTTGTAAATGTGGAGCGGCCCTCTTTTGATGCCGTGATGTCGAGATACACCAATTCGTCGGCACCCTCGAGTGCATAGCGCGCACCGAGATCCACCGGGTCGCCCACATCGGCGAGTCCCTCGAAATTAATGCCTTTGACGGTGCGCCCGTTCTTTACATCAAGGCAAGGTATGATACGTTTTGCTAACATAATTTTTCAAGTTCATTAAGCGTGACACGTCCTTCATAGAGCGCCTTCCCGACAATGACGCGGCGCAGGCCGAGCTCCGCGCATTTCTCCACATCGGCAAACGAAGATATGCCGCCGCTTACGGTGAAGTCGACATCGGGATACTTCGCCTGTATCCCGGTGTAGAGGTCGAACGACGGCCCCTGCAGCATGCCGTCGCGAGAGATGTCGGTCACGATTGCCTGGGTAAGTCCGGCAGGGAGAAAACGCTGCACGATATTGTCAATCGTGATGTCCGTATCTCCGAGCCATCCCGACACCGCCACCTTGCCGTCACGAAGGTCGGCGCCGAGCACCATCATGTCACGCCCATATCGCCCGAGCCACTTTTCAAAAAGCTCCGGCTGCTTTGCGGCCACACTGCCTATTACGGCGAACGCGCACCCGGCGTTGACACAATCGCGCATGTCGTCGTCGGTCTTTATGCCGCCGCCCCACTCTATGCGCGCCTCAGAGCTTGCCGAAGCCATCTGCTCGAGCACACGCAGATTGCACGGACACCCGGCTTTCGCGCCGTCAAGGTCGACTGCATGAATGCGCGTGAACCCGTGGTCGGCAAAACGCTTCACCATATCGACCGGCGACGCGTCATACACCGTTTTTGCGTTGTAGTCGCCCTGCGACAGCCGCACACACTTCCCGTCGATTATATCTATTGCAGGTATTATATCTATCTGTCCGCTCATAGGCTCAGGAAATTTTTCAATATCTTCTCTCCCACATCTCCGCTTTTTTCGGGATGGAACTGCGTGCCGTAGAAATTCTCATATTTCAGCGCCGCGCTAAACATCATGCCGCCCGCACCGTAGCGTGTCGTAGCTATGGTGTCGGGACACAGGTCTGCCCGGAACGAATGCACGTAATAAACATAGCTTCCCGGCTCAATTCCTTTAAACAGTTTCCCTTCAAGATTGCTGATGCTGTTCCAGCCCATGTGCGGCACTTTGTCGCCCGGCTGCGGCTGGAAACGGCGCACACGGGTGTCAAACAGCCCTATTCCGTCGGCATCACCCTCATCGGTATGGCGGCACATCACCTGCATGCCTACACAGATGCCGAGCACCGGACGGCGCAAACGTTTTATCACCTCGTCGAGACCGGCCTCGCGCAGACGCCCTATTGCCTCGCCGGCATGGCCTACTCCCGGAAGCAGCACCCTGTCGGCACGACATATCGTTTCGGCATCGGCCGTCAGCGTCCATTCCGCACCCAGGCGGTTGAGAGCATTCTCCACCGAGCGGAGATTGCCGGTCTTATAATCTATTATAGCTATCATTCTGATATCCTGTTGTCTTACTTATAATACACCTTTGCTCGAAGGCAGGTCGTAGCTAAACGGATTGCGGCTCACTGCCTGGCGCAATGCCCGTGCAAATGCCTTGAACACTCCTTCGATGATGTGATGGTTATTCTCGCCGCGTGCCGACACATAGAGATTGGCATGCATTGCCGAGGCGAGTGACTTGAACACATGCGCATACATCTCGGTAGGAGTGTCGCCCACATACTCACGGGTGAAATCAACATCCCACACAAGCTCGCTGCGGCCTCCGAAATCAATCAGCACCATAGCCCTGCTCTCGTCCATAGGCAGCACAAAGCCGTAGCGCTCGATGCCCCGTTTCGATCCCAATGCCTGATATATTGCCTCGCCGAGAGCTATCGCCACATCTTCCATCGTGTGATGCTCGTCGACCTCAAGGTCGCCGCGGCAGGTGATATTTAGCGTGACACCTCCGTGGTGAGGTATCTGGTCGAGCATGTGGTCGTAAAATTTCAATCCGGTGTCGATTTTCGACGGTGCTCCACCGTCAAGATTGAGATAGAGATCAATTTTCGTCTCAGAGGTGTTGCGTGCGACATGAGCGTCGCGTCCTGACGATAGTATGCGCCGCGCTATCTCCATCCAGTCGGATGCGGCCATGACGCATCCCCGCGGCAACTCGTCGGTCTCCCCCACCATTATGCCTTGCGCGCCGAGATTGACGGCGAGCTCCATGTCGGTGAGACGGTCGCCGATAACGAACGACGCGCCCAGATCGTAGCTTCCGTCAATATATTGTCCGAGCATGCCGGTGCGCGGCTTGCGGGTCGGGGCATTGTCATGCGGGAAACTGCGGTCGATGAGTATGTCGTCAAACACCACCCCCTCGCCTCGCAAAGTGTCAAGCATCATATTGTGTGCGGGCCAGAATGTCTCTTCAGGGAAAGATGCCGTGCCCAGACCGTCCTGGTTGCTGACCATGACGAGCTCGTAGCCCTTTCCTGCAAGAGCACGCAATGCTGATATCGCCCCCGGCACGAAGCGCAGTTTCTCCAGTGAGTCGATCTGCTCGTCGGCAGGCTCCGCGATTATGGTGCCGTCGCGGTCGATGAATATGGCTTTTTTCATGATGTCTGCAGATTATTGCCGCTGTATTCTTTCAATAACGATATCACACGCGCATTCTCCTGCGGAGTGCCGACTGTCACGCGCAGACAACCCTCGCATGCAAGCAGACGGCTGCGGTTGCGCACTATGACCCCGTTCTCCACAAGATAGTCATACACCTCATCGGGGCCAGCGACCTTCACAAGAAGGAAATTGGCATCAGAGGGGAATACCTCGCTGACAAACGGCAGCTCACGCAACATCGCCGCAAGCGCGTCACGCTCACGTATGATTTCCGCCACATGCTCAGCGATATCGTCGCCGGCGATATGCTCAATGACCTTAAGCTGGGTCGGGCCGTTCACATTATACGGATATTTCACCTTAGAGAACAATGCTGCCACATCCTCGCAGGCAAATGCCATGCCCAGTCGCAGCGACGCGAGTCCCCATGCTTTTGAAAATGTCTGAAGCACAATCACATTGGGATAGCTGTCGAGCACATCAAGCATCGAGCCACGCTCCGAGAAATCGATGTAAGCCTCGTCAACCACCACAATTCCGTCGAAAGCCTCGGCCAGGCGCGCTATATCTGCGCGGGGAAAAGCATTGGCCGTCGGATTGTTGGGCGAACAAATCCATATCACTTTGGTGCGCGGGTCGGCAGCCTTGAGCAGACGGTTGACCGGAAGAGAGAAATCGCTGCGCAGCTGCACCCCTCGATACTCCACGTCATTGATTGCCGCGGCCACGCTATAGACCCCGTAGCTCGGAGCTATAGCCACGACATTGTCCTCGCCCGGGCGGCAGAATATACGGTAGACCAGATCAATCGCCTCGTCAGAGCCGGCGCCACCCACAAAAATCTGTTCCGGCCTCACTCCTTTAAGCTCGGCGATATGCTGTTTGAGCTGATGCTGATGCGGGTCGGGATAACGGTTCACGCCATTGTCGTAGGGACTCTCGTTGGCATCAAGCCACACAGAGATGTCTCCCCCCTTGAATTCATCGCGGGCCGTGGAATACGGAGCCAAAGCCAGTATGTTAGGCCGGACATAGTCTAATGGATTTTTCGTCATTATTATAATGATTAAATCTGTTGTTACTCTTCGAGACGCACTTTCACAGCCAGGGCATGCGCGTCAAGCCCTTCGGCGTCGGCCATCGTCACTATCACGTCGGAGAGCGAGCGGAGTCCGTCGCGCGTCACTTCCTGATATGTGATTTTTTTCATAAAGCTGTCGATGTTGACCCCGCTGTAGGAGGTCGCCCAGCCCGAAGTGGGGAGAGTGTGGTTTGTGCCGGAGGCATAATCGCCGGCGCTCTCGGGCGAATAGTTGCCGATAAACACACTTCCGGCCGATGTTATCTCATCGGCCGCCTTCCACGGCTCGGACATCGATATTATAAGATGCTCCGAGGCATACATATTGGCGAAGTCAATCATATCGCCACGCGAACGGAGCACTATAAGGCGGCTCTGCGACAGCGACCCGGCCACCGAGTCCTTACGCGACAGCTGCGTGGTGAGAGTCTCCACCTCGTCGGCCACACTTCGCGCCAGGTCAGCGCTGTCAGTGACGAGTATCGCCTGCGAGTCAGGCCCGTGTTCGGCCTGCGAAAGCAGGTCGGCGGCCACATAGCGCGCCGAAGCCGTAGCGTCAGCCATCACCATCACCTCACTCGGGCCGGCCGGCATGTCTATGGATACTATCCCGGCCACCATCTGCTTGGCACATGTCACAAAGCGGTTGCCCGGACCGAATATCTTGTCGACACGCGGTATCGACTCAGTGCCTTTGGCCATTGCGGCGATTGCCTGGGCGCCTCCCACCTTATATATCTCGTCGATGCCGCACACTTTTGCCGCATAGACAATCTCTGGAGCGACCCCGCGTCCGGCGGTAAACGGTGTGCACAATATGCGGCGCCTGCAGCCGGCTATCCTTGCCGGAATCGCAAGCATCAGCACCGTGGAGAACAATGGCGCGCGTCCTCCGGGTATGTACAGCCCGACAGTGTTGATCGGCACCTGACGCTGCATGCATCTCACGCCCGGCGCGACCTCTACATCAACAGGATGCTCCATCAGCTGCGCCGCATGAAATTTCTCTATATTGCGGGCGGCACGCTCTATCGCGTCGGCCACTTCGGGACGGATCTTTGCGACAGCCGCCTCGATCTCTGCGGCCGACATGCGCAGGTCGTCGAGCTCAACGCCGTCAAATTTCAGTGCAAGCTCCCTCAACGCGCTGTCACCCTCGTTGACAACTTTATTGATAATGTCGATTACCTTGCCGTCGACAGATTCCTCCTCGCGGAAATTGCGGCGACACAGCGCGTTCCACCTTTCCCGGTCAGGATACTCGAATATCTCCATCAGCGTATTATATTTTCAAGTGCGAGCACAAGTATATCTTCTGCGCCAAGTCCTTTAAGTTTCTCTATCTTCTCCCAAAGCTCATCCTGAGGTATCACCACATGCATCGAATACCAGCCCTCTTCCGACAGCGGCATCAGCGTGGGGCTCTTCATGCCTGGAAGAAGCGCCACAGCCGCAGGTATGCGATCCTGTGGTATATTCATGAGCACATATTTCATGCCGCGGCTGTCGAGAATAGAACTGAACCGGAATTTCAGCTTCGCAATATCAGCAAGCTTTTCCTCGTCGAGATTTTTATTGGCCACAAGCACAGCCTCCGAAGCAAACACATGCTCCACCTCAACAAGACCATTCTGTATGAGCGTGCCGCCCGACGACACAATGTCGAAAATCGCATCGGCCATGCCTACGGCGGGAGCCACCTCCACCGAACCGGCAATCTCATGTATCTCGGCGCGGATATTCTTCTCTTCGATGAAACGGCGCAATATATTGGGATAAGAAGTAGCAATGCGACGGTTGTCAAACCACTCCACACCGGTGTAATTCACATCGCGCGGCACAGCGAGCGATATGCGGCACGCTCCGAAGCCGAGGCGCATCGCCACATCGACATCCTCGCCTTTCTCGGCCACTTCATTCAATCCCACGATGCCGATATCAGCCACACCCATAGCCACAGCCTGGGGTATGTCATCGTCACGGAGATAGAGCACATCCATCGGAAATCCCTTTGCATGGGCTATGAGCTTACGGTTACCACCCGACATTCCGATACCGGCATCAGCCAGCAGTGCGAGACACTCCTCATTAAGACGTCCCTTCGCTTGAATAGCTATTCTCAACATATTATTTCTTTGCCTTAGTTATTGACTATTGTTGTTTTATATATATCTGATTATAACCTTGCCACTGGCGGCAGTCGGTTATATCTTGCAAATTTACATAAAAAAATTAAATTTACTATCATTTTAACACAAAAACAGCCTACATAACATCAAAAAAGGCGCAAAAAAGGTGCCCACACTACACCGGTGCCCACACTACACCGGTTTTCACTTGCCGGCATGCAGCGGCGCATCAAGGCGCGCCGGCGCCATGCAGTATATTATCAGTTCGAAAGACCCGAAATATTTTAAGGAAGTTTGCACAACCAGGCCTTATTGTTAAGTCTCGTTAAAGTTGGGCTTTTGTATTAAACCATTCATTTTTTCTGCCGTCTTAATAACATAACTTCAGAAACAACAATAATAAAACAATAATTCAAAAACAAGATGAAAAAGAAATTATTAAGCGCAACACTCATTCTGACAGCCCTCGTAAGCTTCAACGTATCGGCTCAGCAACCCTCTACTGCAACCGACAATGTGACTGAGGCGACTTTGGTCAGGAATGTCAAAGCTGAAAAGAAAGATAAAGCGAAAAAAGATTGCTGCAAAGGCAAACGTCCCGATTTTTTCAAAGGAATCACGCTTACCGCCGACCAGCAGACAAAACTTGACGCACTCCGCCCCCGGCGTCCTCAGCATCCCGAAGGCACTGACGCCAAGGCCGACAAAGCCAATGGAAGCAAAGACGGCTTCAGAAAAGAGTGCAAGGATGGTCGCCGTCACAACGGACACGGCGGCATGAAAGCCGAATATATCAAAAATGTAAAGGAAATACTTACTCCCGACCAGTATGTGGTATTCCTTGAAAACATCGTGCTGATGCCAGGAGACAACGCACCTCGCCATGGCGGCAAGGCATGTCACCGAAACGGCGGCAATCACAACCGCACCGAATGTCCGGAAAACGGCAACACCGCTGACAGCACTACTGAATAAACGACACACACATTTTTCATAACAAATAATATTGTTTGATAGGTTAATAATTGATTGGTAATGAAAAGCGTTTCCCCGTGATGGAGAAACGCTTTTTAGTTATATCCCGATATGTTGTCAGAGGTATATACCGGCCTGACGGACTGGCGCCGGCTTATGCCTGATGGACGGGGCGGAGCAGGTCGTTGACAGTTTTCACCGGATTGAATGTCGATGCGGGCACTTCGACAAACACGGTATTCCAGTCGCTCATCGCGCCGTTCCACAGGCCGGGAAGCTCAAGTGCTTTAAGCACATGGCCGTGAAGCGACTTCGACGAGATGAAACCGGTGTTGTGGTCGACATGCTTCGTCAGATCGAATTTGCGTCCTTCGGCATCGTAGAGTGAGCATACGAGGTCAACGGGATTGAAATGCGTGGCATGGCGCATCATGTCGACATACTCGCTGTTGTTCATATCGATCTGGGTGCTTTCAAGTATCTGAGGCGATGTGGAGCCGTCGGGGTCGTAAGTGATATACGGGCCGCCGCCGGGCTCGCCGGTATTGCGCACCACTCCGCACACGCGTATCGGACGGTGGAATTTATTTTTGATGTAGAGCGCAAGCACTGAGTCATCCATGAGTTTCATGTGCTCGTGACGGATATTGAGCGTATCATGCATGAATATTATCATCTCACGCAGATTTTCGATGGTGTAGCGGCCTGACTCGAGTTTTTCGAGATATCCGTTGATTTTGTCGCGCACCGTCAGCAACAGACCGCCGAGCGCCTTCTTGTAGTGCACGGTGTCGTCACGCTGCGAGTCAGGCACGACATTGTCGATATTCTTTATAAACACCACCGGCGATTTCAACTCGTTGAGATTTTCAATCAGAGCGCCGTGTCCGCCGGGACGGAACACAAGTTTTCCATTCTCGCGGAAAGGAGTGTTGTCGGGTTTGGCGGCAATGGTGTCGGTCGACGATTTCTGTTCCGACAGAGAGATATCATATCTGACTCCGAGTCGCTTCTCCATCTCCGGAAGCACGGCATCGAGTTTTTCGAGAAATTTCCCGCGGTGTTCGGGCGATACGGTAAACTGTATTCTGACCTTACCGTCGGCCGATGCCACCGTCTGCGCCGCCTCTGTGAGCTGTTCCTCAAGAGGAGTGCGCGCGCCATCGGGATATGAGTGAAATTTGAGCAGGGCTTTCGGCAGATTGCCGTAATCAAGCCCCTGCTGACCGACAATGGCGGCAACCACATCCTTATAGCGGCCGGCAGCGATAAGTTCTTTTGCGGTGAGCCCGTGGAGCGACTTGAGCGCATTGTCAAGTTCGGGAGCGAAAGCAAATCTGTCGATATTTTCGATCACCTGCGCCACGTCACTGTCCGGCTCCGGTCTGTCGCTTTCGGAGTCGACAAACGCGAAAAGCGCCTTGAACATACGCGAGGCAGCGCCCGACGCAGGCACCATCTTCATGGCTTCACCGCCGTCGGCTATATATTTTTCCCAACGCTCCACCGATTGCTCCATCGCTTTGTCGTCGAGCACAATGACACCGTTGCCCGGTGTCGCAGCCCCTTGCAGTCTGAGATAGGGGAAGCCGGTCACAAACTTATCGAGCTGAGCCTTCACCGTCTCAACCGAAATCCCTTTTTTCTCCAACTGGTTAATGTCTGATTTTGTCAACATGGTAATATCTTAGTTTTAAGTTAGTATTATAGTCAGGTTGTCATTTCATTCGTTTGAGCAGGTTGTATGACTGGGTTATGCCCAACTGTCCGGCCCGCGAGAGGTCGGCGGTGCCTCCGCTACGGTTGCCGGCCTTGAACTGCACGAAACCGCGGTTATAATATGCCTCGCCGAAATCTTCCTTGAGCTCGATGGCACGGCTGAATTCTTTCAGAGCCGCCTCCAGATCGCCGGCTTCGGCATAGAGAATGCCTTTGTTATAATATGGGAAAGGTGAACGCGGAGCATATTCGCTCACCTTGTCATAGTCACTGAATATGCCGCGCAGACGTGCGGTGTGCTCCTGATATGACTCACCGCCATCGCCTCCCGACGCAAGCTGAAGCATGCGTGTGCGGGCATTGGCGCGGGCGAAATAAGCGAGCGTGAAGTCAGGGGCAAGCTCGATGGCACGCGTCATGTCTTCGGCGGCTGCCTCGTAGTTGCGCAGCATCAGATGATCCATGCCGCGGCCGAAGTAGTCGACAGCGCGTGGCTGATGCGTGGCAAGATATGAGTTGTAATATTCAATAGAGTCGAAGTGACGCTGCATTATGTCGGGCGAGTCAAGAGCCGGCTCATTGTTGACAATCTGCACCAGCATGCGCAACGCTCTGGTGAGATTGAGACTTTCTATCTCCTGCATGAAGTAAGTGGTCGGGGCAAGCTCGGTCGGCGACGAGTAGAACGACAGCATGAAGGGCTGCTGCATGCGTATGCTGACGTTATAATCCTGCACTTTGCCACGTATGCTCTTGTTGTTATACTCCCCTTCTGTCTGAAGCTCGTTGTCGGCGGTCAGCAGCAGAGAGAAACGGTTGGCGAAAATCTCGGCGTTTTCTTCGGGAGAATTTCCGCTGGCCTCCGCGTCGCCTGCGGAAGCATCACTGCCGGCTGCCGGAGTGCGGCCGGTCTGGGTGCCGTTCGGAGCCGCGGCATAGCGTCCGGCGTCAAAGTCGGCACGCTCCTTTTTCGCAAGAGCCATCGCCTTGTCGTAGTCACGCATGGCATTGGTGCGGTTGCCCATTTCGTCATATATCTCAAAACGGAAAAACACAGGCGCCGACATCTCGGGAAACGCCTCGATGACCTTGTTTATATCGGCGATTGCACCGCTGTAATTGCGCGTGGCGCGATAAAGCATGGCGCGGTTATAGAGCGAACGCACATCGTCGGGGTCGATGCGGAGCACGGTTGAAAAGTCGGCAATCGCCTTGTCGTTGTCGGCGACCTCGGCTCTGAGCAATCCGCGGTTGAAATAGGCGGTCGGATCGGTCGGGTCGAGAGTTATGGCATAGTCATAGTCAGACATCGCCCCGAAATAGTCGTCAAGATTATATCGGAGATATGCCCTGTTGATATAAAGCCCCGGCATCTGCGGCAACAGTTTTATAGCAGCGTCGGTGTCATCGAGGGCGCTTTTGAAATCACGCGAACTGCCGATTGAAACCGCCGCCCGGAGTATATAGGCGTTGGGCAGGTTTTTATTAAGACTGATAGCACGGTCGAGGTCGGAAAGAGCGGATACCGTATCGGCAAGCGCGAGTTTCACTTTGGCCCGCCCTATATATGCGTTGTCATAAGAGGGCGATGTGGCCACGATATGGTCAAATGTGGAAAGGGCTCCCTCGGGGTCACCGGCGGCTTCCTGCGCAAGCGCCTTGTTGAACAGCAGGTTTTTGTTGTCGCGCAGCAGGTCGAGAGCCTTGTCGTAGTCGCTGACAGCATCCTTGAATTTGCCGAGGTTCTGCCGCGCCACGCCTCTCACCTCGTAGCTGTCGGTGATAAACGGATTAAGCTCTATCGCGCGTGAGGCATCGGCTTCGGCGCCGGTATAGTCGTCAAGATTGAGGAGCGCTATCGCTCGGTAAAGATATGCCCGCTCGGAGCGTGGCTTTGACTCTATGACACGGTTGAAGCATTGTATCGCAAGCTCGTAATCGCCGAAATGCATCATATTCTGCCCTATGCGCATCATCTGGACAGTGTTGATCTGCGCCGACATCCCGGCCGGGACCACAACAAGTAACGACAATATAAGAAACGGGATTATATGTTGGATTTTTCGCATCAATGCTCATATTTTATTAAGACAAACAAATTTAATAATAATTTTCCTACCGAACCGCCACCTCCCTGCAAAAAAATCATAACATGAGCTGTTACAACGGAAAATCAGCGTGCAGAGCAGTATATCACTTAACCTTTTTCAGCAGGTCGGGGCGCAAGTTAAAAATTATTTGTTAACTTTGTCGAACCAAGCACCGGCCGGAAGCTGTCAGGATATGACAAAAGTGACGGCCGATGCAACAAAACAAGTCTTGAAAGTCATTAGATAACATAACTTGCATGACATTTGAAGAAGATATAAAAAACGCCGTCGACACGCTAAAGCGCGGAGGCGTGATATTATACCCCACCGACACGGTGTGGGGATTAGGCTGCGATGCGACCAACGCAAAGTCAGTGGAGCGTGTATATGAAATAAAGCGCCGGGCCGACTCCAAGGCCCTGATTGTGTTGCTCGGCAACAGAAATGACCTCTACCGCTATGTCGATGAAGTGCCCGACGTGGCTATGGAGCTGCTTGACGTCAGCGTGCGCCCCACCACCGTCATCTATGACAAAGGAATAAACATAGCCGGAAACGTCACGGCCGATGACGGCAGCGTGGCAATCCGCGTAAGCTCCGACCCGTTCTGCCGACAGCTATGCCGCGGGCTCAGGCGTCCGCTTGTCTCGACGTCGGCCAACATCAGCGGTCAGCCGGCTCCGGCACTGTTCCGTGAGATTTCGCCCGAGATTGTCAACGCCGTAGACTACGTGGTGGAACACCGCCGCAACGACAACTCCCGCGCTCTCCCCTCCATAATAATAAAGATTTCAGCTGACTCAACGTTCAAAATCATACGTAAGTGACCGTAGAATCGCGACAGAAGGCCAAGGGTGTCATCGCCGATCTGGTGGCGTCAGTATTGTCGATACTGCTGTTCAATATCTTCAGATATGAATGGTTTATCGACAACACCGGCTCATGGAGTCTGATACAGTTTCTCACGAGCAAAACCGTACTCACCGGGAGCATCGTGTTCCCGATTATGCTGCTTGCCATCTACTATCTGTCGGGGGCATACTACAATGTTATGACACGATCGCGCGTCGACGAACTCACCAACACTGTCATATCCACGGCTATAGGAACAATCATCATATACTTCACGATACTCATCGATGATATCGTGGATGACAAATCCACCACCTACGAGATGCTCGGGTCACTGTGGCTCACTCTCACGCTGGCCGTGGGCGGAGAACGCATATATCTGTCGTCGAGACTTATACGGCGCGTCCGCAACTGCCGGTCAGGTTACAACACACTGATTATAGGGGTCACGCAGTCGGCAATCAACATGGTCGACAAGCTCAGCAACTCGCCCAAGACACTCGGCTTCAACATCATCGGATATGTAAATCCGGTTGCCTACGCATCGGCACCAGGTGACATAAACCTTCCGGTCTACCCTATCGAACACATCGAGGATGTAATCCGTGAGCACAATGTGGTGAAACTGATTGTGATGCCTCACCGCGACGGCATTCATGCCACAATGAGGCTCATCAACGACCTGTTTCCCCTCGGCAAGTCAATATTCATATCCCCGCTGCTGATGCACGTCATATCGGGCAAATCGAGTTTCGGCAATGTCAGCGGAGAGCCCCTTGTCGATGTGTCGCATCCTGACATATCACCGTCGACAGCTTCATGCAAAAGAGCGGCCGACATTGTCATATCCGCACTGGCGCTCACGCTGCTCAGTCCGCTGTTTCTGGCTATCGCGGCCACGATATTACTGAAATCACCGGGCGGCGGCATTCTTTACCGTCAGGAGCGCGTGGGCTTCAGAAAAAAACGGTTCAACATCATAAAATTCCGCACGATGCGTCCGGATGCCGAGGACAACGGCCCGGCGCTGTCGTCGTCCGACGACCCGCGCATCACTCCCGTCGGACGTTTCCTGCGAAAATATCGCCTCGATGAGCTTCCTCAGTTCTGGAATGTCATCAAGGGGGAGATGTCGATTGTGGGGCCGCGTCCGGAGCGTGAATATTATATAAGCCGCATCGTGGAGCAGGTGCCCTACTACTCGCTCATACACAACGTGCGCCCGGGCATAACGTCGTGGGGCATGGTGAAATACGGCTACGCCACCACTGTCGAACAGATGATCGAACGACTGCAATACGACCTCGTCTACATCGAAAACATATCATTCGGAGTAGACATAAAAATAATACTCTACACCGTAAGGACAGTGTTTACCGGCAAGGGAGTATGACATAGGCGACAACAATAAAAATCTATTGACGTGACACAAAAAAAAATACAAAAGACACCGCAATGGCTCATGCGCTTTCTGATATGGCGCGAGCGGCACATCAAGGAGAAAACGTTTGTCATGATACTGGCATTCGTTGTCGGACTTCTGTGCGGATTTGCAGCTCTTGTGCTCAAATGGCTCATACATTTCATCGCCGGTCAGCTCACCGGCCACGCCAGCATCAATGAAGGCAACTACATCTACCTGATATATCCAGTCATAGGAATCGTGCTTGCCGGACTGTTTGTGAGATATATCGTGCGCGACAACATCTCGCACGGCGTCACCCGCGTGCTCTATGCCATATCCCAGAACAAGAGCCGTCTGAAGCCACACAACATGTATTCGTCGCTTATCGCCAGCTCCATCACCATCGGTTGCGGCGGGTCGGTGGGAGCCGAGGGTCCGATTGTCTACACCGGAGCCGCCGTAGGATCCAATCTCGGGCAGCTGTTCCGCATGTCGCCGCGGGTGCTGATGATACTTGTAGGCTGCGGAGCGGCTGCCGGCATCGCCGGCATATTCAAGGCTCCGATAGCCGGATTGCTGTTTACCCTCGAGGTGCTGATGCTCGACCTGACGGCAGTGTCGGTGATGCCTCTTCTCATCGCCTCAATCACAGGCGCCACCGTGGCCTACGTGTTCACGGGCTACAACGTGGAGTTCGACTTCACGCAGAGCGAGCTCTTTTTTACCCAACGCATTCCTTTCGTGATAGCGCTCGGGGTGTTCTGCGGACTTGTGTCGCTCTACTTCACCAAGGTGATGAACATGATGGAGAATTTCTTCCGCAAACGTCTCGGCACACCGCTCAGGCGCACCATCGTCGGAGGCTCTATCCTTGCCGTGCTCGTATTCCTCTTCCCCCCTCTCTACGGCGAAGGCTACGGCGCAATCAACGGCCTTCTTGACGGCGACACATCGTCGATAGTCAACGGCTCGATATTCTATTCCGACGGCCACAACGCATGGTTCATACTCGGCTTCATCGGCATGATAGTGCTGCTAAAGGGATTTGCCACATCGGCCACAAACGGCGGCGGCGGCGTGGGAGGCACGTTCGCGCCCTCGCTCTACGTAGGCTGCATGGCCGGATTTTTCTTCGCGTTTCTTGCCAATAACCTCGGTCTCGGCATCGACCTGTCGACCAAAAACTTCGCCCTGATGGGCATGGCCGGAGTGATGGCCGGAGTGATGCACGCCCCGCTGATGGCGATATTCCTTACCGCCGAGATGACAGGCGGTTACTCCCTGTTCCTGCCGCTGCTCATCGTATCGACAATATCGTATGTGACGATAAAGTTTTTCGAGCCTTACAGCATCTATACAATGCGTCTGGCCCAGCGCGGCGAACTGATAACACACCACAAGGACAAAGCCGTGCTGACACTGCTCAAGATGGATTCCGTAATCGAGACCGACTTCCTGCCGGTGCGTCCGGAGATGAATCTTAAGGAGATGGTCGATGTGATAAGCCGCTCGCACCGCAATCTGTTTCCGGTCATCGACGGCGAAGGGAAACTGCTCGGCATTGTGCTTCTCGATGATATTCGCAACATCATGTTCCGCCCCGACCTTTACAAACGCATGTATGTCAGCCGGTTCATGTCAATGGCTCCGGCAATGATAGAGGTAGGCCAGACGATGGAGACCGTCATGAAAGTGTTTGACGACACCGGAGCGTGGAACCTCCCAGTGGTCGAGAACGGCAAATATGTGGGCTTCGTGTCGAAATCAAAGATTTTCAACTCCTACCGCCGCGTGCTGCGTCACTACTCGGAAGACTGACACACAATCGACGGCGCCTGACTGATAAATACGGAGCGGAGCGTGAACACCACGCCCCGCTCCGCGTTATATTGTAAATGGACAAAATCAGTGAAATACGGCGATTGTGGCGCGACCGTTTCAACGACTCGCGCAACTGGATGACCAACGTCTTCACGCGCATCTACCGTGACGATGAGGCGCTTGTCACACCCGACGACAGCGGCACGGGCATAGTCAGCATGCTCCTGCTGCGTCACTACAGCATGGTTTATCGCGACACGATAATGCCTGCGGGATATATCTACGGAGCCGCGACAGCCCGCGGAGTGCAAGGCAAAGGGCACATGTCGCATCTCATAGGCGAAGCGCTGAGAGAGGCCTGCCGCCGCGGCGACACCATAGTGGCGCTACAGCCTGCAAGCCGACGTCTGTACGGGTTTTACGACCGTTTCGGTTTTGCCACCACATTTTATATCCGCGAGGAGCGTTACACCGCACGGCATCGTTTCACTCACGACGGAGCACAATATATCATCGAAAAGACCGGCCATGACCCGGCAGAACTTGCCGCCGCCTACCGCCGCCTGACATCGGCGCGTGAGGCTACATTCCTCCACACCGAAGACGACTTCAAGACGATAATGATTGACAGCGAACTTGACAATGGCTGCATCGTCACTGCCCGCTCGGTCGAGTCGGGCGACATCGTGTCGATGGCTTCGGCATCGGCATCGTCCGACACCATATCGGTCAGGGAGATAGCGAGCACCGACGATGACGCCGAAGCCGCCGTGCTCGACGCGCTGTCAGATCTTTATCCCGACCGCATGACTGTGGTTGAGGCTTATCCCGGAGGTAATTCTCCGGTCAGTATATTTTCACGCGGCATGGCCCGCATAGTCAATGTAAAGGCTCTGCTGGAGACCGACGCCGCCATCACCCCCTCACTGCGGCAGAATATCCGTGTAACCGACCCGATCATACCACAGAACAATGCCATATTCATCATAGCCGACGGAAAAGTGACCGTAACAGACTACGATGACAAGGATGTGAAAGTAAATCTCGATGTCGACATACCGGTGCTGACAGCCATCGCGCTCAGCCCGTCGCGTACGGGCGAGATTTTCTCACTGCCCACGGCGCGCCCGTTCATGTCGATGATGCTGTCGTAAACACAACACCCTCATAGGCATATTAATCAGGAGGTGAGCCGATTGGCACAGGTCATCGGGCCGATGCGGCGTCGATTGTGCGCCAGCGCTCGATCATGCGGGTCATGTCGGCGGGCACTTCAGATGAAAAGAACATCTCTTTGCCTGTGCGTGGATGCACAAAACCGAGCGTGCGGGCATGGAGTGCCTGTCGCGGACATATATCAAAGCAGTTTTCCACAAACTTACGGTAGCTCGATGTGCGCTGTCCGCGGAGTATTTCGTCACCGCCGTAACGGGAGTCGTTGAGCAGCGGATGCCCGATATGCTTCATGTGGACGCGTATCTGGTGCGTGCGGCCTGTCTCAAGCACACACTTCACCACCGACACATATCCCAGCGGTTCGATTACCTCATAGTGGGTGACGGCATGCTTGCCCTGGCTTCCGTCGGGAAAGACCGCCATCTGCAGGCGGTCTTTCAGAGAGCGGCCGATATTGCCCTCGATGCGTCCGGCGGCAGGATCAGGTATGCCCCACACAACGGCCACATACTCGCGTTTGGTCGTCTTGTTGAAAAACTGCTTGCCGAGCGATGTCTTTGCATCAGGGGTCTTGGCCACGACGAGGAGTCCGGAGGTGTCTTTGTCGATGCGGTGCACCAGTCCCATGCGAGGGTCAGAGACATCGTAGTAGGGATTGTCGCGGAAATGCCAGGCGAGAGCGTTGACAAGTGTGCCGTGATAGTTTCCGTGTCCGGGATGCACCACCAGCCCCGGCTGCTTGTTGACCACGAGCAAGTCGTCATCTTCATACACAATGTCGATAGGAATATCCTCGGCGATAATCTCGCATTCGTAGCGCGGGCGATCCATCACTATCGACACGACGTCGAGCGGTTTCACCCGATAGTTTGATTTTACCGCAGTGCCGTTGACAAGTATACATCCGGCCTGCGCAGCCTGCTGAATGCGGTTGCGTGAGGATTTCTGCATCCTTTCGACGAGAAATTTATCCACACGCAGCAGAGCCTGCCCTTTGTCGGCCACGAACCTGAAATGCTCATAGCGCGCTCCGGTGTCATCGGCGTCATCGAGCTCATCGGCGTCGGCGTCGCGACCGGTCGCTTCATCAAGAGCGTCTGCGTCAAAGTCCATTTCAGTTATCATATCCGGATCCATCGTCAAAAAGGTCTTCTATGAATTCCGCATCTGAATCCTCGGGATTTACATCACCGTAGTCGATGGCGGTGCGCGAGCTCACACCCACTTTGATTACAATGCGCGCATTGATGGGAATCTCCATTCCGGGCTTCAGTTCGAGACCGTTATAGGTTGCTCCCAGCACAAGGTCATTCTGCTCGGCGGGCACTTCAGCCACCTCTATGTTTTCAAATCCGCGCGACATGAAGTTAGACAGCGCGGCAGCAGCCGAACCGTCGACAAAATCAGGCACTTTGGCTTTTTTCGTAGTGTAGCACACGTAGGTAAGATAGGCAGTGCCCCCTTTTTTAACCATCGAGTTTTCAGGTGGTATCTGGCGCACGACCGTGCCCGGAGCCACATCGCTGCTGAAAATAGAGTCGAGTCTGACATCGAATTCGGCATCGGAGAGTATGCGAGAAGCGTCGGTGACATTGAGGTTTTTGACCTGAGGCATCTCCATTTCCTCGCCGTGGCGGGTCCAGTAGTTGAGAAACACAACACCTACAAGCCACACCATAAGCACAGCCAAAACAACTATCGCAAGAAAATTCATCAGCACCGGGTGCTTGTGCCAGAAGCGCACTATTCCTATTTTATTTCCTGACATATACGTATAAGTTCATTGTTTCCACAAAAGTACTACTTTTCCCTGATTTATCAGCAAAAATGCACGTCATTTATATACACGCCACTTTTTAAACATCTTTTAGTATCATGAGCATTGATTTTTGCCGACAAATTATTAACTTTGCGACTTGAACAGTCGGCATCCCGGCGCATCGCCATCGCTTGCGACAGCCAGACCACTGTCTATCAGACTATTATATGACAAGAAATTTCATCATGCGTAAACTATTTATATTCTCACTTCTGGCTCTTGTGCTTGCCTCGTGCGGCGAATACCAGCGCGTGCAGAAAAGTCCGGATCCCGATGTGAAATTCGACTACGCCAAGCGTGCTTTTGAAGAGGGGCGCTATGTCCAGGCCTACACCCTGCTCAAAGATGTGGTAGCGGTGTTCAAAGGCTCGCAGAAAGCCGAAGAGTCGCTTTATCTGCTCGGTCTCAGCCACTATGAGAACAAGGAATATCTTGATGCCGCAGCCTATTTCCAAAGCTACTACCAGCGTTATCCCAAAGGCTCCTACACGGAGCTTGCGCGCTTCTATGCCGGCTACGCCTACTATCTTGATTCCCCCGAGTCTCAGCTCGACCAGTCGGGCACAATCAAGGCAATCGAGGAGCTTCAGGGATTTCTTGACTACTTCCCCCGCAGCGAACGCGTCTCTATCGCCCAAAACGCTATCTTTGAGCTTCAGGACAAGCTGACACTCAAGGAGCTGCAAAATGCACAGCTTTATTACAACCTCGGCAATTATCTGGGAAACAACTATGACAGCGCCATCATCGTGGCAAAAAACGCCGTCAAGGAATATCCCTATTCAAAATATAAGGAAGAGCTGGAGATGCTCATACTCAAATCGCGCTATCAAATTGCATCACAGAGCATCGAAGAGAAAAAAGCCGACCGCTACCGCGATGTGATTGACGAATATTTCAGCTTCATCAACAATTATCCCGACGGAGCGAACCGCGAGGAGGCCGACAACATCTACAAAATCGCCCGCAAACACGTAAAGGAATAAACAGTGCCTGCCCCAGGCCATACAGATATAAAAACAGTAAAACACTATAAACAAAATGGATTACAAAAAGACTAACGCCCCCATCAACACCGTGACCCGCGACATGATAGAAATGTCAAAGGACACCGGCAACGTCTATGAAACCGTGTGCATCATCGCCAAACGCGCCAACCAGATTGCCGGCGAAATCAAACACGACCTCGATAAAAAACTTCAGGAGTTCGCACCTTGCAACGAAACCAACGAAGAGGTTTCGGAAAACCGCGAGCAGGCCGAAGTATCACGCTACTACGAGAAACTCCCCAAGCCCACCTTGATTGCAGCCCAGGAATATATCGAAGGAAAAATCCATTACCGCAATCCGGCCAAGGAGAAACTCAATCTCGACTGATTTCACCGGTCATGGCGGTGACCAGGCAATATCAAGCTCCTGCCTGACCTGCGACACAACAATAATGCGATCACTATCGCCGTAAAATCTGCTACGCTATGCTTCGCGACAACAAATCACCGCATAGCGTAGTTTTTATTATATAAAATATATAAAATCATGAAACGCTATCTCTTATCCGTAATCGCAATGGCGGCTGTAATCGCAGCGATGACATCGACAAGCAGCTGCAAAACATCAGCCGACTCCGCTCAGAAGGCCTACGTAGACTCCGTAGCAAACAACGTTGCCCAACTACAACTGAAACACCGGAAATTTGTGCTCACCGCCGACCGCATAACCATCAACCACTCCCCCATCATCAACGTGTCAGACAACACCAATTTCATACTTGTCGACACGCAGACGGGAGTAGTGCAGATATCACCGCGAATCGGCGGAGGCCCCAACAGTCTTGGAGGCATAACCGTGACAGGAGACATCTCCAACTATGAAATGAAAACAGCCAAAAACGGCGATGTCACAGTCACCTACCGCCTGTCTGCTCCTGTCGGCTCAACTGACGTCCGCATCCTTCTCTACAAAGGAAGCAACAAAGCTGAAGCCACAGTCAACGCAACCTTCAACCGAAGCCGCGCCACACTCAACGGCGAAATCAAAGCTCTCGGCGCCGACTACTTTCAAGGCCGCTCATTCTAACTAAGCCATCCGTCTCATAAGAAACGTATATGATCAGATATATCTTTGCAACGGCTACAATCGTATTTTCAGCCATAACCATGTCAGGAGAGGAGATATCAATGCCAGCTCCGGAAAAATCGGCAGGCGCTCCTGTAATGGAAGCCCTCGCCAACCGCAGGTCAATAAGAAACTTCAGCGAAAAGGAACTGTCACGACAGCAGCTCGGCAATATCCTGTGGACTGCGAAGGGACAAAACCGTCCCGACGGCCGGCAGACAGCACCGTCATGCCGCAACCTACAGGAAATCAAGCTATTCGTTTTCGACAAAAACGGTGTGAGCGAATATATGCCGTCGACCCACTCTCTGCGTCATGTTGTCGATGGCGATTATCGCAATCTTGTCGCTGCCGGCCAGGAATTTGTCAATGTCGCACCCGTCAGCATCGTTATGATTGCCGACATGTCAAAATTCGACAAAATCGACGAGAGGGCACTGATGATGGCTTCGGCCGACGCAGGCATTGTAAGCGAGAACATATCTGTGGCATGCGCCGGCCTGGGCTTTGCCACCGTGCCGCGCGGCATGATGAAATCAGCCGAAATCATCACCCTGCTAAATCTGCCGGAAAATCATATCGCAATACTCAACAACCCTGTCGGATTTGAATTCGAGACAAAGTAACCGAAAATAATCACCGCCGACACAATGAAAGCTCTAACCTTCACAGCTCCGGGCAAATTCAAACTCACCGACAAGCCGAAGCCACAGATTGTCGACCCTGTCGACGCCATTGTCAGGGTCACACTTACAAGTATATGCTCTTCCGACCTGCATATCATGCACGGCGCCGTGCCGCAGGCTGTGCCCGGCGTTACTGTCGGCCATGAGATGACAGGCATTGTGGAAGCGGTCGGCCGGGATGTAACGAAAGTGCGTCCCGGCGACCGCGTGGCTGTCAACGTGGAGACATATTGCGGCGAGTGCTTTTATTGCCGCCGAGGCTATGTCAACAACTGCACGTCAGGCGGATGGAAACTCGGTTGCCGAATAGACGGAGGCCAGGCAGAATATGTGCGCGTGCCCTTCGCCGACAACGGCCTTACTCCCATCCCCGACAATGTCAGCGACAGCAGTGCGCTCTTCGTCGGCGACATACTCGCCACAGGCTATTGGGCGGCAAAGATATCTGAAATATCGGAAGAAGATACCGTACTGATTATAGGTGCAGGACCCACCGGACTGTGCACACTTGAATGCGTGCGGCTCTACACACCCCGCAATATCATAGTCTGCGAGCCCGACGAGAGCCGCCGCCGCTTCGTCGGCGAGCATTATCCGCAGGCAATCGCCGTCACACCGGAGCAATGCGGAGAGACTGTGCGCGCCCTCACCGATAACCGCGGCGCCGACCGGGTGATAGAAGTGGCAGGCGGCACCGACACGTTTCAGATGGCATGGCTACACGCACGACCGAATGCTACAGTAACAATAGTGGCGCTTTACGAAAGCTGCCAGACATTGCCCCTGCCGATGATGTACGGTAAAAACCTGACTTTCAAGACAGGCGGCGTCGACGCATGCGACTGCGAAAAAATAATGCGACTGATATCCGACGGCAAAATCGATACTACCCCACTGATAACCCACACATTTCCTCTGAGCCGCATCAACGAAGCCTACAGCATCTTCGCCGACAAATCCGACAACATAATAAAAGCCGCCATCTACCCTGACTGAGATCCAGACGACAAAGCAATTGCCTTTAGAAACTGTTTAAATATATATGATACTTCTCAAAGGCAAAAGTGATATGAATTTTAAACAGTTTCTTACAAATTGCAATCCAATTTATCAAACCGACAGAGGCGTCACACCTATGCCCGGCATGTCGGAAAGGGTTATTTTGCCGTCGACGATTTTCATACCCGAAAAGCGGTCATTTGATATCAGCAGGTTGCCGTCGAGGTCAGCGTAGTCAGCAAGCGGAGAGAGTTGTGCGGCAGCCGATACGGCGCACGAAGTCTCGGTCATGCAGCCAAGCATCACTTTAAGATCAAGGGCGCGGGCAAGCACAGCCATCTTATATGCCTCATGCATGCCGGTGCTCTTCATCAGTTTGATATTTATGCCATCGTAGGCCTCGGCTATATGCCTCACATCACCGATGCGTTGCAACGCTTCATCGGCAATCAGGGGCAACGGCGAGCGCTCGCGCAGCCATGCCGTGTCATCATGTCGGTCAACAGCCATCGGCTGCTCTACGAAAAGGCAATTGCGCCGGGCAAGCCAGTGACACATTTCGAGCGCCTGATTACGGTCAGTCCACCCCTGGTTGACATCTACACATATAGGCACATCGGTCATCGACCGTATGATCTCCACCGTTTCTTTGTCATTGTCAAGACCCATCTTCACCTTGAGCACACGGTATGGACTCGCCTCATCCACCTTCTGCCGCACCACCTCCTCGGTGTCGATACCGATAGTGAACGATGTGCACGGACACTTCTCCCTGTCGAGCCCCCATATCTTATGCCACGGCTGTCCCATGAGCTTGCCCGACAGATCATGCAGCGCTATATCGACAGCGGCCTTCGCCGCGCGGTCGCCGGAACTGAGACTATCCATATATTCATGTATCTCCTCCATGGCGAACGGCGAACTGAAACGGCTGAGGTCGAGGCGCGAAAGAAATGCCACGACCGAGTCGACCGTCTCGCCCAGATATGGAGGCATCGAGGCCTCGCCATAGCCGACAACGCCTTCATATTCAATCTCAACCTGCACGTCAGGGGTTGTAGTTCGCTGATATTTGGCGAGATTGAACGCATGGCGCAGCTGCAGCTCGTATGAAAAAAAACGCATCGTCATGCGGCCCGCACGGTTGACATAGCGTGTCGGCTCGCCCCATGCCGAAAAACTCACAGGCATCATTGACGCGACTGCACCCAATGCCGTAAACCTCAAAAAATCTCTTCTGTTCATAAAATATACTTCTTCCGGAGCCGATCAGTCACGCCGGTAGTTGGCATAGTGACGGCGGTGTTTCAGATAAGCGGTTTCATACTGATGGCGATAGGCCTCGCGCTCAAACGATATGGCGCGATAGGCTTTGTCACGGTCGCGCAGCCGCACCAGATGCCACAGCCACTCCCCTACATACAATAAGTAGAACGGCAGATAAAGCCACTCAAGCTGCTGCTGACAGTGGATAAGTTCATGGCGCAACACGTGGTCGCTGACATAACTCCTGTCGGCGGTGAATACAAGACCAAACAAAGTAATAGCCGCAAAATTCCAACTTCGCGGTATAAGTCTTGTCTGTATCACTTTAGTTCCAATCGCCATACAATCGACAACTTGCGTTCTCACATCAAATATAATGCTTTTATCATCAACTTCAATCCGCAATAACGCTAAAATACCATAAAATAATGACGAGTTTTGCAGATAACATTTTTTAACACGATTTTTTCGACGAAATATTTGCAAAGTCAAATAAAAGCCGTACCTTTGCACACGTAAAACATCGCGGGATGGAGCAGTGGTAGCTCGTTGGGCTCATAACCCAAAGGTCGGAGGTTCGAGTCCTCCTCCCGCCACCAAAGCGAAAAAGATGAATTTAATAAATTCATCTTTTTCGCTTTATATACATACCGTTAGTCTACCGGCTCCACGCGCCGCCGATACAGGGTCAGCATGGGGCAGCATAATTGGGTCAGATGCAAAACCCGGTTGAAATGTTAAAATTCAACCCGAGTTAAAAATTAATTTAGACGCAAAGGTTGGAGTTTGTCAATGTTGTTCACCGGGAATATACTTGACAACAAGCCATTTTGTAGAGTGAAGTACCATAATTCTGTTACCAATACGCTCATCCTTTACCTAATCATCAAAAATTAACAACCGTAATTTTACATTGAGCCGTTAAACGTCACGTTCGGTCCATCAGCCGTGTGGCTATTTCAGGTGCATACTGGCGTCCGATTGGAAGAGTGATATCATTGATAAGACAGACATCCTGTTTGCTGAAACTTTTGATTTTTGACCGCGGCACTATATACGAGCGGTGTATGCGGATGAATTCATTGCCAGGAAGCAGCTGCAGTAGTTTCTTGAGTATCATCCGAGTCATGACGCGCTCGGCCGACACGCGATAGATCTTGGAATACCCCTCCATAGCCTCGATATATAGGATATCGTCGACCGGAATGCTGATGTTGTCATATTCCTGCCTGACAACAACCGATTGTCCTGACGCTGCGATGCGGTTGAGCCCGAGCCGGCGCATAGCTCTGCCGAATGCCGTTTCAAACCTGTTGAATGAAAATGGTTTATGGAGATAATCGACAGCGTCGAGGTCAAAACCGTCAAGAGTATAATGCAGATAGGCGGTGGTGAATATGAAGCATGTGCCCTCGGGAAGACGTCCGGCGATGTAGAGGCCGTCGATTTCACCCATCTCGATATCAAGAAATACAAGATCGGGACGGGAGGAGATGATATGTTCAAGCCCTTCCGAAGGATTGGTGAACATACGCAGTTCGATGCCGCCTATTCTCCGGCAGAATTTTTCAATCACCTGCAGAGCCAGAGGCTCATCGTCGATTGCTACACACCTCACGGTTTTATCCATATCAATTGAGATTTAAAGTCAGTTTTACTTTGAACAACGAGTTTTCCTCCGACGTGACCAGCTTATGCCGCCCGGGGAACAATGCGGCCAGACGGTTGCGGCAGTTGTCAAGGCCCACCGGCATGTCTTTGCGGAATTCCTGCTTGTGACGGAGCACCGGATTTTCGGTCTCGAAAATCAAAACTCCCTCTTTCACAACAAGCTTTATAAATATTGTGCTGTCGCCGGTGGTCGATGCCCCGTATTTGAACGCATTCTCGACAAACGTAAGAAAAATCATCGGCGGTATCATCGTGTTGTCGTTGTCAGTGCTGTGACTCCACTCCACCGAGGTGTGCTCGCTGAGTCTTATCATCTGCAGGTCGATATAGCTCTGGATGTATGATATTTCCTCGGCAAGCGCCACATAATCGTAGTCGATGGTGACGTAGGTATATTTCAATATCTCCACGAATTTGATGAAAGCGTCCTCGGCCTTGCGCGAAGTGCCTATTACAAGACTGTAGAGCGAGTTTAGCGTATTGAACAGGAAATGCGGACTTATCTGAGCCTTGAACACAGCCAGCTCCGCTTTCTGACGCTGATTTTCGGCGATGCTCTGCAAAAGCATTCTGTTGTAAAGTTCTTTCACAAACACCACCACGAGCGAATAACTGAGAGCTACGGTCGACATGAACCATACGCTTATCGTGCGGTTGTAGTTTCTGACGCGTGTCTGATATTCGCTCATCGACGGTATCACAAAATCGACATCCGGCAGCGGATAGATGGTCAGCAGATACGTTATGACGACAAAAGCTACAGCGAAAACGGCCAGCCTGAGATATTTCCGCGACAGTATCAGCTTCGGCAGATTGATAAGCCGTGTAGTGAAATAACACAGGTAGAGATATGCTATGACGATAACGGCAAACAGCGGATAACTGTCAAACCAATGGCGCGTTGGCCCTACCCCGACCAGCAACGGCAAGAATATGATACAATAGAACAGGTCGAAAATCAGACCGGTCTTGTGCTCTAACGATTTCATTGTGCAAATGTAGCTGTTTCCCGCTATATCTGCAAGCGGCGTGACATTACGCCCGTTGACAGATATCCGCCATTCATTTACACTCATTATATAAATATGAATGATGATTATATTTTTGCAGCAAACCAACATTCAAGCTATGTCGCCCAAGCATCTGATATACTCTCTGGGGATTTCCTCAATACTGATTTCCTGCAACGGTCCTATTGACAAGGCGCAGAATTCCCTGATGGAAACATCGAAACAGGATCTCGCGCTCGCTTTGCAGGAGCGTGACCAGCTGCTCGCTCTTGTCAAAGAGGTGTCGGCCGGAATGGAGCAAATCAAAAAAATTGAAAACATCATGACCGTATCGGAAGACAATGCCGGCATCAACGCCGACCGCCAGCAACAGATACTCGGCGACCTCGAGGCGGTCAGACGCACACTCCATACCAGAAAAAAGCTGCTCGACAATCTTGAAGCAAGGCTGTCTGACTCCACCATCAACAATAAGGAACTCAAAGAGACAATCAGCGCCTTCCGCTCACAGCTCGATGCACAGCTCGCCGAAATCGAATTGCTCAGCCAACACCTGACATCGGCCAACGAACATATCGAGGTGCTGAGCCACGCAGTCGACTCACTGAACTCTACAGTCGACAATGTCACCGACGAACTCAACACTGCCCAGGAGACCACAGTGCAGCTTGAAAACCGACTTAACACCTGCTACTACGCCGTCGCGTCAAAATCACAGCTGAAAGAGCATGGCATACTCGAGTCAGGATTCCTGCGCAAGACAAAACTGATGAAGGGTGATTTCGATATGGACTTCTTCAATACCGGCGACAAGAGGGAACTCCGCTTGTTGCACCTTAATTCAGCAAAAGCACGGCTGCTGACCAACCATCCGGAAAACTCATTCGAGATTACAAATGACTCGACCGGCATGGTGCTCCACATTTTAAATCTCGACCGTTTCTGGAGCCTGTCAAATTTTTTAGTAATCGAAAACGACTGACCCCACCTGTCATAGATAAAACATGAAACGCTTAATTGCTTTACCGCTAATACTCGCTGCCGGACTACAGTCAGCCATGCCGCAGACAGACGACAGCATCGCAGAAACGCATGTCACGCCACCGGTCTCAGCACGTTTGATAACCGGCACCGTCACCGACACCGCAGGCGAGCCGGTGACAGGCGCAGTAATATCAGTCAACGGCAAGCCGGAAGTCTCTGCCATGGCCGACATCGACGGTGCATTCAGCATCAAAATCGACAGCCGCGACTCGAAACTGAATATCTCGGCCGTCGGCTATTATCCGGCTTCCGTCAACGTGAGCAAAAGCAAAGACACCGTTGACGCGGTGTTGAAATCAAGCATGTCGCAGCTTGACGAAGTGATTGTGGTAGGATATGCCACGCAGAAAAAAGTCGACCTGACCGGCGCTGTGTCAAGCGTGAGCACCGGAGCGCTCGAAGACCGCCCCGTCACAAATGTCACAAACGCACTCGCCGGCCTGGCCGCCGGTCTCACCGTGACAAATTCGGGAGGAAACACCCCCGGCTACGAATCACAGAGCATACTCGTGCGCGGCCAGGGCACCCTCAACAACTCCGCTCCGCTGGTAGTGGTCGACGGCATGACCGGAATAGCGCTGAGCGACATCAATCCGCAGGATATCGAAAACATATCGATACTCAAGGACGCGGCATCTGCGGCCATCTATGGCTCGCGCGCGGCCAACGGCGTAATTCTCATCACCACACGTCATGGCTCGGAACGGGCTCCGCGGGTTACCTACAGCGGCAACGTGTCGTTTGAAACCGTGGCCAAACGGCTCAATCTTGTCACTGACTATGCCGACTTCATGGAGATACAGAATGCCGCTCTCATCGTCAACGGACAGGCGCCCCGCTTCTCTCAGGGGAAAATCGACGAATGGCGCAACGACGCCGGACGCAATCCGACAATCTATCCCAACACCGACTGGCAGAACCATATCTACCGCAATCCGTCGGTAGTGCAGAACCATAATCTCACCGTGACCGGCGGCACCGCCAATGTCGACTACAACCTGTCGTTCGGCTATATCAACAATCCCGGCATGATATATTACACCGACTACGAGCGCTATCAGTTGCGCTCCAACATCAATGTCAGGATAAAACCGTGGCTGAGCATCGGAACAAACCTCTTCGGATTTCTTGACAGCAACAACCCTTCGTCAGAAAACGCTGCGGAAGGCGGTGATGTGATTTTCGGTTCGGGAGCGTTCAACACTGTGCCGGGAATGACACTCTACGACCCTGCCACCGGACTCTACGGAGGTATCCAGAACCCCGAAGAGGAGAATGTCAGCAATTTCAATCCATATCGCCGGCAGTGGTTCTACGACACCGACTACCCTACCAAGACAAAGCGCGGAGTGATGAAACTCTATGCCGAGCTCCGTCCGGTCAAAGGCCTGACAGTAAGAGGCTCGTTTGCATGCAACTACTGGGAGCGCAATGTCGAGCAGCATCTGACCGACCGCAATCTCTACCGGTTTACCTTCGACGGCCCCGTGCTGCTGCGCGACGGCTCCGTCAGGACATACATACGCCGGTATAATTACAAAAACTTCTTCCGCTCCTCCGAACTGACAGCCGACTACAGCATAAACATCAGCCGCCTCAACGCCACCCTGCTCGCAGGCATGAGCCAGGAATACAACAAGTATGACCAGGACTACTATATAAAATATGATCTTGTCGACCCGTCACTCGGAGCAATCGATGCCGGCATGACCAACGGCACCATCACCGGCAACTACAACGAGTGGGCAATGCGCTCCTACTTCGGACGCCTCAATCTCAACTGGGACAACAAATATCTTCTTGAGGCCAATCTGCGTGCCGACGGCTCGTCGAAGTTCGCACCCGGCCACAGATGGGGCTACTTCCCCTCCGTCTCGGCCGGATGGCGCATATCGCAGGAACACTTCATGGAGGGCGCGGCCTCATGGCTCGACCATCTCAAGCTACGCGCGTCATACGGCTCACTGGGCAACAATGCCACAACAAGCTACTATATGTATCAGTCACTGTTTGCAACGGCCAACTATATCCTCAACGGCAACATCGCCGGCGGCCTGGCGCAGACCGTACTCGCCAACCCCAATCTGACATGGGAAAAGACCTACATGACCAATATCGGTCTTGACTTCGCATTTCTCCACAACCGTCTCACCGGCTCGGTCGACATATACAACAAGGATACGAAAGGGATACTCATATCATTGCCCGCGCCGCTGGAGCACGGTACAAGCATTGTTCCAAACCGCAATGCCGGAGAGGTCAACAACAAAGGTTTCGAACTCGACATCAACTGGAGCGACCGCATCGGCCGCGTCACCTACAACGTAGGCTTCAACATGGGCTTCGTCAACAACAAGGTGACAAAGTTTCAGGGTGATGTGTCATCGATCAGCGGAGTCTACAAGACACAGGAGGGGCGTCCCATCAACCAGCTCTACGTCATCACCGTCGACCGCATTGTGCGTGACCAGGCCGACCTTGACTATGTGCAGAAACTTGTCGATGCAAATCCCGACTATTTCGCCACCTACCAGCGGCCCGAACTCGGCGACTTCCTCTATCGCGACGCCAACGGTGACGGCACTCTCGACACCGACGACCGCGTGGAAATCGGCCACGGCACTCTGCCGAGACTCACCTACGGCTTCAGCTTAGGCCTTGAATGGAACAATTTCGACTTCAGCGTGCTGCTGCAAGGCACGGGAAACCATCAGGTATATTACAACAACCAGGCATTCCGCTTCGTCACCGTAATGGGGCAGTCGCTGATAAAAGATATCACCGACAATGCATGGACTCCCGAAAACCCCTACGGCTCCAGATACCCGATACTGCGCAACAGCGCCAACAGCAAAAACAACATAGCAAGCGACGCTTTCGTGCACAACGCGGCATATCTGCGCTGCAAAAACATACAGCTGGGCTATAACGTGCCGCAGAAAATCACACGCAGATTTTATGTCGAAAATCTGAAAATATACACCAGCATCGACAATCTTTTCACAATCACCGATTTTCCCGGCCTCGATCCGGAAATCGGCGCTACTGTAGGATATCCGGCCGTGCGTCAGTATTCAATCGGCCTCAACATTACATTCTAACCACGCCCAATCAATCGACACGATGAAAACAAGATATCTCATCACGCTTGCCGTCGCCGCAGTCATGACAAGCGGCTGCGAGAGCCTCGACTACACTCCCGGCGACCAGATGTCGGGGCCGACATTCTGGCAGACCGAAGAGCATGCCCGACAGGCAGCCGTAGGTCTGTATGCGGCAATGAAGGCCGACTGGTGCTTCGGCCTCGAATTCACATTCGACTTATGCAGCGACATCGCCGACGGTACCACACCGTGGGCCGACGTGTCGCGCGGCACATCGTTCGCGTCAAACAGTTCCGGAGTGCAGAACCACTGGCAATATCTCTACGAGCTGGTGCACCGCTCCAACACTGTCATACGCAATGTAAAGGATATGCCGGTGAGTCAGGAAACCATCGACCGGGTCACGGGCGAGGCAAAATTTTTGCGGGCCATGGCCTACTTCCGTATGCTTAACTGCTGGGGCGGAGTGCCATATTACGACGAAAGCTGCGACATCAACGAGCAGTTTGCCAGCCTCAACGCTCCACGCAGCTCAGCCGATGAAATACGCCGCCACATCATCGACGACCTTACCGAAGCCATCGGAAAGCTCCCGGTGAGCTGGGATGCCGCCGATCTCGGACGCGCCACTAAAGGAGCCGCCTACGCATTGCGCGGCAAGGTCTATCTTTTCAACCGACAATGGGAGGAGGCAATCTCCGACTTCGAGGAGATTGTCTATAACCGCGGCAACAATTACGGCTACTCGCTGCATCCCGATTACAACGAGCTATTCCGTCTCTACAACGGCAAACACAGTCAAGAAATGATATTTTCCATACAGTCAATCGACGGAAACACCGCAGGATACGCACTCAACATCGTAGGCTACTTCGGCAACAAGTCGACCATGCGCCTGATTGCGAGCAACTGCATAGTGCCATCCACACGTCTTGTCGACATGTATGAAAACAGCGACGGCTCACCCTTTGACTGGGATGACCTGTTTCCCGGCTTTAACGACGGCGGCTCAAAGCTCCGCCGCAGATACATGAGCGTTGCCATCGACCAGGGAAGCACAAAAGTGACTGACCTGCTTGAATGCGACACCACCAAAGTTATGGACGCCTACCGCAAGCGCGACCCGCGCCTTTGCCTGAATGTCATCACCCCCTACTCCCACTATCTCGGCACCGACGCCGGTTCCACCCCGATGGACAAACAGTTCGTGCTTGCCGACGCCTCAAAGGGGGGCGCGCCGATGGAGGCAATGGCCTTTATCCGCAACTCCGAAGGATGGAATTCCTACTTCTGGCGCAAATGGATACCTACCGGCAATCTCGACGGATACTGGGGAGAATACAACCGCACGCCCTACGAATTTCCGCTGATACGCCTTGGCGACGTAATACTCATGCTTGCCGAGGCTTACAACGAGAGCGGCGCAACAGCCAAAGCGATTGACGAAGTAAACAAGATACGCGCCCGCGCAGGAATGCCCGGCCTCAACAGCGGCCCCGCATGGCTCTCGGTCAGCAACAAAGAGGAAATGGCCGAACGCATACGCCGCGAACGTGCATTCGAACTTGCAGGCGAAGGGCAGCGATATTGGGATCTGCGTCGCTGGGGGCTGCTCCGACAGTCGGTCACCGACGCCACCGACATATTCGGCGACCTGATGTATACCCGCTCCTATCAGCCACGCCACGAATTATGGCCCATACCGCTTGTGGAGATGGAGCGCAACACCAACCTCACTCAGAACGAAGGCTGGTAGCAAAGAGACACTGCACAAATTTCTCATTCTCAATCTTTCCGACCGACAGGCATTGCCTCTACACGCAATGCCTGTTTCCTTTACTTGCCCCTGTCGGCAACCGTTTTTGAGCCTCACAGCAACCCGGCGCATCATTTTTTATTGTATTTTTGCACCGTCAACAAATACAATTGCTTATATGACAGGGTCAATAAAAATACGGAATTACGCCGACACACTGTTCTTCAGCGAGATCGACCACGACACCTTCTGCGAATACCGCCTGCCGGGTCACGGACTGATGTGGGTAAGGTCAGGCCGGATGGAGATAACCTCTCCGGCAGGGACAGTCACAGCCGAGCCCGGCCGGTTCATATTCTGGCAACGCGACTGCGCGTCGACAATGAAGAAGCTGTCAGACGGCAACACTCCCTTCCGCTCCATAGCCATGACCCTGCCGCGCGAGCATCTGAAATCATATTTCCGCGACCACGTGACATTGGGCCGTCTACGCAGCAAACCTGAACCGATAGGAGGCACTGCCGTGCTTCTTCCTGTCACAATCAGGCTCGAGAGCCTTTTCTACTCTCTGCTCCCCTACTCCGAGCGCGACATCGGGCCCACCGTCGAAACAACGGCAGAAAAAGTGTCGGAGGCCATCGCCACCCTGCTCGCAATCGACGAGCGATTCTACCCCACGCTGTTTGATTTTCACGAGACATGGAAAATCGACCTCTACGAATTCATGAAAGCCCACTTCACCGAGGATATGGGCATCGAGGAATTCGCCCACTACTCCGGACGCAGTCTCGCCACATTCAAGCGCGACTTTGCCAAAATCAGCGACCTAACACCGCAGCGTTGGCTGATCGAACAGCGGCTGCTGCTCTCGGCCCGCATGATTGCCGAAGGAGAGAAGCCGTCGGATGTATGGCCAAAGGCAGGATTCAAGAACAAAGCGCACTTCTTCCGGTCGTTCCGCGACAGGTTCGGCCGTACCCCGTCGGAATACCGTAAAGCCAACGAAATATGAAATTGAAATCATCAGCGGCTGCTCTGCTCATTGCCACAGCCGCAACCGTCACATCGTGCAGCGACACAGAAAACAAAACAGACAGACCAATGGATAAGACAACACTGACATTTAACGTAGCCGACAACGTGCGCACCGAGAAAGTGCATTTCAAAAACCGTTTCGGCATAGAACTTACAGGCGACATGTATATCCCGAAAGATATTGGCGGCGACAGCCGGCTGCCGGCGATAGCCGTATGCGGCCCGTTCGGAGCGGTCAAGGAACAGGCATCCGGCTACTGGGCCAACAGGCTCGCCGCCGAAGGGTTCATCACGCTGGCTTTTGACCCGTCATTCACCGGCGAGAGCGGCGGCGAACCCCGTTTCGTATCATCGCCCGACATCAACACAGAAGACTTTTCTGCGGCCGTCGACTATCTGATGTCACGCGATGACGTCGACAGCGGCAACATCGGCATCACCGGAATATGCGGATGGGGCGGCATAGCCCTGAACGCCGCGGCCGCCGACACCCGCATCAAGGCCATAATGCCTGTAACGATGTATGACATGCACCGGGTGACCGCCAACGGATATTTCGACGCCGACGACTCCGCAGCCGCCCGCGACAGCATGCGGCAACGACTCAACGCACAACGCAACGCCGATTTCGCCTCGGGCGAATATATGCTTGCCGGCGGTCTGCCGGACGAGCGTCCCGCCGAACCGCAATTTTTAGCCGATTACTGGGATTACTACAAGACCGAACGCGGCTATGCCGCAAACTCACTCAACAGCAACAGCGGCTGGAACACCACCTCAGCCATTTCATGGCTCAACACACCCCTGCTTGCCTACGCCGGAGAAATCACCGCTCCGGTAATGATACTGCACGGAGAGAACGCTCATTCGCGCTACTTCGGCGAAGATGCTTTCAAGCTGCTCAAAGGCGACAACAAACAGCTGACAATCGTGCCCGGCGCCACACACTGCGACCTCTATGACGGAGGCCCGCGCCACGACATGATACCCTGGGATACAGTCATCGCATTCTTCAACACCAATCTTCAAAACTGACATATCAACTACTTAGGGATATTCAGTTAATGGCTTGATTTTTCAAGCCCAAGATAGGCTGTGATTG